>WBZM01000122.1_pt1 | contig 113113 bp, 114 predicted proteins | sample 5204271 | NCBI WGS metagenome assembly WBZM01 (sample SAMN12344346, study PRJNA552823) | activated sludge metagenome | biome: Activated sludge suspended growth; feature: Nitrification reactor; material: Wastewater; isolation source: activated sludge from nitrification reactor of wastewater...
GAGATCACCGCGGACCCAAAGAAGATGACCGACAACTTGGGCTCACTGCCAAAGGAACTAGTCGATCAGATGAAGGTCATGACCTACGACGTGTTCCTCAACCCCGACTTCACGATGCGGCGTACCTTCGTGAAGGCGGCAGGCTCGGAGATCACCATGAACTATTCAGAGTGGGGCAAGAAGATCTCGGTCCAGGCGCCAGTGAAATATGAGCTCGTGCCGGCGCCCGACTTCGGCTCCATGCGCTGAGGCCTCAGCGGCCCCTCATATTGCCGCGCAGGCCCTTCATCGATGTGGGCATCGGCCCCTTGGGCAGGGGTACGACGCTCCGCTGGGCATCGAGGGCTTGGAGTCGTGAGAGCACATCGGTCATCTCGGCGGGCTTGATATTCCGGCCGAGTTTGCGCACCTCACGAGTGAGCTTGCGGATTGGCACCTCGCCCTCGTGATTGCCCACGATCAGCTCATTGACGGGGGTTTCGCTGGTGACCCGTTGGTGCTTGCGGCGTTCGTTGGCCATCAGGGGGCGCAGGCGGTTGATATTTCCTTCCCCAATCAGCACGATGCCGGGAGGGCCCACGACCCTGGTGACCACGTCTTGTTGCTTGGTGACAGCGATGGCGGGCTCGACCCGCCAGCCTTTGCGGAGCACGCTCAGGGCAGCAGCCGCAGCGCCCGGCTTGCCCTCCATCTGCTTGTACGCCGAAGCTTCAGCGCGTCGACCGAAGACGATCAAGGCGATCAGGAGACCGGTCATCAGGCCAATCGGGATAGCTGAGTACAACGATCCGAAGGCCCACAGAGCCAGTGCAAACACTGCTGCCGAGGAGATCAGGAAGACGCCGAGCAGGATGAAGCCGATATTTGGGTCACCCTGCTTGGTGATCCGGTAGCTCTCCTGGATTTGCTTGATCCGGCCGGGTTTCTTGGGTTGGGAGGGGTCCTTCTTCGCCATGTGGGGGATTCTCTCAGATCTGCGCACTGCGTCTTGCCTGGACCGCCTGCTGATAGAGACGCCCAGCGCGATATGACGATCTGACCAAGGGGCCGCTCATCACCCCGAGGAAGCCGATCTCCTCGGCTTCGCTGGCCAACTCCACGAATTCCTCAGGCTTGACCCAACGCTCGACTGGATGATGGCGAGGGGAGGGGCGTAGATACTGAGTGATTGTGATCAGGTCGCAGCCGGCCCCGTGCAGGTCAATCAGGGCCTGACTGACCTCTTCGCGGGTCTCGCCCAAGCCCAAGATGAGGTTTGACTTGGTGACCAGCCCGTAGTCGCGGGCCTGGGTGAGCACGTTGAGGGAGCCTGCATAGGAGAAGGCAGGGCGTACCCTCTTGAAGATCCGGGGCACGGTCTCCAGATTGTGCGCCAACACTTCGGGCCTGGAGCTGAACACCTCTTGGAGGAGCTCAGGGCGTCCATTGAAATCCGGGATCAGATTTTCCACACCAGTGTCGGGATTGAGCTCGTGGATCTTGCGCACGGTCTCGGCATACAGCCATGCGCCTTCGTCAGGCAGGTCGTCACGAGCTACGCCAGTGATGGTGGCATAGCGCAACCCCATGGTGCGCACTGATTCGGCGACCCGCATTGGCTCGTCGCGATCGAGGGGCTGGGGCTTGCCAGTGTCGATCTGGCAGAAGTCGCAGCGCCTGGTGCACTGGTCTCCGCCGATCAAGAAGGTTGCTTCTCGGTCTTCCCAGCATTCGAAGATATTTGGGCAACCGGCCTCTTGGCAAACGGTGTGCAGGCCTTCGCCCTTCACCAGCTGCTGGAGCTCCCGATAGTGCGGGCCCATCTTGGCGCGGGTCTTGATCCACTCGGGCTTGCGCTCGATCGGGGTCTCGGAGTTGCGCGCCTCAAGACGCAGCAGTTTGCGGCCATTTGGCAGAGGGGACTGTGCTTCGGTCACCAGCCCACTCTACGCCTCAGCGGGCAAGGAGTCTCAGACGTCTTGACGCCTGAATGCAAGAGCCGACAACGCGAGTACGACGATCAGCAAGGCCGCGAGATAGCTACCGGCCTGCAGGTGTGACATCGCCTGCATGGACGTGCATTCTTGCCCGGGCGCGCAGTGGATGGTGGCGTCGAAATAGGTGTGTCCCGGCACCAGCCAACCCATCGCATTGTTGGCCAGCGACCAACGACCAGCCCCAGAGATCGGCACGAAGTTGACGAGCACTTCGCCGCCGAAGGTCGCGAAGAGGAGTAGTGCCAAAGTCGCCATGGTGTTGCGAATGACCACGGTGAGGGCAAAGGCGCCCACAGATGCGCCGACCGCGAAGATGACGGCGCGCAGTGTATGCCAGGACACTGCTTTCAGTTGCTCTGAGCTTGGCGAGAGACCGCGTGAGTCGGCCACGAAGTAGAGGGCCACCCAGAAGGCCGCGATGAACAAGATCGAGTGCGCCAATGACCAGATCGCCACCGCGATTGCCTTGGTGGCCCAGACTCTGAATCGGCGCGGCTGGAAGGCGAGCTGGGTGCTCAGCGAGCCTGAGGCATAGGGGCCGCCGGCGAACATCGCCGCGCTGATCATCAGCCCAGCAGCGACCAGCAGTGCCAAGAGATTGCCTTCACTGGGCAGGGTGTCTTTGCCTTCGCTGATGAGTCGCTCGAGATTGAGATCCACGCGAGGATACTTGGGCTCTGGGGTCAAGCGGTCGACGCAATCGGCTGCAGTTGCCTGGGGCCCGAGCCAGTCCGTGGGCTTTTGTTGGCATTGAGCGATCAGGTCACTGACTCCTGACCGTTGGGCCGACATCTTGGCCTGGGCGATCGCGTCCTGTCGATCTTGGGCGGTGAGCGGTCGGGTGTCCCAGGCCACCTTTGTCACCCCGACCAGCACCAAGACCGCGAGTGCGAGGAGCATGAAGGTGGCGGCTCGGCGTACGCGATATCGCGTCAACTCCACTCGGATCTGGTTGATCATGGCGCCACCTCCTCGCGTGGATCCTCGCGGGGTTCGTGCCCGGTCAACTCCAAGTAGTAGTCATGCAGGTTTGGCCTGATCGCGCTGAGCTCGCTGACGAACAGCCCTGCCTGAGCCAAGATCTTCGTGATCTCCTCAGGCCGCTCATGGCCTTGTACGACGAGCATGTCGCCGTCGCGGTGCACGTCGTACAAGGCCTTCTCGAGCAGGCTGAGTGCTTGGTCGGGTGAGTCGACGCGTACGGCGGTGCGCGCGGCGCGCTCGCCCACGAGGTCTTCGACCTTGCCCTCAGCCAGGAGTTTGCCGTCGCCGATGATCGACACGGTTGTGCAGAGTTGTTGCACTTCGGTCAAGTCGTGTGAGCTCAGCAAGACCGTGGTGCCGCGGTCGTTCAGTTCACGCAAGATGGTGCGGAAGTTGTCTGTGTCTGCGGGGTCAAGTGAGTCGGTGGGCTCGTCGAGCAAGACCAGGGCGGCGTCCTTGACCAACGCCGAGGCAATCCCAAGACGCTGCTGTTGGGCCGTGGTCATGCTTCGGAAACTGCGCTTGGCGTCCTTGCCGAGTCCGACCTGTTCCAAGGCCGTGTCGACGACCTTGACCGGCCTACCCATTGATCGAGCGAGCAATTGGAGGTTCTTGCGCCCGCTGATGCTGCGACTGAACAACGGCCCTTCGATCAAGGCTCCGACGTTGTCGATCACGTCGAGGAGTCTGTCTGGCAGGGGCTGCCCGAGCATGTGCATGGTGCCCGAGCTGGGTCTGGTCAGACCCAACAGAAGCCTCAGGGTGGTGGTCTTTCCGGCACCATTCGGGCCCAGGAAGCCGTGGATGCCGCCAGTCGGCACGGTCAGGTCCAGCCCGTCCAATGCTGCAATGCGGCCCCCGAGCCCTCGGTAGACCTTGCGCAGACCCTCGATCTGGATGGCTGGCTCTGTCATTGGCCAAGTATCTCCCAGACGACTACTTGGCCAGCGGATTGAGTACGGCGATGCGCGGCTGCTTGCCCGGGTCTGGGCGGGGTTCGTAGTCGGGTGTTGGGGTGTATTGACCCCACGCCAAGATCTCGTCGAGATGATTGCGCAAAGTGGGAATGACCTCATCGGGTGGCACGTCTCGGTCGAGTTCAGCGGACAGCGAGGTCACCCCTGCGTCAGCGATCCCGCAGGGCACGAAGCGGTCATACCAAGCCAGATCCACATTGCAGTTGAGCGCAAAACCGTGCATCGTGACTCCTCTTGCCACCCGGATGCCGATCGCGGCGACCTTGCGCTCGGGTCTGTCCCCGGAGGCTCGGAGCCAGACCCCGCTGCGGCCCGGCACTCGGGCGCTCGCCACTCCGAGGTCTGCGCAGGTGCGGATGAGCGCCTCTTCGAGCCGCCTGACGTAGTCGACCACGAGCACATGATCTGGGAGCCTCACGATCGGATAACCCACGAGTTGCCCGGGGCCGTGGAAGGTGATCTTGCCGCCGCGATCGACATCGATCACCGGAGTGCCGTCAACTGGCCGCTCGTGTGGTTCGGTGCGTTTGCCGGCCGTGTAGACGGGTGGGTGTTCGAGCAGGATGACCCGATCGGGAGCTCCGTCGACCACCGCGGCGTGCTCTTCGCGCTGGGCTTCCCAAGCGGCCTGGTAGTCCACCGGGTGGTCGTGGATCTCATATTGCAAGGGCACCATTCGAGATTACCCTGTGGATAACTCTTCACGCCCGGTTGTGGCGCGGCACAGTTGTGCCCATGTTTGTACGACGATTTGTCGCCGCGCTCGGTTTGGCGTTGCTGCTCGTGGGCTCGGCCGGGGCCTCCGCGCTGGCCGAGGAGAGCCCGCTCGATGTCCTGCATGACTGGGATGCCGCAAGGCAAGCTGCCTACCAAGCCGGCGACGCGTCCAAGTTGACTGACCTTTATGTCACCGGCAGCTCAGCCGCTGCCCAGGACGTCGCGCTTCTGGAGGCCTATCGTGAGCGTGGCCTGCGGGTGATCTCCCTGCGCCAGCAGTTCTTCTCCGTGGAGGTGTTGGCAGTCTCAACAGTGAGCATCCAATTGCGCACGGTCGAGCGATTCGCAGGGGGGCTTGCCTTCGGAGAAGGGGGTTGCCAACGCATTCCCTCGGGATTTCCTGAAAAGCGAGCGGTCACGATGACCTATGACGGCACTCGCTGGCGAGTCGACTCCGTCAGCCGTTGATGCCCGATTGGAGCACCTCGCGCACTCCCTGATCGGCAAACGAATAGCCAGCCGTCAGTAGCGCTACGGGCTTGGTGTTCATGGAGCCAAGGACTTCAGGGGCCATGGGGCCAGCAGCAACCTTGACCAAACTGGCTGGTGTGCGCATCAACGCCCGGCGGCGAGTCAGCTCTGCCAGCGCCGTCGTGAACTCCGCATTGGTGGGGGTGGACTCACAACACAGGTTCACCGGGCCGCTTACGGGCTGCTCGGTCAAGAATCCAACTGCGGCGACCCAGTCGCGCAGCGAGATCATCGGGAAATACTGCTGGCCGGAGCCAATCCGAGCGCCCAGCCCCGAGCGAAACACCGGAAGCATCAACTTCAGCGGAGCATTTCGTTCGTCCATCACAGGAGCAGTGCGCAAGATCGCCACCCGGGCTCCCGCGTCGCTCGCGGGCTGGGTCGCTGCCTGCCAAGCTCGCGTGACCTTGGTCAGCAGAGCGCTCCCTTTGCTGGCCGCGCTCTCATCCAGGACCTGGCTGCCATGGTCACCGTAATAGGAGATCCCGTTGCCAGCCAGGAAGGCCGGAGGAATGGGAGCATTCGCGATTGCTTGGGCCAGTACGCCGGTCGTGGTGACTCGACTCTGTTCGAGCTCCTTTGCCCACTTGCGGGAGTGCGGGTTGCCAGCAGTGGGAGAGCCCGCGAGGTTGATCACGACATCTGCGTCAGCAATCAGGCCATGATCGACGTGGCCAGAGTAGGGATCCCACGATGATTCGCGGCTGCGCGCGGGTCGTCGTACGAGCGGAGTGACCTGATGGCCATGCTCCTCGAGAAGAGGTCGAAGATGGCTTCCGAGGAAGCCCGAAGCGCCAGCCAGCACAACATGCATGGCTTCAGCCTGCCATGACTCGCTAGGGTTGTGGGGTGAGCCATTTTGATGTCGTTGTCCTTGGTGCAGGTCCGGGTGGCTATGTAGCTGCCATTCGCGCGAGCCAGTTGGGCAAATCCGTTGCTGTGATCGAGAAGAAGTATTGGGGTGGGGTGTGCCTCAATGTCGGTTGCATCCCCTCGAAGGCCCTGCTGAAAAATGCCGAGCTCGCCCACATCCTCAGCTCCGAGAAGGAGAAGTTCGGCATTCAGGGCGATGCGACGATGTCATTCGAGCCGGCACACCAACGCAGTCGCAAAGTCTCGGCGGGCATCGTCAAAGGCGTGCACTTCTTGATGAAGAAGAACAAAATCACCGAGATCGACGGTTGGGGCACCTTCACCGATGCCAAGACCATCCAGGTGACCAATGATGCCGGTGAGACCTCGACTGTGACGGCCGACAATGTGCTGATCGCGACCGGCGCCACGACCCGACTGGTGCCTGGCGTGGAGTTGTCACCAAATGTAGTCACCTATGAGGAGCAGATCCTTGACCCCAACCTTCCTGCCTCAATCGTCATCGGGGGCTCGGGGGCGATCGGGGTCGAGTTCGCCTATGTGATGCGCAGCTTCGGTGTCGACGTCACGATCGTCGAATTCCTCGACCGGATGGTGCCGACTGAAGATGCCGACGTGTCCAAGGAGTTGTCGCGTCATTACAAGAAGCTCGGCGTCAAGTTGCTCACCTCCACGGCAGTCAAGAGAGTCGAAGACACAGGCTCTGGGGTGCGAGTGACGATTGCGCCCGCGGGAGGCGGAGACGAGCAGGTGATCGAGGCTGATCGTTTCCTCGCCGCCTTTGGATTCGCTCCACGGCTGCAGGGCTATGGACTCGACAACACCGGCGTGCGCACCACCGAGCGAGGTGCGATCGAGATCGATGACCACTGCCGCACCAACGTGCCCGGGGTGTATGCCATCGGAGACTGCACGGGCAAGTTGATGCTGGCCCACACTGCAGAGGCACAAGGCATTGTCGCTGCCGAGACCTTGGCTGGTGCCGAGACGATGCCGGTTGAATACGACTTCATCCCTCGAGCCACCTACTGCCAGCCCCAGATCGCCTCATTCGGATACACCGAGGAGCAGGCCAAGGCGAAGGGATACGACGTCAAGACAGCTCGCTTCCCCTTCTCGGCCAATGGCAAGGCGATGGGCCTTGGTGACGCGGTCGGCTTTGTCAAGGTGGTCGCCGATGCGAAGTACAACGAGATCTTGGGGGCCCACATGATTGGGCCTGATGTCACCGAGCTCCTGCCGGTGCTCACCTTGGCCCAAAAGTGGGATTTGACCGCAGATGAGGTTGCCCGCAATGTCTTCGCCCACCCGACGCTCTCCGAGGCCGTCAAGGAGGCGGTCGAAGGGATCGCCGGCCACATGATCAACCTGTGATCGTGCAGGGGTTGAGCCGACCCGGTTGAGTCAGCTCACCCCCTGACACAGCTCAATCTGCATCTGTCACAGCTCGAACTGCGCTGCCTCCAAACGTGCCTTCACATCGGTCAGGAAGCGAGCGGCATTGGCGCCATCGACCAACCTGTGGTCGTAGGTGAGGGCCAAATAGACCATCTGGCGTACGGCGATGGTCTCGCCAATGCTGGGGTCGTCGATCACCACGGCTCGCTTGACCACAGAGCCGGTGCCCAGGATGGCCACTTGGGGTTGGTTGATGATCGGTGTATCGAACAATGCGCCCCGGCTGCCGGTGTTGGTCAGGGTGAAGGTGCCACCAGCCAACTCGTCGGGACCGATCTTGTTTGAGCGAGTGCGGTCGGCCAAGTCCGCGATCTTCTTGGCCAGCCCGGAAATCGACAGATCACCGGCATTCTTGATCACGGGTGTGAGCAGGCCCTTCTCGGTGTCGACCGCGATGGAGAGGTTTTCGTGGTCGAAGTAGGTGATCTCGCCCTTTTCGGTGTCGATTGCAGCATTCAGTGACGGGTGTGCCTTCAGCGCATCGGTGGCTGCCTTGGCGAAGAAGGGCATGAAGCTGAGTTTCACGCCTTCACGGGCCAAGAAGTCGGCCTTGGCTGCGTCACGTATCCGCGAGATTGCTGTGACATCAACCTCAACGACAGTGGTCAGTTGAGCCGCGACTTGCAGTGATTCGACCATGCGCTTGGCGATGACCGAGCGCAGCCTCGACATCTTCTCGGTACGCCCTCGCAATGGGCTGGGGACACCCGGAGGGGGAGTGGCTGCTGCGGTGGCAGCGGTTGCCGGCGCAGCAGCCTGTCTGGCGGCTTCGGCAGCAGCCAGGACATCTTGTTTGCGGATCCGTCCGCCCACGCCTGTACCTGCGATGGAGTCGAGATCGACCCCGTGTTCAGCGGCCATCTTGCGCACCAACGGGGTGACATAGCCGCCACCGGTTGTTGTCTCAGCGACGGTGGGTGTGGGTGGAGTCACTGGCTCCGGGATCGCAACTGGGGCGGCAGGTGGAGTGGGTGGCGAGACAGGCGCCGGTGCTGCCACAGGCTCGGGGGCCGTAACGGGCGGCGCAGTGGGCTCGGGTACGGCGGGTGCAGCGGGCTTCTCTGGGGTCGCCGGGGTGCTGCTGGCGCTGCCGATCACCGCAATCTGGGCGCCCACTTCGATCGTTTCGTCTTCTTCGGCCTTGCGCTCCAAGAGCGTGCCCGCGACTGGCGAGGGGATCTCGGTGTCGACCTTGTCGGTCGACACCTCCACGATTGCCTCGTCGATCGCCACGTCGTCTCCGACATTCTTCAGCCACCTGGTGATGGTTCCTTCGGTGACGGACTCACCCAACGCAGGCAAAGTCACGACGGTGCCAGCACCAAATGCGCTGGGTCCTTGTGGTGTGGGTGGCGCTTCGACAACTGGGGCTGCAGGCGCTGGTGCGACTGGTTGTGGAGCCGGGGCAGCGGGGGGAGGAGTCGGTGCAACAGTCGGGGCAACAGTCGGCGCGGTCGGCTCGGCTACAGGCTGAGCAACGGAGTCGGTGGATTCGCCGATTACTGCGAGCTCGGCACCAATCTCGACGGTTTCGTCCTCTGCAGCCTGGATCGCCAACAAGACGCCCGCGACCGGGGAGGGGATCTCGGTGTCGACTTTATCGGTGGAGACCTCCAGCAGGGGCTCGTCGACTTCTACTCGATCACCAACTTGCTTCAACCAGCGGGTGATCGTGCCTTCGGTGACAGATTCACCAAGTGCGGGCAGGGTTACTGATGTCGGCATCGTCGTCCTTGTCATCGAAGCGGTTTATGCAGTCCAGCAGGTCAGGTCCAGCAAAGCAACGTTTCTCACATGTGTCCCTAGTATCCACCCTTCATTAAATAGAATCCGCACATGAGCTTCTTTGACCGGTTCCGATCGCGCGCCAGCCGTGACGCTGGTCCCACCGTGCGCGAGTCCGAGCGCACCGATGTCAGTCACTTGCAAGAGTTTGTGAGCACCCGCAAAGGCGTCGAAGGCTTCGTGGAGCCCCGTACGACGGTCAGTTCCGTGACCCTGCTGTTGGTGGCCCATGACGGCGAATGGACTCGCCGTCGGGTGCCCTCAGAGGATTGGGCCCGTGACTTCGCGACCAAGCACGGATTTGCCGCCTATGACGCCGGCGTCGTGGGCATCCCCAAGCGCATGCGCGATTACATTCAACGACAGAAACAGGCCGGCGCCAGTTAGCCTCAGACCGGATCGGTCTCATCTGTTGGCAGATTGGTCGCCAGGCCACGGGCCACTTCAACCAAGGTGCTGACCCCAAAGCCCGTTCCGCCCGGAGGCGTCTGGCCCCAAGGCCCACCGGTGTTAAACGATGGGCCGGCAATGTCTAGATGCGCCCACGGAGTTGTGTCAGTGAACTGCTCCAAGAAGGCCGCCGCGTAGAGCGAGCCGCCCCACCGCACGAACTTGTGCTGCAGGAGGTCGGCGACCCGCGAGTCCTGGGTGACCTCATCGCGCTTGTCCTCGGGGATGGGCAGCGGCCAAAACAACTCGCCAGAGACGGTTGCGGCGGCCTTGACTCTTGAGAGCACCGAATCATCACCGAAGATGCCCGCGATCTTTTCGCCGAGAGCGACGATGCAGGCGCCGGTCAGAGTCGCGACGTCGATGATCAGGTCGGGCTTCTCCTCCGTGGCCAAGGAGAGTGCGTCCGCAAGGATCAGTCGGCCTTCAGCGTCGGTGTTGGAGATTTCCACGGTCTTCCCGTTGTGCATGGTCAGCACATCGCCGGGCCTGATCGCCGTACCGCTCGGCATGTTTTCTGCCATGGGCGCGAATGTGACGACCTTGATCGGCAGCCCCAGTTGGGCGATCGCATGGGTTGCCGCGATGACGGTGGCGGCGCCTGCCATGTCTGACTTCATCGCGGCCATGCCGCCTGCGGGTTTGATCGACAGGCCCCCTGAGTCAAAGGTGATCCCCTTGCCTACGAGCGCGATCACAGCCTTGGCGTCATCGGGGGCATAGGTGAGCTTGACCAGACGTGGTGGTTGAGTCGACCCCTGACCAACGCCCAGGATCCCGCCGCAGCCGAGCTCACCAAGATCCGCCTCGTCAAACACTTCGGTGGTGACCAGGGCTTGGGCGCTGTCGGCCTGGAGCGTCGTAGCCCACTCTTGTGCCTGCGTGGCGAAGGTCGCGGGTGGCAAGGTGTTTGGCGGGCAGTTGACCCAGTCGCGGGCCTTCATGATCGCCTGGTTGAGCTGTTTGGTCTCAGCGAGAGCCGCGATCATCTCCTTGTTGCGAGCGAGTGGGCTCAGCACGATGAGATCGCTGATCTGGGAGTCCTTCGGCTTGCTCTTGTACGCCGTGTAGGTGTAGCCGCCTGCCAGGAAGCCGCCCACGGCAGCCTTCATCATCTGGGCTTCTTCAGCGGGCATCGCGAGGGCAACCGAGGCGGCATTGCCGACATTGCGGGCGGCAACTCCGACGGCACGCCGGATCACTTCGGGGTCCAGATCGGCCTGGGTGCCAAGGCCCACGATCACCAATTGGCTGGCCTTGATCAAACCATTGGTGGGGATGCGGAGGACTTCATTTGCCGCACCTCGAAACTCGAATGAGCGCAATAAGGGCACGAACTTGCGCCCATAGGCTTCTGCCACCGCTTCGCCACCGGGCGCGACTTCGAGCTCGGTGCTTGCATCCTTGGCAGATTTGCTGGGCTTTTGCGCCACCCCAATCACCACTACGTCGACCTTGGTGTTGGCGGGGCTTCCCGTGCGCAGCGTGATAGTCGTCATGGGCCACATGTTAGGAGGCGACCATTTGGGGTAGCTTTCGGGACATGGTTGGCTCGACTAATTCTCTGAAACAAACCGCGTTGCACGCTCGGCATGCCGAATTGGGGGCGAAGTTCGCCGAGTTCGGCGGCTGGGAGATGCCGATCGAGTACAAAACCGGCGTCCTCAAGGAGCATGCGGCAGTCAGGCAGTCAGTCGGCATCTTCGACGTCGGGCATTTGGGCAAACTGGTGGTTCGTGGCGAGCAAGCCTATGAATTCCTCAATGCCACGTTGACCAATGACTTGGGGAAGATCCAGCCTGGCAAGGCTCAATACACTCTTCTTTGCGACGACGCCACCGGGGGAGTGGTCGATGACCTGATCGTCTACTTCAAGGGTCACGATCACTTTTTGTTGGTCCCAAATGCCGCCAACTGTGCGGAAGTGAAGCATCGGTTGAGCGCAGCAGCTCCAGAGGGTGTCACCATCACCGACCACCACGAGACACATGCGGTCTTGGCGGTGCAAGGCACCAAGTCAGATGAAGTGCTCGAAGCGCTCGGGCTCCCGACCGGGCACGGCTACATGTCGTTCATCGAAGCTCCCTACGAAGGGGCCGACGTGATTGTCTGCCGCACTGGTTACACCGGGGAGCGGGGCTACGAGCTGATCGTCGACAACGCCGTCGCGGCGCGACTGTGGGATGCAGCGCTGAAGGCTGGTGCGGCGTACGACATATTGCCCTGTGGGCTCGGAGCCCGAGACACCCTGCGCACCGAGATGGGCTATCCCTTGCACGGGCAAGACATCGGCCCGGAGATCACGCCCGTCCAGGCGGGGATCGGCTGGGCTGTCGGGTGGGGCAAGCCAGAGTTCAGCGGAAGGTCGAAGTTGCTTGCGGAGCGAGAGGCCGGCCCGAAGGTCCGTCTTCGTGGGCTGCTGGCGCAGGGGAGGGGCATCCCAAGGCCAGAGATGAGTGTGCGCCTGACCCGCGACCTGCCCATCGGTCAAGTCACGTCTGGCACCTTCTCGCCAACTCTCCGCAAGGGGATTGCCCTGGCCCTGATCAACTCGCAAATGCAAGATGGGGCCGAAGTTAGCGTGGACATCCGTGGCCGGCAGGAAATCTTTGTGGTCACGAAGCCGCCATTCGTGCGCAATGACACCAAGGAAGCCTGAGGGAGATCTCGATTATGAATTTCATGGCCAGCGATTCCAATGTAAGGCCCTGGACTTGGCAACCGACGCCGGAGGGTCCTGAGTCATCAGGAGTGACCCTGCCCAGTTTCGCGACGAGAAGCGACGCCGAAACTTGGTTGGGAGAGCACTACCTTGAGCTCTTGGATCAAGGCGTCACGGCGGTGTCTCTGATGGAACAGGGTCGCGAGGTTTACGGGCCCATGGAGTTGGCTGCTGGCTGAGCCAGCGGTGCAGGGATACGGCAGCTACTTCTGCTTTGGCTGCTTCGGCGCGCCGCCGACCTTCACCTGAGGCTTCGGGAGCCTGAGCCAGCGCAACTGGATCAAGCGCATGATCGCGTAGAAGGTCGTGCCCTTCATCGACTCATCGGGGAATTCGTTTCGCAGAGCCCGACGTAGCCGCCAGAGCAAGAAGAGCACATCCATGAGCACGAACACGATCGTGACCGTCCAAAGCGTCGTGCCAAATTGCATCAGGCGACTATTGCCCGAGTAAGACAAGAGCATGATCATGATCAGCAGAGGCAGCATGAACTCCGAGATGCTGATCCTTGAGTCAATCCAATTCCGGATGAAGCGCTTCACCGGGCCCTGATCGCGCGGCGGCAGGAAACGCTCATCACCCGTGCGCATGGCTTCTCGCACCTGGCGAGTGGTGGGTTGTTGTCCCTTGATCTTCGCCCCACCACTCGTGGCGCGCCCGCGTCCGGTCGACAGAGAAGCCTTTGCGCGCGCACGAGCAGCGGCTTCGGCCTCCTTGCGTGAGGGCGTAGGGCGCCCCTTGGCGCCAGGACCCTTCTCCGGGGTAGGGGCAGTTGCTGCGTCCTCTTCGGACTTGGAACGACGGAATAACACGAGGATCTTGCCTTCGAAGTGAATTGGGTGAGGTGACCAAACCCTATCGGGGGCGCCATACGCCGTGTAGATCTGTCCATGCCATGCCCTGACCCCATGCCGTCATCGAGTGTGGGGAAGACTCGCGTCCATGCGTGTTGTGATCGCCCCAGACAAGTTCGCTGGCACCTTGACAGCCAACCAGGCAGCGGCAGCAATCGCCCGCGGCTGGAGTAGCCGGGCCCCGCATGACCACTTGGATCTCGCGCCCATGTCTGATGGAGGCCCCGGGTTTGTTGACTGCCTTGAGGCTTCCATTGGTGGCGTGTTTCAACAGGCAGAGGTGACTGGGCCGTATGGCGAGCAGGTCACCGCGAAGTTCTTGGTCAAGGATCAAACGGCCTATCTGGAGAGTGCGCAGGCCATCGGGTTGCACCTGACCGATTTGCGTGAGCCTGAGCAGGCCACGTCCTACGGGCTTGGAGAGTCGATCCGAGCCGCGATTGGTGCAGGAGTGTCCAGGATTGTCATTGGGGTGGGCGGCACGGCCACCAATGATGGTGGAGCGGGGCTGCTCGCTAGTCTGGGAGCCACTTGCGCTGCGGGGTCGATGACAACAGGCACGCAAGGCTTGGCCACAGTGACCGGAGTCGATTTGAGGCCCGTGCTCGACGCAATGCGCGGGGTCGAGTTGGTCCTCGCCAGTGACGTTGACAGCCAACTGAGCGGACTCTTTGGGGCTACCAAGACATTCGGCCCGCAGAAGGGACTCGCCGAAGAGCGCCTCCCCGCAGTCGACGGAGTGCTTCAGCAATGGGGTGACCTGCTCGACCGCAGCACCGCAGCCGCAAAGGGGGCCGGGGCCGGAGGAGGAGTTGGGTTCGCTCTGCTTCTCATCGGGGCTCAACGTGTCTCCGGGGTGATGACCATTGCTGATGCCATCGACCTCAGCCAGCGACTCAAGGGCGCTGACTTGGTGATCACAGGGGAGGGATCCTTTGATTTCTCGTCTCGGGCAGGCAAGGTGCCGCATGGGGTTGCTGAGTTGGCCGGCCAGGCGTTGCTGCCCTGCATTGTGATGGCCGGTCAAGTCGTGATCGGCTCCAGAGAGATGCGTGCCCTTGGTGTTGAAGCCGCGTATTCGATGATTGACCTCGTTGGTGAAACCAACTCCTATGGCCAGGCGGGTCCTTCGCTTGAGCAGTTGGCGCACAGGGTTGCCCGCAATTGGTCTCGCTGATTTGGGAATATTCAATGTTGTGCGACGATTGATGTTGTCGTGGCGTCACCAGACGCCGAGCATGAGCGATGGAAAAGTTGGGAGCCCAAATGTCTGAGAAGACCGAGACCACTGATGTTGCAACCGAGGTTGACCACCGTGCAGACGGCATCAACCTGAGCGCGGGGGCTGCTGACAAGGTCAAGAGTCTGCTCCAACAAGAAGGCCGCGACGATTTGGCGCTCCGGATCGCCGTACAGCCCGGTGGGTGCTCAGGGCTGCGTTACCAGCTCTTCTTCGACGAGCGTTCGCTCGATGGTGATGTGGTCACAGATTTTGGCGGTGTCTCGGTCGTTGTCGACCGGATGAGCGTGCCCTATCTCAACGGCGCCACCATCGACTTCGTGGACACCATCGAGAAGCAGGGCTTCACGATTGACAACCCGAGTGCAAGCGGCTCTTGCGCTTGCGGTGACTCATTCCACTGATCTGCTTTGCAGTCCCAATGGCTGAGGCAAGCCTCAGTCAAGATGCAGGTGCAGACGGCTGGCCAAGTGGTGGGCTGCATCTGAGATCGAGATCTCGGGCTTCAGAGTCTGCTGCGGGAAGTCCTCATAAGCGATCGAGGGTGCGCCCAACCGGGCGGCATTGACATCCACAACCGGCCTGACGAAATTGCTCATCTCCGTGCAGGCCGTGCAGTCTGAATACATCTTGACCATCGAGTCATGGTCGTCGTACGGGGTTGGGATGTAGCTCATGTAATCGACGCTATGCCCTACTGATTGGTAAACCAAGATGCCCCACTACTTGGGAAACCAAGCCGGACAGCAAGTAGCATGCCGCGCATGTCCTTGTTGATTGCCGGATCCATTGCCACTGACCACCTGATGACCTTTGCCGGCAAGTTCGCCGACTCGTTGGTCGTCGACCAACTCGACAAACTCTCTGTGAGCTTCTTGGTCGAGGACTTGGAGATCCGTCGCGGTGGTTGCGCGGGCAATATTGCCTTTGCTCTTGGACAACTCGGCCTCAGCCCGGTGCTGGTTGGGGCTGCAGGGGAAGACTTCGCCGATTATCGGTCCTGGCTTGAGCGCCACGATGTTGACTGCAAGTCGGTGCACATCTCCGAGTCGCAGCACACGGCTAGATTCGTGTGTACGACGGATTCGACGATGGCTCAGTTCGCCAGTTTCTATCCCGGAGCCATGAGTGAGGCTCGGCAGATCGAGTTGGAGCCGATTGTGGCCAGAGTCGGTGACCCCAGTTATGTCCTGATCGGTCCTGATGACCCTGAAGGCATGCTCAGGCACACTCAGGAGTGCCGTCAGCGTGGCTATCGCTTCGCCGCTGACCCCAGCCAGCAACTCGCCTTTGCCGAAGGTGACCTCATCCGAGATCTCATTGACGGCGCCCACATCTTGTTCTCCAACGAGTACGAATCCCACATGATCCAGCAAAAGACAGGCTGGTCCGCCCAAGACGTGCTCGATCGAGTAGATGTGCAAGTCATCACCCTCGGAGCCAATGGTGTCCGCGTGCTCGGCAACGAGATCGAGCCCGTTGAGATCGGTGCAGTGCCGGGGGTGGATGCCAAGGAGCCCACAGGAGTTGGCGACGCCTTCCGCGGAGGTTTCTTAGCCGCCATGCAATGGGGTCTCTCGTATGAGCGAGCAGCCCAAGTGGGTTGCGTAATTGCCGCATATGTGGTCGAAAGCGTCGGCACTCAAGAGTACAGCTTCACCAGGCAGGGCTTCATCCAACGCCTTGAGGATGCCTACGGGGCAGAAGCTGCCGTAGAGGTGCATCAGCACTACATGTGAGATGGATGGCCCCGGTTCCACCGTTAGGGGTCAGGTAGTAGTAATCTTCGATTCGGTTGTTCCTCAGCCGAGATGTCCTATGTTTGTTCGGTTCTGCTAACGAAGGGGCTCGTAAGTGGGTCTGCATCTCCCCAAGCGCGCGCGCAGGGTTCTATCCGGGATTGGTCTGTCAACGGCATTCTTGCTTCTCTCGGCGTGTTCTGCCGAGGACAAGGCGTCGGTCAGACGCTTGGCTGAGCCAACACCCATCACCAAAGAGGGCTGGGACATGCACTACATGTGGATGTACTCTTGGCTTGCCCTGATGATCGTCGGCATCTTGGTGTGGGGCCTGATCTTCATCGTTCCGTTCGTCTATCGCCGCAAGAAGGGCGACACCCACACCCCAGTACAGGTCCGTTATCACCTGCCGATTGAGGTCTTCTACACCATCGTCCCAGTGATGATGGTGATCGTGATGTTCTTCTTCACAGTGAAGGTCCAAAACAAGGTTGTCGACGTCGAGAAGAAACCCGACTACGTCGTCAATGTCGTTGGTTTCCAGTGGTCCTGGGCCTTCAACTACCTTGACGCACCAGGTGTTGGTGACGTCTATGAGGGTGGCACCACCGCATCCAAACCGACCTTGTGGTTGGTCAAGGACAAGCGGGTGGAGTTCAGCCTGACCAGTCCAGACGTGATCCACTCGTTCTGGGTGCCAGCCTTCATCTTCAAGCTCGACGTGGTCCCCGGGCGTGACAATCGCTTCCAGGTCACTCCCGACACCTTGGGCGAATTTGATGGTCGATGTGCAGAGCTCTGCGGTGTCTACCACTCGCGCATGCTTTTCAATGTGAAGGTTGTTTCTCAAGACGAGTTCGACAAGCACATGCAAGAACTCAAAGACAAAGGCAACATCGGACGCGTCACCGGCGGGACCATCCCCAGTGAGGTTGCCGGGCTCAACTCGGAGGGAGAGGCCAAATGACCGCAGTATCTGATGCCCCTACACACGTGGTCGTTGACGAACCACGTCGTACTCTCGGCCAAAACGTTGTCCGACTGCTGACCACCACCGATCACAAACTGATCGGCAAGTTGTACCTCACGACATCGTTCGCGTGGTTCCTGGTCGGTGGCGTGATGGCACTGATCATGCGCTCAGAGTTGGCCTTCCCGGGCAACCAGTTCGTCAGCGACGAGTTCTTCAATCAACTCTTCACCATGCATGGCACGATCATGCTCTTGATGTTTGCCACGCCGCTGTTCTTCGGCTTCGCAAATGTCTTGATGCCACTGCAGATCGGTGCGCCAGACGTGGCCTTCCCACGTCTGAACATGCTCAGCTACTGGTTCTACTTCTTCGGTGCTCTGATCGCGGTCTCGGGATTCCTGTCGCCACAGGGTGCCGCCGACTTCGGTTGGTTCGCCTACCCGCCGCTGTCTGACGCGATTCGTTCACCAGGCATCGGTGGCGACCTGTGGTGTATGGGTCTGTGGCTCATGGGCATGGGCACCATCTTGGGTGCGGTCAACTTCATCACCACGATCATCTGCATGCGCGCCCCGGGCATGACCATGTTCCGGATGCCGATCTTCACCTGGAACACCTTGGTCACCAGCCTATTGGTCTTGATGATCTTCCCCGTGCTGGCTGCTGCCCTGCTGGCTCTCGAGGCTGATCGCAAGATCGGTGCCCACGTGTTCGACATTTCCCACGGCGGGCCAATCCTCTACCAGCACTTGTTCTGGTTCTTCGGTCACCCCGAGGTCTATGTGATTGCGCTGCCCTTCTTCGGCATCATCACCGAAGTGCTTCCGGTCTTCAGCCGCAAGCCGGTCTTCGGCTACATCGGCTTGGTTGGAGCCACCATCTCGATCGCGGTGCTGTCCATGGCCGTGTGGGCCCACCACATGTTCGTCACTGGGGCGATCAGCTTGGCCTTCTTCTCCGGCATGACGATGCTGATCGCAGTGCCCACTGGTGTGAAGTTCTTCAACTGGATTGGCACAATGTGGGGCGGTTCAGTGACCTTTGAGACTCCCATGCTGTGGGCGATTGGCTTCATGACCACCTTCTTGTTCGGTGGCCTGACCGGTGTGATCCTGGCTTCCCCGCCGCTGGACTTCCACATTTCCGATTCGTACTTCGTGGTCGCTCACTTCCACTACACCGTGTTCGGCACGGTTGTGTTCGCGATGTTCTCCGGCTTCTACTTCTGGTGGCCGAAGATGACCGGACGCATGCTTGATGAGCGGTTGGGCAAGATCCACTTCTGGCTGCTGTTCTTCGGATTCCACACCACCTTCTTGATCCAGCACTGGGTTGGTGTCATGGGCATGCCGCGTCGTTATGCCGACTACTCCGCTGCGGATGGCTTCACCTGGTACAACCAAGTGTCGACGGTTGGAGCATTCCTGCTCGCGCTGTCAACCATTCCATTCCTCTGGAATGTCTACTTGACCAGCAAGAAGGCCAAGGTCACCTCAGATGATCCTTGGGGTTGGGGCCGGTCGCTGGAGTGGGCCACAAGCTGCCCACCTCCGCGTCACAACTTCGTGCAACTGCCCCGGATCCGTTCAGAATCACCTGCATTCGATCTGCATCACCCTGAGGCAGCGGCACTTGAATATGGCGACGCCGTGAATCACGAACTTCCTAAGGAGTCCAACAAGTGAAGGCTGAAGCTTGGATTTTCGCTGGCTGCGGGATCTTCTTCCTGGTGGTGACTCCGGGGTACTGGTTTGCCTCGGGTGACCCGACCGGCACGGTCGCTTTGGGCATGACTTTCCTGTTGTGCGCCTTGGTGGCCTTCTATCTGGGCTTCCATGCCCGCCGGATGGAGCCCCGCCCTGAAGACCGCAAGGACGGCGAGATCATTGATGGGGCCGGCGAGCTCGGCTTCTTCCCGCCGTACTCATGGTGGCCCCTTTGGTGTGCACTCTGCTTGGCCGTCATGGTCTATGGAGTCGTCATCGGTTGGTGGTTGTTCATCATCGGCGCTGTCCTCGGTTTGGCCGCGCTGATTGGATTCGTCTTCGAGTACTACCGAGGCGAGCACGCGCACTGAGGGCGTTGCCCCGATGCATTTCGGGGCATGGCCTCCGCTCGCGGACCCCAGTGCCTGACCGCCATCTTGATATCCTGACTTGGTTCGACCAAGCCGTTTAGTGTTGGAGGGCCTAGGCTCAGATGATCAACTTGCGCATACATCGCGTCCCCTGCAAGGGCAAATCAGCAAGACAGTTGCTGGCCTTTTGCATGGTTGGCGCCTTGCTGCTGTTGGCGGGCTGCTCCATGTCCATGAAACAGGCAAAGCCCAATGCCACAGCAGATGAGTCTGCTCCTACTGGGCCACAGGTCACTATCTCTAGCAACGTAAAAGATGGTGACGTGTCGGTGCCACTTGGGCAACGTGTCCGGGTTGCCGTTGAGCACGGCAGCATCGAGAGCGTGAGCCTGACGCGTGGCGCAGGGGTCAAGCAACTACCCGGCACAACGGGCGCCGATGGACTCACCTGGGTCTCAAGGTCACATCTGACTCCGGGTGCAACCTATGCGCTCAATGTGAAGGCAGTCAGTGACGAAGGCAACGTGAAGACGCTGGAATCGGCGTTCACTACTCAGGATTTGAGCAAGGATCAACAAACCTTCCCCAGCTTCTTCCCAACCTCGGGTTCGACGGTCGGGGTCGGGATGCCGGTAATCATCAAGTTCGATTTGCCGGTGCGTAACAAGAAGCGCTTTGAGAACAACATCTCAGTAGTGACTGCCCCGGTCCAGGAGGGCGGGTTCCGCTGGATCAGCGACAATGAGTTGCGCTGGCGCCCAGCAAAGTTCTGGCACGCTGGCACCAAGGTGACCGTCAAGGCAAATGTGGGCGGGGTCCCGGCCGGCAATGGCATCTTTGGGCAGACCGACAGGACCTTGAGATTCAACATCGGCCGTTCGTTGATCAGCAGAGTCAATATCGAGACTCATCAGATGCGGGTATTCAAGAATGGCAAGTTGATCAACACGATCCCGATCACGACCGGTCGACAGCCCGAGCACACGACTCGCTCCGGTGTGAAGCTGATCATGGAGAAGTACCGCACCAAGGACATGAACTCCGAAACCATTGGGATCGACCCCGATAGCGCAGATGGATATGACCTGTCGGGAGTGGAATTCGCTCAGAGGATCACCTCGTCTGGTGAGTTCATCCACGCGGCTCCATGGTCGGTTGGATCCCAAGGACATGCCAACGTCAGCCACGGATGCACGGGGATGAGTACGTCAAATGCCGGTTGGCTCTATGGTCAGACCATAATTGGTGATCCGGTCATCTACACAGGCAGCAATCGGCCGATGACCTTGACCAATGGCTATGGCGATTGGAATGTGTCGTTCGCTGACTACATAGCCGGTCGCTGACCCAGCCACTGAGTGCGACCATGACGACCTTGGCCTGAGCCAGCGACCAGCACAGCACTTGTCGGGCAGGCGATCGTCAGTGGTGGAGTCGAACTGGACATCCAGCGCCATACGGCGGTCGCCGTCTCGGCGACGACGAGCGACCTTGCTTGCGTGTCGGCTCAGAATTCCCGCTTTGTGACCTCCCTGAGCATCTCCTTGTCCAGCTCCGCCTCGGTCATAAGCATCTTGAGTCGGAGGTGCTCCTTGCCAACTCATTGAGGTGCTTGGCGTCCTCGGCCTTCAGGCTGCGCGTCCTCGGTCTTCAGGCTGCCGAACCGGTTAAGCCAATGGTGGTGGTTCCGCTCTCCAACAGTGAGTTGGCAGGCGCGCCCAGCGTTGTGCGCACTCGTGGCCAGCAGCCGGGTAGCGCCAGTCAGATAGCGCAGCAGTTCGACCAAGAGATGCTCGTATGCGTGTTAGGTGTGGGGTTCTCGTGCATGTGTGAACAAGGCTGAACGTGCCCACAGAAGGCAATCGGCTGCCATCTGGATCCAGATGGCAGCCGATTGGGTGATGACGCTAGGGCTAGGACTCCGTGGAGTTGGCCCGATCAGTGGTGCGAGCTGTCCGAGCCTTCCAAGACATCGTGGTCGCCGTGGTGCTTGGCTGCCTCGAGTTCTTCAGCGGTTGGCTTTTGGACATTGCTTCCGTACATCGCGCGCGAAAGACGGGCACGGAGCCGACTCAGTCGTGTGCCTGGTGCTGCCACGCCATTGGCGTCGGCCTCATCGTGTTCCAAGATCACCTTGTCGCGTTCACGTGCCGTCAATGTGTAGGCACGCTCTTCGCTGATCGGGAAATGTTTCTCGGAATAGCCGCCCTCGGGGGAGCGCATGATGATGCCTGACTCATAGCCGTGCAGCAGCACTTCATTGTCATGACGCTGCAAAGAGATACACCAGCGACGTGTGATGATGAAGGCGATGACAGGCAGCACGAAGACCGCAACTCGCATGAAATAGGTGATCGCGTTGAGGCTGATGTGGAACTTGTCGGCAAGGATGTCGTTGCCACCAGCAGCCCAGAGCAAGCCATATGCAGTCATCATCGCGACCAGGAATGCGGTCCGCGTGGGCGCATTGCGAGGACGCTGCAGCAGGTGGTGCTCACGCTTGTCGCCAGTGATCCACGCCTCGATGAAGGGATATGCCAAGAAGGTGCCAAGCAACAGGAATGGTGCGATCTGACCGGGGAGCATGACATTCCAACTGATCGTCACCCCGAAGATCTCAGTTTCCCAACCAGGCATGATCCGCAGCAGACCCTCAGCGATACCCATGTACCAGTCTGGCTGCGAGCCAGCGGTGACCTCAGCAGGGTTGTAAGGGCCGAAGCGCCACACGGGGTTGATCGTCATGAAGGCACCCATGAGCGCAACGACACCGAAGACGATGAAGAAGAAGCCGCCTGCCTTGGCCATGTAGACCGGCAGCATGGGGTAGCCAACGACATTCTTCTCGGTGCGCCCGGGGCCAGGCCACTGCGTGTGCTTGTGGAAGACCACCATCAACATGTGGGCCCCGATCATGGCCAAGATGAGGCCGGGGATCAGGAGTACATGCACGATGTAGAGGCGCGAAACGATCGCCTCGCCTGGAAACTCGCCACCGAACATGAAGAAGGACATGTAGGAGCCGACCACAGGTGTTGCCTTGACCAATCCGTCTGCGATGCGCAATCCGGTGCCGGAAAGCAAGTCGTCAGGCAGGGAATAGCCGCTGAAACCGGCCAAGATGCCCAGCAGGACGAGTACGCCGCCGGTGAGCCAGGTGAGCTCGCGAGGCTTGCGATAGGCACCCGTGACGAAGACACGCATCATGTGGATGAGCATGGAGGCAACAAACAAGGTCGCGGCCCAGTGGTGCATCTGACGCATCAGAAGTCCGGCGCGGACGTCGAAAGAGATGTCCAAGGTGGAGGCATATGCCTCAGACATGGTGATCTCACGCAACGGGGCGTAGGAGCCGTGGTATTGGACAACACCCATGCTGGGGCGGAACCACAAGCTGAGGAAGACACCGGTGAGGAGCACCACCACGAAGCTCCACATGGCGATTTCCCCCAACATGAAGGACCAGTGGTCGGGGAAGACCTTGCGGAGGTTCTTCTTGGCGACTCCCGCCAATCCGAGGCGCTCGTCCATCCAGTTGGCGGCACCACCCACCTTTGATGGCTTGGCCTTTGCGGCCGCCTTGGTGCCGTTGGTCTTGGCAACTGACATTGCTTGACTCACCCACGTTCCCAAAAACTAGGTCCAACTGGTTCGGTGAAGTCGCTTTGCGCGACCAAATAGCCTTCTGAATCCAACTCGAGGGGTAGTTGGGGGAGTGCACGAGCAGCGGGCCCAAAGACGACCCGGCCGTTGTCAGCCAGGTCGAAGGTGGACTGGTGACATGGGCACAGCAGGTGATGAGTTTGCTGTTCCCACAACGAGATCGGACAGCCGACGTGGGTGCAGATCTTCGAATAGCACAGGATCCCTTCAACCCCCCAGTTGTCGCGGTCCTTGGCGGCCTTGATGTCGTCAGGATTCATCCGCACCAAGATCACAGCGGCCTTGGCCTTCTCATTTTGGATTTCGCCGTGGGAGAGAACCGGGTGGCCGCCCTTTTCGCGGTAGTTCTCACCCTCGGTGTTTTCGAAGAAGATGCTGGGCTCAGCGTTGACCAGTTGGCCGACCTGCATGTCGGCGGGCTTGATCGGACGTCCATCGACATCTTGGACCACGCGCATTCCCTTCTTCCACACCGTGGTGCGGAGAAGGTTGACGTCGGGATTCTTGGCCAAGTCACGCAGCGACACGATGGCGGGCAGCCCCAGAAGTGCCACAGCGCCGATCATGGTGTTGCGGATCAGTGGGCGACGCGCCAATCCGGACTCTTCAAGCCCTTGCTGGAGCACGCCCACGGCCTCCTCGCGGTCTTCTTCAGTCGATGCGATGGCGTGGCGATATTCGACGATCTCGCGATCTGTCATGAGCTTGCGAGCCCACTGGATGACGCCAACGCCGATACAGACCAAAGCCAGGCCAAGACTGACCCCCAAGGCCAGATGTGAAGCGCCCATGCCCAAGAAGGTGTCGATGTCTTCGCCAATGCTGAAACTGAAGTAGGCCACCACGAAGAGCACGGCGAAAACCATGGCTGCAATGAAGAAGGCAGCGACCTGGCGCTCAGCGCGACGCTCTGCGCTGGCATCGATATCGGTTGGGCGAGGGTGGTGCGGCTCGAGCCCAGGGTCAGCGATGGGCTCGGCCGGTACGAGTTCGGTGGACGAGTCGTGTGATTCGGTCATGACTGCTTGTCCTTCTTGACGCGAGCGGTGTGGGCGGCAATCCAGATGGCGAAGGTGACCAGGATTCCAAGTGAAAGCCAGGCGAACAAGCCTTCGGAGACCGGCCCAAGACCACCGAGATTGAACCCGCCGTAGTTGGGGGTTCCGTTCTTGGCGTCTGTATTGGTCGTGTGCTTGATGTAGGCGATGACCTTTGCCTTGTCCTCAGACGACATCACCTCGTCGGTGAAGACCGGCATTTGCTGTGGACCGGTCAACATGGCCTCGTAGAGGTGGCGCTTTGAGACGCCCTTGAGCGTTGGCGCGAACCGCCCTTGTGGCAACGCGCCACCTGTACCAGCGAAGTTGTGACAGGCGGTGCAGTTGGTGCGGAAGAACTCTCCGCCCTCACTGATCGCCTTGGCTCGCTCATCTTCGGTGAGGTCTGCGGGGAGGGAATACTGCTCAGTCGTGGGCACGGCAGGGCCAGGGCCGAGTGAGGCCACGAATGCCGACAACTGCTCGATCTGCTCGTCGGTGTAGATGGGCTTCTTGCGAAGCGCTTGGGTGCCGGGCTGCACCATGGGCATCCGTCCGGTGCCCACCTGGAAGTCAACCGCAGCGGCACCCACGCCAACCAACGGAGGCCCGTATTGATTGCCGCGCTGGGTTTGAATGCCCTCACCGTTGATGCCGTGGCACGAGGCGCACCCAACGAGGAACAGGGCTCGGCCCTTGGCGACGGCGTCGGCGTCATCAGCCTTCTTAGCTCCCTGTGCAGGGGAGAACATGGCGAACATGCCCCCGGCCAGGAGCAATCCCAAGACGATGACGGCCACACCGGAGAACCGGTTGCGCCTAGCCCGCGAGATGCGGGCAGTGATGCGAGAGGTCACGGACACGCTCGAATCCTTTGCTATTTGATGAGGTAAACGGCAGCGAACAGGGCAATCCAAACAACGTCAACGAAGTGCCAATAGTAGGACACCACGATGGCGCTCACTTCTTGCTCATAAGTCCAGCGTTTCGCGACATAGGTGCGACCCAGGACGAATAGGAAGGCAATCAACCCGCCAATGACGTGGATGCCGTGGAAGCCCGTGGCGAGATAGAACAGGGTGCCGTAGGCACTTGAGGGAATCGTCAGGCCTTCGTGGATGAGGTGCACGTATTCGTAGGCCTGGCCGCCGATGAAGATCGAGCCCATGATGAAAGTCAGGATGAACCACTCGCGAAGGCCCCATTTACCGATCGCCAAGATGCTGCCTTGGTGCTTGACAATCCCCTTCTCGGCTGCGAAGACACCCATCTGACAGGTGAAAGATGAGGCAACCAGGATGAGCGTATTGATGGAGGAGAAGCGCACATCGAGCAGTGGGGTCTCCTGGGCCCACAAGTCTGGACTCACTGCACGGACGGTGAAGTAGGCGGCAAAGAGGGCTGCGAAGAACATGAGTTCACTGGACAGCCACACAATGGTGCCTACTGCGACCATGCTTGGTCGATCGTGATTGCCTTGCAATCGGGACGCGGGAACAGCTGCTGCATTAGCCACGAGGCACATTATGGCCGACCGGAGCCGATGTGGGTACCCGACCCCCCTGTGTTTGTTGAGGCGCTACGATCCGAGTGTGACTGATCAGACCAAATCCGACGTATTCGGTGGTCCCGACCACGGACCGAACAAGTCGCTTCGAGTACTCGTCTACAGCGATGACGTTGACGTGCGCCAGCAGGTGATCCTGGCTTTGGGCAAGCGCCTGCACCCGGACCTCCCTGATCTGGAGTATGTGGAGGTAGCCACTGAGCCGGTCGTTATCCAACAGATGGACGCCGGAAATATCGCCCTCGCCATCCTCGATGGTGAAGCCGTGCCGGCAGGCGGAATGGGGATCGCTCGGCAATTGAAGGATGAAATCTTTCACTGTCCGCCGATCTTGGTGCTGACGGGGCGAGTGCAAGACAATTGGCTGGCTACTTGGTCACGAGCCGAGGCCGCAGTTACTCACCCGATTGATCCAATGGTGTTGGCCAAGACGGCCTTGGACCTCTTGGTTGTGCAGCCGGCGGGACAATCCTGAAGCCGGGTGGACGGACCCTTCGACAAGAACTCTCTTGAATGGTGACAACGGTGCCTGAAAATGCCTTGGGTTGGCCAGATGTCCTGACGGGACTGGTGCGCGGCGAAGATCTCGATGCGGGCAAGACCGAATGGGCGATGGGTGAGATCCTCAGTGGCAATGCCACATCGGCACAAATCGCGGGATTCGCTATCGGACTTCGAGCCAAGGGCGAGACCATCTCTGAAGTCGAGGGACTCGTCAATGCCATGTATGACGTGGCCAATCCGCTGCAAATTCCAGGCCGCCTACTCGACATTGTTGGCACAGGCGGTGATCGCTCCTTTTCGGTAAATGTGTCCACGATGTCAGCCATCGTGGCTGCCGGCGCAGGGGCTCGCGTCGTCAAGCATGGCAATCGCTCGGCCTCGTCCAAGGCAGGGACTGCTGATGTGCTGGAAGAACTTGGAGTTCGCCTGGACCTGAATCCCAGTCAGGTCGCGGACTTGGCAGAGCAAGTTGGGATCACCTTCTGCTTCGCCGCTGCTTTCCACCCTGCTCTGCGCCATGCGGCCCGTGCACGGAGTCAACTGGGGGTCGCAACGACCTTCAATTTCCTTGGTCCACTGGCCAACCCAGCCAAGCCACACGCCCAAGCAATCGGATGCGCCGATCCCAAGATGTTGTCCATCTTGGCAGGGGTCTTCGCCGGACGCGGAGTCGATGCGTTGGTTTTCCGTGGCGATGATGGTCTTGACGAGCTCACCACCACGACCACTTCTACGGTGCACGCCGTGCACGATGGTGCGATTGAGGTGTTCACTCTAGATGCTGCGGACTTGGGGCTTCCCCGAAGCGCGCCGGAAGATCTGCGCGGTGGTGACGTGCAGCACAATGCTGCAGTTGTCCGCGATGTGCTCGAAGGAGAGTCAGGTGCCGTGCGTGACGCCGTACTGCTTAACGCAGGCGCTGCTCTCGCGGTTTACGAGCAATCTGAGCATGCATGGCCTGAGCGGATCAGAGTTGGCATGGATCTGGCAGCGGCTGCCATTGACTCAGGTGCCGCCAAGACCAAACTGGACCAATGGGTAGAGGCCAGCGCGGCCCTCGACTAGCGGCTTGAGCGGCCGATGCGGGCAAGGTGAAAGATCTAGTCCAAGCCCAAACTGAATGCTGTTTCGAGGTCATGTTGACTGTAGGCCCGAAAGGCGATGTGAGTCTCGGTCTCAGTCACGCCGGGGACCTTGTTGATTTGGTCGGCCACGACATCACTGATCTCCTCATGGGTGCGGACTCGCACCATGGCGACCAGGTCGATTTGCCCGGTCACTGAGTAGACCTCGCTGACGCCATCAAGGGCGGCCAAGGTCTCAGCCACCTCAGGTATCTTGGCCACAGCAGTCTTCACGAACACAATCGCGGTGATCATGCCGCAACGTTAGTCGATTGACCGGGCTTGCTCATCGCGGAGCTTCTAGAAGCCAGCAACAAGGTGCCTTGATTGCTCCATGGCGTCATATTCCGCACTCCAACGCCCCGCCCCGTCGACGGGGCACACCCATGTGCCTCGGGCGCGGACCATCCGGACACCCGGCTGGGCAAGCCATCCAGCAATCAACTCAGACTCTTCAGGGCTGGCCATCAGTGTGGGTCCAGGCCCTGGGATCACCGTTTCGGAGCTGTTGCAGAGCTCATTGACAAAATCTTGCGGAGGTCGAGCGGTCGGCATCACCCCCGCGGCGACGAGACGGCCATATCGGACTACATGGACCGTCCATTGTCCGGTTTCGTTCTTGTGAGCTGCCACGAGCTCGGCGCACGACGTGAGGGCACTGAGTCGTTGACTGCGTGCTGAAAACCGCACGAAAGCCGATAGTCGATCACGCTGGATAGCGGCTTCTTCGTATCTGGTCTCTTTGGCGAGCAAAGACATTCGCTCCTGAACCCGGTTGATCAATGGCGCGGGGGAGGCACGGAGACTCACTCGGAGTCGCTCGACCTCGGCGGCATACTCCTCATGGGTCGTGCTGGCATTGCATGGCGACAGGCAACGACCCAACTCGCTGAGAATGCACGGGGTGCGATCTGGTTGCCGTCCGAAGCGATCCTTGCACTGCCGAATCCGGAAGGTGTCATGCAATGCCTCGAGACACTTGTCTGCTTGTGAGCGCTTCGTGAATGGGCCGAAATAGTCAGCATCGTCATCGAGGATTGACCTGACTACGCTCAGGCGAGGCCAAGCCTCCTTGGTGATCTTCAGCCAATGGACCTTGTTTGGATAACGGCTGCGGCGGTTGTATGGCGGAGTATGCGCTGCGATGAGTCGGATCTCGCGAACGCTGGCCTCGAGTGGACTGGCGCAGACGACGGCATCCACCCGCTCAGCCAATGAGACCATTTCGCCGATCCGGCTGCGCTTTTCAGAGCTGGTGAAATAGGAGCGAACTCGCTTGCGAAGGTCGCGTGAGGTGCCGACGTAGAGGACTCTGTCGGAGGCGTCCTTGAACAAGTAGACACCTGGGGCGTGGGGGAGTTGCTCGGCCAGATGGCGCTTGCGTCGGACAGTTGGGCTGACTCGCGAGGAGAAGACCTTCAACTCCTCGAGGGTGTGTACGCCTTGGTTGCCCACCCTGCCGATCAGTGCGTGGAGGACATCCACGGTGGCGCGCGCGTCAGCCAAAGCCCTGTGACTAGGGCTGGTGGCCGCGTCGAAGAGGGCTGCCAAAGTGGCGAGCTTGCAGTTGGGGGCTTCATCTCGGCTCACGAGTTGCCGGGCCAGGCGGGCGGTGTCGATGACCTCGAATGAGGGCCAACGATCTTGGGCAAAATGCTTCAGGAAGCCGATGTCGAAGGGGGCATTGTGTGCGACGAGGACACACCCGTGCGCGAACTCCAAGAATGCAGGGATGACGCCATCGATGGTGGGGGCTTCACAGACCATTTCGTTTGTGATGCCGGTCAGCCCAGTAATGAAGGCGGGTACTTGGCTTTGAGGGTTGACCAGAGTCTGGAACTCTGCGAGGACCTCGCCGCCGCGCACCTTTACCGCCCCGACTTCGGTGATCATGGCGCCCTTGCTTGCAGACCCCCCTGTCGTCTCCAAGTCGACCACCACGAAAGTGATGTCGTGTAGGGACTGGCCCAACTCCTCGAAAGTCATTTGGGTATCCCACTGCTGCATGCACTCGAAGCTAGCTCACGGCGCCGACAGTTTGCTGCCTCTAGACAGCATCGAGCCGTAGTTGTCGGTGGCATCTGATCGACTGACCGATAGATGACTGACTACCGATTGAGGAAGCCATGAATGACTCTTTGCTCATTGACTGTGACAACTGCTTGGCTCGAGGCCCCGGATGTGGTGACTGCGTCGTGACCGCCTTGCTGGGCCCCATGGATGACCTGTGCCTAGATCAAGACGATCAGACCGCCCTCGCAGTGCTTGCCGACACCGGATTGGTGCCACCGTTGCGTCTAGTGACGCCTGTTGATTCACGATTCATTGAGTCAGCCTGATCGGTATACGACATGGTGGTCCAGAACACATGTCCACAGGCCCATGGATCTTTGGTCTGATTGGGATGGATGTTCTATCGTTGATATTCGGCTCTTGGCCCAGTTGATCGACCGGATTAACCCAAGAGCCACGCTCAATCCGAGTTGTGTAGGTGCCTGCCAACTTGGAGCCGGGGAACCAATCTTCATGGGGTGAATCCGGCCTGAGTCAGCCATTGATCGTGGCCGGAACAGGTTGGTAGGACGTCTTTGGGTCCGAATCCGTCAGCTCACCTGGTCGGCGTCTAGACAAAGAGGAGACCGTCCGCTCGTGACCGACGGCCGGAAGACCAAGACAAGCGCGCTGGTGGCTATTGCCCTGGCGGCGCTATTGGGTGTGCTTGCCCTTGCCTATCCAGCAGTGGCAGACAAGACGAAGGAACCTGACCTCAACACGGTCAAGGCGCAATTCGAACGCCTGAGTCAAGAGGCGGAGGCCGCCTCCGAACGGGCCAACGATGCCAAGACTTATATCGCCAACTCTCAAGCTCGCTTGGCAGCCCTAAACACCGATCTGCAAAAGCAGCAGGACTTGGTTGGTGGAATGCGCCAGAAGATCGCCACGATTGTGGTTGAGCAATATCAGACACACACACTGGCTACTGCTTCGCAGTTGGTGCTGTCGGCTGATCCTGACCATTTCATCGACAATCTCAATGCGGTCAGCTCAAGCAATGACATGCGTTCTGTGGTGCTGGATGACTACAACACGCAACTGCGCCGACTGGAGTTGCGCAAGGAAGCAGTTCAAGACGAGAACGCCAGCTTGAAGGCCCTTGAGCGTGATCTTGTGACGGCGCAGAAGCAGACCCAGGCCAAGGCTGATGAGGTCAAGAAGATCGTTGACAAACTGGAGCGGGCGGAGTTGGCCAAGTTGGTTGGCGCAGCATACGGCGGCCCAATGCCAGCCGTGCCGACCAGCGAGCGCGCAGCAATGGCAATCAAGTTCGCGATGGCTCAGGTAGGCAAGTCCTATGTCTATGGTGCTGCTGGTCCGAGCGCCTTCGACTGCTCGGGGCTCACCATGCGTGCTTGGGGTACTTCAGGGGTCGGCCTGCCGCACAGTTCCAAGGCCCAGTTCGCTACGGGCACCAAGATTTCAGAAGCGCAACTGCAGCCTGGAGATCTCGTCTTCTACTACACCCCGATCAGCCACGTCGGCATGTACATCGGCAATGGCAAGATCGTGAATGCGCAGAATCCATCGGCAGGAGTGCGTGTCACTGATCTGCATGCGATGCCGTATGTCGGTGCGGTTCGGCCCGGCTGATTCCTTGACGAAAGAGGTCGGTCGCAGCGTCAGGGCGGCTGGTCTTGTCTTGGGTCTTGCACTCACGAGCCTTGCCTTGTTGGTGGGCTGCGGGTCCAAGCCAGCAACCAAGCAAGCCTCCCCGGCAACTATGGCTGCTCGTGCGTTGACCCAGTTTGAGCAGGCTGTGGCCGAGCGCGACGCCACGAAGCTGCACCCCGACCTGAGCTTTGTGGCCGACAATGCTGAAGCCCTTGGGATTGTCGACTTCTCGGCCCGCTGGGCCGATGAGGTACGACGAACACCGCGCACCTTCACGGGCAGCGTGCAGGTGAGCTATCGGTTAGGGGGCTACGACGCGAATGAGACGCGGACATCCGTAGACATGACCTTCACGAAGGGCGATCAGACCACCATTACTGCCATCGGTGATGAGGCGGAGAGCACGCCGCTTTGGCTCTCACAGGCACTGGGTGTCCGAAGAAGTGACAATACGCTGGTCTTGGCGGTCGATGAGTTTGCCGGAGCAGACCTCGACAGGATCTCCACTCAGACTGTTGAGGCATTGCGCCTGGTTGGCAAGGTGATCGCAGACCCGGGTTCATTGGTAGTTGAAATCCCAGGGTCTGCAAGCGAGCTTGATCGCCTTCTGTCTGCGCGGCCAGGCGAATACGCCGACGTTGCTGCTGTGGCTGCGACACCGGATGGCTCATTGGTGCCCGGATCTCCAGTGCATGTCTTCATAAACCCAGATGTCTTCATGCAGATGGACAGGCAAGGCGCCCAGGTCGTGCTCACCCATGAGGCAACCCATGTCGTGATGGGGGCACTGTTTGTCGATCTTCCTGGATGGCTTCGTGAAGGCTTTGCCGACTATGTGGCATTTGCTCACGCTGGTGTGCCTGTCGAGGTTGGTGCCAAAGCATTCCTCCATGATGTGCGCGTGAATGGGTTGCCATCGGAATTGCCAACGGATGCAGATCTTGATCCCAGAGCAAAGGGATTTGCCACCTTCTACGAAGCCTCGTGGTTGGTCTGCCGCACGATCGCCGAGCGTTTCGGTGAGCCCAGCTTGGTTTCCTTCTATCGAGCAGTCAGTGATGGGGACGATCCAGATGAGGCCATGAGATCTGTGCTCGGCATCAATGAAGTGGGGCTGCTTCAGTTGTGGCGCGCGGACTTGACTGCGTTGGTGGGCTGACCTGGATGGACCCAGCTTCACGTCGTACGGGACTCTGGGTGGCTGGCTTTGCGCTGGTTGTCGTGGGTGGCGTGCTCTTGTTTGCTTGGCCTTGGCCTGGTGGGGGGAGCCCCAAGCTGCCTCGTGTGATCCCTGAAGAGTTGTTCACCGCGGCTGAGTTACGCCTATTTCGCGACTTCTACCTCATGCAGCGTGTCTTGAGCCTGCTCAGCTTGGCGCTGTCGCTCAGTCTGGCCGCGGTTTTGGGCTTCACCGGTCTTGGGGCCAGATGGGCCTCCAGGCTGCGGGGGCCATGGTGGCAACAAGTGGTGACTGCATGCTTTGCCTTCTTGGCAGCGACGAGTCTTGTGGTCCTGCCGATTGGCTGGTGGCTGCAACTGAGAGCCACCAGGGCTGGACTCTCTGCAGGGGGCTGGCGACAATGGTGGCTCGACCAGTCGCTTGGGCTGTTGACTTCCTGGCTCTTTGCGGTGCTCCCATTGCTGTTGTTGATCTTGGCCATGCGTAAGCTGCCGCGGCGCTGGCCTCTTGCCGCAGGTGGGGGAGCAGTTGTGCTCGTCTTTCTGGCGAGTTACTTCAGCCCGCTGCTCATCGAGCCGATCTTCAACGACTTTCGCCCCTTGCGTGATCAGACTCTGGTCGCTGAAGTGCAGGATCTGGCCACTTCGGAGCAGGTTGCCGTCTCGCAGGTCCTGGTGGCAGATGCCTCGCGCCGGACGACGACACTGAATGCCTATGTCTCAGGCTTTGGCAACACTCGTCGAGTAGTCGTCTACGACAATTTGCTCGACGGAGTTCCCAGGCGAGAAGTGCTTGCGGTAGTCGCCCACGAGTTGGCCCATGCCAAGCACTCAGATCAGTTTTGGGGAACTGCATTGCTGGCTGGTGGCGCAGCAATTGCAATGGGATTGTTGCCTCAGTTGCTCAGAGGATGGAGAAATGAGCCAGATGCACGGATCGTGCCTCGGTTGCTGGCTCTCTCGATGGTTGCCAGTTTGGCCTTGTCGCCGATACAGAATGCAGTGAGTCGAGCCATGGAGGCCCGCGCCGATCAAGATGCGATCCGAGCCACGTCGGATCCGGCCGGATATGAGCAGATGCTCTTGCGCTTGGCCAGGACTTCGCGAAGCGACCCGGCGCCTCCATGGTTGTTGCAAGTGTGGTTTGGCACCCACCCAAGCATTGTGGAGCGGATAGCCATTGCCCGTGGCGCCGAGTAGACCTAGTGGGTGTACAAGGACTCGATCGCGTCGGCGTACTTGCGGCGGACGACATTGCGGCGCAGTTTGAGGCTGGGGGTGAGGTGCCCTGCCTCTTCGGTCCATTCGTCGCGCAGGATCTCGTATTTACGGATCGACTCCGCACGCGAAACGGCAGTGTTGGCATCGGTCACGGCTGCATCGATCTCTGAGAGAACGTCAGGATCATTGAGCAGGTCACGCAGTTGGGTCGACTTGCCCCTCGCTGTGGCCCACTCGCGCAGACTCTCGCGGTCCAGTGTGATCAAAGCTGCTATGAACGGGCGTCCGTCGCCAACCACCAAGACTTGGTCGACGAGTGGGTGGGCACGCATGCGGTCTTCCAGGACGCCAGGGGCGACATTCTTGCCCCCGGCGGTCACGATGATCTCCTTCTTGCGGCCCGTGATGCGCACGAAGCCCTCATCATCGATCTCGCCAAGGTCACCGGTCTTGAACCAGCCATCATCGAATGCCTCGGCGGTGGCTGAGTCGTCTTGCCAATAGCCGTGGAAGACCTGGCCTCCCTGGAACAACAGCTCTCCATCATCGGCGACGCGCACTGCAGTGCCAGGCAGGGGCCGTCCGACGGACCCGATCTTCAGCTCATCGGGGAGGTTGACGGTGAGGGCCGCAGTGGTCTCCGTCAGGCCATAGCCCTCGAGGATCGGGACCCCCATGCCGCGATAGAAGTGGCCAAGTCGCTCTCCCAGCGGTGCACCTCCGGAGAGGGCAAATGTGCACTTGCCGCCAAGTGCCTGACGCAACTTCGCATAGACGAGCTTGTCAAAGATCCGGTGTTGCACGGCAAGTGCGGGACTGGGGCGGCCTTTGTCGAGCGCGCGGGAATACTGAATGGCCACTTTGGCGGCGCGATCAAAAACCTTGCCCTTGCCATCAGCGACTGCTCTTTGCGAACTTGTGTTGAAGATCTTTTCGAAAACTCGTGGAACAGCCAAGATGAAGGTCGGTTGGTAGGACGCCAAGTCATCGACCAGAGACTTGATGTCTGAGGAGTGACCCATCCGGGCACCAGTCTTCATGCACCCAACCTGGATGATCCGAGCGAAGACATGGGCCAGTGGCAAGAAGAGCAATGTGGCCGCATCGTCGTGGTCAAAGAGCTCATGCAGGGTGGTCGTCGTGGTGCCCAACTCGAACATGAAGTTCTCGTGGGTCAGGACACATCCTTTTGGTTTTCCAGTCGTCCCGGACGTGTAGATCAGAGTCGCCGGATCGGTGGGCAGCACACCCGCACGTCGGGACTCCACCGTGTCAGGTGGGATGCCGACACCGAGCTGGCCGATTGTCTCGACAGCGTCGTCACAAAAGGCCCAGACATGCTCAAGGGCGGGAAGTTGCGCTCTGAGCGACTGGACCCTTGAGAGGTGGATGGAACTCTCCACGATGATGGCCTTGGCGCCAGAGTCCTGCAGGATCCAAGCGACTTGCTCGTCACTGGAGGTCTCATAAATGGGCACGGTTACGGCACCGACGTACCAGTTGGCGTAGTCGATCAGCGTCCACTCGTAGCGGGTCTTCGACAGCAATGCCACTCGGTCGCCCGGTGTGACTCCGCTCGCAATCAGGCCGGCGGCGACCCCTTGCACCTGGTCGAGGAATTGCCTCGCGGAGACTTCGATCCAACTGTCCGTGGGTGATGTACGCCGGGCGAAAAGTGGGCGTTCGGGGGTTTCGTGCGCATGCCGGAGCAGGTCATCGGTGAGACTGCCTGTGTCAGGGATCACGACGTTTGGGGGCGTTGAGTATTCGCGCAAGGGCCTGCTCCTTCTGAAACAGTCGATTCGGCTAGCCTAGGGGTAACTCGGGACTTAATCGACGTGAGGACCCCACATGGCTGAACAGACAACCTCAAGCATCGAAATCAAGGCCACGCCTGGGGAAGTCATGGGTGTCATTGCCGACTTCGCCGCCTATCCGCAATGGGCTCAAGGCGTCAAGAGCGCAGTGGTCGTCGAACAGGGGGAGCCAGGGAGGGCGAAGCAAGTCGCGTTTGAACTCGAGCAGAAACCGATCAGCGACGCCTACACCTTGTCCTATGTCTGGGATGGTGATGACTCCGTGGTCTGGACTCTTGTCGAAGGCAAGACGCTCAAGGCGCTTGATGGTTCGTACACACTGCAAGCGACCCCGAGCGGCACCGAGGTCACCTATCGTCTCTCGGTCGATATCGCTATCCCGATGATCGGAATGCTGCGCCGCAAGGCAGAGAAGGTCATCATCGACTCGGCTCTCAAGGGCCTGAAGAAGCGAGTTGAATCGAGTTCGTGACCTCCACCAACACTCGGGTCCTCCTTTTCACTGGAAAGGGGGGTGTCGGCAAGACCACAAGTGCGGCCGGCACTGCCACACTCAGCGCAGCCAATGGGCTGCGCACTTTGGTGATGTCGACCGATGCGGCTCATTCTCTGGCTGACGCCATGGGCACGAGTATTGGTGACGGGGTCGCCGAAGTTGCTGAGAATCTTCACGTGCAACAGGTCAACGCTCAACGGATGTTTGAGGACTCCTGGGGAGACATCCAGCACTACATGCTCTCTGTGCTCGGGGCAATGGATGTTGACCCGATCGCTGCAGAAGAGTTGACGATCATTCCGGGGGCCGAAGAGATTCTGGCGCTGTTGGCCTTGCGAGACGCCTACAACAGCAACGACTATGACGTGATCATCGTCGACTGTGCGCCCACTGGTGAGACTCTGCGCCTGCTGGCTTTGCCCGAGGTGATGCAGTGGTATATCGACAAGGTGCTTCCGGCAGAGCGTCGGGTGATCAGAGCGTTACGGCCCGTGCTGACCAAGGCCGCAGGGGTGCCCATGCCCGGTGACGGGGTCTTCGATGCCATCGTCCGACTCCACGATGACCTTGCCGAGGTACGTCGCATCCTCACCAGCGAACTGGCATCTGTGCGCGTGGTGCTGACTCCTGAGGCCGTGGTTGTGGCTGAGGCACGCCGCTCGTTGACGATGCTGTCCTTGTTTGGCTATCGCGTTGACGGGGTCATTGCCAATCGTGTCTTTCCGACTGATGGGCAAGACCCTTGGCTCGCTGGCTGGGTGCAACAGCAGAGCGTCGTACTTGATGATTTGCGTGACTCGTTCACCGGTTTGCCCATCTGGGTGGGGCCCTACCAATCTGCAGAACCCGTGGGCGGTGAAGCGCTTCGGGCTTTTGCCGGTGACCTTTACGGAGATGAAGACGCCCTCGCGGCGCCATCGTCGGAGGATCCGATGACAATCACTCGCGAGGCAGACCTCACTGTGCTTGAGTTGGCACTTCCCTTTGCCACCAAGGAGCGAGTGGACTTGGTGCGTCGTGGCGAAGAATTAGTGGTCACAGTCGACAGTTATCGACGGTTGCTCACCCTGCCGACATCTCTGTCGAGACACGACGTTGTCGGAGCCGGGGTCAAGAACGGGCGACTGAGGGTGCGCTTCCGGGTGAATCGGAGAGACTCCGCATGACAGACCAAGACGTCGGTTCCGTAGGCGAGGAGGCAGCCAAACTCCTTGGCGCCTTGGGCGATTGGGCCAAGACCCAGTCTGGAGGCCATGCAGACAATGTCGCTGGACTTGCCGACGGGCTTGGTGAGCGACTACAAGACATAAACGAGCATCTGGCAACAGACGCTGTGGAGTGCCGCTATTGCCCGGTGTGTCGGGTGATCCATGTGGTGAGAAGTGCCAGCCCCGAAGTGCGAGACAACCTCCTGATTGCCACGACGGCCCTGATGCAGGCGGCCGCCGGATTCTTGGCGACCCAAGCGCCACGGCCGGAGGCAGCAACTGGGGTCGAGCACATCGATCTCGATGATGAGGATGACTCCTGAACGTGTCTTCAGCAATCGGTGTTGATGTAGGTGGCACCAAGATCGCCGCCGGAGTCGTTGACTCGAGTGGGCTGATCTTGGAGAGCCTCAAGGTGCCGACACCGGCGCAAGATCCTGATCTCATCGTGCAGACGATTGCTGACCTGGCTCGCCAACTCGGAGCATCTGATTCGGTGGAGCGAGTGGGGGTTTGTGTGGCCGGATTCGTTGACCGGTCGCGTTCGGGAGTGTTGTTTTCACCGAATCTGTCCTGGCGTGGTGTTCGACTGCGCGAGCAACTTCAGGAGGCGCTGGGCGGCGAAGTCGTCATCGAAAACGATGCCAATGCCGCAGCTTGGGGCGAATTCCGTTTCGGTGGCGGCAAAGAAGCAGATGATCTGCTTGCGGTCACCGTAGGCACCGGGGTGGGGGGCGGACTCGTGCTTGCGGGCGAACTCCTTCGTGGTGGCTTCGGAGTCGCTGCTGAGATCGGGCACTTGGGGCTGGTTCCTGGAGGTGAGCTCTGTGGCTGCGGCAACAGGGGGTGCCTTGAGGCCTATGGCTCAGGGACGGCGTTGGTGCGGGCCACTCGCTTTGCAGCACACAAGGACCCGGTTGCGGCTAAGCGGCTGATTGAGCGAGCTAGCGGAGACATTGCGGCTATTGATGGGCCCATGATCACCGAGCAAGCCCAGCTTGGTGACGAATTTGCCAAGACGCAGTTGGCTGAGCTGGGCGCTTGGCTTGGCTTGGGGATTGCCAATATCGCGGCTGTGGTTGATCCGAGTCTGGTCTTAATCGGTGGTGGTGTCAGTCAAGCAGGCGAACTCCTACTTCAACCGATCCGTGATTCCTATCTCAAAGCGCTCAGCGCAAGCCGACACCGACCCATCCTTGATGTGAAAGTGGCTGAGTTGGGCAACGATGCAGGCTTGGTTGGGGTTGCCGATCTAGCTCGCAACAGCATCGGGGAATAGCGCGTGTCGCAGCGCAATGCAATCGGTGTCGACATTGGGGGCACCAAGATCCTTGCGGCAACGGTCGACGAGACGGGCTCCGTGCTCGAGCAGATCGCAGTCGCGACACCACACTCGGTCGAGTTGGTGCAGGCGGCGGTAGTGCAATCGGTGCGCACGCTCCTGACCCGACATGAGGCTCATGACTTGGGAGTGGCTGCCGCAGGCTTGGTGGATCACCACACCGGTCGGGTGCGATTTGCCCCACACATCTCATGGCGAGACGAGCCGATTCGGGACAACTTGGCACATGCACTGCGTGGAGACGGCATCACATCTGTGACGCTTGAAAACGATGCCAATGCAGCGCTGTGTGCGGAGTGGCGGTTTGGGGCCGCCAGAGGCCGAGACCACGTGCTGCTGGTGACCGTTGGCACCGGGATCGGTGGCGCGCTCATGAGTTCGGGGCAGATCATGCGCGGTACCAATGGCATGGCGGGTGAGTTCGGGCACATGCAGTACGCGCCTGACGGGAGACCATGCCAATGCGGACTGCGTGGCTGCTGGGAGCAATACGCGAGTGGTCGGGCACTGTCTATGCAGATGCAGAGCGGTGGCGAACTCTTGACCGGGCAGGCCATCTTACGAGCCGCCAATGATGGCGATCCCGAGGCTCAACGCGCCTTTTTCATGGTCGGCCAAGCGCTCGGGCTTGGTTTGGCCGATCTGATTGCAGCGCTGGACCCCGAGCTGATCCTGATCGGGGGAGGGGTGTCCATGGCTGGCGAACTTCTGCTTGGTCCCACACGCAGTGCCATGTCGACACGCCTTGTCGGGGGCAGACACCGCAGGGTCGCCGATCTCGACGTTGTTGCTCTCGGACCAGCAGCCGGAGCGATCGGTGCTGCGGAATTGGCTCGGGGTGGCGCACCCAGCCTCTGAGTTGATCAGACAACAGCTCCGTCGTCTGGGTCGTCATGGCGGCGGCTGCGATCCATGGTGTACACCAAATATCCGAAGCCAGCCACGAACCACAAAGCGCCGATCCCGATGGCCCATCCCGGGAGCCTGATGGACACGAAGACAAAACACAAGAGCAGCACGGGTATACCGAGCACTCCGAACCAAGCGAGCCGGCGGCGTGGCTCGGGTAGGGCCTGAGGGCCAGGCCTTGGAGCCACGAAGGAGTCTTCGCTCAGTCCAAGCTCGGGAGCAGGAGCAGAAGCAGGCGCTGGGGCAACGGTCTCTGGCCTGACCGGAGGCTGGGTGATTTCGGCCCGTTCGCCGTAATTGTCAATGATGTCATGCCACAAGTCATTGAAGGATTGCTCCGGGTTGGGCTCTTGAGCAGACATGTCAGTCAGATGTGGCAAGACGCTGGATGAACTTCGCTGATTCCTCGAAGATTGTCTCGGCATCATTGTCGAGGGTGGCGACGTGATAGCTGTTGTGCAGCAAAATCTCCTGCTGGTCAGTTGAGGAGACGCTGCTCAAGATGATCTGAGCCGACGAAGGGTCGACCACATGATCATCAACGGACCGGAACAACAACACCGGACTCTTGACCTTGCCCAAGTCTGCCCGGATCTGCTTCCAGCCGCTAACCATGGAATCGAGCGGCTTGAGCGGGGTCTTGTCGTAGCCGACCTCATCTTGGCCTGACTTCTTGATGTCGTTGCCGATCCCGGGCATGGCTTTGACCAAGTGCTTCAACAGTGGGACAGCCATGAGTTGCTTGTTGTTGCTGGCCACGGCGGCGTTGACCAACATGACACCACCAATCTCGGGGTGGTTGGCGGCCAACCAGAGTGCGAGGCCACCACCCATGCTCAGTCCACCAACAAACACAATGTCGCTGCGTGCTGCCAACTCTTCGTAGGCACTCTCCACGGCTGCGTAATAGTCGGAAAAGCGAGTGTTGATCATGTCTTCGAGGCTGGTGCCATGCCCCGGAAGGCGTGGCACGCTGAGTGCGAAGCCGAGTCGATCGAGGTGATCGGCCCATGGCTTCATCGATACGACGCTCCCGGTGAAGCCATGGCTCAGGAGTACGCCGATCCGCCGGCCGTTGGCATCGGTGGTGCCTAGGGTGGTGAAACCCTCACACCCGGGCTTGACTGATAAGTTCGCAGACACTCCATGCTCCAATCGCGGATCGATTTGCGCGCCAGGTGCCTATAGTCGCATGTTGGTCAACCGTGTCATGCTGGGATATCGAGTTGAACGATGTGCTCAACGGCTAAGGTGCCAAGTTAGGGTAGGTGTCATTAACCCGAGACGGTTCGGAGAGATGGTTTGTTGATCTATTGGTTCTTGAAGTACCTATCGCTTGGGCCTTTGTTCAAAGTGGTATTCCGGCCGCGGTGTGAGGGCTTGGAGAATGTCCCGCTCGAGGGTCCGGCAATCATCGCCAGCAATCATCTGTCCTACATGGATTGGCTGTTCACGCCGCTGTTCATCAATCGCAAGATGACCTTTGTGGCCAAGGCCGAGTACTTCACCACGCCAGGGATCAAAGGTTGGTTGCAGAAGACCTTCTTTTCTTCAGTTGGCCAAGTGCCAATTGATCGATCCGGAGCCTCTGCGGCGGAGGGCGCCTTGAAGTCGGCCCGCCGGGTCTTGAGCGAAGGTGAGCTCTTCGGGATCTATCCCGAAGGCACCCGATCACACGATGGCAAGCTCTACCGCGGCAAGACCGGAGTCGCCCGGCTCGCGCTCGAGACGGGTGTGCCGGTGATCCCGTGTGCAGTGATCGGTACTGATGTCGTGGCTCCACCGGGAAAGAAGTTCGGTCGGGTGACCCAGCCGACGGTCAAGTTCGGCAAACCCTTGGATTTTTCCCGCTACCAGGGGATGGAAAACGATCGCTACATCCTGCGTTCGATCACGGACGAGATCATGTACGAAATCATGATGCTTTCGGGGCAGGAATATGTCGACAAGTACGCCACCAAAGCAAAGGAAGAGTCCAATCGTGCCAAACTCGATGCCCGACGGGCAGCGCGTGAGGCCGAGAAACAACAACGTGTGACTGACACTCCCAAGGCATCTTGAAGTCGGTTCGTAGCCTATGGGGGAGCGGTGTCGATGCGAACTTGTGGGTGTTGCCGTTCGGGAACATCAGCCATCCCATTAGTGTTGGGTAGTCAGTCAGCCCAAGGAGGAAATCATGAGTCAACCGGCGGTTCTGCTGCGCTCCTCTTTGGGTGAGGTCTTGCGAGCTGAGCGGATGAGGCAGTCGATGACTCTGCGTGAGTTGTCTACCTCAGCCCGGGTGAGTCTGGGATATATCTCTGAGATCGAGCGTGGACAGAAAGAGGCCTCATCGGAGTTGTTGGCCTCATTGTGCTCGGCTCTCGACGTGCCGCTTTCAACAGTGCTCGTGCAAGTGAGCAAGCATGTTGCCGCTCAAGAGACCAAAGTCATCACGCGCCCGGTGGTTGCCTCCGCAGCCTGATCCTGGGATGCCGCCTGTGCGCTATTCAGGCAGGCGACTCGCTCATTGACGCAACTCGCCAACGATCGAGTCGACGACTGCAACGAGATCAAAATCGGTGTCTTCTGCGACCTTGCGTTGTCGTAGGTACGACGCCCCGACTGCGGGGATCTGGCCAACCTGCCAGAGGTCCTCGACACAGTCGAGGCGTTTGGAGATTGGATGCAGGATGTTGAGCAGCTCCATTAGGTCATCGACCAGCAGCGCCTCACGGGACTTGTCATCGAGGATGATCCAAGCATCCATCCCATAGCGAGCTGCTCGCCATTTGTTTTCCTGGACGTGCCATGGAGGCAGATGCGGCAGGGGCTGATGGGCTTCTAGGAGATCGCTGCAATGGACAACCAAACAATGCACCAGTGCAGTCAGGGCCCGGATCTCGCGTACGGTGGATACCCCATCGCAGACTCGGATCTCTACAGTGCCGTGTGTGGGGGCAGGGCGGATGTCCCACCGGATCTCATTGATCTCATCGATCACACCGGTGGTTAGCAGGTCGCCCGCATAGGACTCGAACTCCGCGTAGGTCTGGAACTGAAAGGGCAGACCTGCGGTAGGTAGTTGCTGGAACATCATCGCCCGATTGCTGGCATATCCGGTGTCCACTCCTGCCCAGATTGGAGAAGATGCAGACAGGGCTTGCAGGTGGGGATACCAGCGCAGTAGAGCCGACACAATGGGGATCACCTGATGTTGGGGGACTCCCACATGCATGTGCACTCCCCAAATTAGCATCTGGCGGCCCCACCATTGGGTCCGGTTGATCAGCTCTTCGTAGCGATGTCCGGGCGTCAGCAGTTGGTGAGACCACTGGGCGAAGGGGTGAGTGCCGGCGCCGTACAGGTCGACGCCGAGGCTGTCAGCCACGGGCCCGACGAGTGCGATCAACTCGGTGAGCTCTGCGGCAGCCTCACCGACCGTATTGCAGATGCCCGTTGTGAGCTCGACGGTGTTGAGGAGCAATTCCTTGTGAAGCCGGGGTTGTTCGCCATGGCGTTGGGTGGTCAGATCAAAGAGCTCGGGGGCCGCATTGCTGAGGTCGCGGGTCACCTTGTCGACGAGGGCAAACTCCCATTCAACGCCTAGCGTTGGTCGCCCGTCACCACCGAAATTGATCTGCACGCCAACATTGTTTCAGTGTTGGTTCAGTTTGTGGCGCAGCCTGGTCAACCAATCGAGGTGAACTCCGCCAAATGGCCCCTGTGACTGCTCCACAGCAGCCAGCACCTTGGCTGTGGTGGCTTCAGCAGAGTTGATCACATCGGGTGGATATCCCAAGGAGACCTGATGCTCCAAGAACTCGTCCTCATCGTCAACGAAAGGCAGGCCTCCTGGCCGCCGTGCCACATCGAGGTCGAGATCAACGGCGACCACCAACTCGTCGTGGACCCACTCGGCAGGCGTCGTGATGTCGACATACACATCGAATGGGCGCTCCACGTCGGTGCCATAGAAGGTGGCCAACCACCAATCGTCGTGGGGGATGAGTACGACGTGGTCTGCGGTGGCAGTGAAGGCCCGGGTGGGCTTGGCCAGCAAGGAGCCCTTCGGCACGCCGACCCAGACCCCGTAGACATCGGCGCCCAGCCAGATCGCGTCGAACTCCCAGTGTGGGTCCGCTGGCCATTTTCGGGTCTCGACCCGGATCGGTCGCAAGGAAATGCTCAGGAGTAGGTGCTCACTTTGCTGCAGCGGGATAGAAGCGGGCCACCACGTCTTGATAGGACGAGCCGACATTCTTGGCCAGATGATGGATCAAGTGCGCATCGATCCCGACCAGCACGCGCGCCTGCTTCTTCAAGGCGCCCTTCAAGATGATCCGAGCGGCCTTGTCTGCGCCCATCCGGGCCAACTTCTTGTCGAAGAGGTTGTCGATCTTGCTGGCATCGATCTCGGCATTCTTGCGGCCATTGCGTGCGATGCCGGTGCGGATGCCGCCAGGGTGTACGACGGTCACGCTCACGCCATGCTTGTTGATCAACATCTCTTCTCGGATGGCCTCACTGAAGCCGCGCACGGCGTACTTGGTGGCGTTGTAGGCTGACTGACCGGGCATGCTGACCAAGCCGAACAAGCTGGAGATGTTCACCAAGGCGCCATCACCAGATGCGATCAGGTGCGGGAGAAATTCCTTGGTGCCGTGGACCACGCCATAGAAGTTGATGCCGACGATCCAGTCGAAGTCGTCATAGCTCATCGTCTCGAAGTCACCTGTGACCGAAACTCCGGCGTTGTTGATCACCATGTTGACCCGACCGAACTCCTCGGCCACAGAGGCCGCCCAGGTCTTCATCGCCTCACGGTCGGAAACATCAACCTTGTCGGCTCGGACCCTCTTGCCCCCAGCCTGCTTGCACAGATCGGCGGTCTCGTTGAGCGCGTCATCATTCCAGTCACTGATTGCGAGGAGTGCGCCTTGCTGAGCCGCTTGGATCGCCATCTCGCGGCCCATCCCCCCGGCTGCGCCGGTGATCACGACCACCTTGTCGTTGAGATTCTTCATCGCTACTCCTTGGTCGGTTGCCCGATGTTCTGATGATCAATGGGCAAATGCCTTGGCTTTCAGGCTAGTGGGTTGCCAGATCGTTGCTGTCGGTGAGGTTGTATGCACTGGCATCGAACTGAGCCATCTGCTTGGTATAGGCGATCGCAGTCTTTGGCCAGATCGTGGTGTTGCGCCCAGAGTCATCGAGATACCAGCTGGCGCAGCCGCCCGTGTTCCAGATGGTCTTGCCAAGGTCAAGACGCAGCTCGTGGTTGTAGGCCAAAGTGAGGTTTTCCTTGGGCTCGACTGCGGTCAGGCCCAGGGCGGACATGAAGTCGAGGGCCGAGGTGATGTACCCAATCTGGGCTTCGATGATCTCGATCATCGAGGTGTGCCCCAAGACAGTGTTGGGCCCAGTCATCTGGAAGAGGTTGGGGAAGCCAGGCACGGTCGTGCCCTTGTACGCCGAAGCACCATGCCAGCGCCAGTGCTCGGAGAGCTGCAGCCCCTTGCGACCATGGATCAGCTCGGCTACCGGGTGATCCGTTGCGTGAAAACCGGTGCACATCACGATCGCGTCGACTGGGCGGGTGGTCCCATCTGCAGTCTGGATGGCGTCCTCGGTGATCCTCACTATCGGTGAGGTGACCAAGTCGACGTCGGGCCGAGACAGCGCGGGATACCAGTCGTTGGACACAAGGATGCGCTTGCACCCGATCTGGAATTGCGGTTGCACAGCCTTGCGGAGCTCTGGTTTGGTCAGCCCTTTGGCAATATGACGCTCGGCCATCGCTTGGATGGGTTTGCCCAACTGCTTGGCAAAGGTGAAGGCCGGCACATAGGTCTCGCGGCCATATCGGATCGAGGTTCGGTACAACTTGCCAAGACCTGGCACCATCCGTAGTGCTGCTCGCTCGGCCCTGCCGTATTCACGGTCGTGACGAGCGATCACCCAAGGGGCGGTGCGTTGATAGACGTCGAGGTGGTCGAGATCATCGGCAATCTCGGGCACGATCTGGATGGCGGATGCGCCGGTGCCGATCACGGCGAGGCGTTTGCCAGTGAGGTTGAAGTCATGGTTCCACTCGGCTGAATGCCAGATCTCGCCGGCGAAATCATTGATGCCCTCGATCTCAGGGAGTTTGGGTGCAGACAGGCTCCCGGAGGCCACGATGACGACATCGGAGGTGGTCTCTCCTTTGGAGGTGGTGATCAGCCACTTGTGGATGTCTTCGTCCCACCGCAGTTGGGTGACCTCGGTGTCGAAGCAGAAGTGATCACGAACCCCGGCGTCGTTGGTCACGCGCTCCAGATAGCTGTGGATCTCTGGTTGGGTGGAGAATGACCGAGACCACTGCTTGTTGGGGGCGAAGCTGAAGGAATACAGCTGGCTCGGGACATCGCAGGCGGCTCCGGGGTAGGTGTTGTCGCGCCAAGTGCCACCAACGGTGTGGCCACGATCTGCCACCACATAGTCGTTGTGCCCAGCTTCCTTGAGCTTGATCGCCAAGCCGATGCCGGCTATCCCGGCTCCGAGGACGAAGACCTTCGTGTATGCAGGCAACTGGTTTGTCATGGCTGGAATGGTAGCGCTCAGCCGTCGGGCCGCGATCGTGGCTTTGGCTGCTTTCAGGCCAGTGGTTTGGCCCCGATGGCCTGCAACTGAGCAAGCATTGATGCGTTTTCCTGGGTCTGAGCCCGAGCCATTTCAAGGGCCAGTCCGCGGACGGCTGGGGTGGCCGCCAGTCTTGCGGCGGCCTCAGCCATTGGGATGCCTCCAGCGTGATGACGCATCATGAGTTGGAGGAAGAAGATGTCGAAGTCTCGCCCCTTGAGGCGGCCAACTTGGCCAGCTGATCGATCGATGCCATCCCCGGCATGAGTGCTTGGGGGTCCATCGAAGCCATGTCGTGGCCCATCTCAGAGTGATCGGTCTCGTCCATCCAAGCCATTTGTGGACCTGAGGGCAGTTCGGGGGCCTCCCACAGGATCAACCAACCCGACATCAGGCCCTTTTCGGTGGCCTGGGAGGTGAGGATCTGCAGCGCCAATCGCTTGATCTGGTCATCTTGACTGTTGGCCAAGGCGAAGGTGGCCATTTGGAGAGCCTGGTTGTGATGCACGGTCATGTCTTGGGAGAAGCCGATGTCTGCGGCATTGGGCTTGGCCTGTGACTTGGCAACTGCTGAGGTGTTGGAGTGTGCCTGATGATCGTCGACCCCAGCAGACCCCAAGCCCCAGGCGACCCAGCCAACTCCCAGTCCGAGGATGAGTCCCGCCAGTGGGAGCAGGACCCAAATCGAGCGGGATCTCACCTCTTCGAAGCCCGGCGCTTGTGGGAGGCTTTTCCAGCCCGCTTCTTGTGCGCCAACTTGTGGGTCTTCTTCTTGGGCTTCTTGGGACGCACTGCTCCGGTCTGAGCGGTTGGCGGGATCGCAGCGGATGAGGTGCCGGAGGCGGCCCCTCCGATCGGCTGGTAGTTCAAGATCATGAAACCGTTGTCCATGCAGCTGACCCAAAGTTGGTTGCCCGGCCGGAACTCAGGTGGTGAACTGCACCAGTCAACGCTCCCGTCGGGTTGGCTGAACAGCTTGGTGAAGTCGGTATCCATTGGATTTGTCAATGGCGGGATCAACACACCCAAAGCATGTGGCGAGTTTGGCAAGCCAGCCTTGCTCAGCAGTGGCGTTTGGCCGGGCGGGTTGTAATAGCCGAGCTCTTTGGGATCGTGCAGATCGCGGATGTCGAACAGCCGCACACCCGAGGCCCAGTAGCTGCAAGCCAGCATGGTTGGGTCGACCGGAGTGTCGACATTGCAGTAGTGCGCGTCGTACCCGAAGGCACCATTGCCTTGCACGTCCACCTTGCGAATGGGGCCGTTCTCCGGGCGGTTGATCTCCAACCTGTACTTGCGAATCACCTTTGGCTTGGTGCGATCTTGTACGTCGAGTAGACGCACGCCTCCGCTGCCACCCTCGTCGACGGCGAAGAGATACTTGTGGCCGTCCTTCACGAAGTTCACCGAGGTTTGCGAGATCAGCCCGTCGTACCAGAACTCCGCTCCGACAATGCGCACTTGAGGGTTTGGGCGGCGCTGCTGGATGTCACTGATGTCGAGCACGCGCACGCCGGCAGGGAAGACCCTGGCCAGATACATCGTGTTGCCATCAGGAGAGATCGAGAAGCCATGTGAGGTGAGACCGGTGAAGTTCATGAAGATGGTCTCGGGGTGGGTCGGGTCGCTGATGTCAATTGCGGTCAAGTCGCCGAGTACGTCGGTCGCATAGTAGGTCTTGCCGTCAGGGGAGAACCCACCCTCATGGCCAGCCACGGCGAGTGAGGGGGTCTCGTTGCTGTCGTCTTTGCGATTGAGCAACTTGGGCTTGGTGCAGTCGCCCTTGATGTCGTAGATATCGAAGGTCATGAAGCCGAACAACAGTGGCACGCCAACTGCGGCAAGTCGGCCGTTGACGTGGTCGACCTTGAGTGACTCCCAGGTGCCGAGCGAAAACGCGGTCGAGGTGAGCTTGCCGGCGTTATGTGGCGCGGCCTGATTGCTGGCATCGATCACTTGGACGCCATTCTTCTCACCCATCAAACTGTTGGGGAAGAAGCTGCCGAAGTAGGCGCAGTTCTGGTACGTCGGGTTGATGATGCCAGCGCCGTGTCCTTGGTATTTTCCGACCAAGGACATGTTGCACCAGTAGCCCTGCAGCGAGCGGCCGTTGTCACGCTCGGCTCTGGAGACCTGACCCTGCAGACCAGTCTCGGCCATCGTGTAGTCGCTACAGTCAGCTCGGTCGACTTGGCCTTCTGGCTCTTCTGCCTGGGTCGGACTCACGAGCACACCGAGGCCCAGGAGTGCGCTCAGTGCAACTGCTGTGATCGCTGTCGCGATGCGCCTGGTCACCATGAGTTCCGTCAATCCCCCTGAACTGGGTCTATGAGTGAGCCCCGTCACTCTAGATGCTGCAAGCAAGATGTTCCATCGTGCTGCTGGATCGGGCTGGTCCAGTCTGAGGGCGGTCGGGACTTGATCAGCCGGGACTTGATCAGCCGAGACTTGATCAGTACGGGAGGATGGCGCCATGGATGAGATCGCTGCCGGAGTTGAGAAGGTCAAAGCGCAACCTCGCACTTGGGGGATCAAGGCAATGATCATTGCCAGTGTGATCGCGCTGTTCGTTGGTGGACTTGGCGGCCTGGTCGTCGGTTTTGGTGCTGGTTTCGTTGCGAGCACTCACTTTGGTCAACACCACGGCTACTACAGCCCCTATTGGATGGACGATCGCGATGACTGGGGCGAAATGCCGCACCCTGGCATGATGCCGCCGCGATATCGCGATCAGCAACAACCACAAGCTCCTGAGATCAGCCCTTCAACCAACCCGACCGCTGCGCCCTGATCGCGGCATGGTGACAATTGGCAGGTTGTGCAAGCCGACCTGACCATCCAGTTCCCTCCTGACCTGCCGGTCAGCAACCGCCGTGAAGACATCGAGGCGGCGATCCGGCAGCATCAGGTGGTGATCGTCGCTGGTGAGACGGGCTCAGGCAAGACCACACAATTACCGAAAATCTGCTTGGCCATGGGCCGTGGATCCAAGGGGATGATCGGCCACACCCAGCCTCGCCGGATTGCGGCCCGCAGCGTCGCTGAACGCATCGCTGAGGAGCTCAACTGCGAGCTCGGCGAACTGGTTGGCTATCAAGTGCGCTTCACTGACCGGAGCACGAAGTCCAGCCGGGTCAAGGTGTTGACCGAGGGCATCTTGCTGGCTGAGCTCCAGCACGATCGTGACTTGCGCAAATACGACACGATCATCATTGACGAGGCACATGAGCGCAGCCTCAATATCGACTTCCTCTTGGGCTATCTCAAGCAGCTGCTGCCGCGCCGACCAGATCTCAAGTTGATCATCACCTCGGCGACCATCGACCCGGAGAGGTTTGCAGAGTACTTCTCCGGCGCCCCGATCCTCAGGGTCAGCGGTCGCACCTTCCCCGTTGAGATCCGCTATCGCCCATTGGTCGGAGACCAGTACGACGACGAGGGCGAGCCGGTCATCCGCGACCAGACCGAGGCGATCGAGGACGCAGTCGTGGAGCTCTGCGCAGAGATCGACGGAGACATCTTGGTCTTCCTGCCCGGCGAACGCGAGATTCGTGATGCCGCCGATGCCTTGGCTCACCGCGCCAAGGGCCCCAAGGGCTTTGACGTCGTACCCCTCTATTCGCGGCTTTCTGCTCGCGAGCAGCACAGGGTCTTTGAGTCCCACGGTCGCCGCAGAGTCGTCTTGGCCACCAATGTGGCCGAGACATCGTTGACAGTGCCGGGCATCATGGCTGTGGTCGACACCGGAGTAGCTCGCATAAGTCGCTATTCGGCTCGTTCCAAGGTGCAGCGACTGCCTGTCGAGGCGATCAGTCAGGCGTCGGCGAGTCAACGCTCAGGTCGGTGCGGACGACTTGCACCAGGCATCGCCATCCGCTTGTACTCCGAAGAGGACTTCCTTGGGCGCCCGGAGTTCACTGATCCGGAGATCTTGAGGACTTCCTTGGCCAGCGTGATCTTGCAGATGACTTCGTTGCGCCTGGGGGCTGTATCCGACTTCGCCTTTCTTGATGCCCCGGACAGCCGTGCGATCACTGCGGGAGTGCAACTTCTGGAGGAGTTGGGGGCGATCAAGCCAGCCTCCAGGCCACCACGACTGACCGGAGTGGGCCACAAACTCGCGCGACTGCCCGTGGATCCCCGAATGGGGCGGATGTTGTTGGAGGCCAGCAGGCTTGGTTGTCTGCCTGAGGTCCTGGTCATCACCTCGGTGCTGTCCATCCAGGATCCCAGGGAGCGTCCAGCTGACCAGCAGCAGCGCGCCGACCAATTTCACGCCCGTTTCGCAGACCAACGCTCTGACTTCATGAGCCTGCTCAATCTGTGGCGCTATCTGATCGACAAGCAGTCCTCAATGGGCTCCAGTGCCTTCCGCAGGATGTGCAGGGACGAACACCTCAACCACCTTCGAGTCCGTGAATGGCAGGAGTTCGAGTCGCAGTTGCGGCAGATCTGTCGCCAATTGGGGATGAAGTTGCCGCGAGGCAAGGGCACTCAACTCTTAGGGACGCCCGACGAAGACCTGATCCACAAAGCTCTGCTTTCCGGCCTGCTCTCTCATATTGGCCTGCGTGATCCGGATCGCCGAGACTACTTGGGCGGACGCGGGGCCAGATTTGCGATCTTCCCGGGATCTGCCTTGGCCAAAAGGCAACCGCAATACGTGATGGCGGCTGAGCTCGTGGAGACCTCCCGGCTATGGGGCAGGCAGAATGCAACGATCGACCCCGCTTGGGCCGAGGACCTGGGCGCAAACCTGCTCAAACGCTCCTACTCTAAGCCGCACTGGTCGCGCAAGAAGGAGAGCGCCCAGGCTCTCGAGCGGGTGACCCTGTACGGCGTACCACTCGTGGCTGAGCGGCCGGTACTCCTTGGTCGGGTCGATCCGCCAATGGCCAGAGAGATGTTCATCAGGCATGCGCTGGTGCAAGGGGAGTGGCGGGGTCGGCACAAGTTCTACGAGATCAACCAACGCCTGCTCAGAGAAGCAAGTGAGCTTGAGCATCGTGCCCGACGCAATGACCTGGTCGTGGATGAGTTTGTGCTCTTCGACTTCTATGATGCCCGGATCCCGGCTGATGTGGTCAGCGCAGCGCACTTTGACACCTGGTGGAAACAGGCCCGATCCAAGCAGCCTGAGCTCTTGAACTTCACTGCCTCCATGCTGGTCCGCGATGGTGCCGACGAGCTTGCAGATGAGTTTCCGATGCAGTGGTCGAGCGGTGAGTTGGCGCTTCCAGTGAGCTATCGATTTGAGCCGGGACATGTGGATGACGGAGCCACGATCGAGTTGCCCCTGGCGGTGATCCACCAGATGAGCGACTCGGAGTTGAGTTGGGGGCTGCCTGGTCACCGCCAGGAGTTCGTCACAGCGCTGATCAAGTCACTGCCCAAACAACTTCGGGTGCAGTGTGTGCCCGCGGGGCAGACCGCGAAAGAATTCCTCGAAGCTGTGCCACCAACCAATGACAACCTGCTCGATGCCTTGGCGCGCTATCTAAGGGGTGTGAAGGGTGCACAGATCCCGAAACAGGCATGGGATCTAGGGCGGATCCCCGTGCACCTACGACCCACCTTCAAGGTGCTCTCTCAGGATGGGGAGATCGTTGCCAAGGGGCGTGATCTACTCGAGATCAAGAAATCCCTACAACCCGTCTATGAAGCCGCACTGGCTGCAGTTGCCAGTGATGCTGGCGTCACCAGCACGGGGCAGACCAGGTGGACCTTCGGGTTGATCGAGGAGTCCTTCGCCCAGACTCGAGCTGGTCATCAGGTGCTGGGATTTCCCGCGCTCAATGATGAAGGGCGCAGCGTCGGTCTGGTCATCTGCGCAACCCAAGCCGAGCAAGTTGCTCGACATCGGGCTGGAGTGCGCAGGCTATTGGCTCTCTCGCTGCCCTGCCCCGATTTGATCTCGGACCTGGACAATGCGGCGAAGTTGGCTTTTGCGGGTTCGCCGTACTCAAGCGCCAAGGCGCTGATGCAAGACGTCTGTTTGGCGGTGCTGGGAGATCTGGTCGATGAGCGACCTATGGTGCATACCCCTGACGAATTCGCTGAGCTGATCCGATTGGCCGAGGCAGAGTTGGGGGAGCGCTGTCTGACCAAGCGTGATCAAGTGCGTGCGGTGCTGGCCACCTGGCGGGAAACTGATCGACTTCTCCATGGCCGGGTGGAGATCAGACAACTGCCGGCGTTGACCCAGATGCAGGCCCAAGTGGCTGCATTGGTCAATCCACGATTCGTCAGTGACTCTGGGGATCACTTGGCGCATTTGTCGCGCTATCTCAAGGCCATCCAGCGCAGGTACGCCGATCTGGGCGACCTGAGCAGAGACGACAGACTGGCAGCCGAGGTGGACCCCATCCAGCAAACATGGGACAACCGAGTTGGCGCCCTGCCGCCAGGTCGGCCAATGGGGCCGGAGTTGACCTCTGCGAGATGGTTGATCGAAGAGCTCCGGGTCAGCCTCTGGGCCCAGACGCTGGGTACACCTGTAAAGGTGAGTGCCCAAAGGGTGCGCGCGGCACTTGCGTGAGTTGAGCAGTCAGTCCAGGTATGGCCGCGTTGCGGCGAGGACCTCGGCCAACAAGTCAGCCGAAATCTTGCCTCCGTCGCGCCGGATGGAGTCCGTGGACAAACGTAGGAGACGGTTGAGTCGCACCTCACTGGGGCGCCGCTCAGAGTCCCAACTGCCGGTGCCGATGTCCATCCAAAAGCGCCCCACACTTGCTTCCTGCTCAGCGTCGCGGTCGTGGTCCTTTGAGGTCATCTGGAGCGCGAGCACACCATCGGCTTCGAGTCCGATCACCAGAACCGGGCGGTCTTTGCCCCGGGTGGGGTCTTCCTCATAGGGGACCCAGGTCCAAACGACTTCTCCGGGCTCAGGAGCCTCAGAGCCGAAGTCCGCCAGCAACGGGCGGGGAGTTGATCTGGGTCGAGGCACTCGTGCCCAGATGGCTCTGACGCGTGGGAACGGGCTCACGTCTTGATCCTCCAAAGGGGCTGGGCTTGCGCGCCGGACCGGGAGCGCCTCACGGCGCGTGGCCGCTCGTAGCGGCTAATTTTGGGACCCGGGGCTGCCACGGCCCGGCGCACCGGATCAGTGTAGACCCCAGCACCTGATTGATGTCGCCGATCAGGCAAGACAACAGCATCCACGCATCAGCAGAGTTGGCCACGTAGTTCGAGGTGACCTGCGTGCTCGAGTTGTTGGGCCAATCCCAGCAATCGGGCTGCCGAGAGATCACTGAGGTACGACGAACCGCCCGCAGGTGGAGGGATCTGGGCCCGGCCCGCCGCGGCCACGCGCACGAATGCTGCCGCACGGAAGATCGTGTCTGCAAGGTCTCCTTGCACCAGGCCAGCTAGTACGTCGTCGACGAGGCGACGTAACTCGTCGGGGCCGGGTGGAACGGTTACGCCGGTGACGACCTCGGCGACCGGAGTGTGGTGACGACCTTCATTGAACTCCCTGGCTGCACCTTCAGGGTCTGCGTGCACCCACGTGCGCAGCAGGAAGAGTCGCCACAGCGTGCCCGCCAAGGAGTCTGCGGCAGAGCCTGACCAGAGTTGACTCAGGGTTTCGATGCCTTCGCTCTCCACCAAGTTGATTACTCGATCACGCAAGAGGCAGTCGCTCGTCTTCGCTCCCCGCACGAGCAATTCTGCTGCCCTATCTGCAGCTTCAGACACCAGCGCCGGATCAGTGCCGCCTTCAATCTCATTGAAGAGGTCAGCACCAGGCAATAGCGGGCGGTGGTGAGGGCGCCTGGGCGAGCCGCCTACATCTTGGTGATTACTCATCGACATCAGCTTAGGCTGGTGTGAGCAGATATCGTGTCTTGGCAAGTGAGTCTGCTTTCGAAAGGTTGCTGCCAGTGCCTCAAAGAGGGATCCCGCACCGTGTCTTTGTGATTGGGTCGTTGTTGGCCCTGGTTGTGACATTTGCTGGTGGTTGTGGCAAGGAGACGCCCAAGCCGAAACCAGTCGGTCCCAAGCCAGCCGCAGCCATTTCAGTAGCCGTCTATGGGGCACCTGAAGTCACCACGGCCTATGCCGAGCTCGCGGCAGAGTTCACAGCCAAGCATCCTGAGACGACGGTCCAGGTCCAGCCCTATCCGTCAGAGCAGGCCGCAGTTGAGGCAAATGCCAAGAAGAGAGCCACGGGCAATGGGCCGGATCTGTTCATGGCCGATGTCGCCCAACTTGACCAGCTCATGAGGGCCAAAGCGATCCAACCAGTAGACCGACCACTGGTGGAGCGAGACGTTGACTTCGGAGACAGCTACCAGCGCAGTGCCCTGGAAGCCTTCAGTAAGGACACCTCACTTCAGTGCATGCCTGTAGATGTCTCCCCGATGGTCGTGTACTACAACCGGGCTCTCATCAATCTGGATCGCCCACTCCCAGATGACATTGCGGCGATCAACCCGGCCAAGGGATGGAGCATTGATCAGTTCCGTGCGGCTCTGCAAGGGATGCTGACACCCAAGTCGAAGGCGATGGGCATGACCCCGTCTCTTGAGCAGTTGGCTCCGTTCATTTGGAGTGGTGGAGGTGAGTTGGTAGACAGCCAAGAAGATCCCACGGCGCTGACGTTGGCGTCAGGTGCATCAGTGGACTCCTTGGAGGATTTGCTGACTATCGTGCGGGATCCCACGCTCAACCTCACTCCTGCGCAATTGCAGCGTAAGTCCGCCTTGCAGCGGTTCTTGAACGGTCGACTGGGAGTTCTATTCGGCTATCGCGACCTGGTCCCGCAATTGCGTGCCCAAGCCAATCTCGATTTTGACGTCATGCCTGTCCCTAAGGTGGTCAGGTCTGCAACAGTCACCCGGCTCAGTGGTATGTGCATTTCAGGGGAGACGAAGCATTTCGAGCGCGCAGCGGACTTCTTGACATTCGCGGTGTCTGACGAGGCAGCCACCAAACTCGCGGCGACAGGCTATGTCGTACCCAGCAATACCAAGGTGTTGGCCAGTGACGGCTTCTTGCAGCCCGCCTTGCGACCGGTCAATGCTCAGGTGTTCTCTGGCGCCCTCAAGGGAGGCCGACTGATGCCCCGAAGTGAGCAGTGGCCTGAGGTCGAGGCCGCAGTGGCGCCCCTGCTCGCGGCTCTCTTCACTGACCCAGTGATCGATCCTCTCGCAGACCGCCTCAAGGTGATTGACGACGCGGCAGCGCCTATCCTCAACCCCAAGGCGATCCAGGAAAGTGCCTCACCCAGCGGGACTCCCACTGCTGTCGCCAGGTGATTTCGGCGGCTCCTTCTTTGGAAGTGGGTCTGGATCTTCAATCGCAGAAGTGATCATGGGTGCGGTGATCTGCACCTGCCAAGGGCGGGCCCCGAGGTCGGTCAGAGTCTGTTTGATTGCGGTCTCGAGGTCACCCGCGCCCGTGGGCGGACGCCAGATGACTCGACGCAGGTAGTCAGGGGTCAGGAGGTTCTCGATTGGCACTTGGCGAGCATCACTGAACTCCTGCAACCTCGACTTGGCAGTGAGCACTTGGGCGGCTGACTCAGGATCACGGTCAATCCAGGTGCGCATCGGTGGGGGAGCATCATTGCGCCTCGCGGGGGAGGGGAGTTCGCTTTCGGGGAGTTCTCTGGCTCGGTCCAGAGCCTCGGCCCACAACCTCACGAAACGCTTGGCGCCGCGGCCGTGGAATCCTTTGGTTGCGAGGAGTTCATGGCGACTCGCAGGCAGCGAAGTGGCCGCAACGATGATTGCCGAATCTGGGATCAGCCGCCCAGGTGTGGTGTCGCGCTGCTGGGCGAGTTGGTCTCGTGCCGTCCAGAGCTCCTTGACCGCAGCCAAGGCGCGACGGTTCTTGACCTTGTGGATGCCCGAAGTACGACGCCAAGGATCTTCCCGGGGAGTAGGCCTCATGTTGATCAGGTGCTCGAACTCCTCCTCGGCCCAGATCAACTTGTCTTGCTCTTGAAGCTGCTCGTGCAGGATGTCGCGCAGTTCGACCAACACCTCCACATCGAGTGCGGCGTACTCCAACCAGGGTTGCGGAAGCGGGCGTTGGGACCAGTCGACCGCGGAGTGCTCCTTGCGCATGGAATGCCCGAGGATGGTCTCGACCAAGGTGGCCAGCCCGACTCTTGGATAACCGAGCAGCCGGGCAGCCAACTCAGTGTCGAAGAGTGTGGTTGGGGCCAGCCCGACTTCACGCAAACAAGCCAGGTCTTGGCTGGCTGCATGCAGGATCCATTCGGCCGGCCCGAAGGCATCGTTGAGCTCATCCAAATCTTCGAATGCGATCGGATCGACCAAGGATGTGCCCGAGCCTTCACGACGAATCTGGATCAAATAGGCGCGCTGGGAATAGCGATAGCCGCTGGCCCGTTCGGCATCGATCGCGATGGGTCCGCTTCCAGACCGGAATGCGTCAATAACCTGATCCAAGGAAGCCCGGGAGTCGACCACATCAGTGAGCCCATCCCTGAGGGCGAGCAGGGGAATCTCGGGGGCACCCTCATCGGGATCAGACACGCCTCAGCCCCGCTCGGCTTTGAGATTGCGTTGCCTGGCCGATGGAAGGCTGGAGACGCCCTCGGCGATGGGCTCCAGTCCAGAAGCTGCGGCGAGTAGATCAGCCCATGCCTCGACATGTGCCTGGAAGTTGCCGGTTGGGCTCCATGAGGCACGGATCTCCAGGTGAGCGCGGCTTGGCTCATCGGCCATTGAGCCAAAGCTCTGCGTGCTGACCAAGGTGATGGCTCCAGAGGCAGCGTGATAGCCGGCATGTCGGGCCGCGAGTGCCTCGGTCAGATAGGACCAACCGACCTCTGCCAGGACAGCGCGGTCGTCGGCTGCGTGCTCGGGTTCGATCTCAGCACGCACATATGCCACGCACCTGAACGTGCCTTCCCAAGCCTCTTCACCGTCGGGATCATGGAGCACGACCAAGCGTCCGGAGCCGATTCCAACTCCATCCAGGGTCACCTCGCCCTGTATCGCCGTGGCGTGTGGCGCGATCCGCTGAGGTGCAGGCAAGTCATCGACGAAGATCTCGGTACGAAACTGCGCCTTGGCGATCTCACGGAGGGCGCGCTCGAAGTCAGGCGGGATGAGCCTTGGGGTGATCCGCGAATGGTCAGGCGTGGCCATGCTCACACAGTAGGCGTCAAGTGGCTTCCCAAGATAGGGACTCGCCGCCTGACCTGCGAAGATCGTCTCATGGTCAATGAAGTCCCATCGCGCAATTCTGCTCTCGCGCCCGTCTTGGTGAGGGCTGCCCGAGGAGAAGCCGTCCCACATACGCCGGTTTGGTTCATGCGACAAGCAGGAAGGTCGTTGCCGGAGTACATGGCCGTGCGCGAAGGCGTGGGCATGCTCGATGCCTGCATGGACGCTGACTTGATCACTGAGATCACCCTTCAACCAGTGCGCCGATATGACGTCGATGCTGCGATCTTCTTCTCCGACATCGTCTTGCCGCTCAAAGCTGTCGGAGTGGATCTTGACATCGTGCCTGGCGTGGGACCAGTCGTGGCCGAGCCGGTGCGGACCATGGCAGATGTTGAGGCCATCGAGGATCTCACCCCCGAGCATGTCACCTATGTCACTCGGGCAGTGCGTGAAGTGCGGGCCCAAATCGGTGACAAGGCCTTGATCGGCTTCGCTGGGGCGCCCTTCACAGTGGCCTCCTATTTGGTTGAAGGTGGGCCGTCTAAAGAACATGCGAAGACCAAGGCGATGATGTTCGGCGCTCCCGAGGTGTGGTCAGCACTCATGGCGAAGATCTCGGCCATCTCCGCGGCCTACCTGGAGGTGCAGGTCGATGCTGGTGCTCACGCAGTACAACTGTTTGACTCATGGGCAGGAGCGCTGTCCCGGATTGACTACGAGGCCATGGTGATGCCCTGGTCGGCCAATGTGCTCAGCCAGATTGGGGCCAAGGATGTGCCCCGGATCCATTTCGGGGTTGGCACCGGCGAGATCCTCGACCTGATGGGTAGGGCAGGAGCCGATGTCGTCGGAGTCGATTGGCGAGTGCCCTTCGACGAGGGTGTACGTCGTGTTGGGCCCCGCGCAGTACAAGGCAATCTCGACCCGACCCTGGTGTTTGCGCCAACTGAGGTGATGTTGCAGCGAGCAAAATTGATCCTGGAGCAGGGTTTGCAGGCTCCGGGTCACATCTTCAATCTGGGGCATGGAGTGATCCCGACTACCAATCCTGATCAGCTCAAGCGGCTCACTGACTTCGTGCATGAGCAGTCGGCCAGATGACCAAACATGTCGTCGTCGTAGGTGGGGGGATCTCAGGCCTGACCGTTGCTCATCGCTTGGGTCGCCTCCCTGGGGTGCGAGTCACCCTGCTGGAAGGGTCAGGTGATCTCGGCGGCAAATTGCGGTTGGGTCAGGTTGCTGGGATCACCGTTGACGTAGGTGCCGAAGCGATGCTCAATCGTCGTCCAGAGGCAGTGGCGCTGGCCCATGATGTCGGACTAGGCGCCGAGCTGGTGCACCCGGACACCACAACTGCCAATCTCTGGAATCGCAACTCAATGGTGCCGATGCCGCGCACCCTGATGGGTGTGCCCGGAGATATTCGGGCGCTGGATGGGGTGCTCTCCCAGAAGGGACTCGCCCGCGCGTTGCTGGAGCAGGTGACTCCGCCCTCGGTGTCCAAGCGCGATCTCAGCATCGGGCAACTGATCGAGGATAGATTCGGACGCGAAGTCACCGATCGGCTCGTCGAGCCGCTGTTGGGTGGGGTTTATGCCGGCCACGCCAGGCAATTGTCGGCCCAAGCTTGTGTCCCACAAGTCTTTGACCTGGTCAAGAAGCGTCGCTCTTTGACCACGGCTGCTGCTGAAGTGCTTGCGGCCGCGCCGACTGACGTGCCCGTCTTTGCAGGGATCCGTGGTGGCATGGGGCGCCTGCCCATGGCCCTCGCGGAGGGAAGTGCTGCGACCATCCGGACCCATGCCATGGTGCGCGATCTGGCCCGCCGACCCGAAGGAGGCTGGAATCTCGTTGTTGGCTCTGCGCATGATGCCGAGATCGTCCAGGCTGATGCAGTAGTCTTGGCCACCCCTGCCAACGCCAGTGCCCGACTTCTCAGCGATGTAGCTCCCCGGGCAGCACTCGATCTGGCCCGCATCGAGCATGCCTCGATGGCAATCATCACCATGGCCTTCCGAAGTGAAGATTTTCCCAACGTGATTGGCTCGGGCTTCCTGGTGCCGCCCGTGGATGGTCATGTGATCAAAGCGGCGACCTACAGCTTCAACAAGTGGCGGTGGGTGCGCGATGCCGGCGCAGGACTCTTGGTGATGCGTGCCTCCATCGGACGCCACCGTGAAGAATCCACCCTGCAACGTGGTGACGAGGAGTTGGTCGCGATCGCGCTGCGCGAGCTGGGTGAGGCGATCGGCTTGCAGGCTCAACCTGTTGACTCACATGTGCAGCGTTGGGGCGGCGGGCTACCGCAGTACGCCGTCGGGCATCTTGCCCGGGTCGAATCAATCTACCAAGAGGTCACCGAGTTGCCCGGGCTGGCGATTTGCGGCGCTGCATACGAAGGCTTGGGCATCCCTGCCTGCATCGCTTCAGCAGACCGTGCCGTCGCCGCGGTTTTGCCAGTTGTCACAATGGCTCCATGAGCGCAAGCACTGTCAAGAAGGCCAGAGAACTCAACAACACAATTCGCTATGCCATGTGGTCGGTCTTCCGGATTGCCGACACCTATGGTCCCGATGCCGATGAATCAATCAGGGCTGAGGAAGCCGCGGAGCTGGGGAGTCTCATCAAGGCCCTCGCCGACCAAGACGTCATCGTCAGGGGCCTCTATGACGTCAGCGGGATGCGAGCGGACGCTGACTTTATGGTTTGGTGGCATGCCGAGACCAGCGATGCCCTGCAGGACGCCTACAACGCGCTGCGTCGTACTCTCTTCGGCGCCCGACTTGAGCCGGTCTGGTCACAAGTTGCCTTGCATCGACCCGCGGAGTTCAACAAGAGTCACATCCCGGCCTTCCTGGCCGACGAGGAGGCTCGCAAGTACATCTGTGTCTATCCATTCGTGCGCTCATATGAGTGGTATCTCATGGAGGATGCCGAACGACGCCGGATGTTGGCAGAGCATGGCCAGATGGGGCGGGAATATCCCGACGTGCGAGCCAACACGGTGGCCAGCTTTGCGCTTGGTGACTATGAGTGGATTTTGGCATTCGAGGCCGACGAGCTTGATCGTATTGTTGATCTGATGCGTCATTTGCGTGCCTCTGACGCGCGCCGTCATGTGCGTGAGGAGACTCCGTTCTACACAGGTCGCCGGATCGAGCCGGCCGCTTTGGTCAATCTGCTTCCGTAGGCTCCAGGGTCAGACAGATCGAGTTGATGCAATAGCGCTGGTCGGTGGGAGTTGGATAGCCTTCTCCGGCAAACACATGGCCTAAATGAGAGCCGCAATTTGCGCACCTGACTTCAGTGCGGGTGCGGCCCAGCGAGGTGTCTTCCAGATACTCGACTCGACCTTCGGCCATGGGAGCGAAAAACGACGGCCAGCCGCAATGTGACTCGAACTTCTCCTGCGACCTGAACAGTTCGAAGGCACAGGCCCGGCAGCGATAGACCCCTGGGGCAGTGGTGTCGGTGTATTCACCGGTGAAGGGACGCTCGGTGCCGGCTTCGCGGAGTACGGCGTACTCCTGGGCGGTCAACTGCTCGCGCCATTGCGCACTCGTCTTCTCAACTGGGTAGCTCATGCACCCACGCTATTCGAGGTGACCAATCAGACACGTACTCAGGGATGTTCTGACCATACCTACAGGGGTATGGTCAGAACATGAACAAGTTGGTGATTCTAGGAGCCGGGACCGCCGGCACAATGCTCTCCAACACGCTGCGGAGAGCATTGGACAGTGATTGGTCGATCACAGTGATTGACCAGGATGACGACCATCAGTATCAGCCAGGCTTCTTGTTTGTGCCTTTCGGCAAGATGCCGCCAGCCCGGGTCACCCGCTCGCGACGGAGTCTGATCCCCGATGGTGTCGATTTCATCCAACGACCCATTGCCAAGGTGCATCCGCACAACAATCTGGTGGAGCTTGCTGACGGTGGTGAAGTTGCGTATGACTGGCTGATCATCGCCAGTGGCTGTGCGCCAAGGCCGGAGGCAACGCCCGGGCTCACTGATGAACGAGTCTGGCGGAAATCAGCCCACGATTTCTACACCCTTGATGGTGCCACGAGACTGCGCGATGCCATGGCGCTCTTTGAAGGCGGAAGGGTGCTGGTTCATGTCAGTGAGATGCCCATCAAATGCCCTGTGGCACCACTTGAGTTTGCCTTCCTTGCCGACGACTACTTCCGCAAGCGCCGAATGCGCCACAAGGTCGACATCACCTATGTCACGCCACTCGATGGCGCTTTCACCAAGCCGGTCGCATCGAGCAAGCTCGGAGGGCTGCTTGAGGATCGCAGCATCAGAGTCCAAACCGACTTCGCGGTTGAGAGTGTGGACCCCGAGCAACGCACCTTGAACTCCTACGATGGCCGGGCGTTGCCCTTCGATCTGCTGGTGACGGTGCCGGTCAACATGGGTGCGCAGTTCGTGATCGACTCTGGCTTGGGCGACGATCTGGGCTACGTGCCTGTCAACAAGCACACCCTGCGTGCAGACCAACATGCCAATATCTTCGTGGTTGGCGATGCAGCCAATGTGCCAACATCCAAGGCAGGCGCAGTGGCTCATTTCGAAGTCGAGATGTTCACCGACAACTTCCTTGCCGCTGTCCAGGGCAAGCCGCTACCGAATCAATTCGACGGGCACGCGAACTGCTTTGTTGAAGCTGGGCGAGGTCAGGCATTGTTGCTGGATTTCAACTACGACACCGAGCCGCTGACCGGGGTGTTCCCTGCTCCTGTGGTCGGGCCGATGAAGTTGTTGGGCCTGTCTCGGATCAATCATCTGGGCAAACTCGCCTTCGAGCACATCTACTGGAACATGCTGATGAAGGGGCGTCGTCTTCCTGTCCCGACCGAGATGTCGATGAGGGGCAAGATCCCAGCAGGAAAGGAGAGTTGAGATGCCAACAAACACCATCGATGACTTCACCTTCGAGGTCAATGACGAAGGATTCCTGACCGATCGCTCGCAATGGAGCAAAGAGCTTTGTGAGGTCTTGGCTGAGTTGGTCGGCATCGAGGAGTTGACCCCAGAGCACTGGGCCACAATCGAGTTCATGCGATCTGATTCGGCCACGAGTGGGGTCACGCCGACGCTACGTCGGATGCAGACCGTGGGTGGCTTCGATGTGCGTGAGATCTATCAACTCTTTCCCGGCAAGCCGGTGAAGAAGATGGCCTATCTGTCCGGGCTGCCCAAGCCCGTTGGATGTGTGTGAGGGGAGAATGAGATGAGACAGATTCCCGAGGGATTCATCATCCCCGATTTCGGTAAGGCAGCCGGTGCGCCGCAGGCTTCCGGGGCAGCATCCGATGGGGCGACATACGACGGTCCGCGCAAGATGGCCTTGATCTGCTCCAAAGGCAATCTCGACATGGCCTACCCTGGCTTGATCTTGGGCAACTCCGCAGCAGGCGAAGGCATCGAAACCCACATGTTCTTCACCTTCTGGGGTCTTGACATCGTCAACAAGAAGACCAACGACAAACTTCAGTTCACCATGATCGGCAATACCGCCATGCACATGCCTGACCTCGGCCAGGTCAGGCCCGGGCTCGAGCATTGGTCAATGCCGCAGTTCATGGGGAGGTTGCCGGGCATGACCAAGGCATCCACCAAGATGATGAAGAAGCAGATGGATGACTTGGAGATCCCGTCCGTGCCGGAGTTCCTTGATCTGCTCCAAGCATCCGGTGTGCACATGTATGCCTGCAAGTTGAGCTTCGACATGATGAAGATGCTTGAGGCAGACCTACACCCGGCAGTCGAGGGTGTGATCAGCGCAGCTGATTTCATCGAGATCAGCACAGGAGCACAGACGCTCTTCATCTGAGTCCTCGGGTGCTCAAGTTGCCCTGCATGTGCCTGGCCATGGACTGGGCTCTAGCGTGGGGGCATGGCCAAGAGCTCAGCAGAGGTACTGGTTGTCGGTGATCGTGAGGTCAAGATCTCGAGCCCCGACCGGATCATCTATGAGCCCACTGACAGCACGCCAGCGGTTACCAAGCTTGATGTCTGCAAATACTTCGCACTGGTGGGCGAGCCTTTGATGCGCGCCATCGGTGATCGACCAGTTGCCATGGAACGCTGGCCCGATGGGTGGCGTGAAGGGATGAGCTTGGCCACCGGAAACCCTGGCGGAGGGGGAGATGGCTTTTATCAAAAGCGCCTGCCGCGGGGCGCTCCGTCGTGGCTGGAGACCATCCGAGTGGTCACGCCGAGTGGTCGACCCATCGATGAACTCTGCCCGCGCGAGCCCGCTGCAGCCGTTTGGGCCGCTCAGATGGGCACGCTCACCTTCCATCCCTGGCCCGTACGCCGACCTGACGTGGATCACCCAGACGAACTACGGATCGACATCGACCCGCAACCGGGCACGTCCTTTGTCGATGCTCGACGCGTCGCATTGCTGACCCGCGACCTGCTGGAGGAGTTGGGGATGCGCGGGTATCCAAAGACGAGCGGGAATCGTGGTGTGCACGTGTATGTGCGGATCCGGCCCGAGTGGACCTTCGAGGAGGTCAGGCATGCGGCGATTGGCCTGGGGCGGGAGTTGGAGCGGCGCGACGACGCGGTCACCACTGCATGGTGGAAGGAAGAGCGTGGGGCCCGATTGTTCATCGACTACAACCAGAACAACCGCGATCGCACTGTTGCTGGAGCGTGGTCGCTTCGCGCTCGCTCCGGGGCGCCGGTGTCGACGCCCATGACTTGGGAGACCCTGGCCGTCACCGAAGATCCGGGGGAATACAACCTTGCCACAGTGCCGACGTACTTGACCGAAGGCGATCCATGGGCGGGCATGGACGACGTGGCCTATGGATTGGAACCGCTTCTGCGACTCTGGGAGGAACTGCCCGGGGGAGAGCTGAATTTCCCACCCGACTATCCGAAGATGCCCGGGGAGCCGCCGCGGGTGCAGCCTTCGAAGAAGAACCCAGACCACTGGGGGCCTGATGGGGAGAAGTTGACGTGACTGCTGACGGCGGAGAACAGGCGATCAGACTCCAGTGATGCCTTCGCCTTGACCAGCCTGCTCGTCGAAGTTTTCATGCTCGAGCAGATGCAGGATGGGTACGCCGAGCCGCTTGCGGGCCTTGGAGGTCCAGTCGAGGTGGAAGAACTCCGCAACCAGATGGGGCTGAGTGAGGATGACGACCTCATTGGCGCCAGTGTTGGTGACCACCGAGACCAAGGTGTCGACGGGATCCTTGACGACCATGTGGCCGACAGCGTCTCGCCCTTGCTGTTCGATGCTGCTCACGGTGGCGGCCAAGTCTTCGGCACACTCTCTGCTGGCCTGCTGGCGGAACTCCTCCAACTCCTCAGGAGTGTAAGTGACCGGGGGCATGCCCATCAGATCGCCGGCGTTCAATGACCCCAAGGTGCTCTCGAGCACGGCTGGAGCTTCCTCGCGAGGCAGCAAGACGTGGTATACCACTTTTCCTTCGAGCCCTTCATGCAGGCTGGTCAAAATCTTGGCGTCATCGCCACGGAACGGCTGCTCAATGAGCACCGCGACGACGTAGTCTCCATCGCCGCCGACTGTTGGCAGTCGTGTGTCTGGCTGGTCATTCATTGCTCACCTCCGAGATTGCCTGACAACACCTTATCCAGTTCAAAACTCACTGGCTCCTCGAGCTGGTCATATCCGCAACTTTCCGGGTCTCGGTCTGGCCGCCATCTCTTGAACTGAGCGGTGTGGCGAAATCTACGGCCCTCCATGTGGTCATAGCCGACTTCCAACACCCGACTGGGCTCAAGCGGGATGAAGGACAGATCCTTTCCCTGGCTCCAACGCGATCTTGTACCTGGCGTTCTCTCTGGATTGGCAGCTATCTCGCCTTCGCTTCCCCAAGGGTGGTCGCTCATGGATGCCCGTAACGTGCTCAGTTGATCGATCAACTCAGCGCGGCGAGCCAAGGTGAAGCTCGCGCAGACCCCGACGTGTCGGAGTTGGCCAGCGTCGAAGAGCCCGAGAAGCAGTGAACCCACCAACGGGCGGGCGTCGGTGGAGTCCTTGTGCAGTCGATAACCACCCAGCACCACATCGGCCGTGCGCTGGTGTTTGAGCTTGAGCATGGTTCGTGCGTTGGGTGTGTAGGGGCTGTCGAGGGGCTTGGCCATCAGGCCATCAAGCCCTGCTCCCTCAAACTGATCAAACCAAATCTGCGCCAGGTCCGGATCCTGTGTGGTCTGGGTCAAGTAGAGCGGCGCCGTCACGTCGGCAAGGATTGCTGCCAACTGCTCGCGCCTGTTGCGCATTGGCTGGTCAAGCAGGCTCTGCGACCCGGAAGCCAAGCAGTCGAAGCCCACGAACCCCGCTGGAGTCTCGACTGAGAGTTGCTTGATCCGAGAGGCAGCCGGGTGGACCCGGGCTTGCAGACAGTCAAAATCGAGGCGGTCTCCTCGAGCAACGAAGACCTCGCCGTCTAGGACGCACTTGTCGGGTAGTTGCGCCCCCAAGGCCTGCGCGACTTCTGGGAAATACTTGGTAAGGGACTTGGTGTTGCGTGAGGTCAACTCGACCTCGTCACCATCCTTGAACACCAGGCACCGAAATCCATCCCACTTAGGCTCGAACAGGTGATCCGCAGGCCCGGAACCTGCCCTGGGGATCGACTTGACTGACTTTGCCAACATTGGCCGTAGCGGCGGCATCACCGGAAGATCCATGTGTTAGAGCCTAGACTCATCACCATGTCTGATCCGCTCAGCGATTTGCTACGCGTGGCCCAGGGCAAGGTGGATCTGGGAGCCATCGACTCGGCCGGCACGCCCGGATTTGTGGGCGCGAAGGTCGAAGGGACAGCGGCGCTTGCTGAGATTGGCCCGCTCTTGGCTGACCTGCAAGAGAGACTCTTCGCGGGTGCCTACACCGAAGAGTCGAACAGAAGGATCTTGGTGATCCTGCAGGGGATGGACACTTCCGGCAAAGGGGGAGTGCTCAAGCATGTGATCGGGCTGATGCATCCAAATGCAATCGCGCTCACTTCCTTCAAGAAGCCCACTGCCGAAGAGTTGCGGCACGACTTCTTGTGGCGGATAGACAAGGCGCTTCCTGAGCCCGGCATAGTCGGGGTTTTTGATCGGTCCCACTATGAAGACGTGTTGGTTGCACGAGTGCACGAGCTCGCCGACGGAGCTGAGATCGAGCGCCGTTATGACGCGATCAACCAGTGGGAACAGGCTTTGGTCGACGACGGCTGCGTGATCATCAAATGCATGCTTCACCTGAGTGAGGCCGAGCAACGCGAACGTCTCCTAGCCCGGTTGGAAGACCCGACAAAGCAGTGGAAATTCAAGCCCAACGATGTCGACGAACGTCAACTGTGGTCGCAATACCAGTCCGCCTACGAAATAGCCTTGGAGCGCTGCAACACTCAGGCAGTGCCGTGGCACGTCGTACCCAGCGATCGAAAGTGGTATCGCAACTGGGCGATTGCCAGACTCGTGCTCGAGGCGTTGGAGTCTTTGGATTTGCAGTGGCCAGCACCTGACTATGACGTGGCGGTCCAAAAGCAGCGTCTCTTGGGTCAAGCCTGATGTCTCGCAACTCACTGCGCTCAGTGGAGGGCAGCAGATTTGTCACGCCACTACGCGAGGGTGGCTCCTTGCCGGGCATCGTCGAGGGCGACGACTTGGGCACCTATGTTTGCAAATTCAGAGGAGCTGGCCAAGGCCTGCCGGTGCTGGTGGCCGAGGTGATCGTGGGGGAGTTGGCCCGGGCGCTGGGGCTACGCACTCCCGAGCTGGTTTTCCTGAATATCACCGAACCCATGGCTCGGTACGAGGCTGATGAAGAGGTACAAGATCTGCTCAACGCCAGCATCGGTCTCAACCTGGGGGTCGACTTCCTGCCCGGATCCTTCGGATTTGATCCCGTGCAGGATGTTGATCCGGCGTACGCCGCAAAGGTGCTCTGGCTGGACGCCTTTGTGGCCAATGTTGATCGCAGTTGGCGAAATCCAAATCTGCTCTGGTGGCATCAAGACCTGTGGTTGATCGACCACGGCGCCAGCCTCTATTTCCACCATGGCTGGATTGGTGGGCTCGCCGATGCCACCAGGTTTGCCACCCAGCCTTGGGCTGCGGATGACCACGTCCTGGTTGAGCACATGTCAGGCGTGAGCAAGGCCCATCAGGAGTTGACCGCACAAGTCGATGCGGATCTGCTTGACAGCGTGCTTGCGCTGGTGCCTGACGAATGGTTGAGCTTCGTGCAAGGCGAGACACCAGGACGCGTCCGCAATGCCTATCGGGATTTGATGTTGAGCCGACTTGCCGCGCACAGTGCATGGTTGCCAAGAGGTGATCGCTGATGGCGCTGATGCCCTACCAGTACGTCGTACTGCGATGTGTGCCCAGAGTCGACCGTGAGGAGTTCGTCAATGTGGGTGTCGCCCTGCATTGTGAAGACGCCGACTTCTTAGGCTGTCGCTGGCAGATCTGTGAAGACCGGATCAGGGCGCTTGCCCCCGGCCTCGATCTGGCTGTGCTTGCTGACGTGTTGACCCACTTGACTGGAGTCTGTAGCGGTGATCCTGCTGCAGGTCAGGCGGCTACGGAGACACCGAGCCGCCGTTTCGGCTTCCTGAAGGCGCCTCGATCCACCGTGGTGCAGCCAAGCCCGGTGCATGGCGGACTCACCTCAGATCCAGTTGGCGAGCTCGATCGACTGCTGACGGCCTTGGTGCTCTGAGCGAGCGCTCTGCTCTTGGCGGGCACTCTGCTCAGACCGGAACCAACTCCACAGCTCCGACCAGGTATCGGGCGACGATCGTGTGAGCCAACTCAAGGTCGGCCCCCAAGGGCTCGGCGACTGCGACGGCTCCGGCCTCAAGGGCAAGTTCGGCAGCGCGATCAGGGAGCAGACCAGGTGCGATGAACAGCGAAGCTACCGCCACATGTCGCTTGCCCTCGTTACGGAATGCTCTCACCGCCTCACCGGTTGCCGGTGGGGTCATCGATGCAAAGGCAGCCGTCACCGGCAACTTGTGGTGAGTGCCCCAGACCCGAGCCATTCTGGTGACGGCTTGAGTCACCAGAGGGTCGCTCGAGCCAGCAGCGGCGAGCACCAGGGCGTCGAGTTCGCGCACCCGGGCCTGCTTCAATGCCTCGCGAAGTCTCTGATCGAGCACTTTGAGGAAGGACATCTTGAGTCCAAGCACCTTGCTTGCCCGGATCTGCAAACCGGGGTGATCCGACATTGCCTTCTCGATCACGGCAGGTACGTCAACGGATGCATGGAAGGCGTCGGTGAGCAGCAGTGGAACCACCACGATCTCGTCAAAACCAGCCTTGACAAGCTTGGCCACCACCTTGTCAAAACGTGGTCGGGCATGATCCAGGAAGGCCGTCTCGATGCGCAGGTCAGGACGAAGCTCACGGGTCTGTGCGACCAGAGCGTTAATGGTCGCCGCAGACCGGGGATCCCGGCTGCCGTGCGCCAGTGCGATGAGTGCCGGAGCGCTCATTTTGTCACCTCACTTACTGATGGATACCGCATTCGGTCTTGTTGGACCCAGCCCAACGCCCGCTTCGGGGGTCTTCACCGGGCGCCACACGACGAGTGCACGGCCAGCAGCCGATGGATGGGTATCCGTCGTACTGCAGGGGGTTGACCAGGATGCTGTGCTCCTGGATGTACTTGTCGATCTCGCTGTCAGACCATCTGGCCAGCGGCGAAACCTTCACCTTTTGCTTCTTTTCATCCCAGCCGACCACAGGCGCGATGACGCGATTGTGAGTCTCGGCGCGACGTAGGCCCGTTGCCCAAGCGTCGTATGCCGCCAGGCCGTCGGCCAGTGGCTGCACCTTGCGGAGCTTGCAGCACAGGTCGGGGTCACGCTCGTAGAGCTTGGGGCCGTACTGCTGGTCCTGCTCCTCGACCGAGTGTGCCGGGGTGATGTTGATCAGGTTGATGTCGAGCGTGTGGGCTACGGCGTCACGGGTCCCGATCGTCTCGGCGAAGTGATAGCCGGTGTCGAGGAAGACCACGTCGATGCCTGGAGCAACCTTGGCGGCCAGGTGTGAGAGCACGGAGTCACTCATCGATGAAGTGATGCAGAAGCGGGTGCCGAAGGTGGCCACCGCCCACTCGATGATGATCTCTGCAGGGGCCAATTCCAACTCTGCGCCCACATTGGTGACGATCTCCCGGAGCTCTTCGCTGGTGCGCCCGTGGGTTTGTGAGCCCCTTCTGGAGCTCGCCGCGATCGTAGTTGCTGCGGTCATGGCAGCGACTTCTCGCCACTGAGCAGGATCTCGTCGGCGCGGGCAGTCCAGTCAGCAAAGGACTCACCCGGCTCGCGGTCGACCAAATAGTTGCCGACCACGACGGTGATGTAGTCGTCGAGGCCGGTGCTGGTCACCTTGTGGCCGCGCATTTTCTTGCCAAACGCGTTGTGCAGCCCGATGCCACCGCCCAGATGTACCTGGAATCCCTCGACCTGGTTGCCGTCATCATCCAGGACGAGTTGGCCTTTGAGCCCGATGTCAGCCACCTGAGTGCGAGCACAAGCGTTGGGGCAGCCATTGACATTGATCGTGATCGGGGTGTCGAGTTCGGGGAAGCGCTCCTCGAGCTCGGCCACGAGCCTGCGGGCCCGTTCTTTGGTGTCGACGATGGCGAGCTTGCAGAACTCAATGCCAGTGCATGCCATGGTGTTGCGACGCCAATTGGAGGGCCTGGCGGCCAGGCCGATGGCGTCGAGATCGGCAATCACCGACTCGACATCCGCGGCCTCGACGCCGAGTACAACCAACTTCTGGTACGACGTGAACCGCGCACCTTGGGCGGCGTACTTCTCGATGATGTCACCGACTCCGGTCAGCACAGCACCAGAGATGCGCCCAGCGACTGGAGCAGCGCCGATGTAGAACTTGCCGTCGATTTGCTCGTGTACCCCGATGTGGTCACCGGACTTGGTGGCCCTGGCAGGAGAAGGGCAATCGATGAGTTGGCGCTTGAGGTATTCGGTTTCGAGAACTTGACGGAATTTGTCCTTGCCCCAGTCAGAGACCAGGAACTTCAGGCGGGCCCGTGAGCGCAGGCGCCGGTATCCGTAGTCGCGGAAGATCGCGATCACGCCTTCCCAGGCGTCGGCGACTTCGTCGAGGGGGATCCAAACGCCGAGTCGCTGGGCCAGGATCGGGTTGGTCGACAATCCGCCACCGACCCACAGGTCGAAGCCAGGACCGTGCACCGGATGGGTGGTGCCAACGAAGGAAACGTCATTGATCTCAGGGGCACCGTCGAGGCTGGGGTGTCCGCTGACTGAGGTCTTGAACTTGCGGGGGAGATTGGAATAGTCGGGATTGCCGATATAACGACGCTTGATCTCTTCAAGGGCAGGGGTGCCGTCAATGATCTCGTCTTTGGCGGCTCCGGCCACTGGAGAACCCAAGAACCCACGGGGTGAGTCTCCACAAGCCTCAAGGGTGGAGAGCCCGACGGACTCCAGTCGGTCCCAGATCTCAGGCACGTTGGCGATGTCGATCCAGTGATACTGGATGTTCTGGCGATCGGTGATGTCAGCGGTGCCCCGAGCGAAGTCGGTGGAGATCGACCCCAGGGTGCGTAGGGCTTCCGCGCTGAGCAGGGCTCCGTCGCTGCGCACGCGTATCATGAAATAGCGATCGTCCAACTCTTCTTCACTCAGTTGGGCGGTGGAGCCGCCGTCGTAGCCGGGTGCCCGCTGGGTGTAGAGACCCATCCACCTGAAGCGGCCACGCAGGTCTGCCGGGTCGATCGAGTCGAATCCCAGGTGGGCATAACGACCGAGGATGCGGGCCTGCACATTGAGTGGGTTGTCATCCTTCTTGGTCTGCTCGTTCTTGTTGAGCGGCTCGCGATGACCCAGGGCCCACTGGCCTTCGCCCTTCTTCGGGCGGGGTCGTCGAGCGCGAACAGGAGCAGTTGGGGTGATGGTCATTTCAATCCTTTGATCTGTTGGCCGTTATTGGCCGGGACGCTTGCAACATGCGAGATCAAGAGGTGTGACACATCATTGAGTCGGTCAAGCAGTAGTCGACATGGCGGCGCGAAACGAGCCACGTAGACGTATTTGTGCTGACCATGCGCATAGTCTCATCTTTCGGACGGGTGTTTCACAAACTGAAATCTCATTTTGTGAGACGCATGTCCACGATTTGGTACGACGAGTGGCAGCGTGCGCGGCCGAGAAGTTGGCACCTAGGCTGGGCGCATGAGCGATGCCTTTACGCCGAAAATGGATTCACAAAACTACTCAGAAGGGGCATCTGCTGCCTATGATGCCGCCCTTTCAGTGATTGCGGCCGTAGAACCTCGTGTGGCGGAGGCCACACGAAAGGAATTGGCTGACCAGCGCAGTTCACTGAAACTGATCGCTTCAGAGAATTACGCCTCCCCGGCGACCCTGCTCACGATGGGCACCTGGTTCAGTGACAAGTACGCCGAAGGCACAGTGGGGCATCGCTTCTACGCCGCTTGCCAAAACGTGGACACCGTCGAGGCTCTGGCTGCCGAGCATGCCCGCGAACTCTTTGGTGCGCCCTACGCCTATGCCCAGCCACACTCCGGCATCGACGCCAACTTGGTGGCCTTCTGGTCGATCCTTGCCAATCGGGTCGAGACTCCCTTCTTGTCCAAGATGAAGGCCAAAAACGTAAACGAACTCACCGAGGCCGACTGGGAGCAGTTGCGTCATGAGTTCGGCAACCAGCGTCTCCTGGGGATGTCGTTGGATGCGGGAGGTCACCTCACCCATGGGTTCCGCCCCAATATCAGCGGCAAGATGTTTCACCAGCAGCAATATGGCACCGATCCGGAGACGGGTCTGCTCGACTATGACGTGGTTGCCGCCAAGGCTCGCGAGTTCAAGCCGCTGGTGCTGGTGGCGGGCTATTCGGCCTATCCCCGCCGAGTCAACTTCGCGAAGATGCGCGAGATTGCCGATGAGATCGGTGCAGTGCTCATGGTCGACATGGCGCACTTCGCTGGCCTGGTTGCCGGCAAGGTCTTCACTGGGGATGAAGACCCGGTGCCCTTCGCGCACGTGACCACCACCACCACTCACAAGTCTCTGCGCGGCCCTCGCGGTGGCCTCGTGCTTGCCCAAGAGGAGTTTGCAGCCGATGTGGATCGGGGGTGCCCGATGGTCTTGGGTGGGCCCCTTTCCCATGTGATGGCAGCCAAGGCCGTGGCCTTGGCCGAAGCTCGTCAACCGGCCTTCCGGACCTATGCCCAAAACATCGCCGACAATGCCAAGTCCCTGGCCGAAGGTTTCAACAGCCGTGGCGCCCGTTTGGTGACCGGCGGCACCGACAACCACATCGTCTTGCTCGACGTGTCCACATATGGCTTGACCGGTAGGCAGGCAGAGTCGGCACTACTCGATGCGGGAGTGGTCACCAACCGCAACTCGATCCCACAGGACCCCAATGGTGCGTGGTACACCTCAGGGATCCGCTTCGGCACCCCAGCCCTGACCACTCGCGGATTCGGGGCCAGCGAGTTCGACAAGGTAGCGGAGTTGGTGGTGAAGGTGCTCTCCAACACCAAGCCCGGCACGACAAAGGCCGGAGCTTCGTCCAAGGCAAGTTATGTCATGGAAACCGGCATTGCCGATCGAGTCAGAGCAGAGTCAGCAGAGATGCTCGACAAGCACCCGTTGTATCCAGGACTTGAGCTCGCCTAGGCCTGGACTTCACTGACCTTGGGCAGGGCCCTCTCGACCAAGAAGCCCAAGTCGGTGCCTTGCGGGAGAGTCCCCAGCGTTCCGTTGTAATCGCCGCCCAATCGGGTCGCGCAGAAGGCGTCAGCCACCTGCGGGGGAGCAAACCTGATTAGCAGCGAGGCTTGCTGGCAGGTTGCCATCTGACCGGCCAGACGACGCGCGGAGTGTTCCAGGGAGTCGCTGTCGCCGAGCAGGAGCAGCACCGACTCGAGTGCACGGTCAAATCGCGGGTCTTCCCCTCGAGCCTGTCCGACTTCACAGAGCCACGCATCCAAGGTCTCCGGCTCGCGGCTCAGTGCCCGGAGTACGTCGAGGGCATTCACATTGCCTGACCCCTCCCAGACGGAGTTCACTGGTGCCTCACGGTAGATCAGTGGCATTCCGGAGTCTTCGACATAGCCATTGCCTCCCAAGCATTCGAGTGCTTCGGCGGTCATCATGGGAGTGCGTTTGCAGACCCAGAACTTCGCCAATGGCAGGGAGATGCGACGAAGTGCCTCTTCTTGATCAGTGCCGGCATCGACCGCCGAAGCCAACCGCATGCCCAAGATGGTTGCTGCCTCAGACTCGATTGCCAGGTCTGCGATCACATTCTGCATGAGTGGTTTGTCGATCAGTTGTCCACCGAATGCCGCACGGTGGGCCACGTGCCATGCAGCTTCTGACAAGGCATGTCGCATCAAGGAGGCCGACCCGAGCACGCAGTCCAGACGCGTGGCAGCGACCATTTCGATGATCGTGCGTACGCCGCGACCTTCGTCACCGACGCGTTGGGCCCAAGTGCCGTGGAATTCCATCTCGGAGGACGCGTTGGAGCGATTGCCGAGCTTGTCCTTCAGGCGGACGACGTCGAGCCGGTTGCGTGAGCCATCCGGCAGGACCCTGGGCACCAAGAAGCAGGTCATCCCGCCGGGGGCCTGGGCAAGCACCAAAAAGATGTCGTTCATCGGGGCCGAGGTGAACCACTTGTGCCCATGCAGGGTGTATTCGCCATCCGCCGCAGTCGGACGCGCCTCGGTTTCGTTGGCTCGCACATCCGAGCCCCCCTGCTTCTCAGTCATCCCCATGCCCGCGAGCACGCCCGACTTGTCGACAGCTGAGCGCACCCCGAAGTCATAACTGCGTGCGGCCAGGCGCGGAGTCCACTCCTTGGCCAATGCCTCATCGGCTCGCAGCGCAGGCACAGCGGCATAGGTCATCGAGATCGGACACCCATGGCCGGGCTCGGTCTGATACCAGGCAAAGAAGCCGGCGGCCCGCTGCAGATGCGCATTCGGGGAATCAGACTCCCACGGGGCAGCGTGCAAGCCGTAGTTGACGGCCCGCTCCATCAGCCAATGCCAAGATGGATGGAAACTGACCTCGTCAATGCGATTGCCATAACGGTCGAAAGGCGTGAGGGTCGGGGTGATCTGGTTGGCGAGCATGGCGTGCTCGCGGGCTTGTGATGTGCCTGCCTCCGCGCCGAGCCCGGCAAGCGATTCGATGATCTCATTGGAGCCAAAAGTGGTGACTGCATTTATGAGAGCCTCATCACCTGTCACGACATTGTGACCCTGAAGGGGCGGGGATTGGTTGAGAGCTGTGCGGTTAGGGCCTGCCATGCGTCTACGGTAGTCGCATGGGTGCCGGCAGCGTAGACGAAGCAGAGATCCGTTGGCGGCCCCGCCAGATCAAGACAGACCTGTGGCGCTTGGTGGTGTCGACGACCGCCACTTGCATGCGATATCGGGTCACCGGACTGGCCGCAGAGGCAGCCTTTTTCGCCGTGCTCTCCCTACCTCCGCTCATCTTTGCGCTGGCCGGGTCCATCGGATTTGTCTTTCAGCAGTTCAATGAAGCTGAGCTGAGTGGCCTGCGTGGAACTGTGCTCGACATGGCCGGACGGGTGCTTACTCCCGCGGCAGTCAACCAAGTGATCAAACCGACGCTCAACCAGGTCCTGCAGGGTGGCCGCTATGACGTCGCGTCCATTGGCTTCATCTTGTCGCTCTGGTCAGGGTCACGTGCCCTGAATGTCTTCGTTGACACGATCACGATCATGTATGGGCTCTCTGGTCATCGCGGCATCGTCCGCACGCGAGCCACATCATTCGTGCTCTATGTCTTGGGGATGATCACTGGCGTGGTGACGATCCCATTGATCGTTGCCGGCCCGACCCTGGTCAGGAAGGTGGTGCCTGAGCAACTCGACTTCCTCAACTCGATGTATTGGCCAACGGTGTTGGTGTTGTGCATCTGCTTCTTGGCGACGCTGTACCACGTGTCGGTGCCGGTGCGCACCAAGTGGCGCTTCAACCTACCCGGCGCAGTATTCACGATGATCTGTTGGCTTTTCGGCTCCTATTTGCTGAGAGTGATCCTTGTCGGCACTGCGGCGAACTCCACCTCCATCTATGGCCCGCTCGCCGCACCGATCGCGATCTTGTTGTGGCTCTACATCCTCTCGCTCGCTGTGTTGATCGGTGCTGCGCTCAACGCTGCCTTTGATCAAGTTTGGCCTCAAGAACAGATCTCGGCTGCCAGGCGCGAGTTGCTCAAGCGGATGCGACTCAACCGAGAGCGCATCGACACCATGCTGCCGTGGCGATCATCGGCGGGGGATGGCGATGAGGATTGATCGGCGTGGCAGACTTCCCACGTGCGTAATGTGACCTTGCCAGCACCCGTATTCGTGGCCGGAGCAATCATGTGTCTTCTAGCCGGCTACCTGCTTGGCATGGTTACGGGCCCCAATCAGGCGAATCCGACCATCGCGAAGGTCGCTAGCTATGACGCCCAGACCAAGGAACTCTGTCTCGAAGGCAAGGCGGCCGAGGGGCAGGAAGGCGCCCAGGGTGGCGAGCTGTGTGGGGTTTGGCGACGTACGGTTGACTCGGCAACGCCTGCTAAGGGCGACAACTTCAAGTTCGTCTCTGTGGCCACCTCAGGCAGCTTTGATGGTGAGACCCATCGCCAGGTGGTCATCTATGGCGACGTGGTGAAGTAGCTGTCGTGTCGGACCGGGCGCCGGTAGACCTGTCCCAAGGCTCGCTCCATGTGCCTGCGGCGGAGCGCTCTCCGTGGTGGAAGCTTGGTCGCCGGCTGATGTTGGCCGTGGCGATCTTGGCCTTCACCGTCGCGTTGGTCTATGCAGACCGGTATGGCTACAACGACACATCCAAGGAGCCTGGCGAGCCACTGACCCTGTTGGATGCGTTCTACTACACGACCATCACGTTGAGCACGACCGGTTATGGAGATGTCACGCCAGCTTCCGTGAGCGCCAGATTGGTCAATGCCTTCTTGGTGACGCCCCTTCGCATTGCCTTTCTGGTCCTGCTGATCGGCACCACCCTTGAAGTGCTTGCAACCCAAGGTAGAGAGCAAATCCGCGCCCTACGATGGAGAAAGAACATGATCGATCACGTCGTCATCATCGGCTACGGAGTCAAGGGACGGGCTGCGGTCGACACCCTGCGTAGCAATGGGTTCCCGAGCGAAAAGATCATGGTGGTCGACCATGGTGGTGGGGCACTCAGTGATGCTCACAACGACGGCATTGCCGTGGTCACCGGAGATGCCACCCGGCGCGACGTGTTGCGTAGAGCAGGTGTCGAAAACGCCAAGCAGGTCATAATCACGGTTGCCCGTGATGACACAGCTGTACTCACCACATTGACCATTCGCCAACTCAATCCCGGTGCCCACATCATCGCTGCGGTCAGGGGGGCCGACAACGTGCCGTTGGTCAAGCAGAGTGGCGCTGACTCTGTGATCACCTCATCAGATGCAGTGGGCCGATTGCTTGGGCTCTCGTCGCTGTCGCCAGAGCTCGGATCTGTGATGGAAGACCTGCTGACTCACGGTCAGGGTCTCGAAGTGGCTGAGCGTGAGTTGTTGCTCAATGAAGTCGGCAAGACCCCCCAGACCCTGCCCGACCAAGTGATTGCAGTCGTGCGTGATGACAAGGTCTATCGCTATTTTGATCCGACGGTGACTCTGCTGTCGCGAGGTGATCGGCTGATCGTCGTACGTCCGTCAAAGGAAGTGCCGTGGGCACCTCGCCCAGGCACACATGGTGAGCTCCAGTCTGACGAAGAAGCCTGACCAGGCAACGGCTCAGTCTTCCCAGCGGAAGAGCTTGGCTGAGATGAGGCCGAAGACCAGGCCGAAGCCGAGCAAGACCAACACGGGTTCGATCAAGGCCGCAGGACCCTCACCGCGTACCATCACATCGAGCAGCCCTTCATTGAACTGACCGAGTGGGAGCACTTTGGCTAGAGCCTGCATCCACTCCGGTGCAGTTTGGAGCGGAATGAAGGAACCAGACAGGAATGCCATCGGCAAGATGATCACATTGGCCAGGCCTGAGGCAGCCTCCACGGTCTTGCTCACCGCGCCAGTTAGCATGCCGATGCTCATGAAGGCCAAAGTCGCCACAGTCACCAAAGGGATGCACAACCACCACCAACCGGTGAGCTGCAAGTCGAAGACCAGCACGGCCAAGGACAAGAAGACCGCGGTCTGGAGTAGGGCAACCACCAGGCACACAACTGTGCGTGAGGCCACCAATGCGCCCGTACGCACAGGGGCCAACCTGAGTCGCCGTAGGAGACCACTCGTACGCCACAGCACCAAGGGCATGGCTGTGTTGAAAACGCCTCCCATCGCCACCGCCCATCCCAATAGCCCGGGTGCGGTGTACTGGATCGGTTTGAGGGACTTGTCTTCCACCTGCTCCGTGTGCAGGGTGAAAGTCACGGGTTGCTGTGACATTGCCTGGTTTGCGCCGCTAACGAAACCCTGCAATGTGCCCTGGACGGTGGCCGCAGTCACTTGATCGGCAGCAGAGTAGTAGAGGTGCAGAGTGGTACCGTCTTCGATCAAGGCGCCGTCGATGTCGCCGCTGCGGACCTTCCCGAGAGCTGCCGACTTGCTCTTGAACTGCGTGGTCTTGAACAAATCATCGAACTGCTTCTTGGCCGGCGCAGGCATTTGCTTCACGAACTGGACATCGCCAACGAGCGCGATCTGTGACTTGCTGGCCCCAACGTCACGAAACAAGAATCCGAACAGAAACAGGAACATCAATGGGAACAACAGCAGCCAAAACCAATTGGCCTTGTCTCGCCAAAAGCCCAGCCACTGTGCCTTGGTCAGGGCTGTGAAGTCGCCCGGCGTGCTCATGCGCGAAACTCCCTTCCGGTGAGTGCCAAGAAGACATCTTCAAGACTTGCTCCTGAGACCTGTAGCCCTGCCAAGGCGTCGCGCTCAGCTAGTGCTGCCAGGACTCGGCCAGTGTCGTGGGTCGTGATGGCGAGGGTGCCGTCCTCTGAGACAGCGGCCTCAACCCCAGACATGGACTTTGCTTCCTCGACTGGTAGGACATGCTCATCGAGCAGGATCCGATGCGCTTGGCCCAGATTGGCGATCAAGGCTCTTGGTCGATCAGAGGTCAGCACCTTGCCGTGATCCATAATCGCGATCTCATCGCAAAGCACCTCGGCCTCATCCATGAAGTGAGTGGTCAACATGACGGTGTGCCCACGATCATTGATTGCTTTGAGCACATCCCACAGGTTGCGACGGGCCTGGGGGTCGAGGCCGGCCGTCGGCTCGTCTAGGAAGACCACTTCTGGATCGTGGGCCAATGCGCAGGCTAGGGAGAGGCGCTGTTGTTGGCCACCAGACAGCCCCTCAGTGCGGGTCTTCTGCTTGCCGGTCAGTCCGACGAGCTCCAACATCTCGTCGACGCGCTTGGGCGGCATGCCATAGATGTCAGCGAAGGCGCGCAGTTGCTCGCCTGCAGTGAGTCGTTCGAAAAAGGCAGTTGACTGAAGTTGTACGCCGATCCGGGGGAGCACCTTAGGATTTCGCGGCCAGACTGGCATGCCGAGGACTTCGATGGTGCCTGAGTCGGGCTTGCGCAGACCCTCGATCATCTCCATCGTCGTAGTCTTGCCAGCACCGTTGGGGCCCAGGAGGCCAAAGAAGGTGCCCGGTTCGACGACCAGATCGACGCCGTTGACGGCGACCAGATCGCCGTACTGCTTGACGAGACCGTGTACTTCGATCGCAGGTGCAGTCACAGTTGCAGGATAGCGCTGGGAAGGCCAAGTCAGTGAGAAATGTCGGTGAAGAGAGCTGATAATCCGCGAAAAATGTGCTCAAGCCGCAAGCGCGGCTTGAGAGGTGACGTGGAAGCCATGGCAGCGAGAGCATTGATAGGACCGGACCTCACGTCGGTTGGTGCCTGCACCCAACTCCGCGGCTTCTTTGCGGGCATTTGCGGCATTGTGCAGCACGCGCACCGCCTCAAGGTGGTCCCTGAACCTCACCTTGCCCGATGCGCATTTGTGCTTCCGGTTGCTCTTCCGTGCTTGCATGTGAACCACCATTTCCCTCGAGAGTGCCAATCCTGTGTCGCTGCTTGCACTCTGCCCCATGCCACCGACAATTCTTCGATCTGTGATTTGGGTGCTGCTCGGGCCGCGGGGTCTGCGCTAGTGTCTACTCATGAGTTTTGACGCTGCCCTCGGCCCGATCAACTATCTCGTGGTTACCTTTGCCGCCGCACCTGTGCCTTCGTCTGGGTTGGAGGGCATCCAGAGTCTCGTTGACCAGGGCAGGATCGTGGTCTTGGACATTGAGTTCGTGTCCAAGGATGCTGATGGTGTTGCTTCCAGGGTCAGTGCAAGTGATGTGGGAGCGCCAGAGTTTGATGGCGCATCGGCGCAACTCATAGATGAAGACGACATTGCGCTGGTGGCTGAGTCACTCCAGGCGGGCGGCGTGGGTCTGGTCGTGATGTATGAAGACCTCACCATGCTGCCAGTGTTGGCCACTTGGGAGGCCGAAGGCGCGACAGTGGTGTCAGAAGGACCGGTCAGTGTTGATGATTTGATCGAGGCATTGGGTGCCTCCGATTCGGAAAGCTAGGAGTGGATTATGGGCCTGATCAAGACCGCTGCAAAGGTCGCAGTCGCAAGTTCGGTGCATGGGCGGGTGCAACGTCGCCAGCAGCAGCGCTGGGCCGCCCAAGATGCCGCGGCTCAAACGCAGGCACCCATGCAGGCACCAATGCAGGCTCAGCCCGTTGCCCCACCACCAGTTCCCTCAAGCATTGCAGCGCCCGAAGACCCCCTGGTCTCGCAGTTGAAGCAGTTGGCTGATCTCCGTGATGCTGGCGTCTTGACCGAAGACGAATTCGCCGCCAAGAAGGCTAAGCTGCTCGGCATCTAGGGCAGCGCTCTGCAAACAAGGCAATATCTGCAAATAGGGCAAAAACAGATTTGGGACCGGCTCTCAGCGGGCTGCTTCCATGCTGGTTGAGGATGCATCGGTCTCTTGTACCCCCGCACGTGGGAGAGTGAATGTGACCGTGATCCCCTGTGGATTGTTTGGGCGGATGCTGATCTCACCATGGTGTCGGCGCACGATCCGCTGGCAGAGTGCCAAGCCCAACCCACTACCTCTGATTGTTCGGTTACGCGTGTCGGAGCTGCGGTGAAAAGGCGTGAATGCTTCCTTCAAATCCGCTGCCGGTATCCCGCGACCGTTGTCGCTGACCTCGACTTCAACCCACTCTTCTGCCAGAGGCTTTGATCGAATCCTGATCTCGGGGGGCCTACCTGGTTCGGCGTACTTGCAGGAGTTGCTGATCAAGTTGGCCAGCACTTGCCTGATCAAGGACTCGTCGCCGAAGACCTGATCCTCCAGATCCACATCGAAGATCGGCCTTCCCGCGCCTGTTCCCAAAGTGAAGTCGGGCAACAAGTGATCGACAACGCTGGCCAATGAGACCGTGCTTGGTAAGAGGTTCCCTCGGCGTTCAACGCTGTATGCCAGCCAGTCGTCAATGACCGCTGAAAGCGCCTTGGCGCTACGGTCCACCCTGCGCATGGCATCAAGGGCTTCTTGATTGTGATCCAGTGAGGCCACCTCTCCCTGCGCCAGTTCCAGCCAACCACTCAAGCCAGTCAAAGGTGCTCGCAAATCGTGCGCAGCCGAGGCTGCAAAACCACGGAGTTCATCAATCTGCTGGTATTCAGCAGTGATGTCCTTGAGCAGGATCACAGTGGAAGGCAAGGGGTGGAATGGGTCCAACTTGCCGATATGAGCTTCGAGGTACTTGGGTTCGCCAGCGTCATCGCCAGTAGTGATGAGATGAGTTCCGCCATGTTCATGCGCGGGGCTGTGCTCGAAGAGTGTTGTTGCAGGTGTGCCATCGGGTGAATGGGCTTTGGCAAACCACTCCTGAAGTGACAGTGCGGTGCTCGGGGCCTGGAGTAGTCCGACTGCAGCACGGTTGTGGTTTGTGGATAGGCCCTCATGGTCAAACACGATGACGCCTTCATCCATGCTGTTGTGCACATGACGCATGAATTGGTTGGCCGCCATGAGCTGATCCGTCCGCTCTTCCAATGCCAAGCTATAGCGATCGCGCTGTTCGCGGGTGTAGGCGAGGAATAGTGCCGTGAAAGCGCAACACACCATCAGGAGATCAAGGGCAATTGGCATAGGTAGGAAGGCGTCGTAGTTGCAGTCGAAGAAGGGGATCCCGCAAAGGGCAGCCGCTGTCAGTCCGCTCAGGCCGGTCACTGAGATGCAGGTCAAGGGGCGCAGGATCAACCCTGCCGCGATCATGGGCAACAACGGAAGGAAGGTCAGTGCTGACTCTGGGAAGCTGAAGACCATCCAGATGGCGAGCGCAGATGCGGCGTAGAGAGCCAGTGCGCGCAGGCTGTCCTTGCGATCGGACCACATCGTTGTCAGGAGATCGAGTCGCCACACAACTGGGATGCAAGCCAAGGCAATGAAGACATAGGTGACATTGCGTGCCACCCACCACAGGGACTCCAGCCAACTTGCCTGACCGCCGACGTAGATCCCAGGGGTTGCCCCAATCAACAAGATCAACAAGCTGGCGCCGGTAGTGGCGCAGAGCAATGCCCAAAGATCAGCCGCTCCGGATACTTTCCAATGGGTCAGTCGGGGCTGCTGTACACGACGCAACCAAAGCACCAGCACAGCAAAGACGCCATTCCCGACGGCCATTCGGATCGTTTCACCAACACTCAGGTTGAAGAAGAGGTTGATTGCGGAGTTTGCAGTGGCCATCAAGACAAGGGTTGCCACAGCCGTCCCGCTCAAGCGGATCCGTTTCCTGGACAGATCGCGTGGGGAGATCACGGTGGTGAGCCAAACGGAGTTTGCCGCGGCGAGCCCCATCGTCTCCGGCACGATGAGACCATGCCTCGTGCTGATCTGGGAGAGTGCGCTCAAGGCGCATGACAGGAACAGGCAGTACGACCACAGCAATCGTTGGTTCAGTGGCCAGTCGGAGCGTGCCATTCGCTCACTCTAAGTGGTTGTCTACGGCCCTGTGGCCACTTTGCCGGATCATTTCTCTTGACATCAAGAGAAATGATCCGTATATTTGAGAAGTCGCAATTTCAACAGTGATTGGGTGGGATCTGAAGGCAATGGCCAGTGTTAACAGTTTTGGCGCAAAGGGCACCTTGGATGTCAATGGCAAGGCTTATGAGATCTATCGACTTGATGCAGTCGCCGCACGAGGTGCCGATGTCGAGTCATTGCCCTTCAGTCTGAAGGTGCTGCTGGAAAACCTCCTGCGCACCGAAGACGGTGCGAACATCACCGAGAGTGACATCTTGGCCCTGGCCGGTTGGGATGCTGCTGCAGAGCCTGACAAGGAGATCCAGTTCACCCCCGCGCGCGTGATCATGCAGGACTTCACCGGCGTACCTTGTGTGGTCGATCTGGCCACTATGCGTGAGGCCATGAGTGACATTGGGGGAGACCCCAACAAGATCAATCCATTGGCTCCCGCGGAGATGGTCATTGACCACTCAGTGATCGCGGACTTCTTTGGCAGCCCCCAGGCATTTGAGCGCAATGTCGAGATTGAGTATGAGCGCAATCGTGAGCGCTATCAGTTCCTTCGCTGGGGTCAGGGTGCGTTCTCAGATTTCAAGGTAGTTCCTCCTGGCACCGGCATCGTGCACCAAGTCAACATCGAGCATTTGGCTCGAGTGGTCTTCACACGCGAGGTCGACGGCGAGTTGACCGCCTATCCAGACACCTGTGTTGGCACCGACTCCCACACGACGATGGTCAATGGCATTGGTGTCGTGGGTTGGGGTGTCGGCGGCATTGAGGCAGAAGCAGCCATGCTTGGCCAACCAGTCTCGATGTTGATCCCAAGGGTCGTCGGCTTCAAGCTTTCCGGAGAGCTCCCTGAGGGGTCGACGGCAACTGACTTGGTGTTGACCATCACCGAGATGTTGCGTGCGCATGGCGTTGTCGGCAAATTCGTTGAGTTCTACGGCGAAGGTGTCTCGGCACTACCGCTGGCCAACCGTGCGACCATCGGCAACATGAGCCCGGAATTCGGCTCGACGATCGCGGTTTTCCCCATTGACGATGAGACCATCGATTACTTGCGCCTGACCGGCCGTAGTGAAGAGCAGTTGGCACTCGTCGAGGCATATGCCAAGGAGCAAGGCCTTTGGCACGACCCAGCCGCGGAACCTCGCTACTCCGAGCGACTCGAGCTCGACCTGGCAACAGTGGTTCCGTCCATCGCCGGCCCCAAGAGGCCCCAAGATCGCGTTGAGGTCAGTCAGGCCGTGGCGGAGTACGCCAAGGCGCTTGAGGCGTATACCTCAGAGCCGGACAAGGTGATCAGCTTCGAGTTGGATGGGCAGACCCACGAAATCGGTCACGGTGCAGTCACGATCGCGGCGATTACCTCCTGCACGAACACCTCGAATCCAAGTGTGATGATCGGTGCTGCCCTATTGGCCAAGAAGGCCGTTGAGAAGGGGTTGACCCGCAAGCCATGGGTCAAGACAACACTTGCGCCGGGGTCACAGGTGGTCAGCGGCTACTACGACAAGGCTGGTCTGACCCCATATCTCGACAAGTTGGGGTTCAACTTGGTTGGCTACGGCTGTACCACCTGCATCGGCAACTCAGGGCCGCTGATCCCCGAGGTCAGTGCTGCCGTCAACGAGGGTGACCTTGCGGCCACGGCTGTCTTGTCGGGCAACCGCAACTTCGAGGGCCGGATCAATCCAGACGTGAAGATGAACTACTTGGCTTCACCTCCGCTCGTAGTTGCCTACGCCTTGGCTGGCTCGATGAAGGTGGATCTCTTCAAGGATCCCCTTGGTCAGGACCAACAGGGCAATGACGTCTTCTTGAAGGACATCTGGCCCAGCCCGGCTGAAGTCGAACAAGTGATCGCGGGAGCCATCAGCGCTGACATGTTTGCTGAGGACTACGCAGATGTCTTCGCGGGCGATGAGCGCTGGAGGTCACTTGAGACTCCTGAAGGTGACACCTTCTCGTGGGACGAGTCCTCAACCTATGTGCGCAAGGCGCCGTATTTCGATGGGATGCCGGATGAGCCAGAGCCTGTGACGGACATTGCGGGCGCGCGGGTGCTGCTGAAGTTGGGGGATTCAGTCACCACCGATCACATCAGCCCTGCGGGAGCCATCAAGAAGGACAGCCCGGCAGGCAAGTACCTCATCGAACACGGTGTGGCGCAACGCGACTTCAATTCCTACGGGTCACGCCGCGGCAATCACGAGATCATGATTCGGGGCACCTTTGCGAATATTCGCTTGCGCAATCAATTGGCTCCTGGCACTGAGGGTGGGTTCACTCGTGATTTCACCAAGGGTGGCGAGGTGACCACGGTGTTTGAGGCGAGTGAGAACTACATCGCCCAAGGCACTCCCTTGGTGGTGCTGGCCGGCAAGGAGTACGGCTCAGGCTCCTCGCGAGATTGGGCAGCCAAGGGCACGGCCCTTCTCGGAGTTTCTGCGGTGATTGCGGAATCCTACGAAAGGATCCATCGCTCGAATCTGATCGGGATGGGAGTCTTGCCCCTGCAGTTCCCCGACGGAGTCACTGCGGAATCCCTTGGGCTCAGTGGCGAGGAGACCTTCGAGATCACGGGCGTCACCCAACTCAACGAAGGTACGATCCCCCGCACGGTGCATGTGAAGGCTGACACGGTCGAGTTCGATGCCATCGTACGGATCGACACCCCGGGTGAGGCGAACTACTACCGCAATGGCGGGATCATGCAATACGTCTTGCGCAATCTGCACAAGGCTGGTTGATCTGCAGCGGGCTGCTCAGGAAAGCCCGTCCAAGAAGTCGTCTAGGGCCGATTCGATTATCGAGTCGGCCCTGGACATCTGGGCCGCACTCTCCATCAAGAACTGATGGACTTGCCGACTCGGGATCTGCAGGCAAAGGCTGCCTTGACCGGAGAGCAGTTCGATCATCACCACGGCGCTTGCATCGGCGGCAAGGCAGGGCCAAACCTGGACAGCGCCGGCACCGCTTGGTTCGAAGATGCCATTGGCCAAGAGATCCCGTGCAAAACTCCAAGGGATCGTTCCTTGGCTTCGGGTGTTTATCTCCAAGGTCACGGCCATGGGATCGGAGGGCTCGAAATGGAGTCGTCCGAGCCACAGAGTCGAGTCATCGTCGGCATTGATCAAGTCGACCGGGGTCATCACTGGATGAGTGAGGTGCTCCATGATGAGTCCAACTCCTTTCAGACACCTTTGCTCTGGCTTCAATAGGTGCAACGCGCCGCAGGCTCCCAGATGACGTCTTGCTGCTCACTGGTCTAGCATTCATCCATCAATATTCGAACATGTGTACGATAGTTGAATGACAGGGCGAGTTCATGCACCGCCAGGGTGGCCCAAAGGTGTACTGCCGCCAGGTGTGCCAGATTGGGAAGCAACCGCTGCCAATTGGTTGTTGGATCACTGCCCTCCTGAATACCGTGGCTATGCCGTGATGAGGAGACATGTCGTGGTGTTGGCTCGATTTGCGGCGCTACATGTTGATGCTTCCCGTGATGCCGTCAGACGAGGGGTCAGTGAGGCTCGAGCCGCGTTGCGTGGCGTGATTGCCACAGAGGTGATCGAGTCTGCGATCTTGGCGTGGCAGCGTGAGGATGCGCGATTGCAGGCGCTGAGGCGCGAGGTCAGGTTGGTTGAAGAGGCCCTTCACGGCCGCCGTTTCGTACGACGGATCTGAGTTGCTTCGGCGGGCCAGGGTCAGCGATCCAATAGGGTGGCAAGATGAGGCGATTGGCTGTGCTGTTGCTCTTGGATGCAAGAGGTTGGATCCTGCTCCAGGAGCGTGACTCGGGTGCGCCCGTGGCGCCAGATCAGTGGGGGATGGTCGGAGGGCATGTCGAAGACGGTGAGTCCTTCGAAGAGGCGGCCTATCGCGAACTCCTTGAAGAGACCGGCCAGTCGCTAACCCTAGGCACTCTCGCCCTTTGGGAGTCGGAGGAGTTCACCTATGCCGATGGACACACCGGTCATTATCACGTGTTCACCGCCCAAGTCAGCTTCAATGACAATGACATCGTCGTGGGAGAAGGGCGCCAGATCGTATTTGTTGATCCAGCGGCTGTCCCTTCGCTCGACAAGTCCGAGTCGTGTGCGCATTTCGTGCCGAAGTTCTTGGCATCACAGGCCTACAAGAGTCAGATCGGAGCCAGCTCATGCAAGTGATCGCCGTACCGCACATGGGTGCCGAAGATGTAGTGGTGGATGGGCATGGTCAGGTTTGGACCGGCACAGAAGATGGCACGATCTTTCGGATTGCGCCTGACGGGCGCCAGGTGGAGGCGATCGCCAACACTGGCGGACGACCGCTTGGGCTCGAATTGCTTGGCGATGACATCTTGATCTGTGATGCGCATCGGGGTCTGCTGGTGCTTGACCCTCAGGCTGGTCGGATCACCCAACTGCTCTCCGAGATCGACGGGCAGTCAATGCGCTTTTGCAACAATGCGGCGGTAGCCAGCTCAGGAGACATCTGGTTCAGTGACTCGAGCCTCGTCCACCCCATTGAGCGGTGGAAGAATGATTTGGTGGAGGCGACCCGCACTGGCCGACTCTGTCGGTTGCATGAAGGTCAGGTCGAGGTGGTGCTTACTGGCTTGGAGTTTGCCAATGGGGTGGCCTTGGGCGCTGATGAACAACACGTAGTGGTGGCTGAGACTGGTGGCAGATGCCTCGTACGAGTGTCAACGTCGCCTGCTGAGCAGGGTGTTGATCGTGAGATCTTCGTCAGTGATCTGCCCGCCTATCCAGACAATATTGCTCGTGGCTCAGACGGATTGATCTGGGTGGCCTTGGCATCGCCGACGGATCCTGTCCTTGAGTTCTTGAAGGCACGTGTGCCTCTGGCCGTACGACGAGTGGTGACGAAGTTGCCCGCTTGGATGCAACCTGCCCCCAAGCGCACAGTCAGAGCGGTCGCATACGACAGTGATGGTGTCTTGGTACACGACGTCAATCTCGAAGCTGCTGCATTTCACATGGTCACCGGAGTAAGGGAGCACAATGGTGATCTCTGGCTCGGGAGCCTGCACGAGGCCGCCGTTGCTCGTGTGAAGTTGTCTGATGTCTAGCCTGACGAGTTGGTCAGGTCGCGGTACTACACTCTGCATGTTGGGGTGGTCGGCATTCGACCGGTTCTGTCGTCTTGAGAGTGGAGTGGTGAGCAACTGATGGGTCTGTTGACGGGCATCTCCGGACCCGAGGACCTCCGCGCTCTGGATCTTGCTCAATGTGACTTGTTGGGCAGTGAGATCCGCGATGAGTTGATCCGTACTTGCGCTCCCAGGGGCGGGCATCTGGGCCCCAATCTCGGCGTGGTCGAGTTGACGATGGGCATCCACAGGGTCTTTGAATCCCCGCGCGATCGGGTCATCTTCGACACCGGTCATCAGGCTTATGTGCACAAGATGCTCACAGGTCGAGCCACAGAGTTCGACACCCTGCGCACTGAGGGCGGGCTCTCCGGCTATCCCAGCCAGGAGGAGTCTGAGCATGATGTAGTCGAGAACTCCCATGCATCCACCTCACTTTCCTATGCGGATGGCTTGGCAAAGGCCTACGCAATCCGTGGCGAGCCCAGACACGTGGTTGCGGTCATCGGTGATGGTGCACTCACTGGCGGGATGGCCTGGGAGGCCCTCAACAACATTGCGACGGGTGATGATCGGCGTCTCGTGATCGTGGTCAATGACAACGGTCGCTCCTACATGCCAACAGTCGGTGGTCTGGCTGACCACCTGACCGCCCTCCGCACCAATCCGCGCTATGAACAGGTCCTCGACCAGGTGAAGAAGCGCCTCAATGAGGTCCGGGGCGTGGGTCCTGCTGTCTACGACGCGCTGCATGCCATGAAGAAGGGGATGAAGGATGCCCTTGCGCCTCAAGGACTCTTCGAGGATTTGGGGCTGAAGTACGTTGGACCAGTTGACGGGCACGACCTCAAGGCGGTGGAGACTGCGCTGGCCCAGGCCAAGCGATTCGGTGGGCCGGTGATTGTCCATGTCATGACTCGAAAGGGTTTTGGATATGAACCAGCTGAGCAAAACGAAGCCGACCAGTTCCACCAGATCGGCCCCTTCGATGTGGCCACGGGCAAAGCGCCCGCCAAGGGACGGATCTGGACGGATTATTTCGCCGAGGAGATGGTGGCGCTAGGCCGAGACAGGCAAGACGTGGTGGCGATCACCGCTGCGATGTTGCATCCGGTGGGTCTGGGGAGTTTCGCGGCTGCATTCCCGGAGCGCACCTTCGATGTAGGCATTGCTGAGCAGCATGCGGTCACCAGTGCCGCCGGCTTGGCCATGGGTGGTCTGCATCCGGTCGTGGCCATTTATGCAACCTTCATGAATCGTGCTTTTGACCAAGTCTTGATGGATGTGGCCCTACACCGCTGTGGGGTCACGTTTGTCCTGGACCGCGCCGGTGTCACGGGCACAGATGGTGCCAGCCACAACGGGATGTGGGATCAATCCATCTTCCAAGTCGTGCCCGGCTTGTCCATTGCGGCTCCACGCGACGGGGCTCGGGTGCGTGAACTCCTGCGCGAGGCCGTTGCGATCGAGGATGCTCCTACGATCGTGCGCCTGCCCAAGGGTGCGCCCGGAGACGACATTCCCACCCTCGACAAGGTCGGGGGCATGGATGTGATCGGACGCAGTGGTGCTCGCGATGTGCTCCTGTTGGGGGTCGGTTCCATGGCAGCAGTGTGCGTTGAGGTCAGCAAACGCCTCACAGATCAAGGCATTGGTGTCACCGTGATTGACCCCAGATGGGCCAAGCCATGGGATCCGGCGGTGGTTGACCTTGCTTCCGACCATCGACTAGTCGTGTGTGTCGAGGACAACGGTGTCGTCGGGGGAGCAGGTGCGACTCTGCTGCAGTTGCTCAATCAGGAGCGGGTGGAGACGCCGGTGAGATTGCACGGGATTCCTCAGGAGTTCTTGGCGCATGCTGAGCGGGCCTCCATCCTCGAACGGATCGGATTGACCCCGCAGGCACTGGCACGAGGCATTGTCGAAGATGTGAGTGCCCTTGATGCCAGCGGTGCCCGGGAATGGGTCAGCGGCACCTAGGGTTTGAATATCCGTAGTCATTGTCAACGCGACCAGCAACACGAGTTTAGGAGTAGTAGTGGTTGACCAGCCGCGCAATCGAGACGTGCACATCATTGATGATGTGCCCGAGCTCAGGGGTCGCGACAGTGGCCCAATCCTGGTGGTCTCACTCGACGGTTTTCTTGATGCTGGTCGGGCTGGTGCCATAGCGACCGAACACCTGCTGGGGCAGGCAGAGTCACGAGTCGTGGCCAGTCTCGACATCGACTCCTTCTATGACTACCGCAGCCGCAGGCCACCCTTGTCATTCGTTGAAGACCACTACGAGTCCTATGAGGCGCCGCGGCTGGTGACTCGGATCGCGACTGACGCCGATGGTCAGCCCTTCTTGTTGTTGCATGGGCCCGAGCCTGACCTGCGCTGGGAGGCGTTCGCGGTGGCGATGCGACATGTAGTGGAGCACTTCGGTGTACGACTGACCGTGCAGATGGGCGCAGTGCCAATGGCCGTGCCTCATACGCGGGCCGGACACCTGACCCATCACGCGACCGACAAACGGATGATCCTCAGCGAAAACATTTGGTCGGGTGAGTTGAGGGTCCCGGCAAGTGCGCAGTCCCTGCTGGAGATTCGCTTCGGCGAGTGGGGGCACGATGCGATGGGTTTCGTGGCGCATGTGCCCCACTATTTGGCCCAGACCGAAGACAAGACTTCGTCATTGCGCCTGATCGAAGCGCTGCAAGTGATCAGTGGTTTGCGATGGGACAACTCCGAGTTGGAGCGCGCTGCAGCAGCCAATCGAGATGACATCGCTGAGCAGGTGGCTCAATCAGATGAGCTGCAACAACTCGTCAAGGGCCTTGAGGAGCAGTACGACGCCTTCCACGCGGCCCGCGCTGGAGAAGCGACCAGCCTGCTCGCTGAGGACAAACCCCTCCCCACGGCTGAGGAGATCGGGTCGGAGTTCGAGCGCTTTCTCGCCGGACTGGAAGAGGACGAAGACTGATGCCGGGTTCAGTTGATGAGTTGATCGACCTCCTTGACCTCGAGCCGATCGAGGCCAATCTGTTTCGCGGTCAGCAGCCAGACACCCTGCTGCAGCGGGTGTTCGGTGGGCAGGTCTTGGCCCAGGCGATCATGGCCGCCATCCGCACCGTCAGTGACGCCTACTTGGTGCATTCCCTTCACTCCTACTTCCTCCGCCCGGGCGACACCTCCGTGCCGATCGTGTACGACGTGGACTCACTGCGCGATGGCAGGTCCTTTGCCACTCGTCGCGTGACTGCCAGGCAGCACGGTCGACCAATCTTCTTCATGACCGCCAACTTCCAGATCCCAGAAGATGGCGTGGAGCATGCTGATCCGATGCCACAAGTCATGGCCCCCGAAGAATGCCCTGATGTCATCCGCGCGGCTCCAGCCGCACAACTGGAGGAATGGCGGCGCGAGTGGGCCGCTGTGGACATGCGTCGGGCTGGCTCGACCGTGCATGCGCCGGGTGCAGCGCATGTAGGCCGCTCGCAGTGGTGGATCAAACTGGACGGCGAATTGCCGGATTCCGCTGAAATCCAGACGGCGGCCTTCACCTACGCCACGGACATGACCTTGTTGCCCGCCGTACTAGTGCCCCACGGCCTGAATCTGATGTCGCCCGGGGTCCAATCAGCTTCCTTGGATCACACGATCTGGTTCCACCGACCCATCCGCGCTGATCAATGGTGGCTCTACGACCAAACCACCCCGAGTGCTCAGGGTGCACGCGGCTTGGCCTTGGCCAGGGTCTTCCAGGATGGCAAACTCTGCGCCACGGTGGCTCAGGAGGGGCTGGTCAGAGTCAGTCGTTAGCCCGCAGTCTCCCGACCAGATGCGGAGCTCCGCTGGATGGATTGGTCAGTGAGAAGTCGATCCCGCCTTCGACCACTCGGGAGCCGAAGGCAACCTTGCCTGGCAAGAAGATCGGCTTCTTGAACTCCACGCTGACCGTGGCTGCATCGGGCACCCGCCCATCAAGGGCCGCGATGCACCGGGCTTTGCTCCACATGCCGTGAGCGATTTGGCGGTTGAAGCCAAGGGCCTTGGCGGTCACGGCGTACAGGTGGATTGGGTTGTGATCGCCAGACACGCTTGCGTAGCGCCTTCCCAAGTTGCCTGGGAGTCGCCAAGTCACTCCATTGCCAGGGATCAACTCGAAGGGATCTCCTTCGGGTGGGGCATCGGGATTTCCCTTGCCGACCCGGAGGTAGGTCGAGGTGGATTCCCAGACGAGTTCGTTGTCGCTCGTGATCGTGGTGACGAAGTCGAATGCCTTGCCCTTTGACATAGCCCGCAGATTGGCAACCCGAGCCGAGACTGTCAGCTCTTCAGTGGGCAGGATCTGACGATATGAAGTCACCTCATTGCGCAGGTGCACTGTGCCGATCGCGGGATAGGGAAAGGACGAGTCAGTCATGATCGCCATGTGCAATGGGAACGCGAGCATGTGCGGATAGGTCAGTGGAAGCGCTTCTCGTGATGTGAAGCCACAAACAGCTGCGTAGGCAGCGACATGGGCCGGATCAATCTTCACGTCTTCTCGTCTGAGGCACAGGTCAGGCAGGTCTCCGCCCTTCTTCGCAACCCCGGGCAGTAGGTTGAGGCCAGGGATCATCGGCAGGGCTGCCTTGGCCATGGTCGAGGCGCTGCTGAGGCCGCTTGGGCTCTGGGTGATGACGCGATCGGTCATGGTCAGGCCCCGAGCATCATCTGACCGCAGACGCGGACCACATTGCCGTTGACCGCCGTGGAAGCAGGGTTGAGATACCAGGCAATCGTTTCGGCGACGTCCACAGGAAGGCCGCCCTGGCTCATGGCATTCATCCGCTGTCCGACCTCACGGGTGGCGAAGGGCACTGCTGCTGTCATCTGGGTGATGATGAAGCCGGGGGCCACGGCATTGACCGTGATGCCATCCTTGAGCTCGTCAGCGAGGCTGTCGACCAAGCCGATGACACCTGCCTTGGAGGCGGCGTAGTTGGTCTGTCCGACATTGCCGGCGATACCTGCAATCGAAGAAACCCCAACGATCCTGCCGTTCTTGTTGATCAATCCTTGATCGAGAAGCTCTTGGGTGATCAGCTCGGGAGCAGTGAGGTTCACGGCGATCACTGAGGCCCAGCGATCCTCACTCATGTTGGCCAACTTCTTGTCGCGCGTGATTCCGGCGTTGTGTACGACGCCATCAACCCCGCCGAAGGTCTTCTTGACATGTGCGGCGATCCTTGCGGGGGCGTCCTTGCCAGTGATGTCAAGGGTCAGGAAATCACCATTGAGTTCGGTCATCAATGCTTGTAGCTCGCTGGCCGCCTGGGGTACGTCGATCCCGAGCACGGTGGCGCCATCGCGATGCAGCACCCGGGCGATCTGCTCACCGATGCCTCGGGATGCGCCAGTGACGATGGCAATCTTGCCGTCCAATGGCTTGGTGGCGTCGCTCGCCTGTTGAGCCTTCTTGCTGCCGCCGGCACCGATCCGGACGACTTGACCGGAGACATACGCGCTCTTCGGTGACATGAAGAAGCCCAGTGTGGAGGCGATCGCGCCTTCAGCGCCGGGGGAGACGTACACGAGATTGACCGTGCTGCCCTTGCCGATCTCCTTGCCAAGCGACCGGGTGAATCCCTCGAGGGCTCGTTGGGCGATGCGTTCGGAGCCGGATTCGGTCTCGCTCGGATTGGTGCCCAAGACAACCACGCGGGCACAAGATTGGAGCCTGCGCATCAGTGGAGTGAAGAAGCTCTGCAGGGCGATCAAATCCCCAGCCGTGGTGAGGCCGGTCGCGTCGAAGACCAAGCCCTTGAGCTTGTCTCCCTCGGTGCTGGGGGTCTCCGTGGCCCGTTGGAAGCCGACTCCAAGGGTGCCGAGGGCCTCGGTTGTGCTGTCAGCGAGCCGACCTGATCCGCCGATGAGCACGGTCCCGTCCACGAGGGGGGCGCCGTCGTGCCACCGATCCAATTTCATGGGATTGGGAAGCCCGAGATTCTTCACGAAGATCTTGCCGATTGGGCTGTCGGTGAATGACTGGTAGCGATCGGTCATGGTGATGAGGCGTCCTTCTTGAGCTCGGTGAGGATAGTCGTTGAGACGAATGTAACTGTAGGTGTAACTCGGTGTCCAAGAATCGTGATGTGCCTGACATTGGGTTTGCAAGATTGCATCTACCAGTCAGTATTGGTCGCAACCCTTTCTTCATTCAACTCTCAACAGAGGTGCATAAATGCAGTCCAAGACCCGCAAGGTAGCCATTCTCGGCGGCAACCGGATCCCATTCGCCCGGTCAAACACCGCCTACACAGGTGTCTCCAATCAGGAGATGCTCACCGCTGCCATTGATGGCCTGGCTGCCAGATTCAACCTGGAGGGTGAGCGGATCGGTGAAGTAGCCGCAGGCGCTGTCTTGAAGCACGCCCGCGACTTCAATCTAGCCCGAGAGTCCGTGCTCTCCACGAGACTGGCGCCTGAGACTCCTGCAGTTGACCTGCAGCAGGCCTGTGGCACCGGCCTCCAAGCCGCCATCTATCTCGCCAACAAGATCGCGTTGGGTCAGATCGACTCGGGCATCGCGGGCGGCACCGACACCACTTCGGATGCTCCCTTGGCCATTGGCGACAAGTTGCGCAAGAAGCTCATGGTGGTCAACGCGGCCAAGGACAACAAGGCTCGTCTTGCTGCATTGGCCAAGATCAAGCCCACCGACTTTGGGCTGGAGATTCCGCGCAATGGTGAGCCGCGCACCGGGTTGTCCATGGGCGATCATGCCGCGTTGACTGCTTTGGAGTGGCGAATCACTCGCGAGGCCCAAGATGAGCTTGCCGTGGCCTCCCACAAGAACTTGGCCGCTGCCTACGAGCGTGGCTTCCAGGACGACCTGATCACGGCTTTCCGGGGATTGGAGCGCGACCAGAATCTGCGGGCCGACTCCTCGGTGGAGAAGTTGGCCACCTTGAAACCGGTCTTCGGCAAGGGTGAGGCAGCCACGATGACCGCTGCAAACTCCACTCCGCTCACCGACGGCGCATCCGCGGTGCTGCTTGCGAGCGAGGAGTGGGCCAAGGAGCATGATCTTCCGGTTCTGGCCTATTTCTCTGATGCAGAGACGGCCGCAGTTGACTTCGTGCATGGGGGAGAGGGGCTCTTGATGGCCCCGACCTACGCCGTACCGCGACTTCTGGCTCGAAATGGTCTGTCCTTGCAGGACTTTGACTACTACGAGATCCACGAGGCCTTTGCCTCACAGGTGTTGTCCACGCTGGCGGCCTGGGAGGACGAAGTGTTCTGCAAGATGCGACTGGGGCTGGACTCACCGCTGGGTGCGATTGACCGGAGCAAGCTCAATGTGACGGGATCGTCTCTGGCCGCAGGCCACCCCTTTGCTGCCACCGGTGGCCGGATCATCGCGGTGCTGGCGAAGTTGCTGGCCGAGAAGGGTGAAGGCCGTGGGTTGATCTCCATCTGTGCGGCCGGTGGACAGGGCGTCACCGCAATCATCGAACGCTGAACGGGGGCTGGCGCGGGGGCTCAAGAAACGCTGACCAGAGCCCTCGCTGAAGCCACCAGGAAGCCTTTCACCTCTTCGGTGCCCAAGGATGAGATCTTGGGTACGCCAGGTGCCGCTTCGCCCACCACCATCCCTACTCGGGCAAGTTGGAGTGCGCCCAGGCCGGTTGCGTACATATGGTTTGCCACCGTGGTGCTGTCCACGTCGTGGAAGTCACCAGACTCGATGCCTTCGTCAATGACACGGCTGACTTGACTCAGACAATTGGACATGGCCCTTCCGAGTCTGAACATGGCTGCTTCGCTGATTTCATCGAACAACTCCGAACCCGTGCGTCGCATCAATGCCAAGGCGCAGTCCACGAACGCTGGATGTTGAATGCCGTACTCGGCGAACTCGACCACTAGGTCTGCCAACTTGTTTGCCGGTGCTTGCGGGGCGATTGCTGCCCCTGCGAGTGTCTCGGCCAATTCGTCCAGATAACTGACCAGGGTCAGTGCGAAGAGCTCTTCCTTGCCGCTGAAGTGGCGATAGATGATGGCTCGATTGACCCCTACTGACTTGGCGATGTCATCGATCTGGGCCTCGCTAACGCCGGCCTCGTCAAATATGGTCCGGGTGGCCTGGAGGATCGCTCTCTCCCGAGCCCGCCGCTTGGCTGCTGTGCTGGGTTGGCGCCCTGGGGTTGGCATGGGTTGATTCTAGATCTTTGTCACATTGAGTTGCACGTGCGTGACAACTACAGATATGAACCATTCTTGTCAGCATCGTGAGCAGGGAAGTTGGACTAATTCAGGTCAGGCTGATGACAAATGTGGGGTTTTATCCATGTGGTCTGGTTCACCCAGTGAGCCAGACGTGACATCGGGCATAACCTCCGGCATCATTGCGCCGTTGCCTGTGTGGCTTAGACGACCAGTTGTCGTCGCTTCCACCTGACGCCACGAGCAAGAGGAAGGGAAGCTCTTGAGTTCGATTGCCGCAGTTGGTCGGCAGAGTGTCGAAGTGCTGTACACCCATGCCCATAAGGGCATCATCACCGCTGGTGAGATGACCGTCATGGGTGTCGAGGCAGTCAAGGCAGGCGTCACCGACATGGTCAAGGGGCGATTCTCCTGGACCGAGTTCCTCCTCCAGGTTTGGTTCATGCTGCGCGTTTCATTGGCGCCGACGATCATGGTGGCCATCCCTTTTGGTGTGATCATCTCGGTGCAGATCGGTGCGGTCGCCAGCCAGATCGGAGCCAGTTCCTTCAGCGGCGCAGTCAATGGCATCGGCATCCTGCGTCAAGCCGCACCTCTGGTGACATCACTCATGATCTCCGGAGTGGTGGGCTCTGCAATCACCTCGGATCTAGGTGCCCGCACTGTCCGTGAAGAGATCGATGCACTCAAGGTCATGGGCATCTCGCCGATCCAACGGCTGGTTGCTCCGCGAGTCTTTGCTGCTCTCCTGGTCTCGGTCGTACTGACCTTCGTGGTTGCGATGACCTCCATGGTCACCGCCTACATCATGAATGTTGGCGGCGGCAGCATCAGCTCGGGCACGTACATGAGCTCGTTCGTGTCCTTTGCACAGACCAATGACCTACTCCTCGCTCAGTTCAAGGCGTTGATCTTCGGCTTCGTCGCCACGATCGTGGCCTCCCACAAGGGCCTAGGGGCCTCTGGTGGACCCAAAGGCGTCGCGGATGCGGTCAACCAAGCCGTCGTACTTGCTGTGATCATTTTGTCCATCATCAATCTGGCCATTACCCAGGCCTACGTGATGCTTGTGGATACGGGGCTCTAATGACTGTCTTGAAGGTAGGCCGACCAAATCCACTCGCTCGAGCAGGTGATGCGACTGTCACAGTGCTCGCTCAACTGGGAGATTTCCTCACATTCTCCATCGCTACCTTTGCGTCAATCCCACTGACGATCCGCAAGTACCACCGCGAGATCCTCTATCACCTCAAGGACATCGCTTGGGGTAGCGGCGCAATCGTGGTTGGTGGAGGCACGATCGGCATCATGGTGCTGTTGGCCATCTCTGCAGGCACCTCGCTGGGCATTGAAGGCTTCAACGGTTTGGAGATCGTCGGGCTGGCCCCGCTGACCGGCTTCATCTCAGCCAGCGCCAACACTCGCGAGTTGGCGCCGCTGGTGGCGGCCTTGGCGCTCGCGTCGCAAGTCGGCTGTCGCTTCACCGCCCAAATCGGCTCCATGAAGATCAATGAGGAAGTCGATGCGCTCGAAGTAATGGCGGTCCATCCTCTGCGTTATCTCGTCACGGCACGACTCCTTGGCGTCGGCATCGCGGTGATCCCGCTCTACATGATCGGTTTGCTTGGCTCATATCTTGCCTCTAAATGGGCGGTCGTCTATCTATTCGGCCAGTCCCCGGGGCAATATGACCACTACTTCAATATCTTCATCCGTGGCCACGACGTCTTCTTGTCAGTCGTCAAGATGGTGGTCTTCTCGATCATGATCGTCTTGATCCACTGCTGGTATGGCATCAGAGTCCAAGGGGGGCCACAATCTGTGGGTGAAGCAACCGGTCGCGCTATCCGGGCCAGCATCGTGGTCAACGTCGTACTTGACATGATCTTGACCCTGGTCTTCTGGGGTAGCGACTCCGGCTTCAGGGTGTCGGGATAGTCATGTCGACCAGAAACGAAACGACCCGAGCTCAGCTTGCCCGCCGAGGGCTGGTGCTGACGGCGATCATCGCCTTGATCATCACGATGTCCTTCTTGCACATGAAGGGCTTCTTCAACCGATCCCCCGTGGTCCACGCGCGGGTTGCCAATGCTGGTGCAGCATTGATCCCCGGCGCAGATGTGAAGATGCGTGGCGTCATCGTTGGACGGGTGCGTGACATAAAGGCTGACCCTGACGGTGGTGCCCGCATCGCCTTGCGAGTGGCGGACAACAAACTCGAGCGGATCCCGTCCAATGTCCAGGCCCGCATTTTGCCGGCTACCGTGTTCGGCACCACATTCGTGGATCTGACCGTGCCGGGAGAGCAGTCGACCGCAGCGTTGAAGCCCGGCGCGGTGATCCCTGCAGACGTCACCCAGAAGACACTTGAGTTGCAGGTGGCCTTGGATGACATTGACCGGATCATCACAGCGCTTGGCCCCGGCGAGCTCGCCACTGCTCTTCAAGCAGCTGCGCAAGCGCTCGACGGGCGCGGTGAGCAGATCGGGCAGATTATTGAGACTGCCGACAAGTACGTCACCAGGCTCAACCCGCGGATGCCGTTGGTGCAGCAAAATATCAAGAAGCTGGCTGACAACCTGGAGATCGTTGATGAAGTGGCGCCCAACTATTTTGATGCCACCGACGACGCCTTGGTCACCGCGAGGATGATCGCGGAGGAGAAGGCCTCGATCACCAACTTGATCAATGGCAGTTCAGCCATGTTCACCGATGCCAATGGGCTTCTGCGCCGAGAGAAGTCAGAGCTGATCAGATTCGTCAACAACTCAGCGATCCTGATGCGAGCCCTCTATGACACTCGCTATGGCATCACTCAGGCAATCGACACGCACCTGTTCTTGCAGCGCACCTTGGGTACGGCGATGCGCGGCAGCATGATCCACCTGGACAACTACTTGGAGTTGTTCGGCCACGATCCGGCTTACTACACGAATGCAGACTGCCCGCGCTGGGGCCAGGCCAAGGGCAACAATTGTGGTGCTGCTCGGGCGTCTGCTAGGAGTCTGATGAACGGGGGCGACCAGTGACTGGGATTCGATCCATTGCGGTGAAGGTCGTCATCGCAGTCATTGTTTCTTTGCTGATGGGCGTGGTCATCTTCAACACGATGGTCAACAAACTGCCTGGTGAGTCGATCAGTTATCAGGCTGACTTCAAGGATGTCGCTGGCCTACGGACCGGAGACGACGTTCGCTTGGCCGGTGTGCGGGTCGGGCGAGTCAATGACATCAAGTTGGGCGGCAGTGGCGCGATGGTTGAATTTGATGTGACGGAAGCGAACCCCATGCTGTCCAACACTTCGCTGCAACTTCGCTATCAGAACCTCTTGGGGCAGCGCTATCTAGCGATGGTGCAGCCCGAGGACCGTGGGTCAAAGGTGAAGGCGGGGGCCACCATCCCAGTGGCCAATACCGACCCGGGCTTCGACCTGACGGCCTTGCTCAATGGCTTCCGGCCCTTGTTTGACGCGTTGAATCCCGATGACGTCAACAAATTGGCCAGCTCAATGATCAAGGTGATGCAGGGAGAGGGGGGCACCGCAGAGACCCTTTTGCAGCAGACTGGCGAGTTGACCAACTCCTTGGCAGACAAGGATCGGGTCTTTGGTGAGGTCCTGAACAATCTCACGCCTGTGTTGACTGATCTGGCCAGCCAAGGTGGTCGGTTCTCATCTACGGTCAAGGAGTTGCGTGCCCTGATGACCGGCCTGGCAGCCGATCGTCAGGCAATCGGCTCCTCCATCGATGGGATGAGTCAGTTGATCACCTCTACGTCTGACTTACTGGCAGAAGCAAACAAGACCACGCCCACGACGGTGCGCAAGTTCCGTAGAGTCATGCAGAACTGGATGGCCAACCGTGATGACTTCGTGCGCGGCTTGGGCTACTACAGCGGGATCATCGAGGCATTCGGGCGCAGTCACTCCTACGAGAACGCCATGAACACCTACTTCTGCTCCATTGACCTGGACCTTCTGGGCCTGACAATCAACCTTGCGGGTCCGAAGGCCGGCAGCTACTCAAGGAACTGTGGCGGATGAAGGCCCTAAATCAAAGAGACCCGTTCCGGCTCGGGTTGGTAGCCCTCCTCGTTGGAGGGCTCCTAGCTGGTGCTGTCGTGGTGATCAGTGTGATTCCGTTCGGTGAGAAGAGCTACACCGCGATCTTGGCCCAGACCGCTGGACTGCGGGTGGGAGAGAGCGTCGATGTCGCGGGGGTCCCGAGCGGCAAGGTGCAGTCGATCAAACTCGATGGTGATCAGGTCAAGGTCGGCTTCAGCTTGGACAAGAAGGTCAAGTTGGGCTCGGAGTCGTCTGCCGAAGTGAAGGTGGCCACTCTGCTGGGCACTCACTACTTGCAGGTCGTGCCAGAGGGGGCGGGCACCTTGAAGTCCGACACAATCCCTTTGGAGCGCACGAGCGTACCCTTCAACCTCCAAGATGTGCTCGAGAAGAGCGTTCAGACCCTCGACGAGCTTGACCCAGAGATCTTGGCCGAGGCGATGAAGACCTTCAGTGAAAACACGGCCATGACCAAGGACGAGATCGGGCCCGCTCTCACTGGCGTTGCCCGGCTTTCGGAGATGGTGGCCTCACGCAAAGATCAACTCGCGGAGTTGATGTCTGCCACCCGCGAGGTCACCGATCAGCTGTCCAGCAACTCTGATGATCTGGTCGCCATGATGGATCAGGCCAATCTGGTGATTTCTGAGATCACCAAGCGCCGGGAGGCGATCCACGCGATGTTGGTGGCCACCACTGCATTGAGCAAGAACATCAATCGACTGATCATCGACACGAAGGCCGATCTTGGCCCGGCATTTGTGAAGGCCAACCAAGTCATTGACACCCTGCGAGAGCAAGACGCAGTCATGAAGAATCTGTTGTCCAAGACCGCTCCTGCGGCGCGCTACTTGGCCAATGCCAACGGCAGCGGCCCCTGGACCAACGTGTTCGTGCGTTATCCAGCGATCCCGGCGGATGATGGGCGATGAAGATGTTTGCGAGATTCAAGATCATGAGCGCCGTGGTGCTGGTCACCTGCCTGAGCTTCGTGGCGACGTCATGCATGCCCTTCACAAAGGACGATCTGTCGATCACGGCGTACTTCGAAGACTCCTCTGGTCTGTTCATCGGGAATGACGTCGGGATCTTGGGTGTCCCGGTCGGCAAGATCACGTCGATCACCCCGGTGGGCGATCGAGTGAAGGTTGAACTCAAAGTGGACGCCGACCAAAAGGTGCCTGCAGATGCTGGGGCGGTTGTGGTGGCCCGATCCGTTGCGACAGACCGCTATGTGGAGTTGACTCCGGTCTATCACTCGGGGCCGACCATGAAATCGGGTGCCGTGATTGAACAAGATCGCACCAAGACGCCAGTTGACTTTGACACTGTCCTTGCCTCACTCAACACCCTGGCCAAGGGCCTGACCGGTACGCCGGGCAGCGCCAACGTGGTCGGACAGGCCGTCGATGAGCTTGACCAGGCGATCGGCGGTAAGGGCCCGTTGATCCATCAGACCATCAACAACCTCTCCTCGGCCGTTGATGGGATGAGTGATCAGCGGGAGGACTTCACTTCCACGATCGAGTCGTTGAACACCTTGACCACGACGGTCGCTCAAAACCAGCAGACTGTGCTGACCTTCATCGATCAAGTCGATTCGGCCACTGCCATGCTCAATGACGAACGCGCGAACTTCCAACAGGCCATGCGTCAAGTGTCAGACACGATCGAGTTGGTGGCTGAGTTCGTCAAGACCAACAAGCCAGCATTGGCCCACTTTCTTGGCGAAACCACCAAGTTGATGGAGTCGATGATGTCTCGCAAGGCGACGTTGGACGAGGCGATGCGTGTCTTCCCGTTGTCTTTGCAGAACATGTCGCGCAATACCTCAGGTGGCAAACTGCACTTGGCCATTCCTTTGCGGATGTTCGTCAGCTTGGGCGGATTGGTGCGCACGCTGTGCAATCTCACGCAGGACCCGAGTGTCTGTGCAGTCCAAGGACCGCTCAATGACATCGGTGATCTCTTGGACATCGTCCTCGGACTGAAGGGGAAGTGATGCGCCAGATCAGGTATGTCTTCGGCCTCGTGCTGGCTCTTGGTCTAGTCGCTGGCTGTGGTCCGACGTTCACTGACCTCCCTCTGCCCGGCGGTCGAGTCTCCGGCGACACAGTTGAAGTCCAGATGAAATTCGATGAAGCGCTCAGCTTGGCGCAAGGAGCCATGATCAAGGTCAATGGCATCGAGGCCGGTCGGGTCGAGTCGGTGACCGTCCAAGATTACAAGGCGCTGGTGAAGGCCAGGGTCCAGCGTTCCAGCAAGATTCGCCAGGACGCGAGTGCGAGATTGCGCTACACGACGCCATTGGGTGAACTCTTCGTCGACGTGACCAATCCCGAAGAGGGTGAGGTGCTGAAGGATGGGGGGATGCTTGACCCAGAGCGGTCAACCACTGCCCCCACGGTCGAAGACACCTTGTCGCAGGCCTCACTGCTGATCAATGGTGGCGGGATTGGCAATCTGGCCGTGATCAACAAGGAGCTCAATCTGGCGATTGGTGGTCGTGAAGACCAGATCAAGCATTTCAACCAGCAGGGTGCCAAGTTGTTGACCCAGGCCAACGCCACCACAGGTGACATCTCTCGCACCCTCGACGCCCTGAACGCCGTCAGCCAAACCCTCGACCAGCGCAAAGACACCATCCATGCCGCGCTGCGAGATGTCGAGCCTGCTGCTGCGGTACTGAGAGAGAACACTCCCGGGCTGACCCGCTTGTTGACGCAGCTTAAGCAATTTGCCCGGATGTCCAACGAAGTGGTTGGTGCGACCAGGCAAGCCCTGCTTGCGCAGTTGCGCATGATCGTCCCGATCTTGGATGAGTTCTTGGCCAATGCCAACAAGATTGGCCCTACGCTGCGGAGTTTGGTCGACTTGGGGCAGAAGGTCGAGAAGACGATTCCAGCTGATTATGTGAACATCTTCTTGCACCTGAAGTTGGGCGAAATTCCAGCCGACGATCCATCAAAGGACCAACTCCGTACCGCGAACACAGCGGCGACCACGGGTGTGCCAGTGGAGATGAATGGCAATCTCGAAGAGCTGCTGAACGCGTTGAACAGCGGCTCCACCAAGGGGTCAAGCTCGAGACTCACCATGAGTGGGATGACCATGCGGGGTGGCCAGTGAGCGGCAACAGAGTCAAAGACATGTCCCGGGCGCAACACGAGCCCGGGATGGTGAAGAAGATCTTCACCGATCGCCTCTATCAGAGCATGATCGCGGTGTTGGTGATCTTCGTGATCACGGTGGCCTATCTGTTTGCGGTCATCTTGCGAGCCCCTTTGACCAAGCAACCTATTGACGTCAAGGTCAAGATGAACTCTGCCGCTGGTCTTTTCGAGGGGTCTCAGGTCACCTACCGGGGCGTCAACATTGGCAAGGTCACCCGGATTGAGCTGTCCAACCCAGGGATCGAGGTGCGCCTGCGCCTGGAAGCGGGCACGGAGGTCCCGGCCAAATCCACGGCTGAAGTGCGCACCCTGTCGCCAGTTGGCGAGCAGTACTTGGACTTTCAGCCACAGAGTCAGTCAGCCCCCTTCCTCAAGACCGGGAGTGTCGTTGAGGCTTCGGCGACAGAGCTTCCCGAGACTCTCGCCACGGTAGTCACCAACCTCAATAGCCTGCTTAGCCAAGTTGATACCGACAAGTTGCGCAATGTCTTGGTCGCCTTGGCAACTGGGCTGCAGGGCACTGGCCCGGCGCTCAACACCATGATCGCGCAGTCACAACTCCTTCTGGATGACCTCAACAAACTATGGCCTGAGACTGACAGCCTCTTGGTCAATGGCAACAAGGCTCTTGACATCGTGCCTGCGAAGGCAGACTCCTTGCGGCGCCTGGGGGTAAATGCAAAGTCCTATGCAGCCTGGTTGCGGGGATACACCCCTGAACTACGCCAAAACCTGCGTGATGCTCCGGGACAGATCACCACTGTTCAGGGATTGGTGAAGACTGCTGATGAGTTGCTCCCGACTTGGCTAGATCGAGCAGTGGAAGTCAGTGACTTCTTCATGGGCTACCAGGACTCCTTCAAGGTGATCATGACCTACTACAAGCCAGGCATGAGTGCACTGGGTCGTTCGGTCAAGGATCGCAGCATCGTGGGTGTGACCCACCTGCTCGACACCCCGCGTTGTGACTACGGTGGTCCACGGCGTACCGGACGTGACCAGCGTGCTGCCTGGAATCTCAACGGCCACTGCAATCCGAACACTCCGCACACAGCGCGTACCGATACGCATGCGCCAGGGCCGGTGCCTTGGTGACGAAGCTTGGTACGAAGGTCCTCTTGGCAGTGCTCTTCGTGGCGTTGGTGGGCACTTCCTATCTTGGGTATTCGCAATATCGCGAGCGCTCAGCATTGGCGGCTAAGCGTGATGCGGCAGCCAGTGCGACCAAGGCAGCGAAGAAGGCAATGGAGTCGATGGTCACCTATGACTACCGCACGGTTGACAAGGACTTCCAGTGGGTTGAGACAGCAGGCACGAAGGGTTTCCAGAAGTACTTCACTGACGCCAGCACGAAGTCAAAGCAACTGATCATCAAGTTGCAGGCGACAGCTGAAGGCTCTGTCATCGATGCGGCGGCCAAGCCAGGCACGACATCCAAAGTCGAGGTCTTGATGTTCGTCGACCAACTGATCAAGAGCAAGGATGATCCTGAGGGAAAGTTGGATCAGACTCGGGTCGCCATGTGGATGGTCAAGCAGGATGGCCACTGGCTGGTCTCCAAGGTGTTGTTGCGTGACCGCCCCACGTTGGGGTCATTGCCCAATTGATCACGGGCCCAATTGATCCCGGGCCCAATTGGTCACGGGCCCAATTGATCACAGCCACGCCTAAAGCAGTGGGCGCAATGGCTTGAAGACGACCTCGGTGAACCTGCGATAGATGTCGCGCGACTGCCACTCGGCGGCAGTCAGCGGCCAGGTGTTGAGCAAGTCGTTGGTGAAGATTTCTTCCATCCGGCGTGCCAAGGAATGGTCGATGATCTCGACATTGATCTCGTAGTTACCGCTCATCGATAGCCTGTCGACGTTGGCAGTCCCGATCGTGCTCCAGTGGCCGTCGATGGTGGCTGTCTTTGCGTGGACCATGGCGTCACGAAATCGGAAGATGTGTACGCCGGAGTTGAGCATCCGGGCGAAGTAGCCGCGCGAGACCAAGTCGGCGACGATGTGGTTTGACTTCGCCGGCACCAGCAAGCGCACGTCCACGCCGCGCTCGGCAGCATCGGTCAGGGCCTCAACAAAGCTCTCATCTGGGATGAAGTAGGCGTGGGTGAGCCAAATGTTCTTCTGAGCTCGACTGATTGCATCCAGGTACATCGAGCGGATCGGAAAGGTCCACTGATTGGGCAGATTGCGGTGCACGCGGACTGCAGATCCCCATGCCGGTGCTGGGGGCAGGGTGATGGGTTTGTGTCTGTGTCGCCACTTACGACGATGATGAAGATTCCAGAACTCCACGAAGGAGCGTTTGAACTCCCAGACAGCAGGACCTTCAATCCGGCAATGCGTATCTCGCCATTCGCGCGCGTAGGAGGCGCCGATATTGTAGCCACCGACGAAGGCGTAGGTTTCATCAACAACCAAGACCTTGCGGTGGTCCCGCCCGTAGCTGCGCACATCGTAGAAGCGCCAGCCTGCGTTGTAGAGCGGATAGGCAATCACAGAAATGTTCCGGGGGAAGGCCTTGAATTTCGGGCCGACGACCAAGTTCGCGAACTTGTCGTAAATGACCTTTACCGTGACACCACGATCAGCGGCACGGGTCAGCGCGCTCTTGAACTGCTCCCCGACGTGGTCATCTTTCCAAATGTAGGTTTCCAGGAGGATCTCGTGCGTGGCTGCATCAATGGCGGCCAACATGTCTGAGTAGAGATCTTGTCCGAATGAATATGTAGTGACGGCCTCGTCACCAATTGGCGTTCGTGTCGCCGGAAGAGTGCTGAACGGCTTGGGCTTCTTGCCTCGGGTGCGATAAGAGTCGATGAGTGACACCACGATGGCAATCACGAATGGCAGCCCGAAGGTGAGCAGTAGTAGTCGCTTGACCAATTTCGCAATCGGATGTGCGGTGTTGATCAGAGGCGAACGGTGATTCATGGACAGGGCTTCAGTAAGTGGCTATTTCTTGGCCACGGCCTTGTGGATCGTCTCGAGTTGCTTCTTCATCGCAGGCAACTCATCGATCAAGGCGATCTTGTCCTCGAGCTCTGCCAATAGGCCAGTCACGGTGCTGAGCAGCGATGAGACGGTGCCGAGGGTGTCTTTGACGATGTCCAGGGTCTCGTCGACGTTGCCGAGCTTGTGGTCGACCGCGCCCAAGGTGACATCGACTTCTTTGAGAGTGCGATCAGCGCGCTTGAGTACGTCGCCAACAGGATTGAGTGCCATGACCAGAGACTATCGCCACTCAGCCGTAGTACGGGTAGTCATCTCCGCCTGCAGTGCCGTCGAGTCTCGGATCCGACTGGCCGGCCATCGCACGAAGCCGAGCGATTCGGTCGGCAGTTGGGGGATGAGTGGAGAAGAGCTTGGAGACGTCTTGCCTGCGAAAGGGGTTGGCGATCATCATGTGACTGGCGTTGACCAACTGTTGGGTCGCGGGAAGGGGAGCCATGGCCACGCCGTTCTCGATCTTTCGTAGAGCAGAGGCCAGAGCCAGTGGATCGCCGGTCAGCTTGGCGCCATCCTCATCAGCGTCATACTCCCGAGTGCGCGAGATGGCCATCTGGATCATGGCGGCAGCCATCGGCGCCAACAGGCTCGTGGCCAACAGTGCGAAGGGGTTGGGACGCTCTTCGCTGCCACCAAAGATGTTCATCCACATCAGCATTTGAGCGATCGACGTGATCACGCCTGCGATCGCTGCTGCAACCGAAGAAGTGAGGATGTCTCGGTTGTAGACGTGCATGAGCTCATGACCGAGTACGCCGCGTAGCTCGCGTTCATCGAGCAGATGCAGAATGCCTTCGGTGCAGCAGACTGCTGCGTGGCTTGGGTTGCGCCCGGTGGCAAATGCATTTGGTGCTGTGGTGGGGGAGACGAACAAGGCGGGCATGGGCTGGCCCGCCTTACTGCTCAACTCCGACACGATGCGATGCATGGCTGGTTGATCGGCTGCGCTGACCGGATAGGCCTGCATGGCCTTGATCGCGATCTTGTCTGAGTTCCAGTAGCCATAGAAGGTTGTGGCAACGCCAATGAGCGCGAATACCCAGATGAATTTGCCGCCAGCGACCAATGCTCCGACACCGAGGAGCAGCACCCAGATGCTGGCGAAGAGCAGCGTGGTCTTGAGTCCGTTGTGATGAGAGCGCATGTCTGATCAACGCGGGAGGCCTCTCAAACGTTCCCTGGAAGCCGAGTGTGTCGGTGCGTAGTCGTAGGCTCTCTTCATGCGACCCGTGACTGACTTGAAGCGCCGTGTCGCTCCGTTTCGGGTGGAGTCTGACTTCGAGCCATCGGGCGACCAACCCTCTGCCATTGCGGGGATTGTGGAGCGGATCAATGCTGGCGAGCGTGATGTGGTGCTCCTTGGTGCTACAGGCACTGGCAAGACAGCGACCGTGGCCTGGGTGGCCGAGCAATTGCAGCGCCCCATGTTGGTGATGCAACCCAACAAGACTCTGGCTGCACAGTTTGCCAATGAACTACGCCAGTTGTTCCCCCAGAATGCAGTCGAATATTTCGTCTCCTATTACGACTACTACCAACCCGAGGCCTATGTCCCGCAGACCGACACCTACATCGAGAAGGACTCCTCGATCAATGAAGAGGTTGAGCGGTTGCGGCATTCAGCGACCAATTCCCTGCTCACTCGCAGAGATGTGATCGTGGTCTCGACGGTCTCGTGCATCTACGGCTTGGGTACGCCGCAGGAGTATGTAGACCGCATGATCAGGCTCCGAGTGGGAGCCGAACTCGATCGCGATGAAGTCCTGCGGCGCTTGGTTGAGATCCAATACACCCGCAATGACATCTCGTTCACTCGGGGCACCTTCCGGGTCAGGGGAGACACTTTGGAGATCTTCCCGGTCTATGAGGAGTTGGCGGTGCGGTTGGAGTTCTTCGGAGATGAGATCGAACGACTCATGACCCTTCATCCGATCACTGGAGAGGTGATCAGTGACGACTCGGAGTTGTATGTCTTCCCAGCCAGCCATTATGTCGCCGGACCTGAGCGCATGGAGCGAGCGATTGCGGGTATTGAGTCCGAGTTGGCCGAGCAGTTGGCGGTGTTTGAGAAGCAGGGCAAACTCCTCGAAGCTCAACGTCTGCGCATGCGCACCACTTATGACCTCGAAATGATGCGCCAGATCGGAATGTGCAGTGGCATCGAAAACTATTCAATGCACATTGACGGCCGAGATCGAGGTAGCGCCCCAAACTGCCTCCTTGACTATTTCCCTGAGGATTTTGTCTTGGTGATTGACGAATCACACGTTGCTGTCCCTCAGATTGGTGGGATGTACGAAGGTGACATGTCTCGCAAGCGCAATCTCGTTGAGCACGGGTTCCGGCTCCCCAGTGCAATGGACAATCGTCCACTCAAATGGGAAGAATTTCTCGAGCGGATCGACCAGACGATCTACTTGTCGGCGACGCCTGGGGACTACGAGCTCGCCAAGGCCGGTGACCAAGCCAATGTGATCGAGCAGATCATCCGACCGACTGGCCTGGTCGACCCCGAAGTCATCGTCAAATCGACGAATGGCCAGATCGACGACCTAATTGCTGAGATTCGAGTGCGCGTTGAGCGCAATGAGCGAGTGCTGGTCACTACCTTGACCAAGAAGATGTCTGAAGACTTGACCGACTATCTTCTCGATCACGCGGTGCGGTGTCGCTATCTCCACTCGGAGGTCGACACTTTGAAGCGGATTGAGTTACTTCGCGCTCTTCGGATTGGGGAGTTCGATGTGCTCATCGGGATCAACTTGTTGCGTGAGGGACTGGACCTTCCAGAGGTTTCCTTGGTGGCGATCTTGGATGCAGACAAGGAGGGCTTCCTGCGCTCGGACAAGTCGCTGGTCCAGACCATTGGGCGTGCTGCTCGCAACGTGAGTGGTCAGGTGATCATGTACGCCGACAGGATCACGCCTTCGATGTCCACGGCAATCGATGAGACCAATAGACGCCGAGAGAAGCAGCGTGCCTACAACGCCGCCAATGGGATTGACCCCCAGCCGCTGCGCAAGAAGATCGCTGACATCACCGAAATGCTGGCCCGTGAAGACGAAACGACCCAAGCGCTCCTCAAGACATGGCAGGGCACTGGAGCTAGAGGTGATCGGAGCAGCAAAGCACCCACGCCTGGTTTGCAACGATTTAATAGAGACGAGGGCACTTCTTCTGATTTGGCAGGTTTGCCCTCAAATGATCTGGCAGAGTTGATCCAAGAACTCACCGAACAGATGCACGCTGCAGCCGCAGAGTTGCAGTTTGAGGTGGCCGCTAGGCTGCGCGACGAAGTATCCGATCTTAAGAAGGAACTACGCCAGATGATCGAGGCGGGGGCTCGATGACCCACCTTTTTGGGGCGTGACCTCTAGACAGGATGCTCGTTTGGGTAGTCAAATCGTGGGCTCGTCTTGCTCCTATCCGGTGTTGCCCTTAGATTTGCTCGGGTTTGTTTGTCGAATGGGAGGTCGAACGGGGTGGGTGTTTCTGCTGCGTCGATGGTGCGTGGCCCTGGTGAAGTAATGGCGATGATCATTGACGTCACCAAGGCAATTTTCACCTCCCGTTTTCAAGGTCGCGAGTTCATCGAACAAGCGTGGTTCATAACGAGCGTGACCATGATGCCGACGATCTTGGTGTCGATCCCATTCGGAGCGGTCATCTCCCTGCAGGTGGGCAACCTCACTGGCCAACTCGGGGCCCAGTCGTTTGCTGGCGCCACTGCCGTGCTGGCCGTGGTGCGCGAAGCAGCACCAATCGCTGCGGCTCTGATTATTGCGGGTGCTGCCGGATCTGCGATTTGCTCGGACATGGGGGCTCGTAAGATCCGCGAAGAGATTGATGCCATGGAAGTGCTCGGCATCGATCCGATTGCCCGCTTGGTTGTGCCAAGGGTCTTGGCCACGGTGTTTGTCTCCGTAATGATCAACGGCCTCGTCATCACCGCAGGCATCTTGGGTGGCTACTTCTTCACCGTGATCATTGCTGGGGGTTCAGCTGGCGCCTTCTTGTCCAGTTTCACAGCGTTGGCCACCCTCCCAGATCTGTACATTGCGATGATCAAGGCCGCGATGTTTGGTTATCTTGCAGCGATCGTTGGCGCCTACAAGGGGCTGAAGGCCGGTGGAGGCCCCAGTGGCGTCGGTAGGGCGGTCAATGAAGCGGTCATCTTGGCGTTCATGGTGCTCTTCGCCTTGAACAGCATTATTACCGCGATCTACTTCCAAGTCGTCCCACAGAGCGGAGTCTGACTCAGTGAGTGCGATCACCGAGGTCGGACGCGAGTTCGTCAAGGAGCGCCGTGATGGCCTGGAGCAGCGGGGCGACCAGTTGCTCTTCTACATCAGTGTCCTCAGATGGGTGCCACAGACGATCAAGCGTTACCCACGCGAGGTCATGAATATCCTGGCTGAGGTTGCCTTCGGCGTTGGCGGCTTGTCCGTGATCGCTGGCACCGTCGGTGTGATCGCGTTCATGGCGTTCTTTGCCGGCACCGAAGTCGGGATCCAGGGCTACGCCTCTTTGCAGCAGATTGGTGTCGCGAAGTTCACCGCGTTCATCTCCGCATACTTCAACACTCGTGAGGTGGCGCCCTTGGTGGCGTCAATCGCGCTGGCCGCGACCGTTGGCTGCGGGTACACCGCCCGACTCGGCGCCATGCGGATCAGCGAGGAGATCGATGCCCTTGAGGTCATGGCCGTGCCTGCAATCCCATTCCTGGTCACGACCCGCGTGATCGCAGCCTTCATTGCTGTGATCCCCCTGTACATCGTGGCGCTCGCGGCGTCATATCTGTCTCCACGCTTGATCACCACATTGATCTATGGGCAGTCAGCTGGCACCTATGACCACTACTTCCTGGCCTTCCTGCCTCCCATTGACATGCTGTGGTCGTTCTTCAAGCTGATCATCTTGGCGGTGGCGATCATCTTGATCCACTGCTACTACGGCTTCACCGCATCCGGTGGCCCAGCCGGCGTGGGGCGAGCGGTCGGCAACGCGATCCGCAGCTCCATCGTGACAGTGGTTGTGGCCGACTTCTTCTTGACCTTTGCCATTTGGGGATCCACCACAACCGTGCGGATCACGGGGTGATTGCGCGATGTTGATCCACATAATCCATGAAACCAAACAAGAGCATCGCCGTTTGGCAATCGCAGGTGTGGTGCTGATGGTCTCGACTGCCTTGTTGATTGGGCTGTCCATTGCCATCTACATGAAGGTCTTCACTCCGGTCACGATGGTCACCATCAAGGCTGAAAACGCCGGACAGCAGTTGGCGCGCTATGGCGACGTACGCCGACACGGCGTGCTGGTCGGGCAGGTGCGCAGCATCAGCCAAGACAGCAAGGAAGCATCGATCCGGGTTGCCCTGCAGCCTGATGCAGCCAAGGTGATCCCAAACAATTCGACAATCGAGATCATCCCGACCACTTTGTTCGGGCAGAAGTTCATTTCGATCAATGATGTTGACGATCCTTCCACCACGCCCATGCGTGATGGGGATGTGATCCCATCAGACCGGGTGACCACCAATGTCGAATTGCAGTCGATCTTGGCCAATCTCTTTCCCTTGCTCCGGTCGATCAGGCCAGGTGACCTGAACACAACCCTGTATTCCATCGCCACGGCATTGCAAGGCCGTGGCGAGAAGCTCGGGCAGACCATTGAAGATCTCGACAGCTATCTCAAGGCAGTCAACCAACACCTCCCCACCCTGCGAGAGGATCTGACCCTCTTCTCCGAGGTTGCCGACACCTATGCCATGGCCGCGCCAGACATCGTGAGCGTGTTGAGGAATGCCACGGTCACGGCAAACACAATCAACCGGCAGAGCCAACAACTTGGCGTGCTCTTCTCTGACATGACCAAGACCGCCAACGTGAGCGAACATCTCTTGCGGACCAACGAGCAGGCGATGGTCAAGGAAGGCAAGTTGATCCGTCCTTTGGCCAGTCTGTTGGACACCTATTCGCCGCAATATGTGTGCATGTTGCAGGCATTGTCGATAAATACCGATGTGCTCGGCCAAGTTTTCCGTGGAAATACAGTGCGGCAAGCGCTCGACCTGGACGCGAAGCAACACCAGAGCTATACCCAAAAGGATCGCCCGGTGAATGGTGAGGCCGGTGCGAACAAGCCCTGGTGTTTGGGCCTGCCCAATCCACCAGTCCCCTTCAAGGGTGCTCCATTGCGAAATGGCTTCGGGCTTCGCCCCGTCGGCCACCAATGGTGGGGGTAGCAACTGATGGCCACTCGCAACACCGCCACCACGATGGCGGCCATAAAGCTGGGCACTTTCACCGTTGTCTCCATCTTGGTCACTGGCATGCTCGCAGCGATCATGGGCTCTTATGGCTTCGGCACCCAGAAGACATACAAGGCTCTGTTCAGCAGCGCGAGCATGCTTGTCAAGGGCGACGCCGTACGAGTCGCGGGTGTTTCGGTCGGCAAGGTCACCGATGTCCAGATCCACGATCGCAAGTACGCCTTGGTGAGTTTCAAGATCGGGAGCGATGTGCCGATCGCGACCAATAGTCGTGCTGAGATCCGGTTCTTGAACTTGGTCGGCAACCGGTACATGGCCGTCACCCCGGGTGAGGGCTCCGGTAAGCCGCTGAGCGAAAATGCCACGCTACCGATTTCGCAGACCCAGCCGGCCCTGAATCTCACCGAACTGTTCAACGGCTTCCAGCCTCTGTTCGCTGCTCTGGAGCCTGACCAGGTCAATCAACTCTCCATGAACATCATCAAGGTGATGCAGGGGGAGGGTGGCACCATCAATAGTTTGATGAAGAACACCTCCTCGCTGACCAATGCGTTGGCTGACAATGACCAACTCATTGGAAGTGTCATTGACAACCTCACTTTGATGTTGAAGACCGTTGATGACCACCACGCGCAACTCAATGAGCTTCTGATCCAACTGAAGGATTGGATGACGCAGTTGGCCGAGGATCGCAACACCATCGGCGACTCAATCACGAATGTCTCTTCATTGACCGCGACTGTGGCCAATTTGCTGGAGCGCGGGCGCCCCGATGTTGCAATCGACGTAGCCCAAGCACGGCGAGTGGCGACCTTGCTCAACAAGCCGGAGAGCAAGAAGGTGCTCGGTGAGGTACTTGATCGCCTGCCGACGATGTTGGAGAAGATGACGCGAGTCGGCACCTATGGCTCTTGGTACAACTACTACCTTTGCGACTTGACTCTGAAGATCAAACTGCCTGATTTGGGCATCATCGGGGACATCCTCGATCTCATCCCTGGCATCAAGGAGATCAAGGAAGCCTTGAGCAATATTCACCTCAAGAGCAAGGCAGGGAGGTGTCAGTAGATGGCTGTGAGAAGTGACCAGACCATCATGCGCTTGGGCGCCGTTGCCCTGGTTGGTCTCCTGATAGCGATGGCTGCGGCATTCAACCTGCAGAAATTCCCTGGCTTCAAGGGCACTGACTACCACGCCAACTTCGCAGATGCCTCGGGCTTGCGCGTTGGCAACATCGTCCAGGTTGCTGGAGTCAAGGTGGGCCGCGTCAACGACATTCGGATCACTGGAGGCCATGTCACGGTCGATTTCGATGCCAAGGATGTGAAGCTTGG
>WBZM01000148.1_pt1 | contig 113112 bp, 114 predicted proteins | sample 5204271 | NCBI WGS metagenome assembly WBZM01 (sample SAMN12344346, study PRJNA552823) | activated sludge metagenome | biome: Activated sludge suspended growth; feature: Nitrification reactor; material: Wastewater; isolation source: activated sludge from nitrification reactor of wastewater...
GCCGCTGGCATACCGAACGAACCGGATGGACAGTCGCCCACCGTCAAGTCGGCACCGCAGCAGAAGGACGCACCGTTCAGCCTTGCCCCGAACCCCGCTGGCAGCTTCGTCAACGTGCGAATCGAGCCGCTCGACGAGGAGCTGGAGGCCACGATGGAGGTCTATAACCAGTACGGACAGTTGGTGCTCCGCAAGGAATTCGGGGTCATCGGCCAGTTGAACGACAAACTGGACGTTCAACAGCTCAAATCTGGCATGTACATCATCAGCTTGAAATTGGGCGGTGAGCGTTTTGAAGACAAGTTGTTGATTAACAACTAATAAATTTAATAGTCCAAATTTTAGCGAAAGCAGCGGCCATTGAAAACGTGGCCGCTGTTTTTTTTTGCCCTGTGAAACCTAAACCCAACAATTGGGAGTTTTTATGAGTCAACTATTACTCCAAAAGCCAACAAAGTAAATTTGGAGAACTTGCTGATTAAAAAACACCATTCCTCCCATTTCGAGTTCATCTGCAACAATAAACTGTTTTCTATCGCTAAAATTGATATTTGGCTTGGTCATTGAAGGTACATCACACTTCAATTCGGAAAAACGAATTGGCTATCTGAAAATTTCTTCCAATCTTTGAACCCGAATTGAGCAACATCCAAAATTTGCCAATTCCCCTTGCCGATTTATTAAATAGAAGTCTGTACATAGACACCCTTTTCCCTGTTACTACTGGCACTCTATTAGTCATATGGAGCATGGCATTACCCATGATTCTAATTTCCCATCATAAAACTCTTACGACATGCAATTAAGATTTACATTTCAACACATCTTGTGCTTGGTGGCAGTGCTGTTCGGAGGCACCGCAATGGCACAGATTTCCATCCCGAATGGTGCCTTTACGGACAACCAAGACTTCAACAGCTTGGCCAATACCGGCACTTCCTCGACTGTGCCTGCAGGCTGGGCCTTCGTTGAAACGGGTGCAAACGCCAATGTCCTTTATACGGCAGGCACTGGCGGCAGTAATGCTGGTGATACCTACAGCTTTGGCCTTGCCTCACCAAGTACAGAGCGTGCTTTCGGTGGCCTCCTTAGTGGAAACTTGACTCCCACCGTGGGTGTTTGCTACACCAACAACACCGGTGGCATCATCACGGGTTTCACTGTTACCTATACTGGTGAAACATGGAGGGTCGGTACCGCATCAAGGACGGATGGCATTCAATTCCAGTACAACCAGAGTACCACTGCCATCAATGGAGCTGGAACCTGGACATCCTTTCCAGGATTGGATTATTTCAACCCAGGACAAGCAACTGGAAATGGGTCAATGCTGCACTCTGCACTTATCACTTCACCTGTGAGCGGCCTGAGCATTCAACCAGGGGCTACCTTCTGCTTCCGCTGGAACGACTTCAATGCAAGCGGAGGGGATGACGGTATTGGGGTTGACGATTACAGCCTGAGTGCGTTGACTGTTGTACCTACCAACGACGACTGTGCCAATGCTACACCTATCGGTTGTACTGCTGCAGTTTCTGGCAACAACATAAATGCCACCGACGATTCCGGGGCATTCTCACCTTGTGGCGTGGTACAAACAACAAATGGTGTTTGGTACACGATTACAGGCAATGGGGGTAGCATCACAGTCAGCACTTGTGCTGGTGCCACATTCGACACCAAGATTTCAGTATATTCAGGTAGTTGCGCAGCACCAACCTGTGTAGGGGGTAATGATGATTCTTGTGGGACTTCGTCAGAATTCACTTTCGCCTCCGTGAATGGCCAAACCTATTATATAATGGTGCATGGCTTTGCCGGGTCATCTGGTGATTTCATCTTGACGACCACTTGCAGCGTGCCTCCAGTCGTGCTCAACTGCCCAATCAACACTACAGCTGCGAGTTGCCAAACACAAGCAGCAGTGAACGCTCAGTTTAATGCCTGGCTGGCCACAGCGAACGGCACTGGCGGCTGCGACGGGGTATTGACGAACAACAATACTGGCGCACCCGCTGCTTGCGGCGGTTCAACGACCGTGACTTTCACTTACACAAGTACCTGTGCGCCTTTGACAACGACTTGTCAAGCAACGTTCACGGTTGCCGCACCGCCGACAATAGTGCTGACCTGCCCCATCAATACAACAGCGGCGGCTTGCCAGACACAAGCGGCGATAAACACGGCATTTAGCACTTGGTTGGCGACAGCAAGTGGCACGGGTGGTTGCAACGGCGTTTTGGCGAATAACAATACTGGCGCACCGCCAGCATGTGGAGGCTCCACCACCGTCACTTTCACCTATACCAGCACTTGTGCACCGCTGACGACCACTTGCACGGCCACTTTCACAGTGGCCGCACCTGGGCCTTTCACGCTGCCACCAAACAGCAATGCCACGGTTGCCTGCCCAGCAAATGCAACGCAACCTGTGCCCCCCGTCGTGACGGACGCTTGTGGAACCGTCCTCACGCCCACTGGACCTACAGTCGTGAATGCGCCAAACCCAGTGACCTGCGAGGGAACCCGCACCTATTCTTGGACATATACTGACTGTGCCAACAATATGGGCACCTGGAGTTTCATCTATACCATCGAGCGCAACCCGTTTACCGTTCCTGTCTTTATAGATTCATCAAGGGTTGCCTGCTTATCCTTGGCAGTGCAGCCAACACCTCCTACTGTAACAAGCAACTGCGGCGAGGTTTTGACACCCACTGTGTCCTTCGTAGATAACCCGAATCCGTTGACTTGTGAAGGGTCAAGGGTATATACTTTTTCTTACTTGGATTGCGAAGGCAACACTGGCATCTATACATATCTGTACAGAATCGAGCGCCTTCCATTCACAGTACCAGCCAACGGTTCCTCAACGGTAGCCTGTTTGGCCAATGCCGTACCCCCAGCGCTTCCTACAGTGACCAGCAACTGCGGCGAAGTGCTGACGCCAGGCGCTCCAGTTATCACCGACAACCCGAACCCTTTGACTTGTGAGGGTACTCGAACGTATGCCTATACCTACACGGATTGTGAGGGCAATACCGCCACATGGAGCTTTGTCTATACCATTGAACGGGAGCCATTCATCTTGCCAGCAAATGGAGCAGCCCAGGTTGCTTGCCCAGCCGACGCCACGCCGCCCGTGCCACCAGTGGTAGCGAGCAATTGCGGCGAGGTACTGACGCCAGTAGGCCCGGTTGTCACCAACGTACCCAATCCGCTCACCTGCGAGGGCACCCGCACCTATGTTTGGACTTACACGGATTGTGAGGGCAACACGACCACTTGGAGCTTTGTCTATACCATAGAACGGGAGCCTTTCACTATCGCTGTGGCGGATGGTAGTGCTGTGGTTGATTGTCCCGACGATACAGACCTCGTTCCGACCCCGCCTGTGGTCACCAGCAATTGCGGCGAGGTATTGACGCCTGTCATTACCTCTACTGCCAAGAATGCTTGCGAAGGGGACCGAATTTATTATTTCACCTATACTGACTGCGAGGGTAATACAGCCATTTGGCAGTTCAGATATACGGTCGAATACCTTGACTTCAGTGTGCCAGCCAGCGAGGTGGTTTCCGTGGAATGCCCATTGAATGCCACCTTGCCGACCCCGCCCGTTGTGTTCGACAATTGTGGCCGTCTGCTGAACCCCTCTGGCCCGGTCACCACGACCCTGCCCAACGCTTTTGGCTGCGATGGCAGCCGCAGCTATGCTTGGACATATACCGACTGTGAGGGCAATACCCACATCTGGAGCAAGCGGTACAATTTCCTATACTCTGGCGACTTCTTTGCACCCGCAAATCAAGTGGACCAGGTAAGCTGCCTTGCCTACGCTGTAGCGCCTTTCCCGCCGGTATTGTTCGACTTCTGCGGTCAGGAGATACAGATAATCGGGCCTACCATGACACAGAACATTGTCAACAATGGCTGCTCTGGCACCCGTACCTATAGCTATACCTACCGTGATTGCGGGGGCCATACCAAGCCTTGGACCTACACCTACATCATCGAAGACAACCAGCCCCCAGTTGGTACCTGCCCAAGCGGCAACAGCCCTGTTTCTGTGGACGTGACCAACTTGGCTTGCATCGAGGACGTGCCTTGTCCTGATGACTACAATTTCAACGGCAAAATCCAAGAACTGATTGCTGCTGGCAACTACTACGATGTTTGCTACGGTAGCCAGATATTTGTAACGCTTGTTGATGACTCTGGCTTGTGGGAATGCTCCGACCCTGACGGCGACGGCGATTTCACATTTGGCCGCACCTTCTACTTCCAAATCACCGACCGTTGCGGCAATGCCCATCCGTCGTTGTGCGAAGTGACCTATTCAGGTGCCTGCCAGCCACTCGAAACCTTCTCGATGGCAGAATGGGGCATTGAAGGTGGCGCTCCGGGCAACACCATTTCCTCGGCTACAACCGACCTTTCCGTCATCACCACACTGCTGGGAAGCGGGCCAGTGGCCATTGGCGGTGCGAACCGTTCCATCACTGTGAACGATGCACAGTGCATGATGAACCTGTTGCCTGGCACAGGCGGGCCTGCCATCTTGTCGAATTGCCAGCAAGTGAACTGCACGGGTGGCTGCAATCCTTTGGGTATCGGCGGTTTGAAGAATGCGCTGGCAGCAAATGCTTTGGCACTGGAACTCAACATCCGCTACAACACACAGTACAATGGCCTAACAAGGACAAACATTCGCAACCAACACCTTGGCTGCATTGATTTACACCCTTGTATTGTTTATTGCGATGCAACAGGAAACTGCCGTGTACACTTCTTTGATGCCGCTGGCAATGAGTTGGCGGGAGCCTACACCATTGGTGGCTTACAGGATTTGGTGAACATCTACCTGAACGCCGGAAGCGCCATGACCATTGGCCAGAAGGTCATCTACGGCACGGCACTGAACGAATCGCTATTGGCACTCAATGATTATTTCAATAGCCAAGCAGCCAATGCCTGCGATAATGCAGCACCTGACTTCTCCAATATAGACAAGCTGTTCAACGAATACAACCTCGATTTTGCCAACGGCACGAGCATCGAGGAAGAACCCAATTTTGAAATCGCACCCAACCCTGCCAGCAACGATGTCAATGTCCGTTTGACGGGATTGACTGAAAGCGCTGAGGTTTCATTGGAGGTGTTCAATGCACTGGGCCAAAAGGTCATCCACAGGAAACTGGGAGCGGTTGATTTTGTAAACGAGCAGTTGGACATCCGAAGCTTGGGCAATGGTATTTACTTCGTACAGGTAAATGCTGGCGAAACCAGGTTTGAGGAGAAATTGATAATTGCAAGGGACTAATCAACCCCTAAAATGGGTCATCCAAATCCAATGAATAGGTTGATTCATTCAAAATAGCGCTTCCGGCTTTTTGCGATGCAAAATTGTCGGAAGCACCATAAAAAACGGCGGTGGCATCCTTGGATGCCATCGCCGTTTCCTTTTAAGGTATCAAGAAATTACTGCCATCCTTAGTAGTTTGTCAAGTTAATGATGTCGGGCTGTTGAACCATTGTGCGAACTGCCCTACTCGCCGCCTATCGGCGGCTCGTCGGGGAGGGAGGTTTTTGGGGCGGCTGGCGCCGCCCCAAGCCCCTTAACCTCACCCAACAAAATTAACTTGACAACCCACTTAGGGAGATACTAACAGGCCGAAAAACCAGGACTTTTCAGAGCTTTTTACTGTGACCAGTTAGCCCCGGCTGCAAAGGCTTTTGATATTGTGTAGCTTTGCTTCACCATTCATGCACCGCCATGCCAAAACTCAACTTCCTTTTTTGGAACATTGCAAAGAAAGACCTAAGGCCACAAGTGGCTAACTTGGCGGTACTTCATGATTTGGATGTGTTAATAATTGCTGAAAACAGGCTTATCCTGAACCAATTTTCCAACGGGGCGGTACTTGGTGAATACACCACACTTTCAGAGCAAAAATCCAAGGTACAACTGTTCACAAGGCTGCCGTCAAACCAAATTTTAATGGTGGCAGACGAGCCACGTTATTCTGTTTGGCTGTTCAGGTTGGAGGATACGGAAGAGTTCCTGTTGGTGGCACTTCACTTTCCGAGCAAAGTGAACTTCACCGACAACCAGCAGAGTGAGGAGGCCATTTTTATGAACCTAAGCCTTGCAAATATTGAAAAGGAATACGGTCTGAGCCGAACGGTGGTAGTTGGAGACTTCAACATGCACCCCTTTGACAATGGCATGGTCTCCCATGCTGGCTTCAATTCGGTGATGACCCGGAAAATCGCACAAAAGGGCGCAAGGAAGGTACAGTTCAGGACTTATCCTTACTTCTTCAACCCAATGTGGGGGTTTCTGGGCGACCAAGACGAGAATGTACCAGGCACTTTCTACATGACAAGCAATTTTCACTGGCATTTATACGACCAGGTATTGATTAGACCAGAATTAATCAAGAATTTTGACCTAAAAGACTTGGAAATTATAACTTTTGACGGCGAAAGCAGTTTCTTAAACAAGAATGGAAGAATTTCCGACCGATTTTCAGACCATTTGCCGTTGAAGTTTTCACTAAAATATTAATGAGATGTTGCACTCGACCAATAAAGACCTCTGGGGCGAACTCAATTTCAAAGAAGTTGAACCATCTCCCGTTGACCTTTTGCGTGAGCAGGCCAACCTGTTGGACGAAAAAACGCACAACATACTCAGGGGAGAACTTGTAACGACTTCCTTGACACCAAACGGCAGTAAGCAGCCTTACCTGTATCATGCGTTCAACATCGTGGCGCCCAAGTTGAGGAACCGCCGCAAGGAACTGCTCAGGCTCGTGCATAAAGCGGACTCCTACTTTCCGGCCACCATGAGTATCATCGAAGAAGATGGCGCAAGGAAAATTGAAATAACCAATGCCAAGCAGTTCGAAAAACAATTGGCGGAAGTGCTGTCCAGTTCTGCGACCAAACAACAGCTTCAAAACCTCATCATGGCTTCCCGGCAAGGGAACGCCCCCTTGAAATGACCCGTTTGCCCCTTAGATTTAATTTGCGCAAACGGGCATTTCGCATTTTTCTCATGCTTTGAGCATGGAATTTGCAGTAGCTCAACTACCGAGTTGCTTGCCCGATAAAACTTTCTATACCAATCCCTTTTCAAGTTTGTTTTTTTAACAACGCCGCTTGTCCCGCTGCGCCCACAACGCATGTTCATGGTTTTGAATGCCGATTTATTCTGTGCTTTTGATACCATCAAGCATCGGAAGACCCACAACAGCAGTTGGCAGGCAGGCACAAAAGGGTCATTCATGAAATCCTTTAAACTCTGGGTTGTAGGCTGCCTTCTATTAGGCTTGCCTTTCACGATTTTTGCCCAAAAGAAACATTGGGAAGCGAGCGCCACCTTCGGGGCCATGAACTACTATGGCGACCTCACGGCACCTTTTTTTACCATCAAGGAGATAAGGGCGGGAGGCCAGTTCAGCTTGCGCCGCTATTTCGACAGGGAGCATGCCCTCCGCTTGAACGTCATGTATGGTTCCTTGTCGGGTGCGGACCACAATTTTGACCGAAACTACCTCCGAAACAATTCATTCGATGGGAAAATGACGGAGATTGCCTTTTTAGGAGAGAAGGATTTCAAGGGACAGAAACGCTTCTCTTCCAGGCATGGCTACCAGAAAATGAGTTCTTTGTATATGTATGCCGGGGCCTCGGTGGGCCATTTCGACCCTACGGTGACCTATGGCAACCCTGACAGTGGCGACAAGAAGATAGACTATATCAAGTGGCATCTCGGAATGCCCGTGGGCGGCGGCTTGAGGGTTGACCTGAACCAGAAAATAGTGCTGGAGTTTGAAGTCAGCTACCGTTTCACCATTTCCGACTTCCTCGATGGCACACAGGCATCTGGTAATGCCTATAAGAACGACGGGTACACTTTCGGGGGCGTCAGCTTAGGCTATCGCTTGTTCGATAAGGAGAAGCCAGCAGTTGAGAAAAAGACCAAGGCGCAATTGCGGGCCGAGGGTCAGCAATGAAGATAATCCGTATTGCTGGCTGACGGTTGGCCCAAACACCGTGTTTGGCCGATGGCCATAAATCAAAAAAAACGCCCGCCCCAGGTAAACTGGGAGCGGGCTTCATCGTCATTGGTCTCAAGAAAAGAAAACTACTATTTAGGAACAAGGCGAACCGGGGGAATTATTCCCGTACCACCTTGCGTGTACCTTCGTCGTACTGGATGAGCTTGGCCTTTCCAGCCTTTGGCTTCACCACGTTGTTCAGGAAATCCAAGGCTGACTCCTTGGAAGAGAAATTGGCCATGATGAGGTAGGAATAACCACCATCGGGCAGCTTGTCGTACCGTACATTCCCGAACTGTTGGAAAATTGGGTTAGTTGCGTCCATCGGGTAGGTTGTGAAAGCTATTTCGATGGCAAACCCTGTATGCATTTGAGGGAACCGTTTCAAGGTTCGGACCGTTGTTGGCTTTGAAATTTCCGGATTCGGATTGATGGCTGTCGCAATAGCTGGTGATGGATGCAACGCAGCGACTCCTTGACAGTAGGCTATTTGCCCAAAGCTTAGGGCAAAGAGTGTAAAAAAAGCCGGGAGGGATTTCATTTTCATGGAATTATAAAGTGCAACAATTTTTATATGAAAAAATTATGCCAAGTTTGTCTTCTTGATTTTCAAATGGAAAGGGTTGGCCATCCCATCAGTACATATGCACCGATGGGATGGCCAGATGACAGGCTAAAAACTTCGTGAAGCTTTAGGATTGTCCAGTGAAAAACGAGAGGACGGACTGTCCTCAGTGGAATCAGCGGAGGCTTTGCCGGGTTTGCCGGAGCCAACGGTGAAAAGTAGAAGCCCAAATGACAGGGCCATCAGGAGTAATAGTGTAACAGAGTGTTCCATGCGAGCCTTGGTAAAATGTTCTGGATTAGTGATAGTATCAGTCTCTTTTCTAAAAAACCAATGAAGCTCGGCTGAGTTGTTATGTTCAAATTCAATGACGGCACAAACATAGACAATTTTAATATTTATTATTTCATGTTTTTTAAACTTTTTTTGAAATATTTTTTTTCGGCTTTCCCTTATGGCGAAAACCTGTATATTTGCCCCGCTTTTCAAGAAAAGCATTCCCTAACACCCGTGTGGCGAAATTGGTAGACGCGCTACTTTGAGGGGGTAGTGTCCGCAAGGATGTGCTGGTTCAAATCCAGTCGCGGGTACATCATAAGCGCAACGAGTTCATTGTCAACTTGTTGCGCTTTTTTGTTGCTATTTTGCAAAAAAAAAGGAGTACGGGGTTTGCCCCATACTCCTTTTGGTTTTAATGGCAGACTGCTTTAGTCCACCACCAGCTTCTGCATAAAGGTTCGACCATCAGCCACCACCTTCACGGCATAAACGCCCGATGGTAAATCTCTCAGGCCGAGCACGGTGCGTTGCTCCCCATTCGGGAGTCGACCGAGTTTCCTATAGGAAATCTGTTGTCCAAACAGGTCGTATAGACCAATTCCCACCTCCGACGACGTTGCCAAATCGAAGCTGACCTGCACTTGGCTATGCGCTGGGTTAGGGGACAGCACCAGTTTTTGGGCAGTTTGCTTAGGCTCTTTTGAACTCGAAATCGGCCCAAAAGTCTCTTTGTCCAAAGAGAAGTGCATGATGAACTGGTCAGGGACGGGGGTTGTATTTGGGATAGTTGAGGTAAGGCCAGGAATGTAGTCTTGTTGATATATCAATTGAATCACATCACCAGTACGGGCAGGAATGGAGGGGAACGCAGCTTCGATGAACTCTGGCTCATCTGTTATGTCTTCGTTAATCAGGTCGAAGGGTGCTGACCAAGTTTCGCCACCATCCACTGATTTGGTGATGAAGATGTGGCGGTAGGTCAGACCATCAGCATCCGTGTAAAGCTCGTTTAATGAAGTAAAAACAAGGTATAGATTGTCATCGTCGTCAACAGAGGCTATTGGAAAGGTTGATATACCAGCATTGGCGTAATAATAATCACTAAAATCTCCTCCGATAGTAATGGTATCATCATTGTTCCAATCAATTGCCCCAGTAACTGTCAAAACAGAGGACATGTCCTCATTCCAATAGGAGATGCCATTTGTGCCTACATCTATATTGTAAAAAGTAGTGTCTGGATTGGCATAGACATACATATCGCCAAAAAACAGGTGAACCTTTCCTCCATTGTCTATCACCAGGGAACCAGAATTATCGGATGACAAGAACCAATTGGGCAATGGATAATTTGGGTCGGGTTCAATCAATGTAGTGTCATATGCATAACCGGCCCATTTGTCAAGTGGAAAGTCTTTGACCAAGGTGTGCGTCCAAGTTTCCCCATTGTCAGTTGATTTTACCAATGCTTTGTCTCCACTTATAGGGAAAAAGCCAATGGCTACAGTCTCGTCATTGGCCTCGATTGCATAAGATTCAGAAGGAAACCCAAGATATTTCGTGCTATCAATATTTGGTAAAACAATATCCTTTTTATCCCAGGTTTCCCCTCCATCCAAAGAGCGCCAGTATAGAGGATGGGCATCTACTCCTTTATAAATTTGGCCTTGAAAACCAGTACCAAGTGTAATTGCAACAACATGGAGGCTTTTGCCATCTGGCCCGCCCGCAGCAATCTTCGCCCAAACATTACCGCTCGGAACATCGGAAGGAAGGATGTGCTCTGTCCAGGTGGTTGCACCAACTGCTTTTGTATAAGCTATCAGCTGCCAGCCAGCGGTCAGTGCCTTGTGGGAAATAACCACCTCCGTGCCATCACCCATGACCGTGTAAGATGGGTAACCTGAGCGGCTGCTCTCTACTTGGTCGGTTGGGTTAGGCCCCCAACTGCTACCATCGAAATGGTTGTAGCCAGTGCCTCGGTCTCCAAAACCGGGTGCTGGATCGAATGCCATCTGCCAGGCAGCACCGATATGCCCGTTGCCTGGCTCCCCTATCCTGCGGCCCAAGGAAGCAGTGGTCTGTACATCAAAATTCGTCGTCCCAATTTCTTCCTCTGTGGAGCGAAAGCCAGTGGCAGGTGGTATGGCCGGTTGTTCCAAAACGATACCGCCGCCAGGATGGACATTGGTGATGGCTTTTACCATCGTGCTGCCATTGGTACGCACGGGCAGGCCACGGTATTGGCCGAAGGCCACAAAAGCAAATGAAAAAATCGTGGTTATAAGTAGTGCTCTTTTCATATCAGTCGTCGTTTTAATGAAAAATGAGGTGGAAAGGTAGCGGTTTTTGGAAATGGCAAAAGTAAAAATAGCCATTGAGGTTGTTCTTCCGCTTTGTTTTGTACCGATGCTCAAAATCTGGCCTTTTTCGAGTACATAGCCATGAAGTTCTAACACACGAATGCCAAATTACATTGTAAACTAAATAAGCTGATTTTGTCAAAGTAGGGGTTTGGGGACGATAGTCCCCAAGTGTCCGCCGCCAGGAGAGAGATTTTTTGGATTGAAAAATTGCTTCGCAATTTTTCAATCCCCTTGGATAAGGCACCATGATAAAATGGCAAAAACTTAGTTTACAGAGTACTAATTTTGCTTTTAAATATAGCATTAAACACCTGGCACCAGTCCTTGTATCTATAATCACCTATGCCTACAATCAAAGAAATCACTACCCACCTCGAATCCATTGCTCCGCTTCATTATCAAGAAAGCTACGACAATGCTGGCCTAATCACTGGCGACCCTGCTTGGGAAGTGACCAATGTGCTTTGCAGCTTGGACTGCACCGAGGCGGTAGTGGAGGAAGCGGTTCAGCGGGGCTGCAATCTCGTAGTGGCCCACCACCCTATCGTGTTCAAGGGCTTAAAACGACTGAATGGCCGCAACTATGTCGAGCGCACCATCATCAAGGCCATCAAGCACGATGTGGCCATTTATGCCATCCATACCAACCTTGACAACGTACTGAACAAGGGCGTGAGTGCCAAAATTGCAGAGCGGCTTGGGCTTGAAAATATTTCCATCTTGGCACCTAAGCCAGAAGCAGCCAACCTGGAAGTGGGAGCTGGTGTCGTTGGCGAGTTGCCAAATGCAATGGAAGCGGTTGATTTTTTGCAAATGCTGAAGCAGAACATGCGCACAGGCTGTATCCGGCATACCCGGCTAATGGGGCGTGAAATCAAAACAGTGGCCGTTTGTGGCGGCTCAGGCAGCTTCTTGTTGCCTACTGCCATTGCCCGCAGGGCTGATGCCTACGTGACCGCCGATTTCAAGTACCATGAGTTTTTCGACGCAGACGGCCACCTTGTCATTGCCGACATTGGGCACTATGAAAGTGAGCAATTTACAATTGATTTATTGCATGAAATTATCTCCGAAAAGTTTACTACTTTTGCGCCCCTAAAAACGGGCGTGAACACCAACCCGGTGTTTTATTTTTAGTTTCGAGGTTTGAGTTTCGAGTTTCGAGTTGAGTACGGCTTCCTTGTAAATACAGGAATTTTGTACAAACAAAGTCCCAACTCGCAACCTGCAGCTCCCAACTCGAAACTCGCAACTCGAAACTTTTAGCAACATGTCAGAACTGACCATTGAGGAAAAACTCAAAAGCCTTTACGAACTGCAATTGATTGACTCCCAAATCAGCGAACTCGAAATCCTGAAGGGCGAGCTTCCGATGGAAGTGCGTGACCTTGAGGACGAAATCGCTGGCCTTGAGACCCGTTTCCGCCGCTTGCAGGAGAACATGGAAGACCTCGAAGGCGAGGTGGGCCGCTACGAAGCGAACATTGCCGAGTCGAAGGCACTGATTGCCCGCTACGAGAAGCAGCTCGAAAACGTGAAGAACAACCGGGAATACGAGGCCCTCACCAAGGAAATCGAGATGCAGCGCCTCGACATTCAGTTGTCCGAGAAGAAAATCAGGGAGTCCAATGTGAATGTGGATGCCAAGCGGGGCACCCTGACTGCCACTGAAGAGCGCTTGAATTCCAAGAAGGCCGACCTTGACCGCAAAAAGGTGGAACTGGCCGCCATTCAGGAAAAAACGGAGAAAGAGGAAGAAAAACTCCGTAAGCGCACGGACAAGGCCCGCAAGAAAATCGAAGACCGCTTGCTGAAAGCCTATGATAAGATTCGCCGCTCGTACCGCAATGGGCTTGCCGTTGTGACCATCGAGCGTGATGCCTGTGGGGGTTGCTACAACCAGGTGCCACCACAGTTGCAACTCGAAATAGGCATGCGCAAGAAAATCATGGCCTGCGAACATTGTGGCCGCATCCTTGTTGACAACCAGATACTCGAAGTTGCCGAAGACCTCGTCGAGGCAGAAGATTAAAAAATCGGCTGACGGCCAATGGTTGACGGCCAACGGTTAAGGAAGTCAAAAAGCCCTATGAGCCAAACTCATAGGGCTTTTTAATAACACCGCTACAATCCGTCAGCCGCCCAACGTTAGCCGTCAGCCGCCTACCGACCATGCCAAACCTCCGCCTTCGATTCCTTTCCTATATCATCATGGTCTATATGCTCATGGCTTTTGCATGGTGGGCCTTGCTGTTGTTCACGAAGAATCGGGACGCCTTTCATGCCAAACGGGAACTGATGCAAATAGGGATGGTGGCAGAGGGTAGGGTAAAAAGCACGGCAGAGTTTGAACAAATGGCTGATTATCAGGAGCTTGCCGCTAAGTATAAGCGGCAAGAGTACATGATTTTCGGCGAGGCAATGGTCTTTGTGCTGACCCTCTTGGCAGGCATATGGTTCATCAACCAAGGTTATCAAAAAGAGGTACTTGCCAACCAACAACGGCGCAACTTCTTGCTGTCTATCACACACGAGCTGAAATCGCCCATCGCCAGTATCCGCTTGGTGTTGGAGACCTTGTTGCGCCGCAAAGAACTGCCAAAGGAGAAATCGGAGCAGCTTGCCAATAGTGCCCTGCGGGAAAATGAGCGGCTTCAGGAGCTGGTAGAAAATCTGCTATTATCTGCGAAATTGGAGTCGGCCTACCAACCGTTTTTCGAGGAAATCAACTTGGTGGAGCTGTTGAAAGACATCATTGCCAAACTTGCCGAACGGCATCCAAATGCCCAGATTTCATTGGAAATGGCAGAAGGGTTGCCTTTGGTGAAAATGGACAAACAAGGCATGATTTCCATAGCCACCAACTTGCTCGAAAATGCCATCAAATATGCCAACGACCTGCCCAAAATCGTTGTAAGCGCCCGCTACAAGGGCGGTCAATTGACCATGGACTTCGCAGACAACGGGCCGGGTATTCCAGAAAAGGAGAAAAAACGGATATTTGAGAAATTTTACAGAATCGGCAGTGAAGAAACCCGTCAGACAAAAGGAACCGGGCTGGGTTTGTTCATCGTCGCTCAGGTGGTAAAGGCCCATGACGGCCATATCCAAGTACTTGACAATCAACCGAATGGAACGATTTTTAGAATCGTGATGCGCAATTCTTGAAATGACCACGAATCACCGTTCACGAGTCACCCATCACCAATCACAAACAATGAGGATATTATTAGTTGAAGATGAGGAAAACATCCGGGATGTCGTGAAACTGAACCTGGAATTGGAAGGCTTCGAGGTCGTTGCCACTGGCAAGGGCTGGGATGCCCTGAAGTTTTTCAAGGAACAGCATTTCGACCTCATCATCCTGGATGTGATGTTGCCCGAAATCAGTGGCTTCGAGATTTGCGAGCAAATCCGGCTGACCAATATGGAGGTGCCCATCATTTTCCTCACGGCCAAGGACGGCTCGCAAGACCGCATCGCTGGCCTCAGACGGGGTGCCGACGACTACCTCACCAAGCCTTTCCAATTGGAGGAATTGCTGCTCAGGGTGAACAACCTCATCCGGCGAACGAGCAAGACCCCCGACAACCTGCCAGAGGTGGTCGAATTCGGCAAGAACAAAATCAACTTCCGAACCTTTGAGGCCGTGGGCGTGGATGGCCCTTTTCTATTGACCAAGAAGGAAGCCATGCTGCTCAAGCTGCTCATTGACCGCAAGAACGAGGTGGTGTCCCGCAACCAAATCCTCCAATCCGTCTGGGGCTACGACGTGTACCCCTCCACCCGCACTATTGACAATTTCATCCTTTCCTTCCGCAAGTATTTTGAAGAAGACCAGCGCAACCCCGTTTTCTTTCATTCAATTAGGGGGGTTGGGTATAAGTTTAAGGATGCTTGAAGGCATGGGGAATTATATGATTGATATTTTAGCAGAAACAATCACAATTAATGCAATCCATTTCCCGACCCTTCCCCGCTGACATCCCTACCCTATCCATCCTCGCCAGCAAGGCCCTCTGGGAATCGCATGGCCACAGCGCCGCCTATGAGGACATGAACCTGTACATCACCACGAAACTTTCAGAGGAAGCCCTGTTCGCAGAACTACTTGACGAACGGAACATCTTCTATTGGGTTCATCACGATGGCCAGCCAGCGGGCTATTCAAAAATCATTTTCAATACACCCAATGAGTTCATTGCTGCGCAAAACGTTACGAAAATGGAGCGGCTCTACTTCTTGGAAGTATTTCATGGATTGGGGCTGGCAAGGCAGTTGTTTGATTTCAATGTGGGCATTGCGAAGCAAAACAACCAAGCTGGCATCTGGCTCAACGTCTGGAAGGAGAACCATCGTGCCGTGGCTTTTTATCAAAAAATGGGCTTCGAAATCGTGGGCGAGAGTTTGTTCAAGATTTCAGAAACGCACTACAATCCGAACCATGTGATGTATTTGGGGATTGGTGATTGGAGGTGAAAGGCTAACTTGGGGCAGTTTTTACTACCGAGGCACTAAGCACATGGAGCGACACAGAGCGGGGCTTACTCTTTTTCTTTGTGCCTCCCTGTTAAACAAAACCGCAGCAATTTTAGCTGCACTCACCAATATGAAACTAAGAATATTCTATCTCCCTACCCTTTTGCTTTTTTTCTGCCAAATTGCCGTGGCGCAAACCATTTCCTTCTCACCTGAAAAATTGAAAGACAAAATCAAAGGCGGTTGGGCAGGCCAAACCATTGGCGTCACCTATGGCGCACCAGTGGAGTTTGCTTTCCAGGGCACGATGATTAACGACTACCACCCCATCGAGTGGAATGATGGCCTCATCAAAAAATCCATGACGGAAAGCCCCGGCATCTATGATGACCTCTACATGGATTTGACCTTCGTGGAAGTTTTTGAAAAACAAGGATTGGATGCCCCTGCCGAAGCCCATGCCAAGGCCGTTGCGAATGCAGGTTATATGCTCTGGCACGCCAACCAAGCGGCAAGGTACAACGTGTTGAACGGCATCATGCCCCCTGCGTCGGGGCATTGGGCGAACAACCCGCATGCCGATTGCATTGATTATCAAATAGAAGCGGACTATGCGGGGCTGATGTCGCCCGGAATGCCGAACACAGCCTCGGAGATTTCCGATAAAATCGGGCATATCATGAACAACGGCGATGGCTGGTACGGCGGCGTTTATGTGGGTGCTATGTATGCGCTGGCCTTCACTTCCAATGATGTGCAATACATTGTGAATGAGGCATTGAAGACCATACCCACTGGCACGAAATACCACGATTGCATCTCCGATGTCATTCGTTGGCACAGTCAGTATCCCAATGATTGGAAACAGACTTGGTTTGAAATACAGCGGAAATGGACGGACGATATTGGCTGCCCGGACGGCGTTTTTTCCCAGTTCAATATTGATGCAACGGTGAATTCGGCCTATGTGGTGCTGGGACTGCTCTATGGAAATGGAGATTTTGGGAAAACCATCGAAATAGCCACCCGTGCTGGGCAGGATGCTGACTGCAATCCTTCCACCGCTGCGGGCATACTCGGTACCATGCTTGGTTATGAGTCCATCCCTGACTTTTGGAAGAAGGGCCTCGCCGATGCGGAGGATTTGAATTTCAAATACACAACTATTTCGCTGCGCAAAGCCTACGACATGAGCTACCGCCAGGCATTGGAAAACATCAAGCGAAACGGTGGCAATGTGGAGGGAACAACCATTTCCATTAAAACCCAAGTGCCAAAGGCTGTGCGTTGGGAGCAGGGTTTCACCGATATTTTTCCTTATAAAACACAATGGATAGGCAACACCCTCGAAAATGAGTATGAGTTCATCTTCAAGGGCGTCGGCTTTGTGGTGAAGGGCGAATGCAAACCCAAACAAGGCTCCGTACACGACGCCAACTTAAAAGCTGCAATTGTTGTGGATATGTTCATTGATGGGAAACAGGCTGAAACTATCACCCTACCCGCCAGCTTTACCACCCGCCGACATGAATTGGCTTGGAAGTATCAATTGCCGGATGGCGAACACAAGGTTTTACTAAAGCTTAAGAACACGGAAGGGGAAGCAGTTTGCCACCTATCGCAACTGATATTCTATAAAGCAAAATAGCCATGAGGGCCTCCTTCCTGCCATAATGCCTCACGAATATGCTGGGCGATAAACATGCCACCCGCTTCAAATGCCTGCTGCTTATGCCCCACTGCCAAAAAAGAAATCCCAATCGTGAAGTTTCACGATTGGGATTCTATTTATTGCTTTAGCAAAGCGTGCCGGAATTCGGCGTCCATTCAGTCCGAATCTGGCATTATTTACTAACGACTATTTTTTTAGTCATGACACCACTTCCCACCGACAATTTGAGCAAGTAAACACCTGCTGGCTGTTGCGTGAGGTCAAAAGCGAACTTGCCGCCAGCTGTGGTTGATTCATTTATGACAACCATCCTTCCTGTGATGTCCTGTATCATGAAACGAACGTCTTCCATGCTGCTAAGGCTAAGGTCAACAACAAAACGTCCACTGGTCGGGTTGGGAGAAAGGGTGAGGGACTCCAGGGTTTCGATATCATCAGTTCCCGACGACACTACGTTAACCGTAGCACTACCTGTACATCCATTTACATCCGTCACGATGACGGTATATTCGCCCTGGGGAACATTGCTGATGGTGGCGGTCGTTTGCCCGTTAGACCAAAGATAGGTGTATGGTTGAACGCCACCAGTAGCCGAAGCCGTTGCACCGCCATTTCCATTGTCCACTGCCGTTGCGGTCGGGGGCAAATCCGTGATGAAATATACCACCAACGAGTCTTCGGAAACGCTGCAAATAGAACCGGTAGCATTGGCAGCATTGGTATATGCCACGCTTTTGATAACCCAGTAACCTTCCAGCACTGGCAACGAGTTAAAACTCAAAACACCATTCAGGTCGCTATTATACTCATCGCTGAGCGGTGCGTCAATTAGGGTAAAGCCACCCGTCAAGCCGCCGCTTCCTCCCAGAATATCGCTGAACTGCCAACCGTGGCCACCTGTGGCTGGGATATCTTCAGTGCCATCAGTTGCGATGGTAAAGGTTGCATCCGGGCCACATACCAGTTGTTCGGCAGTGCTGGCAAGATTACCAGCTGCGCAACCTACTACGGGGCAATTGGCATTGCCAAGGCAGGTAAGGGCAGGGAAACCGTTGTTGGTGCTCAAATTGGTACCTCCGCCACAAGCTCCCGCTTCATTTATCACGATTAGATAAGTTCCGCTCTCGCTGGCCGTCCAGGTAATGGTACAACCGTCGCCGTCGCCAGGGCCAAAAGCGTCCACTGCCCCACTTGGTGCGATGATAGTGAACTCAGGAACCCAAGCGCCTACTCCAGTTCCATTGCACATGCTGAAGGCATAGACGCCTCCGGCGATGAAATTATCAACAGCATATGCTTCAGAAGCAAATACCTCAAAAGCAGTAATTTCATTGAACGGGCATCCTGTGCCATCATCGCAGGGCGCTCCACCGAAAGTGGTATTGAAATCCGTCCAGCCAGATGTTGAAGTGGGGTTTTCCCAATCCAAACAGGGGTCGTTGCCACCGCTACCGCCATTAGCTATGACAGTTGAGGTTGCAGTACAGCCGTACGCATCTGTTACAGTGACTGTATATACGCTTCCGTCCACCAGGCCTGTGGCTACCTGGGTGGTTTGACCGTCCGACCAGGCATAGGTATAAGTCAGGTTTCCAAAAGATGGGTTAGCCGTAGCATTACCGTTGGCAACATTCGTGATATCCACCTCATAGAGGTCAGAAAAATTGACGACGAGCGAGTCGGTTGAAAAATCACAAATGCTATTGGATGGGTCGTTTGGATTGGTATAATTAGCTATATAGACTACCCAAGTACCCATAAAAGGAGGAAGGTTGTTGATACTAAGCAAGCCCCCCAAGTCGGCATCAATTTCACTGGTATCCGTGGTGCCAAACAGGATAAAGCTTTGGCCAAGCGCACCCTCACCTCCTTGGCTATTGCTAAAATACAACCCCTGGCCGCCAGTGCTTGGCACAATGCCAGGAGCATTGATAAGGGTAATTGACTCACCAGCACAAAGCGAAATTACCTGAGTTGAGTCTATTTCGCCTGCTTCGCAACCACCGCAATTCGCACCACTCACACAGGTGAGGGCTGGAAAACCATTGGAGGTGGAAGTGTTGTTGCCACCACCACATGCATTGGCCTCATTGATGACTATCAAATAGGTACCCTCCTCACTTGCTGTCCATGTTATGGTGCAGCCATCACCGTCGCCCGGGCCAAACGCATCAATGGCACCACTCGGTGCAATAATGGTGAATTCTGGCACCCAGGAACCAGAACCTGGCCCATTGCACACGCTGAACTTGTAAGTGCCACCTGCTACAAAATTATCAACCGCATAGGCTTCGGAGGCAAAAACCTCGAAAGCGGTTATCTCATTGAAGGGGCAACCCGTACCATCATTGCATGGAGCACCACCAAATGTGGTATTGAAATCCGTCCATCCTGATGTAGCAGTAGGGCTGAGCCAATCTTCACACTGGGCTTGTACCCAATTGGGTAAAATGGTTAGCGAGAGCAAAACCATGGTTAGGTTCTGAAGTACTTGTTTTTTCATGTTGAAAAATTAATAGGTGATTTAATGCGGCAAGATAGGTTACACCTGTGTAAACAAGAAAAAACTAAGGTCTTATTGCATTGTGTTTGACAATTTTGAAATTCATGGCTTTTGGGTACTTGGTGGCGTGAGCTATATCACAAATCATCTCCAAAACAAAACGGGCGTGGCTCATATGAACCACGCCCGTTATCTTGTCAATAATGAAAAGCTTACTTGTTACTGTTCACTTTCATCCTTTGTTGTGTCCTCAGCCTCTTCGATTACTTCGTTGGCTTCCTCCACCACATCGGCAACTTCTGCTTCCACAGCCGCAGCTACAGCGGCAGGAGCAGCAACAGTGGCGGCAGCTTTAGCAGCACCTCCACCACGGCGGGTGCGGCGCTTCTTGCCTTTGCCAGCGTCATCAGCCTTGCTTTGACCATTGTAATCTGGGTTGAAATCAACCAATTCAATCAGCGCCATTTCAGCGGCGTCGCCATGACGGATACCCGTACGGATAATACGGACATAACCACCTGGACGATCTCCCACAGCAGCAGCTACCGCATCAAAAAGCTCCTTAATGGCCTCCTTGTTCTGCAGATGGCTGAAAACGACACGGCGAGAATGCGTTGTGTTGTTTTTTGCTTTCGTAATAAGTGGCTCGATATAGCGGCGTAGCGCTTTAGCCTTTTGGATGGTAGTCTCGATGCGCTTATGCTGAATCAGCGAAGCGGCCATATTGCTCAACATTGCATCGCGGTGTTCTGCCGTCCTGCCGAGCTTCATTGTCTTGTTGCCGTGTCTCATGGCTAATATTAGTTATTGAATTGGTGAACTTCGCAACACTGGAATTTGAAAAGACTAATAGATTGAATGAGAAAGGGATTGAATTCCTCAACAAGCTCTCCCCTTAATAATTTCAAAATCTACAGTTATTGCATTTGACCGCAAATTGGATTATACGTTTTCAAATAGCACCCATCAATTAACAGGAAAACCATTCTGAAATCCGCAATCCAAAACCGCAATCGAATTATTCTTCTTCAAGCTTGTACTTCGACAAATCCATGCCGAAGGTCAAACCTTTGTCTTGCAGTAATTCCTCGATTTCCACAAGCGACTTCTTACCGAAGTTGCGGAACTTCAACAGTTCATGGGTATCGTAGCGTACAAGCTCTGCCAACGTATTGATTTTAGCAGCCTTTAGGCAGTTGTATGCACGAACACTGAGGTCGAGGTCTTCCAGCGAGGTCTTGAGAAGCTTGCGCATGTGCAATACGTGCTCATCCACAACATCGTCACGGCGACCTGTGTCGTCTGGGATGCTGATGTACTCATCAGTGATGAGCATCAGGTGGTGAATCATGATACGGGAAGCCTCCTTCACAGCATCCTCTGGGTGGATGGTGCCATCTGTCTTAACTTCCAGTGTCAGTTGCTCGTAGTCGGTGCGTTGACCAACACGGGTATTCTCAATCTTGTAGGATACGTTCTTGATAGGGGTGTAGATGGCATCCAACGGAATTACGCCGATAGGTGCATCCTTAGGAAGGTTTTCACCTGCGGGAACATAGCCACGGCCTTTGGTGATGGTAAACTCCATTTCCAAGTTTACAAAAGGCTCCATCCTGCAAATAAGGAGGTCGGGGTTCATTACCTTGAACACATTGGTGTGCTCTTCGATATCGCCAGCGCGGAACTCCTCTTTACCACTGATGGTAAGGTAGATTTTTTCAGTGCCAAGGTCTTCCCCTTGAATCAACTGTTTGAGGCGAACCTGCTTCAGGTTCAATATGATGTCAAGTACGTCTTCGACAACACCCTTGATGGTCGCAAACTCATGGTCTACGCCTGCAATTCGCACGGCGGAGATTGCGTAGCCCTCCAAGGAAGATAAGAGAATTCTTCTAAGCGAGTTGCCAATGGTTTGGCCAAAGCCTGGTTCCAAGGGCCTGAATTCAAAGATGCCCTCAAAATCATTGGCTTTCTGCATAATGATTTTGTCAGGCTTTTGGAAATTTAAGATGCTCATATAATGAAGAAATCTTTGATAGGATGAAGAGGAATGAAGGCCGTTCGTTCTGCTGTTGCTGCTATGAAGATTTGCCTGATTGTCGCTGCCAAAAAAGGCTATGGACATTGGCAAAATAAAACGGGTTTGGCAAGCGACCTTGAGGCGCTTGCCAAACCTTTTGCTTTATTACTTAGAGTAAAGTTCAACAATCAACTGCTCGTTCAACTTCTCTGGTATTTGCTCACGTTCGGGATAAGCAAGGAATGTTCCCTTCATTTGGTCAGGATTGAATTCCAACCAACCGAATTTCTTGACTTCTGATTTCTTGCTTACTTGGTCCCTGATAAGGTCAAGCGATTTGGACTGTCCACGAACTTCCACCGTATCACCGGGACGGAGGTGGTAGGAAGGCACATTGGTAAGAACGCCGTTCACAACAATGTGGCGGTGCGAAACCAATTGGCGGGCAGCCCTACGGGTTGGGGCAATACCAAGGCGGAACACCGTATTGTCCAACCGTGATTCCAACAATTGGAGAAGTACGGTACCCGTTACGCCGTGCTTGTGGCTGGCTACTTCAAACATATTGCGGAACTGGCGCTCCAATACGCCATACGTATATTTTGCCTTTTGCTTCTCCATCAACTGGAGGGCATAGTCGGACCGCTGCTTACGCTTGCGGGATAGACCATGTTGGCCTGGCGCATATTTCTTCTTTTCGAAAGCCTTGCTGAAACCGTAAATAGGCTCGCCAAACGAGCGGGCTTTCTTCTGTTTAGGACCGTTATACCTTGCCATTTATAAATTTTGACTTTTTTTTCGTTGAAAAACTTCAAACAGAGGATTAAACCCTCCGGCGCTTTGGAGGCCTACAGCCATTGTGCGGAACTGGCGTCAGGTCAAGAATCCTTGAAACCTTTACACCAGATTGGTCAAGTGCACGGATAGCAGCTTCACGGCCAGAGCCTGGCCCTTTTACATAGACTTCAACGGTGCGAAGGCCTGCTTCGAAAGCAACCTTGGCAGCATCGCCAGCGGCCATCTGAGCGGCGTAAGGGGTGTTCTTCTTAGACCCCCTGAAGCCTGCCTTGCCAGCAGAGCCCCAGCTGATAACGTCACCTTTTTTATTGGTCAACGACACAATGATATTGTTGAACGTTGCCTGAACATAAGCAAAGCCTTCTGGCTCAACTTTTACTTTCCTTTTAGCTTTGACTTTGGATTTAACCTTTGCCATTATGATTGAATTAGAACCCGGCTATGCTGCAAATCCTCAACTGAAAAAAACAGCAGCGAAGCCAAGGCGAATTACTTCTTAGCCAGTTTTTTGTTTGCCACCGTTTTACGCTTGCCCTTACGGGTACGTGCGTTGGTCTTTGTGCGTTGACCACGGAGTGGGAGGCCCTTACGGTGGCGGAGGCCACGGTAACATGCCACATCCATCAAGCGCTTGATGCTCATTTGAACCTCTGAACGAAGTTCACCCTCAACCTTATAATCACGCTGGATGAGCTGGGCAATGGTACGGACATTGTCGTCAGACCAATCAGATACCTTTGTGTTTTCATCAACACCAGCATTGTCAAGGATTTCCTTTGCCCTTGAACGGCCTATGCCGAAGATGTAAGTAAGGCCAATCAAACCACGTTTATTTCTAGGTAGGTCAACACCTGCAATACGTGCCATATAGCTATTTTTTTTCGAATTTCAGTGAATCCATGGTCATAACATCGCCAGCAATCAACCTTGGCGCTGCTTGAACTTGGGGTTCTTCTTGTTGATGATATAAACTTTTCCTTTCCTCCTCACAATCTTGCAATCTGCTGAACGCTTTTTGACAGAAGCTCTGACTTTCATAACTCTTTGTGGTTTTAGCCATTGGCTGTTGGCCTTTGGCTTTTGGCTACTATCTATGGCCATCGGCCTATAGCTGGTTGCCAAACACTTTTTTATTGATTACCACCGCTACTTGTAGCGGTAAATGATTCTTCCTCGTGAAAGGTCGTATGGGGACATCTCAACTGCTACCCTGTCGCCGGGAAGGATACGGATATAGTTCATCCGCATCTTACCAGAAATGGTGGCCGTTATGATGTGGTTATTTTCCAGACGAACCCTGAACATGGCATTTGAAAGTGCCTCTTCAATAGTGCCGTCCTGCTTAATTAAATCTTGTTTAGCCATGCTTTCAAAATTCGGAGCGCAAAGATACGAATATCACTCAAAGTTTCACCGCTTAATTAAAAAAAATAAGCGGGAATATTTGCAAATTCGTAAACTCTTCCAACTGCTTGATTATCAAGCCATTGCTGATGCGTATTCTTCTTTGGCTTCTACTATTTTCAGTGCTGGGTTGTTCCGCTCAGCTGCTTCGATAGGGTCGTGGTCGGAAAGTATATCCGCTTGCTGCTTTTTGACCAGTATCGTATGCTCATAATGTGCGGAAGGCAAGCGGTCAGAAGCCATGATGGTCCAGCCATCCCTTCCTTGCATGATGTCTTTTTTGCCAAGGTTTATCATCGGCTCTATGGCAATGACCAAGCCTTCTTTCAATAAAACACCATTTCCACGCTTACCATAATTGGGCACCTCGGGGTCTTCATGCAAAGATTTACCCAAGCCATGCCCAACGAGTTCACGAACTACTGAATAGCCAAAATTGCGCTCTGTGTATTGCTGTATGGCAAAGCCAATATCTCCAAGCCTCTTACCATGCACGGCCTGCTCAATACCTTTGTAAAGAGAGGTCTTTGTTACACGGAGCAATTCCATTGCGGCTTCATTTACATCGCCAATAGCAAAAGTATAGGCAGCGTCTCCGTAATAATCGTTCAATAGCACACCACAATCCACCGACACTACATCACCATCTTTGAACTCTATTTCATCGGAAGGTATCCCGTGTACAACAGCTTCATTGATAGAAATACAAAGAGATGTAGGAAATGGGTTTTCCTCATCTGAGGTAACATATCCCTTGAATGCAGGAATTGCGCCGTGGTCACGAATGAGTTCTTCAGCTTCCTGGTCAAGCACACTGCCTTTCATGCCCGGTTTGATCCGGCTCCCAACATGAGTCAGCACTTTGCAAACCAAAAGGCATGATTCACGGATCCGTTCTACTTCTTCTTCAGTCTTGTAGAATATCAGATTCGTTTTTGCTTGATTTAGCAAACTTCTGAACGTCATTTCTCAATAGGCTTTATAAAACAAATCGTGCTACGGGGCAAAATGGGTTTGACTTAAAATTGTCACCACAATTTGCCTTGTAGCACGATTGAAGTATTCACATTTTTCTATCAAAACAATTGCATCAGTACTCTATTAGCTCGGAGAGCCAATTCCTTGCAGCCTTGTCCTACCTTGGATTCGACCCGATTTAACGAGGCCATCATACCGACGCATGAGCAAGTGGCTCTCAACCTGTTGAAGTGTATCCAATATTACACCTACGCCGATAAGTATGGATGTGCCACCAAAGAAGGCTGCAAATGCTTGGTTATCGGTGAACAAGCTTGCAAGCGCAGGCATAATGGCAATCAAACCAAGGAATATAGAACCCGGCAGTGTGATACGGGTAGTGATAGCATCAATGAAATCAGCCGTTGGCTTACCCGGTTTGATACCTGGGATAAAAGCATTTTGGCGCTTCAAGTACTCTGCATAAGATGTTGGATTCACAATCAACGCTGTGTAGATGTAAGTAAAACCAACTACAAGTATGAAAACTATGAGGGACGAAGTGATGGAATATGGGTTCGTAAGTTGACCCAAAAATCCAGTAGAAGTACTTTGTCCGTTAGAAGCAGAGAACTGCGCAATAGTTGCAGGAACGAACATCAGCGCCTGTGCAAATATGATAGGCATTACACCAGCTGAGTTGACCTTGATGGGAATGTAATCCCTTGCACCTTGGGCAGGTACGGTGGTATTGCCACGCTGTACCATGTGCTTTGCAAATTGGATGGGCACCTTCCGAACACCTTGAATGATAAGGATGATGGCCATAATTACAGCAAACAACAGGGCAAACTCAAATATCAGTTTATACCATGCACCTTGACCGATTTGGATACCTATCTCACTGGCAAAGGCCTGTGGAATTCGGGAAATGATACCAATCATAATCAACAAGGAAGCACCATTACCCAAACCTTTATCGGTTATTTTTTCTCCCAGCCACATGGCGAACATGGTACCAGCTGAAAGTATGATAGTACTCGTCATCCAAAACAAGCCCTGCGGCATGGAAGGATCCACCGCGTTCATGGAGTGGATGTAGGTAAGATAACCGCCGCCTTGAACCAAGGTAATGGCCACCGTGAGCATCCTGGTTATTTGATTCAACTTCTTGCGACCACTCTCACCCTCTTTTTGCTGAAGGCGTTGGAAATAGGGCATTGCAAAACCCAACAACTGTACGATGATGGAGGCCGTAATATAGGGCATGATACCCAAGGCCATCAAAGATGCGTTCTCGAATGCACCACCAGTAAACATGTTGATGACACCAAGAATATCTTCTGGTGCTCCAGCTTGGTTTGCCTTTGAGAGGGCATCCGGGTTAACACCAGGCAACACAATGAAAGAACAAAGCCTGAACACGAACAACATTCCCAGCGTCCAAAGGATTCGCTCCCTGAGTTCCTTGATTTTCCAGATATTCTGGAGAGTCGTAATGAATTTTTTCATCGGAAATTCTTGTACACTCCAACCGTTATGCAAGTCGGATTTGATGTTTGACACTCGAAACTTCACCCGGAAAGGCCTCTACCTCTTTCCGTGCGGCAGGCTTCAATCTCAAACCAGATTAACGCTTCCGCCTTTTTCCTCAATAGCCTGTTTAGCTGTGGCAGATACCGCATGGGCCGTTACATTCACGGCGGCGGCTACTTCTCCCCTGCCCAATACCTTTACTTTGTCGTTCTTACCGATGATGCCGTTAGCATACAATGCTGCTGGCGTTATGTCTTTGAGATTGTACTTCTCAACGATTTCTTGGATACGGCCCAAATTCAGCGCAGTGTATTCAACCCGGTTAGGGTTTTTAAAACCACGCTTAGGCAAACGGCGCTGCATCGGTGTCTGACCACCTTCAAAGCCACGCTTTTCTTTGTCGCCAGAACGTGAACCTGCACCGTTCATGCCACGTCCGGCAGTTCCACCCCAACCAGAGCCTTGGCCCCGGCCTACTCGCTTATCTGAATGTGTGGCACCCTTTGCCGGTTTTAGATTATGAAGTTCCATTTTATCAAATGAATTGAAAATGAACGATAGTTGTTTTTGATTAGGCGTTCTCCACCACTACCAAGTGTTGAACAACTGCAACCATACCCAATATTTGGGGAGTTGCTTCATGCACGACGGTTTGGCCCATCTTGCGGATGCCCAATGCCTCCATTGTCAGTTTCTGACGCTTTGGACGGTCAATCGTGCTTTTAACTTGAGTTATCTTAACCTTTCCCATTTTGCTGAGTTTCCGGTTTAAGTTCTAAAAGTTTGTTGGTAAAACAACAGCAATGCTGTTGATTAACCGTTGAATACTTTTTCCAAAGACATGTGTCGCTGCTTGGACACATCAAGTGGGCTGCGCAGTTTTGACAGTGCATCAATCGTGGCCTTCACAACGTTGTGCGGGTTGGATGAACCCATTGACTTTGCCAACACGTTGTGCACACCTGCAATCTCCAATACGGCGCGCATGGAGCCACCCGCAATAACGCCCGTACCATCGGCAGCCGGACGGATGAGTACCCTACCTGCACCGAATTTGCCATTTTGTTCATGAGGAATGGTTCCTTTGTAAACAGGTACCTTAATCATGTTCTTCTTGGCATCGGAAACTGCCTTTGTGATGGCTTCCGTCACGTCACGGGCTTTGCCTAGGCCTTGGCCAACGGAACCATTGCCGTCACCAACCACAACAATCGCAGCAAAGCTGAAGGTACGACCACCTTTGGTCACCTTGGCAACCCTATTGAGTGCCACCAACTTTTCCTTGATTTCCGATTCTACGGCTCTTTCTTTCTGAACGTTGCTATTTGCCATTGAAAAATTATTTGAACACCCACTTTTCTGGGCGATTTTTCCAAAGATGATTAGAATTTCAAGCCACCTTCACGTGCTCCTTCGGCAAGCGCCTTTACCCTTCCGTGGTAAAGGTATCCGCTCCGGTCGAACACAACTGACTCTATATTGATGGATTTTGCTTTGTCAGCAATTAGCTTACCGACTTGACGGGCCTGCTCCACTTTCGCAGCTTTATCTACACCCTTGTCACGGGAGGATGCTGCTGCGATTGTATGGCCTGCGGCGTCGTCAATCAATTGGCAGTAAATAGAAAGGTTGCTTCGATAAACACTCAACCGAGGACGTTGAGCAGTTCCTTTCACCGACTTGCGGATGCGGAGGTGTATTTTACGCCTGCGCTTTTCTTTGCTGAATCTCATTTTTGAATGATTGTCGTCTTAGTGAAAGGCGCTCGAAGTCCAAACCCAAGACAATTTAATACTTACGAAAATATCTTCACAACAAGTACAGCCCAATTTAGCCAATCGGGCTGCCCATTTATTACTTCTTAGCGGCTGCCTTACCTGCCTTGCGGCGCAGTATTTCGCCCTCAAACTTGATACCCTTGCCTTTGTATGGCTCAGGCTTGCGAAGGGCACGAATCTTGGCAGCTATCTGGCCAATCAGTTCTTTGTCGGCACTTTCCAACTTTATCATTGGGTTCTTACCTTTTTCCTGCGAGGTAGAAACCTTTACTTCATCAGGAAGGGCAAACATGACTGGGTGAGAAAAGCCCAAAGTCAACTCCAATAACTGACCCGTATTTGCAGCACGATAACCTACGCCCACTACTTCAAGGTCTTTCACGTATCCTTGTGAAACCCCAACAACCATGTTGTTGATTAGGGCACGATACAGACCATGCAATGAACGGTGGCGCTTCTGGTCAGTTGGACGGGTAACGGAAAGTGTCCCATCTTCCAAAGTAACCTTGATATCGGGGTCAACCTGCTGTGAAAGTTGCCCTTTTGGTCCCTTGACGGATACCACATTGGCGTCGCTAATCTTCACTTCAACGCCATTTGGCAAGGTTATCGGCATTTTTCCAATCCTGGACATCTTAATTCAATTTAATTTTTGTCAAAAATCAATAAACGAAGCAAAGGACTTCACCGCCAATATGCTCCTCACGGGCCTGTTTGTCGGTCATGATGCCCTTGGAAGTGCTGATGATGGCAATGCCCAGACCGTTGATTACCTTAGGCAATTCTTCGGCTTTGCGATACTGGCGCAGACCTGGGCGGCTTATCCGCTCCAATTTACGGATGATAGGCTTGCGGGAAGCCAGGTCATATTTCAAGGCAATTTTGATAACGCCGTTGTGGCCGGCTTCGTCATCAAATTTGTACTTCAGGATATAGCCATTGTTGTAAAGGATTTCGGTGATGGCCTTCTTCTCGTTGGAAGATGGAATTTCCACCACTTTATGTCCTGCCTGTTGTGCATTGCGGATGCGGGTCAGGTAATCTGCTATTGGATCCGTTACTATCATTTTATTGAGTTTGCAGTCTAAATTTTAGAATTTGGCTTCGCCGATTACCAGCTTGCCTTGGTTACGCCGGGGATTTTGCCATCGAGGGCCATCTCACGGAACTTTACACGGCAAAGTCCAAATTTGCGCATATAGCCTTTTGGACGCCCGGTCAGCTTGCAACGGTTGTGAAGACGAATGGGCAGCGAGTTGCGGGGCAACTTGTCGAGTGCGTCATAATCGCCAGCCTCTTTGAGTTTCTTGCGGAGGTCGGCGTATTTAGCCACCATTTTGGCTCGCTTTACTTCCCGTGCGATAAGTGATTTCTTTGCCATTTCTTATTTCGTTTGCTTGCTTCGCAATGAATTGATTAAAATTTACTGTTGCTGTGGGTTTTTGCTCTTGAACGGCAAGCCCAACAGTTTCAACAAAGCATAAGCTTCGTTGTCAGTTTTGGCTGTGGTCACAAAGGTGACATCCATGCCTGTGATCTTGGTTACCTTTTCAAGGTCAATCTCAGGGAAGATGATATGCTCTGTTACACCCATTGAGTAATTGCCACGGCCATCAAAGCTCTTGTCGTTGATACCACGGAAGTCACGTACACGGGGCAGCGACACGGTGATGAGTCTGTCCATGAACTCCCACATACGAAGACCACGCAGGGTCACACGTACGCCGATGGGCATGCCCTCACGGAGCTTGAAGTTAGAAACCGACTTCTTGGCTTTTGTTGGCACTGCCTTTTGGCCTGCAATCTTGGTCATCTCGTCCAAGGCAACATCTATCAGCTTTTTGTCGCCAGTAGCTTGACCAACACCTTGGTTCAGGCTGATCTTGACCAGCTTTGGAACCTCCATTGGGTTGTTATATTGGAATTGCTCCTGTAGTGCAGGAACAACTTCTTTCTCGTATTTTTCCTTGAACCTGGAAACGTATTTCATTGCTTTGAAAAATTATGCTTTTGGTTATGAGCTAATGGCTGCAAGCCAAAAGCCAACAAATAGCTAATGCTTATTTAATCAATTCGCCAGATTTCTTGGCATAGCGAACCAACTTGCCATCTACCAGCTTGCGGCCAATCCGAGTTGCATCCCCAGTTTTGGGGTCAACCAACATCAAATTGGAAATATGGATGGACGCTGGAATGTCAATGATTCCACCAGCCTGCTCCTGCGTTGGCTTACGGTGCTTTTTCTTCATGTTGACACCTTCGACGATGGCCCTGTTCTTGTCGGGGAACACTTCGGTGACTTCACCAATTTCGCCCTTGTCGTTGCCAGCAATGACCTTCACCCTGTCGCCTTTCTTAATGCCCAGCTTGGGTGCAAACCTTGTCTTTTTTTCTTTATGTGCCATGATAATCAGCGAATTATCTGTTGCAACCTAAAGAGGCTGCTTGATTGATTTATTTTTAGATTACCTCGGGAGCCAAAGACACAATACGCATGTAGTCTTTCTCACGAAGTTCACGGGCAACAGGCCCGAAGATACGGGAGCCACGTGGCTCGTCCTGGTTGTTCAGAAGCACACAAGCATTGTCGTCAAAGCGGATGTAGGAACCATCCTTGCGGCGCACCTCTTTCTTCGTGCGTACCACTACGGCCTTGGAAACCATGCCCTTCTTTACACCGCCTGGTGATGAATCCTTCACAGCAACGACGATTTTGTCGCCGACAGAAGCATAGCGACGGTGCGAACCGCCAAGGACACGGATGCAGAGCACTTCTTTTGCACCGCTGTTGTCCGCTACTTTGAGCCTCGATTCTTGCTGAATCATATCTGATTGATTTTAGATTAGCTGTTGAAATGTGCCAGTTATACCATGCACCAAAACCAACAACTGGTTATTTCGCTCTTTCGATTATTTCAACTAAGCGCCAACGCTTGTTCTTGCTCAATGGACGGGTCTCCGTAATGCGTACAACGTCACCGATTTTGGCATCGTTGTTCTCGTCATGTGCCATGAACTTCTTGGACATCTTCACGGACTTTCCGTACAACGGGTGACGCAGGCGGCGCTCCACCTTCACACTGATGGACTTCGTCATTTTGTTGCTGACGACGACCCCAACCCTTGATTTTCTTAATTTTCTGACTTCCATTTTTATATGGTTTGCAGTTGAAAGTTGGCAGCTTTTACTGGCACTATCAACTATCATCTACTTACTTTCTTCTCCTTCTTTCCCTGATTTTGGAACGATTTGCCAATTCTTCTGGCGACATCTGAGCCAGTTCACGGCGACGAGCCTCGGTGTGGATACGTGCAATATCGCGGCGCATCTCCCTCAACTCAAGCGGATTATCCAAACCTTTGATGGAGTGGTCAAACCTTGCCTTGTTGTAATCTGATTCGGCTCCCTTCAGTTCCTCCACCAGTTCTGCGTCGGATAGTTCCTGAAGTTCCAGGTATTTCTTGCTTGCCATTTTTCTTTATTAAAATTGTGAGGATGAAATGATTTTAGCAAACCATCAACTCATCAGAATGTCACCATATCCGGGCGCACCGTAAGCTTCGTAAGAACCGGAAGCTTCTGAGCTGCCAAACGAAGTGCCTCTTGTGCTATTTCTTGGCTCACCCCGTCAATTTCAAACATGATACGGCCCGGTGCGACCATTGCTACATAGTGGTCGAGCGAACCCTTACCCTTTCCCATCCTCACCTCTTGGGGTTTACGGGAAATAGGCCTATCAGGGAAAATCCGAATCCATACTTGGCCTTCCCTCTTCATATAACGGGTCATGGCGATACGGGCAGATTCTATTTGCCGATTGGTGATACGGCCACCAGTGATGGCTTTCAGGCCATAAATACCGAAAGAAACAACACTCCCCCTAACATCCATTTTGCTGCGGGACGGTTTTTGCTGTCTGCGATATTTCGTGCGTTTAGGCTGTAACATCTTTTTTCTTTTATGGAATCCAGCATAAGCTGGGTTAAAAATCTGGGTCGAAATGCTTCAAATTAACCCGTTCTTACCCCCTCCGAAAAAATCGGCTGCGAAGGTACTACGAATAATTCGAATCTTTACGTGCTTTTTTTCAAATTTTATTTGCGACGACCACCGCCACCGCCGTCTCTGCGGCCACCGCCGCCTTCGCCACGACGGCCTCCGCCGTCCCGACGACCTTCACCACGGCCTCCACCTTCGCCACGACGGCCACCACCGTCCCGACGGCCCTCGCCACGGCCTCCGCCGCCACCTTCACCGCCTTCGCCCATGCGCTCTTTTTTCTGGAGGCCAGCGTTTGGTGACAGATCGCGCTTGCCATATACTTCGCCTTTGCAAATCCATACTTTGATACCGATTTTGCCATAAACCGTTTGAGCTTCGCTCAGGAAATAGTCAATATCAGTACGGAAGGTATGGAGCGGTGTACGACCGTCTTTGTATTCCTCGGTACGAGCCATCTCCGAACCGGCCAAACGGCCAGAGATACGGATTTTGATGCCTTCTGCACCAGCACGAACTGTGGATTGAATGGCCATTTTGATGGCACGACGATAATTGATACGTGCTTCTATCTGCTTGGCTATTGACTCGCCTACGATAGAGGCATCCAATTCCGGTTTGCGGATTTCAACGATATTAATCTGAACTTCTTTGTTGGTCAGTTTGCGAAGTTCTTCACGGATCTTGTCCACCTCTTGGCCACCTTTACCGATGACGATGCCAGGGCGTGATGTATGGATAGTAACCGTGATGCGCTTGAGGGCACGCTCGATAATAACCCTTGCTATGCCGCCCTTGGCGATACGAGCCTTGAGGTAGATGCGGATCTTTTCGTCCTCAACTACTTTGTCGCCGTAGTCTTTATCGGCATACCAGTTGGATTCCCAACCTCTGATGATACCCAAGCGATTTCCAATCGGATTAGTCTTCTGACCCATTATTTTAGCTATTAATGATTGCTTTAAAATTTGGATTAACCTTTGGCCGCTGCCTCGTCTTTGGTTGCAAGGTCACGCTCTAATGGGGTTTTGTTCTCCACGATGAGCGTCACATGGTTGCGGCGCTTGTGAATCCGTGCCGCACGACCATGGGTAGCTGGGCGGAAACGCTTCAACATAGCCGCTTCGTCACAGAAAATGGTCTTGACGTAGAGGTTATAGTCGTCAGCGCTTTCTGCACCATCCAGTTTGTACTCCCAGTTAGCGATGGCCGATAGCAAGAGCTTCCTGAGCCACTCACCTGCCTCATTTTTGGTGTACTGAAGGATGTTGAGTGCTTCCTGCACCTTTTTGCCACGGATATTGTTCACCACCAAGCGCATCTTACGTGGCGACATCGGACAATTCTTTATTTTAGCTACTGCTTCCATTTTCTTGATATTGAACCGTTTAAAGTCTCAATTTTGATTAACCCTTGCGGTGGCCTGCGTGACCACGGAAGTTGCGGGTCGGTGAAAACTCACCCAACTTGTGACCTACCATTGGCTCGGTCACGAACACAGGGATGAAGTTCTTGCCATTGTGTACGGCAATGGTCTCTCCAACCATGTCTGGGATAATCATTGAAGAGCGAGACCAAGTCTTGATGACCTGCTTGCGGGTAGAAGCCTTGGCAGCTTCCACTTTCTTCAACAACTTGAAGTGAACGTAAGGCCCTTTTTTAATCGAACGAGGCATTGCTTTATTATTTTAAGGCTTTGACTGTCAGGAGGTGAAACCTACTCGTCAAGGTTCAAAAACCTTAGTTAGTTGTTTTTCTGCGTGAGATGATCAATTGGGTCGAAGGCTTCTTGGTGTTCCTGGTCTTTGCGCCTTTAGCGAATTTACCAGTACGTGAACGTGGGTGTCCACCAGAAGCACGTCCTTCGCCACCGCCCATCGGGTGGTCAACTGGGTTCATGGCTACGCCCCTTACCCTTGAACGCTTGCCCTGCCAACGCTTTGCACCAGCCTTGCCCAAAGTGACAAGACCATGGTCAGGATTGGAGCAAGTCCCCATTGTTGCACGGCAGGTGAGCAGCACACGGCGTGTTTCACCAGAAGGCAACTTAATGACTGCATAACGCTCTTCACGCCCCATCATCGTAGCGGAAGTGCCAGCTGACCTTACCAGAGCTGCACCTTTTCCAGGTGTCAATTCAATAGCGTGGATTGCTGTACCGAGCGGAATGTCCTTTAGGAAAAGGCAGTTGCCAGTGTTTGGAGTTGCCTTCGAACCGGACATCACCTGCGTACCTACCTTAAGGCCATGTGGTGCAAGGATGTAGCGCTTCTCACCATCTGCATAAGCAACCAAGGCAATGAAGGCCGAACGATTCGGGTCGTACTCAATTGTCTTCACAGTGCCTGGGATGTTCTCCTTGTCACGCTTGAAGTCAATGATCCGGTACCTACGCTTGTGACCGCCACCAATTTGGCGCATGGTCATTTTTCCAGAGCTGTTGCGGCCACCCGATTTCTTGATGGTCGTCAAGAGGCTGCGTTCTGGGGTATCCGTAGTGATTTCGTCCCTTTGTACACCGACCTTGAACCTGGTGCCGGGCGTTATCGGATTGTATTTTTTAAGTGCCATTTCGGTTGCTAATTTTATGCTTCGCCGTAGAAATTGATGGTTTCACCTTCTGCCAAGGTAACGATGGCCTTTTTGAAGCTGGAAACCCTGCCACGGATTGCCGTCCGGCGAGAGTTCCTGCTCTTCGACTTGGAAGGCATGATCATGGTGTTGACGGCCTCCACCTCAACGTTGTAGGCTTCTGCAACTGCCTTCTTGATTTCAATCTTGTTGGCATCCTTGTTCACCACGAAAGTGTAGCGGCCTTTCTTTTCAGAAAGCATATCTGCTTTCTCCGTGATGATAGGCTTGATTAAAATTCGCTTTGCCATTTTTAATGGAGTCTATATTGATGATACAGCCAGATTTCCCCAGCTCCATCGAATCAAAGGCTTTCTACAATTTTTGCAATTGAACCCTCGGCCAAAATCAATGTATTGGAGTGGAGGATTTCATAAGTATTCAGGTCCTGTGCCCTCGCAACTGCAGCATTCGGCAGGTTGCGGCTGGACAGATAAACGTTCTTTTCGTATTCACCCGTGACCAAAAGGGATTTTGCGCTGTCCAACTTCAGGGATTTCAGCATGCCCAAGAAAGTTTTGGTCTTTGGTGCATCAAAGGAAAAATCCTCCATGACGATGATTTGACCATTGGCAGCCTTGGATGATAGTGCAGAAAGGCGAGCAAGGCGCTTGACCTTTTTGTTGACCTTCTCACTATAATCCCTTGGCTTGGGACCGAAAACCCGGCCACCACCCTTGTACAATGGGTTGTTGATATCGCCTTTGCGGGAACCACCTGTACCCTTCTGCTTGTGCAGTTTACGGGTAGAGCCAGATATTTCACTGCGCTCCTTCGACTTGTGGGTACCTTGGCGCTGGTTGGCCAAGTAGGCTTTAACAGCGAGCCATACTGCATGCTCATTGGGCGTAGCACCGAACACATTGTCGGGCAATTCCACTGTTTTGCCAGTCTTTTCGCCTTTGATATTGAAAACTTCGAGTTTCATAACTTTGAAGTCGTTAATTGCTTTAAAAATTAAGCCGTGAAGGCCCGGTTACTGCTTCTTTTCGATGATGACGTAGGAGCCATTGTGGCCAGGTATTGCACCTTTAACAAGGATGAGGTTGCGCTCTGCAAATACCTTGACTACCTTCAGGTTCTTTACCTTCACATTGTCCTGTCCCATGTGGCCAGCCATCCTCATGCCCTTGAATACCCTCGAAGGGAACGAAGATGCGCCGATAGAACCGGGTGCCCTCAAGCGGTTGTGTTGACCGTGTGTGCGGTCACCAACACCACCAAAGCCGTGGCGACGAACTACGCCTTGGAAGCCTTTACCTTTGGTAACACCAGAGGCATTGACTGTATCGCCCTCTTTGAAGAGTTCTTCAACCCTTATCAGATCACCAAGGCTTTTTGAAACTGCGTCGAAATCACGGAACTCCACCAATTTTTGCTTTGGAGCAGTCTTGGCTTTTTCAAAGTGACCAAGCATCGGCTTGGTCGTGTTCTTGACCTTGGCATCGCCAAAGGCCAATTGAAGTGCCGTGTAGCCGTCGCTGTCTTCACTCTTGACCTGTGTAACTACACAAGGTCCTGCTTCGATAACTGTGCAGGCTATGTTTCTACCAGCCTCGTCAAAAATGCTGGTCATACCTACTTTCTTTCCGATTATGCCATTCATCGGGCAGAATTTTTTATGGTTTGCAAACGGCTTGCTTTGAGCCATTTCAAGGTTGAAATGACACGAAACCCGCTACTTGCAAGTTATTGACAAAATTATTTGACCTTTAACCCTATTGCGTAAAATGCAACAAGCGGGGAGGACAAATCACAGACTTATTTTAGGCAAGCAATGCTCACCGCAAAATGACAGGCGGAATTACGTCAACTTGACCTGAATATCTACACCACTCGGAAGCTCCAGTTTTGATAACGCATCGACTGTCTTCTGGGTAGGAGTATAAATCTCAATCAGTCGCTTGTGGGTGCGTAGCTGGAACTGCTCACGAGATTTCTTGTTGACGTGCGGCGAGCGCAGGACGGTAAAAATCTCTTTCTTCGTGGGCAGCGGAATCGGACCAGTTACGACAGCTCCGCTTGAGCGGACCGTTTTAACGATCTTCTCCGTTGACTTGTCAACCAAGTTGTGGTCGTAGGAACGGAGCTTGATTCTAATTTTTTGATTCATGCCTAATGAAAATTATTAATCTCTGAAGGAAAAAATTTGCCCGCTCAAGGGCCTTTTTCCAAAGAGCGGGCAAAGATAAGAACTTTTATGCTTTTACCAAGCCTTTTGCTTTTTCTATTACTTCTTGAGCAATATTTTTTGGCGCATCTTGGTAATGCGAGAATTCCATGGTCGAACTTGCACGGCCAGAGGTGATAGTACGCAACTGTGTTACATAACCAAACATCTCTGAAAGCGGCACTTCGGCTTGGATGGCGATGGCACCACCTGGGCGTGGCTCTTGGCCTTTCGGCAAGCCACGGCGGCGGTTCAAGTCCCCAATCACAGGGCCTGTGTATTCGTCTGGAGTGATTACCTCCAACTTCATGATTGGCTCTTGGATAACTGGTGCGCACCTTGGTGCTGCCTCACGGAATCCTTCCTTGGCGCAAAGCTCAAATGCAATCGGCTTGGAGTCAACGGCGTGCATAGAGCCATCGGTCACCTTTACCTTCATGCTTTCGATATTGTAGCCAGCCAGAATGCCATTGTCCATCATGGCATTGAAGCCATCCTTGATTGGCTTTTGGTAGTTCTTGTCAATCGCACCGCCCACAATGCCCCATTCAAATTGGAGGCGAGTCTTGCCGCTCTTGAAATCTTCCGACTCCAAGAACTCCTCATCGGCAGGGCCAAGTGTGAACTCCATGTCCGCAAAAAGACCGGAACCACCCGTCTGCTTCTTCAAGCGCTCACGGTGTTCAACCGTTTTTGTCAGGCACTCCTTATAGTTAACTTGTGGCTGGCCTTGGTTGCACTCCACCTTGAACTCACGCTTGAGGCGGTCAACAATGATTTCCAAGTGAAGCTCACCCATACCACTGATGATGGTCTGGTTGGTGTCTTGGTCGAAGCGAACCTTGAAGGTTGGATCCTCCTCGGCCAGTTTCGACAGTGCGAGACCAAGTTTGTCCATGTCCTTCTGCGACTTCGGCTCAACGGCAATACCGATAACCGGGTCAGGGAACTTCATGCTCTCCAACACGATGGGGTGCTTTTCATCGCAAAGCGTATCGCCAGTGCGGAGATCTTTAAAACCAACGGCAGCAGCGATGTCGCCAGCTTCCACCCTGTCAATCGGGTTTTGCTTGTTGGCGTGCATCTGGTAAAGGCGTGAGATACGCTCTTTCTTATCGGAACGAGTATTCAAAACAGAATCGCCAGCATTCAAAGCACCAGAGTAAACACGGATGAAGCACAAGCGGCCTACATACGGGTCGGTTGCAATTTTAAATGCAAGTGCCGTGAACGGTTCGGAGGCAATTGGCTTCCGGCTTTCTTCCTGCTCCGTTTCTGGGTTGGTACCAACGATGGCATCAACGTCAGCAGGCGAAGGAAGATAAGTACAAACAGCGTCGAGCATTGCCTGCACACCTTTGTTCTTGAAGGCAGAACCGCAAAGAATTGGCGTGATGCTCATGCCAATCACCGCCTTGCGCAGCGCAGCACGGATTTCATCCGGTGTGATGGAGTTCGGGTCGTCGAAGTACTTCTCCATGATATGGTCGTCGTACTCGGCAGCGGCCTCCAACATTTTCATGCGGTATTCTTCCACCACATCCTTGATGTCGTCTGGGATGGGCACGATTTGGTAGGTCATGCCTTGGTCTTCCTCGTTCCAAATCCAACCTTGGTTGGTGATGAGGTCAACTACGCCCTTGAACTTCTCCTCAGCGCCAATTGGCACCTGAAGCGGCACTGCACGGGCACCCAACTTCGTCTTCACGTCATTTACTACGTTGAAGAAGTCGGCACCTGAGCGGTCCATTTTATTCACAAAACCAATACGTGGCACTTTGTAGCGGTCAGCCTGGCGCCATACGGTCTCGGACTGTGGCTCCACGCCAGACACTGCGCAGAAAAGCGCAACTGCACCATCAAGTACACGAAGTGAACGCTCTACCTCTACGGTAAAGTCAACGTGACCTGGGGTGTCAATGATGTTAACTGTATAGGTATCTCCTGCCCATTTCCATTCGGTCTTGGTGGCGGCAGAAGTAATGGTGATACCACGCTCTTGCTCCTGCTCCATCCAGTCCATGGTGGCAGCACCGTCGTGAACCTCACCAATCTTGTGGGTCATGCCGGTGTAGTAGAGAACGCGCTCGGTAGTCGTCGTTTTACCGGCATCAATGTGAGCAGCAATCCCGATGTTTCGGGTAAATTTAAGATCTCTTGCCATGACTATTCCCTTTGCGGGTTTTAAATAATTTATCGCAACAAAGTCTTGTAAAGGGATACCAAGAAGCCATGGTGTATGGACTTCGTTTTGGATATATCACAGGACAAGGCTCCTTGCGATGGAGCTATTCAATTGGATTGAAAATACTACTATTAGGTGCGGAAGTGCGCAAATGCACGGTTCGCTTCGGCCATGCGGTGCATGTCCTCCTTACGCTTTACGGCTGCACCTTCGCCCTTGCTTGCTGCAATTATTTCAGCAGCGAGCTTCTCAGCGAAGCCCTTTCCGCTGCGCTCACGGGCAAAACGAATGAGCCATTTCATGCCGATGGAAACCTTGCGCTTAGCACGGATCTCCTGTGGAATCTGGAAAGTGGCACCACCCACACGGCGAGCCTTTACCTCAACCTGGGGCATTGCGTTGTTCAGTGCCTTCTTGAAAACTTGGTGCTCGTCCTGCTTTAGGCGGTCAGCCACCAAATCCATGGCTTCGTAAAACAAATTGAAGGCGGTGGACTTCTTGCCGGACAACATCATGTTGTTCACGAACTGCGTTACCACTGTATCGGTGTACCGGGGATCCGGCAACAAAATTCTTGGCTTCGGTTTATGCTTCCTCATCTTGAGAAAATATTTTTTTATTGTTGTGTCGTTAGATTGTTGAAATTGCTCGTTTTAGGTTCAACAATCAAACAATGAAACAATTCAGTCAATCAAATAATTACTTCTTCTTGCCGCCCTTAGTTGGTGCTGCTACTTGGCCTGGCTTCGGACGCTTCGTGCCGTATTGGCTGCGGCTCTTCTTGCGGTTGTTCACGCCAGCAGTATCAAGTGCACCACGAACGATGGTGTAACGCACACCTGGGAGGTCCTTTACCCTGCCGCCACGCACAAGAACGATGGAGTGTTCCTGAAGGTTGTGGCCTTCACCGGGGATGTAAGCAATCACTTCGATTTGGTTCGTCAAACGAACCTTTGCAACTTTACGGAGCGCCGAGTTCGGCTTCTTTGGTGTGGTCGTGTACACACGGGTGCAAACTCCACGGCGCTGCGGGCATGCACCCAACGCACGAGATTTGCTGGCGACCACAACTTTCTCTCTTCCTTTACGGACTAATTGATTGATGGTTGGCATAAAAACCTTGTATTTTCTAAACTTTTCACTGCTTCAACCGACGAAAAACGCTCAGTTCTCAAGGCGCATCTGGCCGATTTACTCCCACTCAAAAGGAGGGTTCTCGAAAAGCGAGCGCAAATGTAGGGAGTTTTTGCTTTTGGTAGGTTGTTTTTACCAAAAATAATTTTGCTTAGGTTCAAACAGAATTTTAGCTAACTCTGCCTGCTAAAGCAACCCATTATCTGACTGAACATTTGGCGGCTGAAATCTCCTACTGAACTATTTTGATTTGGTTGCAAAATGGAGTTGAACAATAAAAATAATGTTCGCTTTATGGCAAAATCGTGTAAATGGTCCACGATAAATTGAACCGAAACACCTTTGGGTCTTGCACCGAATTTTTTTCAAAAAAAAAGAATCCATCTCTGTCCGATAATTGTCTTTCCAATCGTCAGCGGTCTGTGTTTTATTTTGAACACGTTGAACTATTCTTTTTCATCAAAAAAATTATTCAAAAATGGACAAGTACATGCTGTTGTTCCGCAACCAAAACAATGTTGAAGAAACCTACGCCGCCATGTCGCCGGAGGAAATGCAAGAGGAATTGGACAAATGGAACACCTGGATTGCTGGCATTGCCGCACAGGGCAAATTCGTGGACTCCGAGGCGTTGCAACCAACCGGTAAGATTGTCATAGGCTCGAAGCGGGTCGTAACGGACGGCCCTTTCATCGAAAGCAAGGAACTTGTGAGCGGATACTTGCTGCTACAGGCCGAGAGCATGGAGGAAGCCATCGAACTATCGCAAGGCTGCCCCATCTACGACCATGAGGGTATCGTGGAGGTACGACAAATCCAAATCTACGGCTGAGGAATGACCGACACAGGGCCAATTCACCAAACGGCAACGCATCTTTTCCGGCAAGAGTCGGGAAAGATGCTTGCCGTGTTGGTCAAACTTTTCGGGTTGGTACAGGTAGCGGTGGCCGAAGACATTGTGCAGGACACTTTGCTCACTGCCTTGGAAACCTGGAAACTGAAAGGAATGCCTGACGACCCTAAAGCTTGGCTCTACCGAACAGCAAAGAACAAGACAATTGATTTTCTGCGCAGGAACCGCAATTTCAGGGAAAGGGTAGCCCCCGCTTTTGCAAAAAACCACCAAGCACAAGCGGCTGACGGCAAATGGCTGAGCGATTTTTTCCTCGAAGACGAAATCGAGGACGCACAATTGCAGATGATGTTTGCCTGTTGCCACCCCTTGTTGCCTATTGAGGCGCAGCTGTCGCTGATGCTCCGCAACCTATGTGGGCTTAGCAATGGTGAAATTGCCGCTGCCTTACTGTTGCCAGAAGACACGGTGGCGAAGCGGCTGTACCGAGCCAAGGAAAAAATCAAGGAAGAGAACCTGAAACTGGGCGTCCCTTCAGGCCGGGATTTGCTGCCCCGTTTGGATGCTGTTCTCCACGGCATTTACCTTCTGTTCAATGAAGGATACAAATCTGCCACAGCTGCTGGCGTAATCCGGCAGCACCTCTGCGAAGATGCCCTTCGCTTTTGCGCACTGTTGGCCCGCAACAAATATGGCAACCTTTCCAAAACACACGCACTACTATCTTTGCTCTGCTTCCAGTCATCCCGGCTGCCCGCCCGCCTTGATGGGCAAGGCGACATCGTCCTGTTGCAAGACCAAGACCGCCAGCTTTGGGACAAAAGCATGATTGCGCTCGGCTACCAGCACCTGCGCAGTGCCTCCAAGGGCGTGGTCGTGAGCGAGTATCACCTCGAAGCGGCCATTGCAAGCTACCATGCCGCTGCACCAAGCTTTGAACAAACCAATTGGAAAGGCATAGGCTACTGTTACGATTTATTGATGCAAATTAACGCTTCGCCCATTGTCGCTTTAAATAGAGGAATAGCCATTGGTTATGGAGAGGGAGCGGAGAAAGGGATTGCTGCACTTCGGCAAATTTCAGGGTTGGAGAAAAACTACCTATTCCACAGTGCATTGGGCGATTTCTTGGCAAAATCAGGCAATGATGTCGCCGCAAAACGCAGCTATGAAGTAGCAATGGGGTTGGCAAAATTGGCCGAAGAGCGTAAGGTAATTTCAGGGAAAATCCATCAACTGGGATAGCTTTTTCCCGTTTGCAAATCATCTTTGTCCCCAAACACGCCTTGAACCCCTCGTTAAGCAGTAGGTTTGTCCATAAATTCCTAACCTTTATGCACAAGCCCATTTTCTTACTCCTCTTCATATCCTTCTTACTAGCCTGCGGCAATGATTCCCAACAAACCGCAGACGCTATCCTGCTAAACGGCAACATCTATACCGTGGACGAAGCCCGTCCCACCGCCGAGGCCCTTGCCATCAAGGACGGCCTCATCGTACAAGTGGGCAGCAATGCCGAAATCGAAAAATTGAAAGGTGAGAAAACCGAGGTGATTGACCTAAAAGGTCAGTTCGCCATGCCAGGTTTTATTGAGGGGCACGGTCATTTCAGCAGTATGGGCTACAGTCTGATTGACCTCAATTTCTTAAAGTCCAAAAATTGGAACGAAATCGTAGCGGCAGTGGCAGAAGCTGCCAAAAAGGCCAAGCCCGGAGAGTGGATATTCGGCGGTGGCTGGCATCAGGAGAAATGGAACGAAGCATTGGAAAAGCACGTACAGGGCTACCCTTACCACGACCATTTGAGCGAAGTGGCTCCCAACAACCCCGTGTTGCTCGAACATGCCAGCGGCCATGCACTCATGGCCAACAAAGCCGCCATGGATGCCGCCGGAATCGGCAAGGAAACGCCTGACCCAGCAGGAGGGCACATCGTCCGGGGGCCTTCGGGCGATGCCATCGGGGTATTTGAGGAGAATGCAATGGATGCTATTTATAAGGTACACCAAGAATATTTGGCCACGCTGTCACCAGAGGCGCAATTGGAGCGGTGGCAAAAAGGCGTGGAATTGGCGCAACAGGAATGCCTTCGACAAGGCGTCACCAGTTTTCAGGATGCCGCATCGTCTTTTACAGAAATAGAGCGGTACAAGAAAATGGCCGAACAAGGCCAGCTCCGCCTCCGCTTGTGGGCGATGGTGCGCCACACTTCCCAAGAACTCAATGGCCACCTCGATGGCTTTCCAATTGTGGATGTGGGAAATCGCCACTTCACCTGCCGTGCCATCAAGACGGCGTTTGACGGGGCATTAGGCAGTTATGGGGCTTGGCTATTAGCGCCGTACAACGACAAACCAGGTTTTGAGGGACAAAACACCGTCAGCGTTGAAGAGGTTAAAGCCATTGCGAAAATAGCCTTCGACAAAAAAATGCAACTCTGCGTCCACACCATCGGCGACAGGGCCAACCGGGAGTTGTTGAATTTAATGGAAGAAATCACCAAAGCTGGAGGCAAGCCGCTTAATGATTTGCGTTGGCGAAGCGAACACGCCCAACATATTGACCCAGCGGACATCCCTCGCTTTGCCCAGCTTGGCGTCATTGCGGCCATGCAAGGCATCCATTGCACCAGCGATGCACCCTTTGTGGTGAAACGCCTTGGCGAAGAACGGGCGAGTAAGGGCGCCTACCCTTGGCAAAGCTTGCTGAAAGCTGGGGCCGTGGTTGGCAATGGCACGGACGTCCCAGTGGAGGACGTTTCGCCCATTGAATGCCTCTACGCCAGCGTGACCCGCAAGCGCCACCAAGCCACCGATACGGGCATGGAGCTTTTCCCTGAACAAAAAATGACGAGGGCGCAGGCCATCAAGAGCTACACGCTTTCCAATGCCTTTGCAGCTTTTGAAGATGAATGGAAGGGGTCGCTCTCGTCCGGCAAGGTAGCAGACATCGTGGTGCTGTCGAACGATTTGATGAATTGTACGGACGAGGAGATATTGGGGACGAAGGTGGTGTGGACGATGGTGGGGGGTAAGGTTTTGTACAAGCAACAATAATTCACTGCACCCTAAACTCCATCGCATCCGGTTCCCCCTTTGCAATCTGCACCTCGACCTTGTAATATCCTGGTTCGAGCCAAGTGCCATCGGGTGCGGAGGCTGACCCACAAACACCCTGGCAATTGGCACCTGTGAAGTGTTTTTTACCGCCCACTGTGCCGACGGCCTCTACCAGCGCATAGCCGTACTGCTGACCCAACTGGTCATATTCGTAATAATCGGAAGTTGTATTCCCTTTTTTTATATCACCTACCTCTACCCTACTCACGCTCAGGTCTTGAATGTCAAAGCCAGTCTTGTTCACGAATTTGACCATGACGGAGTCGGTCGGAGGAAGGTCCTCGCCTTTTTTGCAGGCAAAAAACGAAAGGGTGGCTACTATTATTAAGGATTGGATAAGGCGCATCGCAGTTGCTTTTTTGGCTAAACGTCTGACATGGACTTTTGGCTTGTTGATCCGCAATATTTAACCGAAAAAATCGCCCAAAGCCGTCAGGTCAACGTTGCCGCCGCTCAGGATAATGCCGATCCGTTGGTCTGCTATCACTTCTTTTTCTTTCAATATTGCGGCCAATGCCACGGCACTGCTCGGCTCTACCACGATTTTCATGCGCTCCATGAGCAGCCGCATGGCAGCCATTATTTCATCCTCGCTCACCAATACGATGCGTTCAACATAGTCACGGATAATGGGCCAGGTCTTGTCGCCGAGCGAGGTGCGGAGGCCATCTGCTATGGTCTGCGGATTGGTCTGTGGGATGATGCGGCCTGCCAGTTTGGATTCGTAAGCATCGCTTGCACCAGCTGGTTCACCAGCCCATACTTTTGTTTTCGGGGAGAAATGATGAGTTGCCAGCGCCATGCCCGAAATCAACCCTCCCCCACCCACGGGTGCAATGATAATGTCCAGATTATCAACGTCTTGCAAAAGTTCGAGCGCAGCTGTCCCCTGCCCTTCTATGACCTGGTTGTCATTGAATGGATGAATAAATGTAGCGCCAGTCCGCTCAACGACCTTGGCCAGCGTGTCCTCCCGTGCTTGCAGCGTTGGCTCGCACTCAATGATTTCGCCGCCATAGCCCCTTACCGCTGCTTTCTTCACCTCCGGTGAATTGGAAGGCATTACAATAAATGCTGGAATCCCCAACATTTGCGCTGAAAGCGCTATCGCCTGTGCAAAATTGCCGCTCGAATGCGTGGCCACGCCACGTTGCCGCTGCTCCTCCGTCAGTTGCAGGATGGCGTTGGCAGCGCCCCGCATTTTGAAGGCCCCCATTTTCTGGAAGTTCTCGCATTTGAAAAAAAGCGATGCCCCCGCCATGTGGTCAAGCGTCTGGCAGGTCAGCACTGGGGTGCGGTGGATGTAAGGCTGGATTCTTTCGATGGCGGATTGCGGATTGCGGATTGCGGATTGGGAGGCTGCTAAATTCATCGGGTGTAGGCTATTAAGAAAATATGTAACGCAAGTTGCGGAGCACCATAGCTTCTGTCTAAAACTGTGTTTTTGCGGGCCTCCGGCCCGCAAAAACACAGTTTAAATCTCTTTTTCGGCGGCTTCGCCGCCGAAAAAGAGATTTAGTTGGGTTATCCGCAACTTGCGTTATGTAGTTGAATGCGTTTGGACGCTTTACTGCACTTTTTTTAATTTGAAAAAAACTGAGGAGTTAACCACTGCGCCAAATCCGCAATCCGCAATCCCGGAATCAGAAATCACTTCGTTAGTGCCAAAATCTTATCCAGGTTCGGCGAAAGGATGATTTCCGTGCGGCGGTTTTTGGCCTTGTTGGCTTCTGAATCATTTGGCACGACGGGGTGGTGCATCCCGCGGCCAGAGGCAGTCATACGGTGGGGCATTATGCCGCTGAGCGACAGGTTTTTGACGACGCTAAGCGCACGGTCAGCACTCAGCTTCCAGTTGTAGTCCACGCCCCCAGCATTGTCCGTGTGGCCTTCAACGATGATTTCAATATCGGGGTTGTCGTTCAGCGCCTTGGCGAGTTTGCTAAGGGCATCAACGCCTTTTGGCTCCACTTTGTCGCTGCCCGACTTGAAGAGCAGGTTCTGGCTCATGGACACATATATTTTACCATTGCGCTCTTCCACGCTTAGGTCGGCGGCATTGAAGCCCCTAAGTGCAGCGTTCAAACTGTTGCGAAGCGCATCCATTTGGGCCTGTTTCTCTGCTACAAGCTTTTCCAGTTCGGCGACCCGCTGTTCTCGGGTCATCAGGTCGGCCCGCATGGTTTCGAGGTTGGAGTTCTGCGTCCCTATCGCTCCTTCAAGCCCTTCCAACTGGCGCTGCTTGCGGCGAAGTTCGTCATAGCTGGCAGCCACCTTTTCCTCGTAGGCAGTTTTGTCGGCGGAGTATTGCGAGAGCAGTTTGGCGTTTTCTTTGGCAGCTACTTCGAATTGCGCTGACAACTGCTCGTTGTAGTTCTTCATGATGTTCAGCTCAGACTTCTGCTGTTCCAAGCTATTCTTGGCCTGCACCAGTTGCGCCTCAGTCTGCCGGAGCTTCACGGAAAGTTCTTCGTTTTCATTGGCCGTGGCCCGAAGGTTCTCGTACTCGGCACGGAAGTGGTTGCGGGCCGTCTCCATGTCCTTGTATTTTTGGGTGGAAACGCAGCCTGTGCCCATTAGGGCAGCTGTGACCAATACGCTCAGTAAGTTGCTGATTTTCATAGGAAAATGATTTTGTGAAACGGGACAAAGGTAGTGCGGTTTGTTGGATTCTGCCATTGTTTCAGCGCACCAACACAAAGCGTAACGCCAAATAGAGCAGGGTTTTGGTTTTTTGCCGAGGCAATATGAACTACCATTCCCTATTTTGTGCGCAAAACCAATAGCTGCTATGACCAAACCACGGTTCGAACTCCTAGAAATTTGCAAGCAAGGGATGAAGATGCTCAAAGAGCAATCCAATACACAGGTTGATGTGATTGGCAAGTTGTCCCAGAAAGGGGTCTCAATTTCACCCGCTGCATTCAGCGACCTGCTGAAAAAAGACAAGGCAGGTGAAAAGCTCTTAAAACATGTAGCTGAGGCGCTTTTGGAGCTGGTGAAAGACGAATGTGGAATGGAATGGGAGGACAGTTATTTTGTTACAACTGCTGGAACCGATTTCACCCCTAAGGTTACACCAACTAAGAACCTGAAAACGGGCAAGAAAGGTTACGTCATGTTTGATGAAAGGCGCCTTGAGGTCGAAAAAAAGGTCGAATTTTTCAAGGATGCTCAAGTAGAGGTCATCGAGTTTGGCACATTACTGAGCAAGTTTTCCAGCAATCTTTATTCAGGCAACAGGGAGGAATTTAGGTCACACGTAGAGGAGGTGCTCCAACGTGGCGTCAAGTTCAAATGCTACCTGATTGACCCCAGCAGGGAAGGAATCTTCCATTATTTTACCGATAGGGCAATCATCCAACCCGTGGAAAGTGAGTATGCCTCTAAATTCAGTTTATCCGTCGGCAGGCTGAAAACCATTCACAAGACTTTGGCAGAGGCTGGGTTCGCCTCCAATTTGGAGGTCTTTAGCTACGCCCATTTCCCCTACAACTATTTCTTGGCAGTGGACGGTGCCCAGAAGAACGGGAAACTGTTGGTGTCCCATTACCTCTACGGCATCACAAGAGCCGAAAGCCCAACCCTCGTAATCCACAGGAAAGACAACCCCACTTTGTTCAAAACTTATTGGGACTCCTTGCAAGCCCTAATAAAGGATGCAAAGATGATTATCCCGGAGGCAAAGGAGTGAGTCCACCAATTGCCAAAAACAAAAAGACCCTTGCATGTATGCAAGGGTCTTCAGATTTTGTGGCGGGAGCAGGACTTGAACCTGCGGCCTTCGGGTTATGAGCCCGACGAGCTACCAACTGCTCCATCCCGCGATATTGATGGATTCAAACCCGTTTGTTTGAATGTGGGCGCAAAGATAGGGCAATGTTTCACACTGCCCAACCTTTTTTTGATTTAAGTGGAAATTATTTTTTTGCGTTGAGCAAATCCACGATGATTTGCGTGATGTCAAGCCCTTCGTTGGCGGAAAGCATGGGGCTAACGATGCCTCCATGAAGGAGCACATAATCGTAGCCATTTGAATTGCGAAGTGAATCGGCGTAGTGCTTGATGTCGCCCACGAATTTCTCGTCAAATTTCTCGGTTTCCTCCTTCATTTCACGGGTAGCCTTTTCTTCAAGGTCAACAATCGCCTTTTGCTTCTTGCCAAGGCTTTCCTCGTACTTCTGTGCCTCGTTGGGGGTGATAGTTCCAGACTGGCCTTTTTGCATGTACTCTTTGTACTCCTTTTCGAATGATGCCTGTTTGGACTTCAAGGACGCCTCGGTGTCAGCGTATTTCTTTTCCAATTGCTTTTTGATGGTCTGATAGGCGGTACTTTTCTCATGTAGTGTGTCAATGTTTACATAAACCACACTCAATGGCCTTGCTTTACCGGTACTGTCCACCATTGCAGGGGCTTCGGCTTTAACGGGTTTCTTTGGCCCTGAAAACTTATCGAAAAACAAGTAAGCGACTGCGAGCAGCAGCACGATATTTAGGATAAGGGAAAGGTTCTTCATAAAGTTTGTTGCTGTTTTTTTGCGCAAAGCTAAGCGAAATGGTATTCATTGCACATGGCAGGTAAACTTCAATTTGTTTTTGGCCCCACCTTTAACCAGACTTCCTGGCCGCCACATGCCCATCCTGCCATACTGGCATCAGCAAGTTCAATAAAGGAGATGTTGTACCGGGACTTTACCAGCCCCGCATCCTTGAGTACGTTGTTGATGGCCTTCAACCTGCGCTTGTTCAGTCGGTCTCCCCGATTGGCCACCACAATTTCAAGGTACTGGTCACGGAACCTGGCCACATTGAAGCCAACCTCCAATAGCCCAATCTCGTAATTCCCGGAAAACTTATGGCCGCCTCTGTCAAAACCTATCCGGTCGCAATTGCTGACCAGAATACCGGGCAAATCTTCGGCCCTTTCCACTTCGTTCAAGTTCAGTGCCTTCAGTCTGGAGCCAATGGTTTTGTAGTAATTGGCCTCCTCTTTGGGCAGTTCGGCTTTGGCAAACACGTACTTAGGAAGCTGAATTGTGTCTGCATTCACCAAAGGCTGCTGGGTTTCACAGTTCAATGGCACAATCGGCGAAAAATCATCAATGAGGAGGTTGCCATTGTAAACCACGCTGGAGCCTTCGACATAATAGGCTTCCAATGTAAGGTATTGGAGCGTCTCCAATGACTTGATTTGGAAGGAGTACTTCACCCAAGCAGTGTGCCCAATGGGCGGCGAAACGGCTAACAGTTCTTTCTTGCCACAAGGACTCACCCCACCCCATATCCTGAGCAAGGTGGGCTTGTCGTAATCAGCGGAATGGTTCGTCACCCTGCTTCGGCTCCGCAAATGATCCGATTTGCACAGATGGACGCTCACGGAGTAACATTGTCCAGCGAGGAATGGCTGCAGCAGCTTTTGGCTGACAAGTTCACTGGTGCCGTTGTCCCTTACCACCATTCCCAGGTAGGAAACGCCATCCTTCGGTTTTTGGGTTACGCCGAACCGCCCTTCTGGTACTGGGTGTGTGTCGGGCGGCGACTCCTCATTGAAGGAACAACTGAACCAGCCACCGGGCAGTACGCCATAACCCACATTGCCCTCCAAGGATGGATTGGTTAACAAGATATGGGAGGTTTGCGCCAAGCAAGCCGTTGCAATGAATGATTGCAGTAAGAAGAGTACCTTCAGCTTCATTGGGAAAACGGTTTTGTTCTTCAAAGAGAAGGAAAAACCTGCATCACCAATCAGTTTTGCACTTGATATTTTTCGTCCTTTTTTTAACCGAAACGATTTCTCCCACTTGGGTAATTTTGAATTTCTCAATTTGGTAGGTGCATGGTTGGTCTTCGGGCCATTCATCAAAATCCCATGTATAAATGCTAAACGAAGTTTTTGAATGAAATTTTGTTGTTCTTAAATCAACATCTCCAGCGTCAACATATGCATGAGCAATTCTTGCCTCACTAATTAACCTCCCATCTTTTTTTGAGAAAGTCATAAAATTCAAATCAGGTTTGTATTTGCCATGGGCAACTACGATCAAGCCAATGTATTGGCTTTGGTCAAAAGCAAAATTATAGATTCCGATAGGAGAACCCTCATTGAGTTCACTTTTTGAAAATAAGAGACTATCCAAAAATGACGCTTTGGGAATTTGACGAATTTCCCTTCCAGTACCTGTTTCACAAAACTGCATAAAGTCTTTGCAGCTTTGAACCATCTCAAAATGGACGCTGTCCACCCGACCTTGGTACAATGCCCATTGCCTTATTTCTTTCAAAAAAGCATTTTGGCTATAGAGCAAACTAATCGGGAAAATGATTGCTAAAGCAAAAGTCAAGATTTTAGGATAGCGTATCATATTGCATTGGTGTTTTAGCTAAAATGAGCGAGTCAGGCGGAAACCATATGTATTCGCCTGACTCACTTATTTACAAAGAAGCACTGCCCCAACTACCAACTGCAAACTGCCGAACTGAGAACTCACTTCCCGTGGCACTGCTTGTACTTCTTGCCACTACCGCAAGGGCAGGGGTCGTTCCTTCCCACACGAGGCTCATTGTGCTTGACGGTCTCTTGCCTTACGGGTTGCGAGGCAGCTTCGGCGGCAGCCCTTGCCCTTGCCTCGGCCTCCGTCATCGGCGCACCACTGCTACCTTCGCCGGGGCGGCCCATGCGCATCTTGCTCATGTCCACTTTCTGTGGCTCACGGGCCTGCTGTACCTGTTGGTTGGCGGGCATGGCGAGCATGCCTTGTGAGAGGTACGAGGTCACTTCTTCGTTGATACGGTAAACAAGGTCTTCGAAGAGTTTGTAGGCCTCCATTTTATAAATGACCAGCGGGTCTTTCTGCTCAAAGCTGGCGGACTGTACCGACTCCTTCAGTTCGTCCATGCTGCGCAAATGCTCTTTCCATTTTTCATCCAAAATGGCCAGGGTCACTGCCTTTTCGATGTCCCGCATCAGGGTTTTTCCGTTCGAATTCACGGCCTCCTCCAATTCGGCGGCGATGGGCAGCATCCGGGAGCGGCCATCCGAATAGGGCACTGCAATGCGGCGGTAGCGATGTCCTTCACGTTCATGTACCTGCCGAACTGTAGGTAATAGCATACTAATGAGGTGCTGCTCCTTTCGGTGGTAGAAATCGTAGAACTGCTCCTGGAAGCTGTCAACCAGGTCGTCCGCCTTCTTGGTGTTGAATTCCTGTTCCGTAAAAGAAGGTTCAAACCCCAGTTCGCTGATGCAATCTTGGCGGAATGCATCAAAATCGCCATTGGCCTTGTGGGAGGAAATGATGCTCTCGGTCATGCCTCGGAACATCATGTCGAGGTCCACTTGCAGACGCTCGCCGCTGAGGGCATTGTAGCGTTTCTTGTAAATGGCCTCCCGCTGGATATTCATCACGTCGTCGTACTCCAACAGCCGCTTGCGGATGCCAAAGTTGTTCTCCTCCACCTTCTGTTGCGCCCGTTCGATGCTCTTCGTCACCATCGAGTGCTGGATGACGTCGCCCTCCTGGTGCCCCATTTTATCCATCAAACCTGCGATGCGTTCACTCTGGAAAAGGCGCATGAGGTTATCCTCCAAGGACACATAGAACTGCGTTGAACCGGGGTCGCCTTGGCGACCGGAACGGCCCCGAAGCTGGCGGTCCACCCGGCGGCTGTCGTGGCGCTCGGTACCCACGATGGCCAAGCCGCCCACCACTTCCACACCAGGTTTTAGTTGAAATGCGCCTGCCAGTTCGTGTTTTTCGCTGTCAATGACGAGTTCCATGCCCGTGCCTCGCTGCTTGAGCGTGTAGGGGTAGCCGCCCTTGCCACCGCCCGTTTTCACCACATCGAAAAGCGTTGGCGCAGCCAATTTGATGTCCGTACCACGACCTGCCATGTTGGTGGCGATGATCACGTTGCCGTGTCCGTTCTCGTCCTGTTGGCCCGCTTTGGCCACAATGAAGGCTTCCCGCTGGTGCTGCTTGGCGTTCAAAACCTCGTGCTTCACGCCCCGCATGGAGAGCAAGCGGCTCAGTTTCTCCGAAATATCAACCGAAGTGGTACCGACCAATACCGGGCGGCCCGCTTTGCTCAATATCGCAATCTTATCAATGACCGCATTGTATTTTTCACGGGCCGTTTTATAGACCTCGTCCTCGGCGTCGAGGCGCTGGATGGGGCGGTTGGTCGGGATGACGGACACGTCCAGTTTGTAGATGTCCCAAAGCTCTTTGGCCTCCGTCTCAGCTGTACCCGTCATACCGGCCAGCTTGTGGTACATGCGGAAGTAGTTCTGGAGCGTGATGGTAGCGTAGGTTTGGGTGGCTTCGCCAACTTTCACGTTTTCCTTCGCTTCCAAGGCTTGGTGGAGGCCATCGGAATAGCGGCGGCCCTCCATCATACGGCCCGTTGATTCGTCCACGATTTTCACCTCGCCTTCAATCACCACGTATTCCTCATCCTTTTCAAAAAGGGTGTATGCTTTCAGCAACTGGTGCATGGCGTGGAGGCGGCTCGATTTCACCGCAAACTCCTGCGACAGCTTCACACGGGCCTCTTCTTTTTCTTCTTTGGCCAGGCTGCTGTTGCCAATCTCGACCATGCGAGCGGCGAGGTCGGGCATGATGAAAAAGCCGGGGTCGTCCTTGCCACGGGCCAGCCATTCGGCACCGTTGTCGGTGAGTTCCACGCTGCGGTTTTTCTCGTCAATGGTGAAAAGCAACGGCTCGTCCACCATGTGCATGTTTTTCGAGTTTTCCTGCATATAGAAGTTCTCGGCCTTTTGCAGCATGACCTTTACACCTTCTTCGCTGAGGAACTTGATGAGCGGACGGCTCTTGGGCAGTGCCCGGTGCGCACGGAGCAAAGCCATGCCTGCCTCGCCTTCGTCATGGCCATCATCGCCTTCGGCGAAGAGTTTTTTGGCTTCGGCCAAATATTGGTTGGCGAGCTTCTGTTGCGCAGCAAGCAGTTTTTCCACCTCTGGTTTCAGGTGTTTGTACTCCTGCTCCTCCTCGCCTTCGCCTACGGGGCCAGAAATGATGAGCGGCGTCCGGGCATCGTCAATGAGCACCGAATCCACCTCGTCCACCATGGCGAAATGGTGCTTGCGCTGCACCATATCGTTGATGGATTGCACCATGTTGTCACGCAGGTAATCAAAGCCGAACTCGTTGTTTGTGCCATAGGTGATGTCGCACATATAGGCTTTGCGGCGTTGCTCTGAATGCGGCCTGTGCTTGTCAATACAATCAATGGTGAGCAGCAAGAACTCCATCACGGGACCTATCCACTCACTGTCCCGTCGGGCTAAGTAGTCGTTCACCGTCACCACGTGTACGCCCTGGCCGCTGAGGCCGTTGAGGTAGGCGGGCAGCGTGGCCACGAGGGTTTTGCCCTCACCGGTAGCCATCTCTGAAATCTTGCCTTCGTGCAAAACGGAGCCGCCGATGAGCTGCACGTCGTAATGCACCATGTTCCAAGTGATGTCGCCCCCGGCAGCCTGCCAGGAGTTGCGCCAAATGGCCATGTCACCCTCAATCTTCACATAGGATTTGTTGGGATTGGCGGCCAGTTCCCTATCGTGCTGGGTCGCTTGCACGGCAATGGTCGCATTCTCCTTGAACCTACGGCTGGTTTCCTTCACCACGGCAAAGGCTTCCGGCATGAGTTCCTTGAGGATTTCTTCGAGGTGCTTATCCCGTTCCTTTTTGAGGTTGTCCACCTCTTTGAAAAGGTCTTCCTTCTGGTGGATGTCTTCGGTTTCACGGGCCTGTACGAGCACGGACTCAATGTCCTGGTCAATGCCCGCCAAATGGTCGGCGATGCGCTGGCGGAATTCGAGTGTTTTGTTGCGGAGTTGGTCGTTGGAGAGGCCCTGGAGTTTTTCCCATTCCTCGTTCACGGCATCCACGATGGGGGCGTATTTGTCGTAGTCCCGTTCGTGTTTTGATTTGAAAAGCGATTTGAAAATACCAAACATGAGTGGATTGCGGATTTGGGATTACAGATTGCGGATTGTGGGTACGGGAAATCCGCAATCCGCAATCCGCAATCCGCAATCAAAAAGTGTGCAAAGATAGAACAAGCGAGGCAGTGTGGGGTGGGATTGTTCTACACAATTCGTTCCGCAAGGAAAATCCTGACGGGGTGTCAGGAATTACGGAGTTTCCTCAGCCGAAGTTGCCGAAGGCAGCCAAAAACATATGGCAGAATGGCAGGTGGGCTATTGAAAACAAAACGGGCCGATGGAAAGTCTTCCATCAGCCCGTTTTTGGCTCCCAATGTTTGGGGTGATAATTAAGGTTTCAATTGCCTTCTGTTTCGGCGCTTTTCATAGCCAGAAATAAACGGCCCCTGCGGCACCGTCTTTCCAGGGTGACAGTCCCATGCCTCTGGGGCATAGACCTTCGAAAAGAAGTAAATTTTATTATCATTTCCAGGGTCAAGGATGCTGATATCGTTGCCCGGATTAGAGTTCTTCGAGTTGGGCATGATGTTGAACGGGTCGTCGTTGGACATCAGGTAAAGCAAATCGGGGCACTCTCCCTCCCTGCTTGCAAAGGTGAACAGCAGCGTTTCTTCCCCTGCCCTGAACTGCATGGGCGGGTCGGCTTGGTCGAGGCCGAAGCTGATATAGTCCATCGCAGGATTCTCGACGGGTGTGCCCACAAAGGAGTTTTGCACCCATGTGCCACTGAAGCATTTCAGGTTGTTGAACTGCATATTGGGTGGCGAAACCAACGTGACTTGTCCAGAACCGATGATGAGGTACTCAGAAGGGCTGACGCCGGCCTCTGGCGTGGCGAAGACACCCCAAGCAGAACTGTCCTGTAGCCACTGCAATTTGAAATTGATTTGGGAGAATACGGGCAAGGCGCCAAAGCAAAAGGCGACCATCGCCAGTTTGGCGAGTGATTTAATGGAAACCATGGCTGTAACGAATTTTGAAAATTGCAGGGGGCGGGAAAAAATGGTTGACGCTAACAAAACGCAAGTTTAATGCCAGAAGGTTGTTGATGACCCAATGCACATCAATTTAAAGACACAGCGTATAATTGCTTTTGCAAATTCAATCAATTATGATAGAACACAAGTTTTTCGACCATCCCGATTTCGGGAAATTAGTGCTCCGCCTTGGCGTGGGGCTGGTGCTTTTCCTTCACGGCCTTGGCAAACTGGAATCTGGCATGGCTGGCACGGTGGGCATGGTAGAGGCTGCCGGGTTGCCTGGCTGGTTGGCCTATGGCAGTCTGCTTGGCGAGTTCGTTGCACCGTTGCTCATCATCGTGGGCAAATGGAGCCGTCCGGCGGGCCTCGTTTTGGCCTTCAACATGCTGATGACCATCCTCGTTGCGCACCGTGACATTGCTTTCCAACGCAATGACTTCGGCGGCTGGATGATAGAGCTGAACGTTCTTTTGATGCTGGGTGGCCTTGCTGTCGCAATGCTCGGTGCTGGTCGGTTCAGCCTGTCGAGGGGAGATGGGAGGTGGGATTGAAGCTGGGTATTGGGGATTGGGTATTAGGGATTGGGGATTGGAATTCAGAAGAACAAAAACACCACCGTGGCCAGCGTCATACCAATGACGAACTTCCTGTACAGCGATTCGCTCAGGTGCTTCGCAATGACGATGCCCAGCAGCGCCCCGGCAGCGATGACGGGGAACACCACGAAGTCCAGTTTCAAAGTCTCCCATGTAACCGTCTTCCATGAAAAAATATGGAACGGCAGCTTGAACATATTGATGCCCAAATAAAACCAAGCGCCCGTGCCGATAAAACTGTTCTTCGGGAGCCGCATGGAAAGTAGGTAGAGGGAGGTGATGGCTCCCGCCAAATTGCCCACCATTGTCGTATAGCCAGCCGCCAATCCCATCACCGCCCCGAAGGCCCAATGGCTCGGCACAAGGTACTCGGTGCGGGTCTCTTGCCAAATCATTATCGCTACGCTCAATACGATGATGACGCCCATGATGCGCTTAAACGCCTCATCGTCAATGGCTTGGCTCGTGAATGTGCCGACCACGATGCCCACGAAAGCCCACGGCAATAGTTTCCAAAGCACGGGCCAGTCAGCGTGGCGGCGATAATAAACCACTGCGAACACATCCGCCATGACCAGCATCGGCAGCACGATGCCCGATGATGCCTTCCCACCGAACACCGCTGCCATCACTGGCACGAACATCGTCCCCAAACCCGAAAGCCCCGTTTTGGAGAGACCAATGGCCAAGGCCGAGAGCGCCAAGACCCACCATTCGACGCCGCTGAGTTGAAATTGTTGAAGGAACTCCATTGCGGGCAAAGAAAAGGCTGTTTGGCCATCAAAGCCAAACAGCCTTTTCAAAATTGAGCGGCATGGCCGCTGGTCTGTAATTAAGCTCGTGTCAAATGATGTTTCTGAGCAGATAATACATCAGTCCTGAAATCAACATAGAAGCTGGCAATGTCAACAACCAAGCCAGTGCAATATTTTTGATGGTTCCTGCCTGCAGGTTTTTTGTTCCCTTCGTGGCTACCATTGCACCAGCAACGCCCGAAGATAGCACATGTGTCGTACTTACAGGCAAAGAAAATTGCGACGCCAGACCGATGGTCGCCGATGCGACAAGTTCAGCCGTTGCCCCTTCGGCGTAGGTCATGTGGTTTTTACCGATTTTCTCGCCAATCGTGACCACTATCCGCTTCCAGCCAATCATAGTGCCAATGCCCAACGATATTGAAATCAGCAAGATGGTCCAAGTGGGCACATGGGAAGTGTTTCGGCCCAATGCTTTTAGCTCTTTTTCGATGGTGGCACGGCTGTTTTCGTCCTTTATCACGTTGGGTGTGGATAGGAGCGTTTCCATGTTTTTCTTCAAGATGCCAATCCGCTTGCGGATGGCCAGTTTCTTCTTGACATCGTTTGGGTCATTGTTGGCCACATCGGTTTTCAACAGTTCAACGGTCTCCTTCGCCTTGTCAAGTTCGGGAAGTACGATGTCGCTGGGCAGAGCGGCTTGGATATTAGTTAGCGAAGTGACCGCCTTTTGGCTGTCAAAATCTGGTGAAAGTGCAAATTGCATTGGAGCAAAAGTCATCAGGGCTATGAGCATAAGGCCGACACCTTTCTGACCGTCATTAGAGCCATGAAAAAAGCTGACCATGGTGCAGGTTGCCATCAAGATGGCCCGTATGCCCCAAGGTGGCGTGCTGCCCGGCTCTGGGTCCTTAAATATTTTCTTGTTCTTGACGACCTGTTTCAAAATGAACATGAGTAGGATGGCCATCGAAAAGCCAAAGGCGGGCGAGAAAAGCAAGGATTGGCCTATTTTGAGGGCCTCGTTCCAGTTGACGCCAACATTGTCCGTGTTTTCTGGCATCATCGAGAACACCATGCCGACCCCTAACAACGAACCAATCATGGTATGCGAACTGGAGCAGGGTATGCCGAAGTACCAAGTGCCCACGTTCCAGATAATTGCTCCGAGCAGGGCCGATATTATCATTGCAATGCTGTGGTGGAGGTCCTGCCCCATGAGCGCCTCCACAGGCAAAAGGTTGGCAATTTTTAGTGCGACGCCCATTCCAAACAGATAACTGCTGGTGACAACACCGAGGAAGTTCATCAAGCCCGACCAGACTACCGCCTGGACGGGTTTCAGTGTGCCCGTGTAAATCACCGTGGCGACAGCGTTGGCCGTGTCATGGAATCCATTTACAAACTCAAAAGCACAGACAATGAAAATGGTGACGCAAAGCAAAATCAGAAGCCCTGTAGAAAGTCCCAAGTCTATCCCAAATAGCATAAAATTTTGTTTGTTTTTAAATGTCCAAAGGTAAGACGAGGGTGCTGCATGGCTGTCTTCCCAAGGTTAATTTTGGGTTAAGTGGTGAAAAGTCACCGCAGTGACAGGGGGAGTCATGGTAGTTTTGTCTTGCCAATTGTCCAGAAGCCCATCTTCAAATTCATGCGTGCAACTATCAAAACCCTTGTTTCGCTGGCTATTTTGGCCACAGGTTGCGGCAGCGATGGAGGCAACCCCAACAGCGTGCACCTGTCTGTGAAAGGCTCCGACACGCTCCTACCAATAACGCTGCTGGCCGCCGAATCCTTTATGAACAACGACGCTAATGCCGCCATTTCGGTCGTTGGGGGCGGTTCAGGCACAGGCATCACCGCACTTATTGATGGCACAACGGACATTGCCATGTCATCGAGGGAAATTGAATTAAGCGAAAAATTCAGAGCAAAAAACAAAGGGCTTGAATACCGTGAGGTCGTAATTGGCTTCGATGCCCTTGCTGTCGTCACGAATCCATCAAATCCCGTCAACCAGCTTACTCGTGAACAAATCGAGCAAATTTTCACGGGCGAAATCAAGAATTGGAAAGAAGTCGGCGGTGCCGATGCTCCCATCGTGGCCTACAGCCGGGAAAGCTCCAGCGGCACCTACGAGTTCTTCAAGGAACACGTGATGGACAAAAAGAACTATGCCACCACCGTGCTGAACATGCCCGCCACGGGTGCAATAGTGCAGTCTGTTAGCCAGACTAAAGGAGCCATCGGTTACGTGGGTCTGGCTTACCTGACCGACGGCGTGAAGGCACTGGCCGTTTCCTACGACCAGGGCAAGACTTTCGTCGCTCCATCGGTGCAGGGTGCCAAGGACAAGAGCTACCCTATCGCCCGTGCGATGTACTATTTCTACGATGCCAAGAACGAGGCAAAAGTCAAGTCCTTCGTTGACTACGTGATGTCCGACGCCGGGCAGAAGAACGTGGGCGATGCAGGGTATGTGCCAGTAAAATAAGGTATTAGAAATTAGGTATTGGGTATTGGCCGTCAATAGTCTGGCTAATACCCAATACCAAATACCCAATCTCTTTCAATGCGCTTACGCCGTTTCACCGAGCCAGTCTTCGAGAGCCTCATCAAAATCTGCGGGTATTCCAGCGGGTTTGTGGTGCTGCTCATCATCGTCTTCCTGTTCAAGGAGGGCATTTCGTTCTTCGGCAGCTCGCCCGTAGAGGAAGGGTTTACGATGTACGTCCACCCCAGCAACCCGGTGAAGGACTTGTCCGCTGCGCAAATCAAGGACGTTTTCGACCAAAAAATCACCAACTGGAAGGCGCTTGGCGGCGCTGACCAGCCCATCCAGCGGTTCACTTTGGACGAATTGGGCGAGGCATTCACCGAGGAGCAATTGGGCAAGGAGTTCGAGTTTTTGCCGAAATGCATTGACAGCTACATGGACAGCCTCCCCGGCTCGCTGGCCTTTTTCCCTTCGGCGCAAACGGACGGCAAGCTGAAATCTGCTGTTCCGATTCAAATTGACAAAATCACGGTAGGAAAGTTCCTCTCCGACACGGAGTGGTTCCCGACGAGCCGCCCCGCAGCCCGCATGGGTGTGATGCCGCTGCTGCTCGGCACCTTGTTGGTGTCGTTTTTTGCCATCATCATCGCCCTGCCGCTGGGTTTGGCAGCCTCTATCTACTTAGCAGAAATCGCCGATGAGCGGGTGCGCAAGTTCCTGAAACCCGTCATCGAATTGCTGGCGGGCATACCGTCCGTGGTTTACGGCTTCTTCGGCCTCGTGGTCATCGTGCCGTTCGTGCAGTCGGCGTTCAACCTGCCCGTTGGCGAAACGGCCTTGGCGGGTAGCATCGTGCTGGCCATCATGGCCCTGCCGACTATCATCACCGTATCGGAAGATGCGCTGCGCACTACGCCACGGGCTATGAAGGAGGCCAGCCTCGCCTTGGGTGCTTCGCAATGGCAGACCATCCGTAAAGTGGTCGTGCCGTATGCCTCTTCGGGCATCACCGCTGCTGCCATTTTGGGCATCGGTCGGGCCATCGGCGAGACGATGGCGGCGCTCATGGTCACCGGCAACTCGGCTATCATGCCACCGACCTTGTTGCAGCCCGTGCGCACCATCCCCGCCACCATTGCGGCGGAGTTGGGCGAGGCGCCGTTTGGCGGCCTACACTTCCAGGCGTTGTTTGCGCTGGGGTGCTTGCTGTTTATTATTACGTTGATAATCAACTTGTTGGTGGAACGAGTTAGCACCAAGAAATTATGAAATTGAGAAATTAGGAAATTGAAGCCGACCTCCAAGTTCCTAATTTCTAATTTCCAAATTTCCATTTTATGACCTTCCCGGAAAGTAACGACAAACGTAAAAAACTGGGCCAAGCCATCATGTTCGGCTTGTCCCGTGGCATCAGCTATGGCATCGTGGCCGTGCTGTTCCTCATATTGTTTTTCATCATCAAACAGGGCATCGGGGTGGTCAATTGGGAGTTCTTGACGGCTATGCCGAAGGAGGGCATGACCAAGGGCGGCATCTGGCCAGCCATCGTCGGCACGGTCTATCTTGTGCTGGGCAGCATGTTGTTCGCCTTCCCTGTAGGTGTAATGGCGGGCATTTACGTGAACGAATACGCCGTGGAAGGCCACGTGAAGCGCATCGTAAAAATGATGACGAACAACCTAGCGGGGGTGCCGAGCATCATCTTCGGCCTCTTCGGGATGGCCTTGTTCGTGAATCAAATGGGCTTCGGGGCGAGCATCTTGGCAGGTTCGCTGACACTTGGCTTGTTGGCATTGCCCATCGTCATCCGCACCACGGAGGAGGCGCTGAAATCGGTGGACGACACCTTCCGGCAAGCCAGTTATGCCCTCGGCGGCTCGAAGCTCTACACCATCCGCAAGGTGGTGCTGCCCATCGCCCTGCCGAACATCCTGACGGGCCTCATTCTCGCCGTCGGGCGGGTATCGGGGGAAACGGCGCCGATTCTTTTCACAGTAGCAGCTTATTTTCTACCCAAATTACCGAGCAGCATTATGGACCAGGCAATGGCGCTGCCGTACCACCTTTACGTGATTTCGACGAGCGGCACGCAGATAGAGGCCAGCCGCCCAATGGCCTACGGTACGGCACTCGTACTGGTTGTTATTGTATTGATTGTCAATGTGTTGGCGGCACTGCTGAGGAATTATTTCGGAAAAAAAGTAAAAATGGGTTGAAAGTCGGGGGACAGCTCTGTTAGAGCTTCGAAGCTCTAACAGAGCTGTCCCCCGACTTTCAACAATTACCAAAATGGCTAACAAACTCGAAACCATAGACGTCAACCTCCACTACGGCGATTTCCATGCGCTGAAGGGCATTTCGTTGGCTATTCCCGACCATTCGGTGACAGCGCTCATTGGCCCGTCGGGCTGCGGGAAGAGCACTTACCTGCGCCTGTTCAACCGGATGAACGACCTCATTCCGAACACGAAAATCACGGGGCAGGTGCTGATGGACGGCGAGGATATTTACAAGATAAAATCCTCGAAGATTGACCACCTGCGGCGCACGGTGGGCATGGTGTTCCAAAAGCCGAACCCGTTCCCAAAGAGCATTTTCGAGAACGTGGCCTACGGGCTGCGGGTGAACGGAATCACGGACAGCAGTTTCATCGAAAACCAAGTGGAAAAGACACTGCGGCAGGCGGCATTGTGGGAAGAGGTGAAGGACAAGCTGAAAAAATCGGCGTTCGAACTATCCGGCGGACAACAACAGCGGCTTTGCATCGCAAGGGCCTTGGCCATTGAGCCGACCGTGATTCTGATGGACGAACCCGCCTCGGCGCTCGACCCCATTTCAACGGGCAAAATCGAGGACCTGATTTTTGAACTGAAAAACGAGTTCACCATCATCATCGTTACGCACAATATGCAGCAGGCGGGCCGGGTGAGCGATTACACGGGCTTTTTCTACCTTGGCAACCTGATTGAATTTGACAAGACGAAAAAGATTTTCACCAATCCGTCGAAACAGGAGACAGAGAACTATATCACTGGACGTTTTGGATAATTCGATTTCGGATTGCGTATTAGGTTCCCTTCGAGAATGACAAAAATGGAACCCAATCCGCCATCCGCAATCCCAAATCCGCAATCGAATGACTCATTTAGATTCTGAACTCAATATCCTCAAGTCCGACATCCTCGAAATGTGGCGCTTGGTGGTCGGCCAGCTCGAAAAGGGCAAGGAGGCGCTGACCAATTTCGACCGTGACCTCGCAGAGGAGGTGGTCGAGAACGAAAAGCGGGTGAACTCCTACGAGCTGAAGATTGACAAGGACTGCGAGAACATCTTCGCCTTGTTTCAGCCTGTGGCTACGGACTTGCGCCTGGTCTTGGCCTCGCTAAAAATCTGCAACAACCTTGAGCGGGTGGGCGACATCGCATCCGGCGTGGCCGACTTCGTGCTGGATGCGGAGGAGAATTTCAACAAGGACATTTTGGAGCAAACCAAAATACTTGAAATGTACGGCATCGCCAACGAGATGATGGCCGATACGCTGGAGGCGTTCGACAACGAGGACACCCGGCTGGCCCGCACCATGTTCAAGCGGGACAAAATGTTGGACAAGATTGACGACGAGGCGCTCGACCTCGTTTATGAGTGCATCAAAGCGTACCCCGAACAGGCCCGCAACACGCTGCTCGTCATGTCCATGATTCGCAAACTGGAGCGGGTAGGCGATATGTCGAAGAATATTGCGGAGGAAATCATTTTCTACTTTGAGGCAAAGGTTTTGAAGCACAAGAAGAAAAAGCAAAAAGAAGGTGATGAGTAATTGGTGATTGGTGACTGGTGGCCAAGTATTAGCTTTGAGGCAAAATCAAAGCTGATTATGCGTCGTTTCCTATTTTTATTTATTGTCCTCGCATTTGGCGTTTCGCCTGTGTTTTCCCAAAAGGTTTTAACGCTGGAAGAAGCTACGTCTGCCGTGCTTTCAAAGAATTACGGCATCCTGTTGGCCAAGAACGACTCAGTGGCCTATGCCCTCGACGTGAACTACGTGGACTGGGCGATGGCGCCCCGTGTGAACGCCACGTTAGGCGCCATTCGCAACAACAACGACCAGCGGCAGGAGTTCTCGGACGGCACGGTGCGGGAGCGGGACAATGTGAAATCCACAAACCTGACCGGCTCGGTGGGGCTGAACTGGCTACTTTTTGATGGGAAAAGGATGTTCATCGCCAAGGAGCGCACCCTCGAAATTGCCCGCACGGGCGAGCTGGTGGTGAAGGCCCAAGTGGTGAATACGGTGGCCGAGGTGCGCAACGTCTATTTCAATATCGTGCGGCAGAAGCAGCAACTGAAGGCGATTGAAGAGCAGATGTCCATCAGCGAGGAACGGGTGAAGGTGGCCGACCGCAAGCTCTCCACGGGCCTCGGCAGCAAGCCGGAATTGCTGCAAGCTAAAGTGGACTTGAACGCACAGAAGGCCCGCCAACTTCAGCAGCAGACGCTCATTGCGCAGCAAAAAGAACTGCTTGACCAATTAGCGGGCGGGCAGTTGGGCGTTGGGTTCGACGTAGTGGAAGGCATTGATTTTGACAATAACCTGAATATCAGGGCAATAGAACAAAACCTCACAAACACAAACCCATCTCTTTTGCTGGCGCAACGCAATATCGGCATTGCGCAGCTGACTTTACGGGAGCACGAGGCGAGCCGCTACCCTACCCTTTCGTTCAGTTCGGCCTACAACCTCGGCCTCACCGACAATAAAACAGTGGTGAACCCCTTCCAGCCACTGACAAGCGGCTCCAAAGGCTTCAACTACGGCCTGACGGCCAATATCCCCATCCTGAATTTCCGGCAGGAGCGCCGGAACATCGAGGCCACGAAAATCAGCATTGAAGGGCTACAACTTTCGCTAAAAGACCAGCAAACGGCTATCGGCACGGGCCTGCGGAATGCTTTTCGGGCTTTTGAGTACCAGTTGCAAGCGCTGAAATTGGAGGAAGAAAACATCGAATTGGCCAAGGAAAACGTGGTCATCGCCCTGGAGCGGTTCAAGCAGGGCGTTAGCACCTATCTTGAATTGCGGGAAGCGCAGAAAAGCCTCGAAGATGCCTACGACCGCCTCATTGCGGCACGCTACAATGCAAAAGTGGCGGAGACGGAGGTGCTGCGATTGAAGGGGGATTTGGTGCGGTGATTTATGCTATTTGAGTTAATAGGTTCAACAGCGCCATCACTATCTGGTTGTTCTGCTGCGTGGACTCCGAATTGCTCATCAGCCCCAAACGGCTTTCTCGTTGGAGTTTGGCCCACCGCTGTGCAAGCGAAGTGACCTCCAAGTTGAAATCCTCATCCTGCGTTTCGCCCAAGGTGGAAAGCTGCTCCAGCGCCTTATCAATCCGGGCTTGGCTGACCAGTTTCGTGATGTTTTTTTTGAGTTCTTGGGTACTGTTTCCGTTTTGTTGCTGGGGAGAAACTTGCTGGTTGTAGTGGTTCACAGTGTCGCCGATGTGTACGTTGCCTTGTGCTGAAATATGGGAACCCGTAACCATGTTTTTCATCGAACCAGCTTGGCTCTCAAAGGGAGAATTAGAGGGAGCGTGTTCGTGCGGGACTTCCAACTGTAATTGATAAACCAGTTCCAGCACAAAAGCGGCCATATTGTCGGCCGCCAGTTCTTGCGAGCCGCCTTCATCTGACTTCGATTTGTTGTTGAGCAGGTCAGAGATGCCACGGATATTGATATGTGGGATATTGGGGTAAAAATGCATGGCCTGCGAGAACCCAACAGCCTCCATCTCAACGGCTGTGGTATCGTTGAAATCGTCCTTTATTCGTCGGAACTCTGCCGAATCGGTGGCGGCTACGACTTTGTTGGCGGCGGCTATCGCCCCAAAAATGACCTTGCAGGGCTGGTTGTTGCGACAGCGGTTGCGCCATACTGCGTTTGCGGCAACTGATTGGGCCGTGGCCAGCAAGTGCTTGCTATAATAGCCGGACTCGGGTCGGGTCTTGAAGCCGTCACTCGTCACCTTGCCGAAGTCGTAGCCATAGAACTTGGTGCCCACCACTACATCGCCAATGTTCACATCTTTTACACCACCTGCCACGCCACAAAGGATGACCGCCTGTGGCATGAATTTGCGCATTACTTTCTCGGTAGCCAAGGCCGTGTTTTCATTCTTCGCCCCGCCCAATTGAAGCACCAGGTTGAAGGAATGATGGATGCCATTAAATGGCACATGCAGGTATCGGATACCTTCCAGAATTTGCTCCCGGTAGGAGGGAAGCTTGGAAAGTACTGCGTCAAGTTCAACCTGAATAGGGGTGATGATGGCTAAGTTCATAAATGGCGTTCAATGCTGGTAAACGGGGTTTTGATTTTCGGGGACGAGGCATAAAAAAAAGCAGAGCAGCCTCCAAAACGCTGTATTCCTATTTGTTCACTTGCAATGCAACGCTATTCTTGATTTAATATGCCATTTAAAAGACCGGAGGCTGCTCTGCTTGAACAAGTTATGGCAAATTTTTTCGAGCCGTGTTTGAGCTTAGTTTGATATTGGTCATATTGGTTTGCTTCAAGATATTCCAAATAGTGCGTTCAGAGAGATTGAACCGGTTCGCCAAAAGGCAAACATTCTGGGTCTTCTGCATGTCGCCCTCCTTTAACAAATGTTTCATCTCCCGCAGAACGGTAAAGCGCAAAATCTGAGCGGTTGGTATCAAATCCTGGTCTATGAGGAAGGTCAGCAGCCGATCGTCAGTATGAGGGACTTCGTGCTGCTCACACCAGTCAACATAAGAACTGCTCAGATGCTTTAAGAATTTGTCAAGCAGGTGTTTTCGATGAATTTCCATGTTTGTCGAATTGGCAAGGGTTCGTTCTTTGGAATCAGTGCAAAATCTTGGTTAAATAAGCTGCATGTACGCATAGTGTTTCATAGTGCTGGTGCAATGATATGACCAGCAATTGGAATTTGAGAAAGACAAATAATCCGCTATTCAGCCCAGATTTGCAGTCGTTTGAAAGTAGAAGTTGTTCAGTAGTTAAGCGCTTAATGCCCTAAAAATCTATCTGGGATTGCGTTTAACCCAGCAATCAAAAATCATAAATCAATTATTCTCAATTACTTACATTCTTACTATTGTAAAAATTCATCAAAAAAAATCCTTTAAGCAGGATACGACTGAATTCATTTTGTATCCAAAATTTTCACCCAAAAATTTGAACAAATTTAGCCCGTCCGATTCCAGAAATGGGTAACAAACTCACCATCAGGCGACGAATCAAATGCAGTATCCAAAATGAATGTGACCCGTAGAATTGCCGAACGGAACTGTGGCAAACAAGGTATTCAAAAGTACCGTATCTCATAATTTGTTTAACCAGCTATTGTAGCAATCCTACTCCACCACAAACTTCTGCACCTGTTTGCCTTCTTCCGACATTATGGTCAAAAAATAGACTCCGCTCGCCAGCGTTGAAACATCCAAGTGGCGGCTGCCAGCTTGCAGTTGGCCCGCACGTACCTGTCTGCCAAAATTGTCGGTGATGCGATAGGCCATTCTACCGCTGTTTTCCAATCCAAATAATTGGAGCAAGCCACGGGTAGGATTGGGACCTATCATAAGGCTTAAACCCGATGCCTCATGGGTGGGCGAATTGATGTCCGTTGGAGATGCGTTGAAGGTGGCCGAGCCGCCCCACTCTAAGGTAAATCCCCCGCCGGAGCTTGAAAAATTATTGACCACCAATGCAAAACTTTCCCCTGCTTGGCAATCGAGAAACCTCAAGAAATTATTGTTGCCATTGTTGCATCCTGGCTGTTCATCAATGTCGGTTTCGGTTAGGTTGAGTCCGGTTGGCCCGGTGCATGGGATGCTCCCAAGTGAGTCGCCAATATTCTCGCCCGCTGCCATGCAGCGCTGTAGAATTTTCTCTTGGCAGAGAAGGTCACCGTCGAAGCGGAATACGGCAAAGTCGAGGTCGTCAAAGTCGGCGATTGGCGTCAGCACAAAGGTAATCGTGCCGGGCTGGTCTATTTGCCAGGAAAACCAAGTGGATGCAAACTCCTGCCCCAAACAGGTGCTGCCCAAATCATCAACCTCCCCCTCTCCTGTCGTGGTCAGGATTGTGACGGGGTCCATATTGGTCAAGAGCATAGAAGAGGCACAATCAGAATGTGATTGAGCCGTTGCGCCAGCAATGAAGAAATAAGTAAAAAACAGGAAAGACAGACAGAACGGTTTCATAATGCAGAAATTAGTAACGTTGAATGGTGGGAAAGTGGATAAAAAACGTTCAAAAGTTGATTTCGCTGACCAATATTGCGAAATAAGCGGTGACAGTTCCTTTAAAACCATCACCGCTTTCGTCATAGCATCATCTTCGCTGCAAGGCCATCAAAAACGGAAAGGCTCTTTCGTTCCCTTAACGGCAGCCACGTCATTGACACCCGGACGGAAGTCCTTCAAGCTGGGCAACGACTTCATTTTGTTGTTGAACGTCTTGTTGGATTTGGTTGTCTTCCGTTTATCGTAGCCATCCTTGCAGTCCTCCGTTATCTTCTCGTAATTGATAACGCCCGTCGAAAGGTTGTAATCGAAGGTCTCGATGGCATCGCAATCCGCCCCGGCGATGTAGGTTGCACCAATCAACTTGTAGTCGTTGTCCTGAAAGCGGAAGCGGTGCGTGTAGTCCCAAGTATCACGGCTGCCCCCAAAATGATGGAGCACGAGCACACCGTTGTCAACCGAAACGGTATCGAAAGGGTCGCCTTTCAGGCCGCCGCTCTCGCTGCTCATGATGGCGCCCTTGTAGTTGTTCAGCAGTTCCATTTTGCCGTCCTTCTGCTTGTAGATGTGCAGTTCCCGTGCCGTGCCGATGCCGTTTTCGCTGTCCTCCTTTCCGGTATCGAACACCGCCACGGCCTCTGCTTGGCCATCGCCGTCCAAATCGCCGGATGCCTCGGCTAATTTCGTCATGCCAGCGGGCGTGGCCACAAGTTCGGCAGCGGCGGCGGGCGCAGCCTCTGTTGCTGCAACTTGCCCAATGGTATCAACGGTGGCAGTGGCCTCGGCTTCGGCTTCTTGTTGGTTGCCTTGGCAAGCAGTCAACCACACAGCGGCAGCAAATAGGATTATAGATTTTTTCATAAAAGTTTTAGGTGGATTTAGATGTAAAAAAAGGTAATGTTCAGATACTTTGGCCGTTGCGGCGCAAATTATCGGTCGCAAATGTAGTGAAAGCAGAAATATTGCTTCATTTGAAAAGTAGTTATTGCTCCGCCGCCTAATCCAATTTAACCAATTTCTGGACAGCCCGTTGCCCGTTTTCAAACTGAACATGAAGGATATACAACCCATTTTGCAAGCCCTGCAATTCAAGGTCGCAATGATTCGCAGCCACATCAACTTGTCGGATGTGCTGGCCGTTCACGCTTTGCAACTCGATGTGCTTGATGGCTTCCGACGACCAAATGGCCACGTTAGCATGGGCAGGGTTGGGAGCTATTTGCACCAGTTGGGCATCCATAGGTTCAGATGTCCCAACGAAATTGGTATGCAGTTGAAGATTGTCCAGCAACACAAAATCATCTGTATCATAATTGGCAGGGTTAGTTGGATAATCCCCATATGCTGCATAGAACAGCATCGTTAGTTCCCCTTTGAAATTCGGGGGCAATTGGTAGCCGTGGTGTACTTTTTCGCCCTCTGTTTGCCAATAAATAATATCGCCACCAACATCATTGCCTTCCCATTTTACTTGCAGCATACTGCTATACTCATAGCTTTCGGCAACGGCCGAATCACTCCTGAACGATACCATATCGAAGTCGAGATAAGGGCTGGAATATGCCGAAAAATCAACACAGGCCCTGATTCTGGCATTTATTCCAGTACTAAATAACTCGTTGTCGAAACTGTCCTCAAAGTTTGGGCAATGCATGATATTTACATTAAAAAAAGAATTTCCCCATGTGCTGAAATACTGCTCGCCTTGATAGAGCACCAATGGGTTGCCGTATAAACTTTTTACTTCCAAATAATCGTCCTGCTGTAATGGCTGGTTAAAATCGTTCAAATAGTCGCTATCAATTGTTTTAAAATAATCAAAATTAACTAACTGGCTATTGTTGCCAGTGTCAAAATCTTCTGCATATTGTATCCCCATGATTGGGGGAAAGCTCAAATTAGCAGTGCTTATATCAATGGTAAACTGCTGATATATCCCCCCTAATGGCGTCAACGCTTGGTCAAGGGTATAATCCTGTGTCCAGAACATATTGCCAACAGCGTCTATCGCATATAATTGCATTACTGTGCCAGCGGGTACCGCCTCGCAGGTTCTATTGTAGATGGAAACAGCCACCTCCATTTCATTGGAAAAACACTTCGGCGTACCCGCAATTGCACTTACGTGAAAACTTATATCATGTGCATCGTATGCTACAATAGACGATTCAAAAAAGCCATGATTATTGGATGGGTCATCATTGGCCAGGTCAATAATGGCATTGACAAATACATAACCCGCTTCCGGGTAGTTGAGCCAATCATTGACAACCACCTGAACCACCTCCCCCGGCTCGATGGGCATATTAATCGCAGCTTCGTATGCTGCCATGCTGCCGTTTCCTGTGTCTGTTAGCTGCAATTTGCCGTTCATGGACGGCAGGTAGGTCACCGAGCCTATATTGGCAACCTCAATCGTCACTGGATGGTACTCATTCAAGCCACAGAACTTGCCAGTGGCATCGTAGGAGTTGATGGTGAGGTCCAAGCCCGGGCTGGCAGTTATGGGTAGCCCGACCGCCTTCCAAGCTTCTTCCACGGCTGTCACTTCCACGGAGCCAGCGCCGTACAACTCCGTCGCCGCTAATACGGAATACTCGTAAAATGCTTGATAGTCAGAGCTTGGCGTAAAATAGGCATGATTGACCTTAAACACGATTTGCCCGGCCTTATCCATGCCAATGGCCGGCACGTTGTAGCCCTGCCCTATTTGATTGACGCCTTGTTTGCCGTCCACCACCATCGTGAACCAGAGGTTGCCCACAGCGCTGTTGGTGTGTACACCCCTGCCATCACCCCAAAGCCAGCCTTTGTAAAAATCGGGCATTAAAACGCTCGCAGGGTCGTCCATGACACGCCACGGCTTGGCCTCCGGAGTAAGGCTGAACGAATGCCCCAAGTCCCAACTGAAGTCATCCGGCGTGGTCTTGTATTCCAGCATTTTCCCGAACATATCGGCAAGGCTCTCGTTGATGGCGCCCGATTCCCCCTGGTAAACGAGTTGGGAGCTATGGTCTATCATGCCGTGCGTGAACTCATGGCCCACCACCTCCAAGGTCGTCAGCGGCCCGTAAAGGCAGTTGCCGTCCCCATAGTTGGTAGAAGTACCGTCCCAGAAGGCATTCACGTCGCCTCTCCCATCATTGTGTACCTGAAGCATCAGCGCCTTGCCATTGCCATCCAGTCCCGACCAAGCGTAGTCGCCCAGCATCATGTCGTAGTACTCCTGTGCACAATAATGGGCGTCGAGCGCCACTTCGTCCATGGAACCATTGGTCAGGTCCCAGTCCGAGCTGGTGCTGGTATAAACACTGCCTTGGGGGCTGTTCACCGTGATGCCCTGCCCACGGGTCGGGTCGTGCAGGTGGTATAGCGTCGGATTAATTTTATCCGTGATGATGTCTTGTACACCGTAGTACTTCGTTTTGGCGGTGCTTGGAACGCCCTCATGCAGCATAAGCGGGAACTGGCACAATACCTTGCCATCCAGCGCATCCACAAAAAAGCGCTGCCTGTCGAGCGGCTCGGAGCTGGAAACATCCACTTGGTACGCCAATCGAAGCTGTTCGGAAATACCAGGGAAACGGGGGTCTATCCAATAAAGCACAGGCTCGCCTATCGTACCATAAACCGCTGCATTCATCTCCTTTTTCGCCAACATGACCGCCGTTGCAGGGCCGACGGTCGGCAGGGGCATCGGCTCGGACATTGGACTGTATCGCCCTGTGGCCCTCACCACTGTGCCATCTTTTTCGTGCAAAATATACGTGTTGCCAAAAATGGGGACGCCTGCGTGCAACTGCTGGAATTTGTAATGACGGTAGCCATTGTCGCCCGGCACTGCGCCAATCAACGACATTTCCGTCTGCTCGCCAAGGTGCATCTTGTCGGACAGCTTGGTGAAATAATCATCATGCCCCCATTTGCCGTCCGTTACCTCGTAATTTTGGAATTGGCGGGTATGATAGACCTTCGAGTAACGCTTGTTTTGCCCTGAACCCAAACTTAGGAAGATGACTTGCAGGAGCAATGTCAAAAAGAGTGTCTTCGTTTTCATAACTGCGGATTTAGGTAGCTTCGAGTTGTTGGTTTCGAAACTAATTTTTTGCCAAATGTCGTGTTTTTGATACTTGGTGTGTTTGTCAAATCCTGCTTAGTGTTTGCAAGCATACAAAATGTGAGTACTGGTTTTTGGTGGAAAAAGGTGCTGGGTAGGGGCTGGTAGAGATTTGTAAGGTGTGAAATTGCATGGGCTGAGGATATACTTGAAACAATGGGGCGAGAGGTTTTCGGCCAAGGATTTTGAAAAAGAATGGGAGGGGTGGGAAAAAAATTTGTGGGTGTGCAGAAACTGTTATCTTAGCATTCGAGAAAACTTATGCCATGCTTCAATTTGACAAAAAAGGGCATCTTGAACCCTATACCATCACAGAAATCACTTTAGCGGAGTTTGAGTCCTTCTTTGTAGAAGGTTTGGAAGACCGGAAGCACAGGAGGCGGCTGTTTAGCGATTATTTGTACTACTTGGAGGCGTTGAAGGTAGTCATAAAGCAACCCTTTGAACAATGGGTGAATGGCAGTTTTCTTACGAAGAAGCAAAAGCCGGGAGATATTGACTTGGTGAACTTTATTGATTATCAGGTAGTTGAACAAAAGGAGCACATTCTTAGGCAGCTTTCAAGGACGCCTGCTTTTGAAATCTTCCAAGTTGATGCTAATATTGTAAAAGTTTATCCAGAAGGTCATCCCAAGGCCGTGTTCACAAAATCTGACCAACTGTATTGGGAGCATCAATTTGGATACACCGCCAAGAATCGAAGCAATAAGCGCTTTCAAAAAGGATTCATCAAAATCGTTTTTTGACATGAAATTAAAGAACGGCTACAGGATAGAAGACCTCATCGAACAAATCGAAAAGGTCAACAAGATGGTGGAACTACACCAAGGCGACCATTTTATGCAGGAACAGTATGTTTATCGGCGCAATGTTTTCTTGAAGCAATTGATCGCCGAATTGCTGAAATTGGATGGGTATTCACCTCGCTTATTTGAAGCCATCCACAATTCCGTGAAACTACTCGAAAAAGATGCCGCCAAATTTGCGAAGCCATTGCCGGAGGATTGGCAGTTGGATTTGAGGCCGTTGGTAGCATAAGGCCTATGGGTTGGACATTTTCACCAAAACGACGAGGGGCCGTGGCTAAATTAGCCACGGCCCCTCGTCGTTTTGTGCACCGGAAACTCAGTTCCGGCGGCCCACCGGAACTGGGGTTCCGGTGTACGGGTTTCACGCCTTCCTCGCCACCCGATACAGCACCCACCCCATAAACGCAAAGAACGCCACGCCCAACCACATGAACCCTTGCTCGCCGAAGGCGTGGGCCAGCCCGTTCTTTTCAAGGTTGATGGCGTCCAACTGAGCCGACATGCTCACGGAGAGGATGGCTATCACCACGCCCATGAGCGCACCGCCTGCCACGAGGCCAGTGGCGAAAAGGTTGCCCTTGCCAAGTTCGTCGTCGCCTTCAGTCTTCTCGCCACTGCGCTCCTTGCGCCATTCAACGATGCCCTTGATGGCACCACCGAGGAAGATAGGCAGCGTGGTGCTGAGCGGCAGGTAGAGGCCCACGGCGAAGGAGAGGGATTTCACGCCGCAAAGCTCCATCACGATGGCGATGAACACGCCGACCAGTACAAATTGCCAGTCGAGGTTGAAGGACAACAGACCTTTAATCAGCGTGGCCATGAGCGTCGCCTGTGGTGCTGCGAACTTCTCGCCGATGGCATGCTGGATGCCCTGTGCCGCCAGTTCTGGTGTGGGTGTGTCGAGGTATTTCACCGTCAGTCCAATAACGATGCTGGACACAATGGCACCAATGAAAAGGGACATCTGCTGATATTTGGGGGTGGCGCCAACGAGATAGCCCGTCTTGAGGTCTTGGCTTGTAGCCCCTGCGTTTGCGGCAGCGATGCAAATCATGCCACCCACGACGAGCACCATGGGTTCGTAGGTCTTGCCCGTCCAGCCGATGCCGATGAAGACAAGCGCCGTGGCCATGATGGTGGCGATGGTCATGCCGGAAATCGGGCTGTTGGAAGATCCGATGATGCCCACGATACGGCTGGCAACCGTTACGAAGAAAAAGCCGAACAGCACCACCAACAGTCCCAGGACGAGTTTGGAACCGAAGCCAGTGCCGGGGATGATGGGCAGCGCCGCCATGAGCAGGATGAGCGCCAAGCTGCCAAAACCCACGACTTTCATGCTAAGGTCGTTCTCCGTTCGGCTGATTGCACCACCAGCAGCACGTTCCTTCAATGCGCCAACGCTTTCTTTAAATGAGGAAATGATGGTCGGAATCGTTTTCAGCAAGGTAATGAAACCGCCTGCAGCCACTGCCCCTGCACCGATTTGCCGCACGTATGCCCGATAAACCGCCGAGGCCGTGTCGCCGAAGCTATGCGCAGTGGGGTTCCAGTCGCCGGGGCCGCCCGCCGTCACGAGGTCTTTCAGGTAGCCGAGTTTCACCAGTTGCGCAGCAATGATGTCCGGTGGAACCAGCGTAGCCAACAGCGGGATGAGGCCGAGCCAAGCGAGTACGCCGCCCGCCACGAGTACGCCCGCTATCCTTGGGCCGATGATATAACCGACGCCCATATATTCTGGGGTGATTTCGGCGCTGACGGTGGCGGCAGGGAAGTATTTATTGGCCATCGTGGTGCCAAACGTCGGCACTTCGCTGATGACGTGAAAGACTTTTTGCAGCAATGCATAAACAAAGGCGAAGCCAAGCCCCTGATAAGCGGTTTTGGCAAAGGAGCCTCCCTTGTCGCCGGCGATGAGAACTTGCCCGCAGGCCGTACCTTCCGGGTAGGGCAGCGTGTCGTGTTCCTTCACGATGAGGCTTCGCCGCAAGGGAATCATCATCAGCGTGCCGAGGATGCCGCCCAGCACGGCGAGGGCGAAAATCGTCCAGTAACGGAAGAACTCGTCGCCAACGGCGGGGTCGCTGAGGAAGAGGAAGGCGGGCAGCGTGAACACCACGCCCGCTGCGATGCTCTCCCCTGCCGAGCCTGCGGTCTGGATGATGTTGTTTTCGAGGATGGTCGTCCCGAAGAACTTCTGCCCCAAGGATATCGCCAACACGGCGATGGGGATGGAGGCGCTGACGGTGAGGCCTGCTTTCAAGGCCAAGTAAACGGTGCTGGCCCCGAAGATGATGCCGAAGATGGAACCGAGCACGATGGCCTTCACGGTGAACTCCTTGACGCTCGTGTTTTCGGGTGCGATGTAGGGCTTAAATGGTTGTTTCATTGTTACAATTGCTTGATTGTTAGAATGGTGCGCCAATGTAGGGGAAAGATTCTTGAAAATGAAAACATGAGGGGATTGCTGCGCAATTGCGACAAAAAAAGCCTTGAAGTGGGCGGCGTGTATAAATGCGATGCAGTATCGGTAATCGCCGAAAAATGGGCAATCAAGAAGCTGAATATCCGCACCAAAAAAAAGTCTCATTTTCGGCGGCCTCGCCTCCGAAAATGAGACTTAAACGGTGTTTTTGCGGGCTAAAGACTCGCAAAAACACAGGTTTGAACGGAGGCTATGGTGCTCCGCAACTTGAGTTGCTTACATGCCAGCTTCCAATTTGATTTTCAGCTTGACGTTGTCGTCAATCAGCTTGTCTTTTACCGTTCCGACGATACCAGAATGGTACTTGATGTCCCACTCCGTGCGGTTGATGGTGAACTCAGGCGTTTCGGCCATGACCTTGCCCCCGTCAACGGCGACTTTGGCAGGGAAGCGAATTGGCTTTGAAATCCCTTTAAGGGTCAGGTTCCCAGAAACAGTGTGTGTTGCACCATTGGCATCGCCGGTAAGTGGCTGAACGCCCGTGATTTCAAAGGTGCCGGTTGGATGTTTTGCCACCTCGAAGAAGTCTGCGTCCTTCAAGTGGCCTTCCAAATCGCCTTTTTCCCCGGCGGGGAGGTCGGCATTGGCCAGGCTGTTCATGTCAATGACGAATTTGCCAGCCGTCAGGTTGCCATCGGCCACGGTGAGTTCACCGCTTTGCAGTTTGATGGTGCCATTGTGCGAAGAGCCTGTGGGCTTGGTACCTACCCATTCAATGATGCTGTTCTGCACATTTACGGGCAGGGTGCCAGCCGCAGGAGTGGCCTGTTCGGTGGTAGGTTGGGCGGCTTCTGTCGTTGCAGCTGTGTCGGTTGAAGCGCTGTTTTGGCAGGCTGTGAAAAGGACGGCTACAAAAGCCCCAAAAAACAAGGATTGCTTTTTCATTAAAAAAATCTAAAAATTGGTGATCGAAAATGTTGAAAGAGCATATTTGCATATGCCTCGCCCACAAACGCCAAAGACTGGCAAATTGTTTGGATAATTTCAGAGGTCAATCAGGGATATCAGGCCTTTGTTGCATCAAAATATAGTAACGGAAGTTGCAGATAAACCCGTTTTTAACGGAGGCCTATGGTGCTCCGCAACTTGAGTTATCGTACAAAAACCAGTGAAAGTGCATAAGCTCACGACCAGACTCCTGTTTTTATGTTGCTTTGCAATGTCCCTACCATTGGCTGCACAGCAATTTTCCTTTGGCGTCCAGCTAATCGGTCTTTCCGTACACCTGAAGAAAAGCAAGCATCCACAGCTTTTCAAAGGTAAAATCACCAAGGATGGGCGGGTGGTACTGAACGGCGGTGTACTGCTCACGGCCCGCTTCCATGTCAACGAAAAATGGGGTTTTCAAGCCTCCCAGGCCCTTGTGGCACATGATTGCTCTGGCCGCTTCCTCGGCATGACGCACCTTGGTGGGTTCATCAGCAAGAACAACCTCTGGGACTCCCGCAACAGCGTGGACATCAGCTTTGGCCCCATGTTTTTCTATCGGCAAAACTGGGCGCTCCTGCCCGGCTACGTGGACGAGGGCCTTTTCAACATCAGCGACAACCAACGTTGGATGACGAAGTTCGTTTGGCATGGCGGAATGCTGTCGTGGCGGCACAGGCTGGAGGCTTCGGGGCGCTATTTCCAATTGGACATGCTGCCAGGGTTCCCAGAAATCATTTCGGTGGGGCCGGGGATGTCGTTCCAAAAGGCAGTTTCAAATGGGCGATAATTTTATTCAAAAACTTAATTGGATACCGTTTGAGTTGAAATAACCCTTTAAATGCAATTTAACATCTAACCATCGAATACCAGAATAATGCGGCCCCGATTCCACCGTACGGATTATGTCCTCTACTTCCTCGCCAAGCTCGGCCATTGATAGGCTATTCTTGCTTATTTTTTCAAGAATCAAATTAGTTGCATGGAATGCCAAGTCACAGTAGGGTTCGCTTTCCATGTGCTTTTTGAAATAATCACAAAACATCGGTAATCGCTCAAAAATGAGGTGACGTTGCTCCATTTGTTAGCTATTCATACTTATACTCATAACAACCAATATCTGGCGTCGAGGCATCCCTTTCCGTTCCTATCAAATCGAACAGGATATCCGGTATTGGCACGGCCATTTTCTCCGCCACAGAAAGGGTGTCCAGATGGTAGTCGTCCTCGTTGACATCAACGAAGAGGGCATCTTGGGAAACAGGCGTCAGGCAGGCATTGCAATGGTCGAAGAAATCGGGGAAGCCCGTGTCGGGGTCGAGCAGTTCATCTACCCGCACGATGCAGTGGTCAAGGGTGTATTGCAGGTAGAAACCGTCGTCGGTGAAGTTGGCGATGCTGATTTCATCCCGTTTTGAGCCGTAAATGATGCAATTGGTGAAATTGGCATTGAGTGGGTTGATACGGGGAGGCGAATCTTGGCAGAGTGGGTCGTCGCAGGTGCCATTGCCCATGTTCAGGGCCGATGCATCGGTGCCGTAATTGGCAAGGGTGCAGTAGTTGAAATTATAGTCGCCGCCATAGACCAATTGCACGCCGTGGGTGCCGTTGTTGTAGAACAGGCAGTTCTCCGCTGACACCGTGGCATGGTAGGCGAACAGCCCAACGCCGGAGGTATTGTACACCTGTACGTTTTTCATCGAAAGTTCGGCGGAAGAGTCCACATAAATGCCAAACAGCGAGTTCTTGACCACCGCATTTTCGATGGAATGGCCTGAACTGCCTGCGCCGAGTATGATGCCCGTCCATTGCCCATCGGCCTCCTTGAAATCGTCCTCCAGACGGTCGCCCTCGAAAATCACGGGGTTGTCCACCGTGCCCTGCACATTCAGCCGACCATTTTCCAAGAAAAACAGCCTGCCCGAATTATAAATGAGACTCTCCCCAGAAGTCGGGTCAATGGCCCTTGAAAGTCCGCCGTGTACATGAATCCTCGTGCCAGCGGGCAGCGTCAGCGTGCAGTCATCGAACGCCACGATGCCATAGATGACATAGGGTTTGGGGTCGTCCCAAATGACCTCGCTGCCACCGCATCCGAACAGCGAGATGCTGTCCTTCGACCAGCGATTGGGGATGTAGTTGGCGTTTTGTCCCCAAGCTTCGAGCGTTACCCACTGCACGTTTCCATTCGTTTCAAAGCGGATGGAGTCATAAACGAAGTAAGGGCTGCTGCTTAGCGGGTCGTCAGGGTTGATGGTCACTTCCACGAAGACGTAAATGGAGTCTTCTGGGTAAACGACGACATCTTCGTGGGAGTCGCCAGGGATGCCGTCCACGTTCAGGTTGAACTTAGATTGCTCATTACCAGCCAATTGTATCTTCGAAATTTTGATACTCTTTTTGCTTGGGTTAAAGACCCGGAAGTAACGGGTATCGGTGCCAAGTTCCGTAAAGGCCGTATCGAAGCGGAGCGTGTCCACCGAGAATTCGAGCTTGTCGCCCTTGTCGGTCGTGAATTTTTCCTCCTTGTTGCAGGCAGAGAGCAAAACGAGAAGGATGGGTATGGCAAGGAAAAGGTATTTCATTAAGGTGATTGGTGACTGGTGATGGGTGATTAGGGGCTGGCCTCAGAAGGCTATCTGAAACGTGCGGCAATTCTAACGAGGAAATGGGGATTTTGATTTGCGTACTGCAAATGTTTATAAGAATGCTGGAGGTGAAATATTGTATATTGAAAAAAAATGAGTCACTTCAACCACTCCTTCACCACTTTCATTTTTATTGTTTCATCAAAAATGGCAGCGACTGGGAAGCGCAGCCCTTCGATTGTTTTGCATTCGATTTGGTCGGAAACGGTCTTTTTGGCGAACAACCAAAACTCCTTCTTTTTCTCGTCCAAAAGATATTGTTCAACCCATTGGAGGTCAGCGTCAACAAGCCAGTATTCCTTTGCCCCGTGGGCGGCGTAGTCCTCTTTTTTGATGCCACGGTCGGTAGCGGCAGTGCCATCGCTGAGTATTTCGACTACAAAATCGGGGATGGGGTATTTCCAGGTGTCGGGTTGAAACTTGCTTGATTTCTCCTTTGAGAAAAAGGAAATATCAGGCAAGTAATCATTTCTGGAAAGTGAAACGAGCGAGGTTTCGCTATAAACCTTGCCCAATTGATGGAGGTCAACAAAAAACCTAAGCATACCGCCAAGATTCTCCCTAGCATCTGTGTGTTTTTCTTTTGCTGGTGAGTGCATAACTATTTTCCCATTTATGAATTCCCATTTATCGCCCGGCTGTATTTTTTCGTAAAACTCATGCCGTAGCCGCTGCTCCTGCTTGAGGCGCACGTTCAGTTCCTCCACCAATTCGGGCATGTGGAGGTTTTCAAGAATGGGTTCAATAATAGCGTTGTCACGCAACATGGCTCTGATTTTTCCATCAAATATAGCTGTTTTTTGTTCAAACATTCCTTGCTATCACCTTTATAAATTGGGCAGCCATGTTTTAAAACAAGCCCCTACCTTTGCCGCTCATTTTCAAAACCAACCGCAGCAATGAGCACCTTCATTCCGTTCCGGGCCTTCCGCCCAACCCCCGACAAAGCCAAGGCCGTGGCCAGCCGCCCCTACGACGTTCTCAACCGGGAAGAAGCCTTGGAAGAGGCCGATGGCAACCCGCTGTCGTTCTACCACGTCATCAAACCGGAGATTGACTTCCCGATGGAACATGACCATTATGCCCCAGAAATTTACCTAAAAGGCAAGGAAAACTTCGACAAGCTGGTACAGGACGGCGTCATTTTTCAGGATGAAAACGCCCAGTTCTACGCCTATCAGATTCAGATGGGCAGCCACGTCCAGACGGGCTTGGTTGGATGCTGCGCAATTGAAGATTATTTCAACAATATCATCAAAAAGCACGAACTCACCCGCCCCGACAAAGAGGAAGACCGCAAGAACCACATCCGTTACAGCCACCTCAACTACGAACCGGTGCTGTTTAGCTACCCGCATGTGCAGACCTTGGACGAAATCATTAACGGTGTCATTTCGCAAGCACCCGAATACGACTTAACCTCCGACGACGGCCTCGGCCACCGCCTCTGGCCCATCACCGACCCTGCGCTCAATGCCCGTATCCAACAGCTTTTCGAGACGGACGTGCCTAAAATTTACATCGCCGACGGCCACCACCGCACCAGCGCCGGGGCGCTCGTGGGCAAGGAATTGAGCAACGGGCACGCCAGCCCCGCCAACTATTTCATGGCTGTGCTCTTCCCTGACAACCAGTTGGCCATCCAAGATTACAATCGGGTGGTGAAAGACCTCAACGGATGGGGCATAGAGGAACTGATAGAGAAAATCAATGAAAAATTCGAGGTGGTGGCCGTGGACGCAGCCTACCGCCCAGAAGCGCTGCACACCTTTGGCATGTACCTTGGTGGCTACTGGTACAAACTCACCGCCCGGCCCGGTACTTATGACAGCTCGCCCATCGGCGAACTCGACGTGACCATCCTCACCGACCACATCCTGGCCCCGCTGCTCGGCATCGGCGACCTCCGCACCGACAAGCGCATTGACTTCGTGGGCGGCATCCGGGGCCTCGGAGAGCTGGAGCGCCGAGTGGACAGCGGCGAGATGGCCGTTGCCTTTTCGATGTACCCCGTGAGCATGGCTCAGCTCATCGCCATCGCCGACAACGACCTCATCATGCCGCCCAAGGTGACCTGGTTCGAGCCGAAATTGCGGAGCGGGTTGTTTGTGTATAGTTTGGATTGAGTTTAATACAAAAACGGAAACACCACCCTCCTCTCCTTCGGAAAATCGGGGAACGTGCGCAAATACCAATCGTAATGGTTCTTGGCCCGTGGCACGAGGTTGGCCAGCGTCCACACCATGAACGACAGGGCGGGCAGGTTCCAGGCCATCATGGCAAAGCCCGACCACTCGATGATTTCGCCGAACAGGTTGGGTGAGGTTACGTATTTGAACAGGAAACCCTGTGGGATTTTATAGCCCGTTTCACCCGGTTTGCGAAGCGAAATCAACATGGCGTCCGACTTCCAGTTGATGAACATCCCGCCAAAAAATAGCAGCGACCCGAAGAAAAAGGAGGGGCTGGAAAGCCAATCACTGCCGTATTTTCCGGTTGGGGCAAGCTCAGCGAGGTAATAGCCGTTCAGCCCGGCATTGACGAAGTTGAAAAAAATGGCGCTCGCCACAATGGCCAGCGGCATCCGTTTGGGCGTGGGTTTTATCCGAATTGGATAAATGATGGTGCGGTTGAAATAATGGAAAATCCAGCAAGCGAAGAGTATCCAAACATAGGAGGCCCGGCTGTTGCTCCCGAAAAACAGGAAGTATGACATGATGAGCAGCGACGGCGCTTCCATGATGACCCAGCCGAGCTTGTTGTCAATCGTTTTGCCCCAACGCTCGGTGGTATGACGCCCGAACGGAGCGGTGACGAAAAACATGGTGATGTGTACGATAACGGCGATTCCTATCCAAATCCAAGTGATAGTCGTCAAAATGCTCAAGGTCATAGTTACTCAATTTGATGACGGCTTCCCGGTGACAGCTTTCCGAAAGCTGGCAACTTTCGGAAAGCTGTCACCGGGAAGCCGTCATCATCGGGATGTTCGCCAAAGGTAAAAATCCCGAACAGATTCCTCCAATGGCCTACAAACATGGCCCAATTCACGGGCAGCCTTACCGCTATACATGCGGGGGTGCCCGTTCTTCAGCGCATCCAAGGATTCGACGGTGAACAGCGGCGGCGAGTTGGTGATTTTGGCCATCAGGCCAATTAGCGGCAACAACGTTCTCAGCAGCCGATAAGGCAAAACCCATTTTACAGGCCTTTTGCCAGTTGCCTTGGCCACAACCGCCGCAAAATTTTTCATGGAAAAATACTTCCCCGTCAGCAGATAGACCTCGCCGCTCCTGCCCCGTTCGAGGGTGTTCACTACTGAATTGGCCACATCCCGGATGTCCACAAAATCGTAGCCGCCTTCGGGCAGGGCGGGTATTTTGCCTTTCTTGAGTTCCAGCAGCGCCTTGCCGATTTCGGAGGGCTTGAAATCGAAAGGCCCGATGATGCAGCTTGGGCGCAGCACGACGACTTCGATTTTGCTCGACGCAATATTGCGCAGCATGATTTGCTCGCCCTGCGCCTTGGAATAGTCGTAGGCGTAGTCGGCAGCCTGTTTGTAGGGCCTCGTTTCATCGAAAGGCTGAGAGAACGGCAGCTCCGTCACCGCATGCACGCTGCTGATGTGGACGATGCGCCGGACGCCAGTTTGCTCCGCAACGGCCAGCACGTTCCTCGGACCCTCGGTGTTGGTTTTGAAAACGATGCCCGTCGGGTCGCCGTGGATGCTGATGATAGCGGCGCAATGGATGACGACCTCGCAGCCTTCCATCAAACGGCGGAGGTCGGCGGGGTTCAGCACGTCGCCCCTGACGATTTCGAGGGGCAACCCTTTTAGGCTTTCGGATTCGGAGCGGCAAAAGGCCCGCACTTGGTGGCCCTTTTCGATGAGCAATCGGCAAACGACATTGCCAAGGTGGCCGTTGGCGCCAGTGACGGCGATGGTTTTTGTCATCGGTTATTCCGTAATTTTTAAAAATCCAAACCTCCTCGGCCTATGAAACGCAGGTTCCGCCCCGCTCATCGTCGAACTCCAACATAGGAACTCGCAATCGTCGGTGCCGCAAACCCAGTCCTCATCAGCATGTGTTAGGTAGGAAACGATGCGGTAAAAATTCAGCCGATATTGCGACTGCCGACCGCCGGGAACCAATGCCCAAGGAATGGAAAAATGACCTCTCCAGCAGTCCTTGCCCTTCGTCGCCTCGTGTCGGATTCCACAGCTTTCATAGCTAACCATCTCCCCGCTGAACGCCCCTTCGCCGAGGCCGGGATTTGTGATTTTACCCACCCAGATGGCGTTGTTGGGGTTGATTTCAAATTCGAGGTACTGTGCCGGGTCGGCCTCTCCCGCTGCGATGAACAGCTCGAATACCTCTTGGTTGTACAGCGGGTCGTTGTGCCGGGTCAGGTGGTTTTCATGTACGAAGGCATCCCGTTGGCACTCGAATTTGATATGCAAAAACTGGTCGTCGGCCATGAGGCTGACCGGGGTCGGATAATTGGCCACCGCACCGTCGGTAGAGCGGGTGAAGGCGGTGGGCTGTAGGGTTGCCCATTGGCTGGGTTGCAGGTGTATGGTCGGCAGGTTGTTTCCTAACAGGCTCATAATCAAGGAGAAAAGGTAGTGATTAAGCATGGTATTTGAATTGCGGAGCAAAATACAACAAATGGGAATATGGCCCTCGAATTGGCTGGGGTGGGTATATTTACCGCATTATTTCACCAAAAACAAAATTGTGCATGAAACCATTTTCGCTCTTTGTTATCCTGAGTTGTCTTGCGTTGACGGGTTGCTTTTCTACCATTCCAACTGCCAGCAAACCTGTTCCGACAAAAGAAATCGAAAATAGATACGCTGACAAACTGGAGCCGGGGTCTTCCCTAGTCACAGCAGATTATTATTCTATGGTCGAAAAAACAACGGACGGCAAATTCGTAAAAAAGCAGTTTTTTCCAGAAACGAAACAAATCATCAGTTTCGAAACTTTTTCTGACAGCAAACTTTCGACGCTTGATGGTATTTACAAATCTTGGCGGGATGACGGCAGCCCGTCTTCCGAAGGGACTTATTTAGCAGGCAAACGAGTTGGGGATTGGGTTTCCTGGTCCTTGTCAGGAATGACTAATAAAGGAAAATACATTGATAACAAGCAAGCTGGCATTTGGGTGGATTTTGATTCAACTGGGAAAAAGCGATTCGAAATCAACCTTGTTGATGGCAAGCCACTTGGGCCTTTCAAAAACTGGGATGCTTCAGGGGAATTGGTCAGAGAGGGTGAATGGGGTGCTGACAAAATTGAGTGGCAAAAAGTTTATAAGGATACCTATTATTCAGATCAGGTATTCAGTGCAGTGGAAGAAAAACCTTTGTTCCCAGGATGTAGCGCCGGTTCAGCAGATGAACGCAAGGTTTGCGCCGAAACCAAAATGCTCCAATTCATTTATTCGAATATTAAATACCCAAAATTCGCAAGGGAGAACGGCATCGAAGGTACTGCCTATGTGCATTTCATCGTAGATGAAAATGGCAACTTGTCGAATATTAAATGCATTCGTGGATTGAGCAAGGACATTAGCCAAGAGTGTGAGCGAGTCATTCGTTCCATGCCAAAATGGGAGCCGGGCAAACAAGATGGAAGAAATGTTAAAGTACGTTCAACTATTCCAATCAAGTTTAAACTAGAATGACCGTAGATTATACGGATACTACTGTTACGCAGCAAAAAATCCCCGCTCCAACCACTGCAGTGGGGATTTCCATTTAGCTACATTTGTCCAACAAACAAAGCACTATGGGGAAACAGGTGGGATACACTTACACTACCGACAAAAAAATGACAGAAGTGCAAAAAGCGGCAGCAAAACAGGCCAAAGCAAAGGCATCTATTTTCCTGAAAAGCTGAGGAAAAGTCTGCCCGTTGCAGCTTTGATAAGTGTGACCGATTATCGCAAGAAGCATCCCAATGGCTGTTTGCAAGAATTGCTTGCCCACGTCTTTGCTACCGCCAACCCACAAATGCCCCCGCTCTACCTCCTTGAACTTGCACAGCATGTCGTTGATACTTGGGTAGCCTTGGAGGCCAAACAAACCGAAGCCATAGCTGCTTGAACCCAGTTTTGCGCAGTAAAAAATCCCCGGCTTGGACTGTCCAAGCTGGGGATTTTTCATTTTCCTACCTTTGCACTCCCAATCACCAATCACTATTCACCAGTCACCAAATCTGTGTTTCCAAAATACGACGTCATAGTAGTAGGCGCAGGCCATGCAGGTTGCGAAGCGGCCATTGGCGCAGCCAACCTCGGCTCCAAGGTGCTGCTCGTGACCATGAACATGCAGACCATCGCACAGATGTCCTGCAACCCAGCGATGGGCGGTGTGGCCAAGGGCCAAATCGTGCGGGAAATTGACGCCCTTGGTGGCTACTCCGGCATCGTGACCGACCATACCGCCGTGCAGTTTCGGATGTTGAACCTGAGCAAAGGCCCCGCCATGTGGAGCCCACGGGCGCAGAGCGACCGCATGCTATTCGCCGCCAAGTGGCGGCAAATGCTCGAAGCCCACCCCAACGTGGACTTCTGGCAGGACATGGTCGCTAGCCTGTTGGTGAAGGATAGCAGGGTCGGCGGCGTGGTGACGGGCATGGGCTTAGCCATTGAAAGTCAGGCAGTTGTGCTCACGAACGGCACTTTCCTGAACGGCGTCATCCACATCGGCGAGAAGCAGTTCGGCGGCGGACGGGCGGGCGAGAAGGCCGCCACGGGTATCACCGAGCAACTCATCCAACTCGGCTTCGAGGCAGGCCGGATGAAGACGGGAACCCCACCCCGCTTAGATGGTCGCTCGCTCGATTATTCCAAAATGGAGGTGCAGGAAGGTGACAGCCCTGCGGGCAAATTCAGCTACACGGACACGCCCCGCTTGGAGCGCCAATTGCCCTGCCATATCACATACACGAGCCAAGAAGTTCACGATATTTTAAAGGAAGGCTTTGAGAAATCGCCCATGTTTCAGGGGCGCATCCAAGGCCTTGGACCCCGCTATTGCCCCAGCATCGAGGACAAAATCAACCGCTTTGCCGACAAGGAGCGCCACCAGCTTTTTGTGGAACCGGAGGGCTGGGACACTTGCGAGATTTACGTCAACGGCTTCTCCTCCTCCCTACCCGAAGACGTGCAGTACAAGGCGCTCCGCATGATTGCAGGATTCGAAAACGCCAAGATGTTCCGGCCTGGTTACGCCATCGAGTACGATTATTTCCCACCGAACCAATTGAAGTTGTCGTTGGAAACGCACCTCGTGAAAAACCTGTTTTTTGCAGGGCAAATCAATGGCACGACGGGCTACGAAGAGGCTGGTTGTCAAGGATTGATGGCTGGCATCAACGCCCACTTGGCCATCAACGAGCAGGAGCCTTTTATCCTAAAACGCAGCGAAGCCTATATCGGCGTGCTGATTGACGACCTCGTGAACAAGGGCACCGAGGAGCCTTACCGGATGTTCACCAGCAGGGCGGAGTACCGCATTTTGCTCAGGCAGGACAATGCGGATTTGCGGCTCACGCCGCTGATGGAGAAGTTGGCAGGTGAAAACTGGCAGAAAGTGGATGGCGTGCCGAGCATTGCGCAGCGCATGGAAAAAGTGCGGGAAAAACAGGCCGCCGCCATGACGATTGAGCAGTATTTCAAAGAGACCAGCGTAACGCCCGATGCCATCAACGGCTTCCTTGAAAGCGTGGAATCGGCGCCCATCCGACAGCAAGTGAAGTTGCACGGCATCCTGCTCCGCCCCAACGTGGACTTGGCGGGCCTTCGCACCGTACTGCCCGACCTCAACGCCCTGCTCAACCAGTACGACCCCGACTTCCTCGGCGAGGCCGAAACGGGCATGAAATACGACGGCTATATCAAGAAAGAGCAGGAACTGGCCGATAAAATGCTGCGCTTGGAGGAGTTGAAGATTTTTGAAAACTTTGATTATCAACAACTTACGTCCATCTCCAAAGAAGCCCGTGAGAAATTGAGCAAAGTGCGCCCCCGCACCATCGGGCAGGCCAGCCGCATCAGCGGGGTGACGCCAGCAGACGTGAGCGTGCTGCTGGTGCACATGGGGAGGTGATTTACGATTAAGTGATTTACGATTTACGATTGGGGGTGTTGGGAACCCAATCGTAAATCCCGAAATCGTAAATCATTACCCTTCCAGCCACCGCATCAACTCCTCCTTCCTCCGCCTCGCAATCGGCACCTTGTACCCGCCCTCCATTTCGAGGTAGCCGCCGTCTTCCCGCATGTATTTTTTTACGAAAGCAAAATGCACGATATGCGACTGGTGTACCCGGCAGAACGCATCGGCGGGCAGCATGTCTTCGTATTCCTTGATGTTTTTCGAGACGACGTGGCGTTCCTTGTTTTTGGTGAAAAAGGTGGTGTAATTCCCTTCCGATTCCAGCCTGACAATATCAATAAGCCTAATAAAAACCAGCCCTTCCTGGCTGCCAAGCGCAATCTTCTCCAATGAGCGACTACGAATGCCTTGGAGCATCTGGCCGACTTGTTGGGCATAGCCTTCTGTGCTTGGCGCAATGCGCTCGATAGCGTCCATCAGCTCTTTTGGAATGATGGGTTTCATCAAATAATCCAAGGCATGATAGCGGAATGCCCGCAGGGCAAACTCGTCGTGGGCGGTGGTGAAAATCACCCGGAAAGGTAGGACTGGAAAGCGGTCAAGCAGGCCAAACCCAGTACCATCGGAGAGGCTGATGTCGAGCAGGACGGCATCTGGTTTTGCCGAGGCAAGCAGTTGAAAACCAGTGGCAACGCCATCAGCTTCGCCTACGAGTTCCACGCCGGGGCAAAGGGCAAGCAGGTTGCGAAGCGACTCCCTTGCATCGGCTTCGTCGTCAATGATGGCGATTCGTTTCATAAGTTCCTTTACCGAATTTACACGGTTATTGGCCGCTTTAGGGTCGCATGCAACCGAATTTCCAATGACATAGCCAAGCTGCCAATGGAGGGCGCTAAATTCGGGACAAATTCACCAAAATCCTTTTATCAAATGAAAAGTCAGCTTGTTTTTCTATCGGTAGCACTCGCAGTTATTTTTGGATTAAACTGTCAAAAAAAACCAATTGCCTGCACAGGGCTGGTTCTTACGCCAAGTTCTCCGCCGTTTGCAATCGGCACGGCTGATTTTTACAAAAACCGCTGCTACGACAACTTTGCTGACACCAAGTTCGACATATTTTTACCCGATGTGGCTACGCCCACCGCTTTGGTCATCTACATCCACGGAGGTGGTTTCTCTAATGGCGACAAGGAGGATATTTATCAGAAAACATACTGGCAAGACCAAATAAAGACTTTGCTCAATCAAAATATAGCGTTCGCTTCCATCAATTACCGAAAATTGCCAGCTGGTAGCATGGGTGTAAAGCGTTGCATTTTCGATGGCCGCCGTTGCCTTCAATTTATCCGCTATCACGCCACCGACCTCAATATTGACAAAAACCGCATTGGGCTTTATGGCTCCTCGGCTGGGGCCGGCACGGCGCTTTGGTTGGCATTTAGTGATGAAATGGCGGATGCAGGCAATCCAGATATGGTGCTCAGGGAGTCTACGAGAGTAAAGGCCGTAGCTGCATACGCCACCCAATGCACGTATGACCTTGAGCGGTGGCCAACCGATGTTTTTTCAAACTACATGATGGACATGACGGAGGTAACTGGCATCATTGGCAATGCCAAAATCACCTCATTCTATGGGATGCCCTATAACACTTCAACCACACAGCCCTACCGTGACGAGGTGGACATGCTCGACCTTATCACCCCTGATGACCCGCCCCTTTGGGTAGAGAACCCAAACACCAGCAATGTAGAACCTATGAATACGAAAAATTTATTTCACCATTACAGACATGCCGAACTGCTTTACGATTCAGCCGATGGGGTGCTGTCGGAGGTGTTCGGTAAATGGCAAGCTACAAATTTTGAGAGCCTCAATTGGATTGGGGCTGTTGATTTTTTTATACAAAAACTATGAAACACCATTTCACAAAACATTCATTTTCAATTGATTAAAAAATAATTCAATGAAGAAACTGGCCTTCCTTGTTTTGCCGCTGCAATGCCGTTGCCAGTGGCGAGCCAGATATAGCCTTGGCGGTCTTGCAGTACCTCGGTAATCATGTTGGAGGGGAGGCCCTGCTCGGAGGTGTAGCTGCGGTGGAGCGGCTGCCAAGCGGGGGACTGGGCATTGGCAGCTAGGCAAAAGGCAAGGAAATGGAGGGCAAGCAGCGCTTTTTTCAAGGCGAAGAATTGAGGTGGGAAGGTAGGGGTTTTGCCGGATTTGGAAGGGGTGGCATTTTCTACCGAATTTGAAGCCAATGCTGCCGAATTTGAAATGGTCAGTTCCAAAGACTTATCTGCCCATTTATTTAGTGTTTTGAAAGCAAATGATTGCTGCCCATTAATGCAATAGTCCTTCCAATGCTTTGATTATCAATGCTTTTATTTTAGTTGAAGTCAACTGCTGGAAAACGGCAAGCCTGCTTGGGTAGGTAAAATCGTGAAATATTAAAACCCAAAACGTCCTTACTTTTATGAAAAACTCCTGGTTGAAAATCCTTCCTTTCAGGAAGTTGCATTTCTGCGCTTCTTTGACATTGCTGTTCATAAATGGGTTGTTTGCCCAATGCACAGTTGAGCAGGCTACTTACAATGGTTGGACAACAAATGGACTAACATGGCACATTGGGCAAAGTTTTCTGGCGTGTGGAGCAGGGACATTGGATTATGTTATGGTAAAGATAATTCGTGTTGGATCCCAGACTGGTACATCTTCCTTCAGGATTGACTTTCATGAAGGGGACAATGATGACTGGAGTGCGATTTTATGGTCGTCACAGGTCTATACGATGCCCGCAGGGTGTAGTGGTTGCCAATACACCTTTAATGTGGATATGTCCTTGGGCAGTGGTATTTCACGCACGGTCGTTGAGAATAATGCCTATAGAATAAGAGTGGTTGGCCTCGGTGGCACTGGTAATAGTAACCATAATGTGCGAATGCATACTCAAAACCCTTACCCCAATGGTATCAAGTACAATGGTAGTTTGGGTCCAGAACCTCAACAAGACATGTACTTCCGTGTGGCCATCAGCACCGCTTTCCCAGTCGAGTTGACGAGCTTCGAGGCAAGGGCCACCGAGACTTCCCAGCGCCAGACGATACTCACCTTCTCCAACGCCTCCCATTTCGTCATCGAGCACAGCACCGACGGCAAGGAATTCCAGGAAATCGGCAGCCTGTCTGCCCACGGGACTACCACCGAACCGCACAGCTACGAGTTCACCCATGAAGAACCTGCCCCCGGCAACAACTACTACCGCCTGCGAATGGAAGATTACGACGGCAGTTTCAAATACTCGTCGGTGGAAGTGGTGCATTTGGGCGAGGAGGGTGGTTTGCGCATTCTCCCGAACCCTGTCCAAAATGACTTTACCGTGCTGCTCGACGAACCCACCGAGGGCAGCCTGCAAGCCAGCTTGTTTGACCTCAGCGGGAACGCCCTTTACCAGGCTGTTTATGATGCGGAAACCACAGATTTTACCGTGCCAACTAGCAGCCTCCAGACGGGGATTTACCACCTTAAATTAGTGGACGGATTGGGAAGGGTGCAGTGGCGGAAGGTGGTGAAAGCAGATTAATAATAGATTTTGATTTCAGATATAAGATATGAGAATTAAGATTTTAGATTTGCTCCGCACGTTGCCTATCGCAGAAAAATCTAAAGTCTTATATCGTACCTCTTATATCTGAAATCAAAAACAATTCTAAATCAAACTCCTAAGACCCTAAAAAACTCATCCTTCCTTCTTCTTGCCAGCGGTATGCGCACATTGTTTTCCAGCACGATGGAGCAGCCGTCTTCCTTCAGGACTTTCCGCACGAAATTCACGTTGATGATATGCGACTGGTGCACCCGGAAGAAGCTGTTGTTGTGCGTCAGGTGCTCGAACTCACCGATGGGCTTCGTGACCATGATGCGCTCGTTGTGGGTGGTGTAAAATGTGGTGTAGTTCCCTTCCGATTCCAAGCGAACGGTATCGCCAAGCGGCAGCACATGAACGCCGTCGTATAGGTGGAGCACGATGCGGTCAGGGGAAGCGTTGCCCCGAAGCATAAACTGCAACTGTTGAAGCAGCCTGTTATCCTGTTTCTGCTTGCGCAGCTTATCCAAGATTTTGTTGAACTCCTCCTCATTGATAGGGCACAGCGAAAACCCGAGCGCCTGTTTTTGAAAGGATTGGTAGGCCCATTCCTGCGATGCCGAAAAAACGACGGTTTCAAATGTCGGAATGCCCACATGCTCCAGCAGGGAAAGCCCAGGCGCATCAGTAAGGTCGGTGGCCAACAGCACGAGTTCTGGCTGCTGCAATTGCAGCAAGGCTAATGCCTCCGGCAATGAACCCGCCTCGCCACAGAGGACGATATCGGGGGCGTGCTGCGCAACAAGGGTGGCAATATCGGCACGTAGTTGGGAGGAGTTGGCAATGATGATGGCGTCCATGTTCAAATCTGAATCTTTAACAACTACGCAGTTCCGTGATGATTTGATTTGCAGGCAATATTCAACAATGTTCAAACTTGCTGCTGGTACAAAAAAGTGAAGTTGTAACCCAATCAAAATCAAATATCTTTTATTGATTTGAGCAAAAATTCAATATTCTCAATAGTTTTGCTTGGTCTGAATTTGAGAATTTGTAAGCTCAACTTATGCAGCAAAGCAAACTTTTGGATTACTTGAAAACGACGACCCTTGCGGAAAGGAAGCGGCTTTGGAAAGCCGTCCGGTCGCCATTTTTCACCACCAACCCGCAAGTTGCCGCACTGTACGATGTGTTGGCAGTATATGCGCCCAGGTTTGATTCGCCCAACTTGTCCAAGCAGTCCGTTTTCGCTGCCTTGTTCCCCAGCCATACTTACTCTGACATCAAGCTGCGCAACCTGATGACCGAGCTGATGGCAGTCGTGGAGCAATGCTTCGTAGCAATGGAGATGGAAGGCAGCCCCACCAGGCACCGGATGCTGGCACAGTCGCTAAACAAGCGGGGTTTGGTGGGTTATTTTGAAAAAACCACCCAAGCCGCTTTGGAGGAATTGGATAAGAGCACAATTGCCGACATTGATGTTCTGCGTGAAAAACTACTGCTCCAACAGGCACAGTACTACCATCCTTCCTTCAAAAAACTTGAAAGCCCAGCGCAATTGTTCGACATCATATCCAGCCTAAGCATCCTTCACGAAGCCGAACAGAAGCGGTTGGCTTGTGATGAGGTCATTGTAAGAAAGGCACTCTCCAAAAAGGCGGCAAACACAAAGGAGACTACTGATATTCAACCTTTTGCCAAGCAATATCAGTTGATTTATGACTTACTGGAGTCAGGTGATGCAGACAAATTAGAATTGGCGAAAGATTGGCTGAAACAGCATTTCCACCTCCTTGGAAAGGATGACAGACAGTTCGGGTTGATGCACCTTCTCAATTTTTGCATCTCGCAGCACAACAAGGGCGTCGCTGGATACAACCACCAGATTTTGGAACTGTACAAATTTGGCTTACAAAAAGACGCCCTCTTGGAAAACGGTTGGCTCACAGGAACGATGTTCCTGAACATCACAGCCACGGCTGCCGCATTGGGCGAATTCGGCTGGGCAGAAGGCTTCATTGCCGAATTTGAACCTAAGCTGGCGCCTGCTTCAAGGGGGGCGGCGGGCAGGTTGGCCAAGGCCCATTTGTTCTTCTTCCAGCGAAAATTCAGCACCGCACTTGATGCTATGCAGGGGTTTGAAGCAACGAACCTCGACCAAGACCTGATTGCAAGGATGCTTTTATTGCGCTGCTATTTTGAGCTTTTTTTGGCAGACCAGTCCTATGCAAGCCTTTGCTTGACCAACTGCACGGCCAATGAAAAATTCCTAAAGCGGAAAAGAATGCTGAACGAGAACAAAGCTGGCCGTTTCCTCAGTTTGATTGCTTTGTTGAAAAGCGTGGTTCGTTTGAAGTCGCAAGGGAAATGGAACAAGGAGCAGCAGCTAAAACACAAGGAAATGGCCGCCCAGACTACCAACATGATACTTAAATCATGGTTTACCGACAGAATTGAGAAAATTTAGATTCCTCATAAGTCATTCAAAATCAGGCTCTTATTGTACAACCGCTTCTTCGACCACAATGATGCCACTCGGCTCACCGCCGTCGCAAATGGAGCGAAAATAAAAATTGTAAGTTCCAGCCGACAACCCCGTGAAATGGTAGCTCGAAGCACTTGCGTCGAACACTTGGCTGGAGAAGCCCCCGATTTTTTGCCACCAAACTTGGTAGCTTGGGGCCGAATCGTCCCAATCGAAACTAATGGACCCGGGGCCACTGGCCAATTTTTGTACATTGGATGGGGCAGGGCAAGTGGAGTATTCTGCAGGCGTGAAGGCAAAAAGGACAAGGAGGAGCAAGGGAAGCAAAACGAGCTTTTTCATGTTTTAGATGATTTTTGTTGATGAAATTGCCGCCTGTTCCCATCCAAAAAGGCATGGCTCCGCTAATCCTTGGCAATAGCCAAGGGGAGCTTTGGAAGCGTGAAAAGCGCAGTTGCCTAATCGGAAAAGCCCAGGAGTGGCAGTTGGTAATTGATGCCCGCAAGGTAGGTGCGAGGGGCGGGCGAAATCAACTGGGTGCGTAAATCCGGCAATTATGCCTTGAAATCCGGCAGCGGGCTTTTAAAATCCGGTGGGCTGCTCAGCGGCCAAATATTACCTTTGCCCCTCATCATGCAAATCAACCTCGAACAAGTTAGCAAACGATACCGTTACGAATGGATTTTCAAAGGCGTTGATTATCAGTTCGTTGCGGGCAGCCGGACGGCCATCACGGGGCCGAACGGGAGCGGCAAGTCCACGTTAATGAAGGTGCTGAGCGGACACCTCTCACCCACAAAAGGGCAAGCCGAGTTCATTGCCGAAGGCAAAAAAATTGGTGCAGATGATGTGTATCAGCAGGTAGCCTACGCTGCACCTTATATCGAGTTGATTGAAGAGTTCACATTAGCCGAGGCCATTGATTTTCACCAAAAATTCAAGCCGCTCTTGTCGGGTATCCGTACGGAGGATATGCTGGATTTGCTCGCATTCCCGAAGGCAAAGGACAAGCAGGTGCGGCATTTTTCTTCCGGCATGAAACAGCGCCTGAAGCTGGCATTAGCCGCCTGTTCAGCCTCCACCCTACTCCTCCTCGATGAGCCGACGACCAACCTCGACGCCCAAGGCGTGGACTGGTACTTGGCGCTGATGGAGCGTTTTATTGGAAATAGGACGGTCGTCGTAGCCTCCAATGTGGCGGTGGATTATGGGTTTTGCACAGATTTTATTGATATTTTAAAATACAAATAAAGCTGCTAAATACTGCACTCATCCCTTTTCCCTCATTCCTCATCCCTGATTTACCGTTTGACAAACAGCACGATTGCCCAAACGATTGACACCACGAGCAGCAACAATTTGATAGCTGCGCAAATGGACATGACCATTGGCCGAAGGCCATAGTTCCCATTGATGATTTGCTGGATTTGAAGGTTCTCCAACACGTCGCTGAGGCCAGCTACGACGAGCATTATGGCCAAAATTTTGGCGGTAGCCAAACGATTTTCACCCGCAGCCACCCTTGCCAAGAAAATGCCGAAAAAAACATAGCCCACGATATAGAGGTAGTCCCAGCGCACGCTTTCAGCCAAGAACTCGAGCTTGGTTTTCCCCGAACGCAACGTTTCAACCCGCCATTTTTCGACAGCCGCTTCCGTTCCTTTTTTGGAAAAATAGGACAACTCGAAGCCTATCACCTTGAAAAATCCGGGGCCACCGCCCATCTTGCTGGAGATGAAGAGAAAGAAGGCGAGGAAAATGCCCGTCAGCAATAGATTTTTAGCAATAAAACTCATGGCATGGCATTGGTTAGATGCTCGCCAAGGTACGCAAATGACGTGATTCCCCAATCGTCAAGAAATGCACTTTTTCAACTTCGTTTGAAATCTCACGCAGCAGCCTTTCAGGCTCACCTATCGGCTCGTCGCTGAGGTCGAAAGTGCCATAGTGCATGGGCACGAGTGAGCGAGCGCCCAGGTCGTGGAAGGCCTGCCATGCGTCGCTGGGGCTCATGTGGTTGCTCTTCATGAACCAGACCGGAGCAAAGGCACCAATACCGAGGAAGGCATAATCTATTTTTGGAAACAGCGACTTCGCTTGCGCAAAATGGGGGCCGTAGCCAGAGTCACCCCCGAAGTAAATGGTCGTGTCGTTGGTTTCCAGCACAAAGGCACCCCACAACCGCAGGTTCATGTCCGTGAGCCAGCGGCGGCACCAGTGGCGGGTGGGCAGGTAGGTGATTTTGAGGCCAAGTGGCTGAAAATCAGCCTGTTGGTGCCAGTCCATTTCCACGATTTTGTGGCCGTTGGCCCAAGGGCGGATGACCCTTGACATACCGAGGCCCGTGACGACCGTTGCCCGTGGGTTGTTGCGCAGCAACAGTTTCAAACTGGCTTCGTCGCAGTGGTCACGGTGGTCGTGGGTGACGAGGATGAAGTCGAGTTGGGAAAATTTATCAGGAGATACTGGAAGCTCAGAAAAGCGGGGCGTGAACGGCGTCAGCTTGCCGAAAACGGGGTCAACAATGATGTTCACGCCGTTTAACCGAAAGAAAAACGAGGCGTGGCCGAGCCAAACTTTCACATCGTGGGAATGGCGAAGAAACCCATCCTCCTTTACAACTTTGGGACGCCAAGTGTCCTTTTTCTTTTGTTCTGCGTAGGGGTTGGGGCTGGATTTCCAGCGGAGAACGTCCCTCCAACTAAGTACAAATGGAAAGTCGGGATGATAATATCGGCCCTCTTTGCTGATGCGGGCACCTTCCTGGCCGGGCAGGTATTGCAATTCAGTCATTGGTCATTAGACATTGGTCACTGTGGACTCAACCAATGACCCTAAATGACCAATGACCAATGACCTCAATGACAACTATATTTTCAAATCCTCCAAAAAACCCCGCAAACGCTTCAATGTTTTGAGGGCCTCCTGTTTTTGATGGATTTTTTCTTTTTCTTCCTTCAAAAACCGCTTAGCACCTGCCAAGGTGTAGCCCTGTTCTTTGACAAGGTGGTAGATTTCCTCAAACTGCCGGAGGTTGTCGGCTGTGAAGCGGCGCTCGCCCTTGCTGGACTTGTATGGCTTCAGAAAGTCAAACTGTTGCTCCCAGTAGCGGACGAGACTGGTAGTGACGCCGAACATGTTGGCCACTTCGCTGATTGAGTAATAACGCTTGGTGAGGGACTCCGGTAGTTTACTCATGATGGTAGTTCGTTTAATCAAAGTAGTTTCGAGTGCCGAGTTGTGAGTTTCGAATTGGCACAAACCCTTGACAGTCAGCGCTTCAGCAAAATTAGAACAAAAAGCCGCCTTAAACTAAGGGCAAGAAGGGATAGCCAAAAAACGATACCAATATGTAAAGGTGGCTGTTTGAACGTATTCATTTTTTACGTTCCCTAATGAAGGATGGGCGTTAGCTGAACCAGTTATTGATGGCAGCTACAATTTTTGCACCGAAAAATATGGTGAGCGTCCATTTCGTGACGAAATAGACGAGGAAGATTATCAATGCTTTCTTCCCATGCTTGGCGTATAGCTTTTTGAGCCGGTACTTGATGCGCATTTTACGGATTTAATTGGCACTACGGAAACACCTGACAATACCGAATGTTCAGCGTCAATAGTGTATGGGCAAATAAATCTTTCTGTAGCCAGGGGAATGAAAACGGGCAGGCCGCTTTGGTCAATCAGCCTGCTTTTGAAGGTTCAAAAATGCTGGTTTTTCTGGAAAAAAAACTTGTTGGCCAAAGATTTTTCCAGAAATCAGTCTTTTCTGGAGGGTTTCCATGACAACCCCATGATAATGCCTTCCAGATAGCTTTCAAATGCTTCCAGTTCGGCAGGGCCTTGGTAGGTATTTATGACCTGTTTTTCGATGTCCCCAATACGGATGTAGGTGACAGTGCTGGGCAAATCTGCCACTTTGTTCTCGGTAGGGTATTGCGCAGCAAAATCAAGGTACCTCACCTCGCTCACCTTCTGTTTGATGGCTGCCAAAACCTCCTTGTTAACGGCAGCCTCGTGCCAGCCCATACGTTCCACATTCATCTGGCCATGCCAGGTCGCCGTGCCATCATTGAAGAACTTCACTTGATAAACCGGGCATTTGCCGAAACAGGCTGTCTTTTGCAACCCAACCACTTGGTATGCCTTTTCTTTGGCCGCTTCTACTGGTTCACCTACTTTGGGTTTTGCAGCCTCCCCTTTGGGGGTCGTTTCGGTGGTAGTGGAAGCAGAAGTCTTGCGGTTGCAAGCAACCAAAACTGCAACGGCCAAAAGGCCAAGGATGGCGAGTAGGTGGAGTTTCATGAACTAATTATTGTTGAATTGTTGAATTGTCTGATTCTGAAATGTACTGTTACCACAATCAAACAATTCAACAACATAGCAATCTATCCTATTTCTTCTTTTTCGCAGCCGCTTCCCGCTGTGCGGCGAGGGCTTGTTGCTGCTTCAATGCCTCTTCCATTCGGGATTGGAAACCTCCTTTCTTTTTGGGCTTGTTTCGGTTGGCCTCCAATTGCACCTTTATCTTCTCATGGTCAAGAATCCAGTGCTTGGTGATGAGCGTCTGCGCAATGTTCAGGATGTTGCTGAACGACAGATAACAGCTAAGACCAGAGGCGAAATTGTTGAAGAAGAACAGGAAGAAAACAGGCATTAAGTACTGCATCCACTTCATCATCTCGGCGTTGGCACCGCCCATGCTGCCCATGTCCATGTTCTGCATGTTGTAATACGTGTACATGATGGTCGTAACGACCCAAATCAACGTGAACAAGCTCACATGTTGGCCATAGAACGGAATTTCGAACGGCAGCCAGAAAGCAGCATCGAAACTGGAAAGGTCGGTCGCCCAAAGGAAGTCGGCCTGCCTGAACTCAATGCTGGCTGGGAAGAATCGGTATAGCGCCAACCAAACGGGCATTTGAAGTACAATGGGGAAACATCCACCGAGCGGGTTCACCCCAAACTCCCGGTAAACCTTCATGGTCTCCATTTGAAGCGTCGTAGGGTCGTCCTTGAACTTCTCCCGGATGCCAGCAAGCTGCGGCTTCAGGGCCGTCATTTTCGCTTGCGAATGGAGCATTTTATAGGTCAATGGGTAAAGTAGCAGCTTCACGATGAGCGTCAACAGCAAAATCACGATGCCCTGTGAGCCGACCAGTTTCATCAGGCCATTGAACAGCGGGCGGATAATCCAGCGATTGAAGCTACCCATTATGCTCTGGCCAAACGGGATGATGTCCTCTATGCTGTTGCCGTAGGTGCGCAGTGTTTCAAAGTCCTTTGGGCCGATGTAAAACTGCATGGCATAGCTGGCCTCGTCCGATGGCAAGCTGAGACTCGTGGTCAGTTTTTTCAGGTCGGGGCTATCGGCAGACACTGTTTCCGTGCTCATTTTGGCACCACTGAACGGCGAACCATTCGTCATCAGCACGGTCGCAAAAAACTGGTTCGAGTGCGCCACCCAAGTAATTTTTTCGCCCGACTTGTCCACTTCGTCCGGTTTGGTGCAGGAGCAATAGTCGTAATCATCATCGGCAGGCTTGTAATAAACCGTAGAGTAGTTGACCTCGTACTTGTGGTTCTGTTCGAGGCGGTCGAGGTAGTCCACCCATTGCAGCTTGATGGGCGAAGCGGCGTTCAGCCCCTGTTGTTTCAATTCATATTTCACGCCATAGCTGCCCGGCTCGACGGTGTAAACTTGTTCGAAAACAACGCCATTGGCACCAGTTGCGGTAAACGCAAGACTGTTTTCACCTTTTTTTGTGGGTTGGAAAAACAAGTTTGCGGAGCTGACCACACCCGAAGCGGCACCATTTACGGGCAATTGATATTCGAACTGGTTCTTTTCATCTTCCAACAATTTTAGCGGCAGCTTCACTTCCTTGTGGTTGGAGTCAAGCAGTACTTTAAAGTGTTTTTTCAACTCCACTTCTTTTATGCGTCCGCCTTTGTTGTTGAAAATGATGCGCATTACATCGTTTTCCAGCACTTCTTGCTTTTCGGTGCCAACGGCTGCTTGGGCAAACGGGCCGAACTGTCCCGCCAACTGGGCTACCTGCTGAGAGTCAACCCCCATAGAATCGCCCGCTACGGGAGCTGCTTCGGGTGCCTTCAGTTGCTCGGCCCGCAGTTTCTCCACCTGCCGGATGGAGTCAAGGCGATGCTCTGCCGCTTCTTTCATTTTCTTTTGCTCCGGCCCGATGATCAACTGCATGGCCACGAGCAAACCGAATATCAACACAAAACCTATGACTGTATTTCTGTCCATCAATGCTGTTTTTTGCTGACGCAACGGCCGCTTCAATCACGGTCGTCCGTCAAAATGCGTGCAAAGGTAAAATTTTCCGCTTTGCGGTAGTGTAGGACTTGACGTTTGGCGGTATTTCATGGAAGAAAGGAGTGTTTCATACCACACCAATCAAATAAACAACAGGCCGCTTGTCAAATTGAGGTGGAGGTGCTTTTCGCCATTCGCCAATCGTTTTAGTCAGAATGAACTGGGTAGGCAAGGTCAGGTCACCAGCAATGCAGAACTTTGTGCCGGGTTGCAAGACCCGCAACGCCTGCTCAATGATGGCCTTGTTTCGATAGGGCGTTTCGATGAAAAGCTGGGTTTGACGGTGCTTGACGGCCAATTGCTCCAGCCGCTTCATATCTTCAGCGGGAGATTTAGCAGAGAGGTATCCTTGAAATGCAAAGGATTGGCCGTTCATACCGCTACCCATTAAGGCCAGTAGCAGTGAAGATGGCCCAACCAGCGGCACTACCGCTACCCCTTTCCGGTGCGCCAATTCCACCAACTTTGCCCCTGGGTCAGCAACGCCAGGGCAGCCTGCCTCACTTAAAATGCCCATATCATTGCCTTCTAATGCAGGTTTGAGCAAGTTTTCCAGTTCCGTGGACGGAGTATGCTCGTTCATCTCCTCAATTTTATAATCGGCTATTTGCTTTGGAGGATTTGTTTTTTTGATAAAATGTCGGGTTGTCTTGGCCCGCTCCGCCACGAGGTACGTAAGGGCGTGTAGTCTTTCCACCACATAAGTTGGGATGGCCTCCAAGGCCTCCTCACCGAGCGGGCAGGGTATGAGGTAAAGTTTGCCGTGGGTGTTCATGCTAATGGATAGTTTGGGTGACAGGAAGTGTGGATGGTCGTCATTGCTTGTTCAATCCGGCCTCCTGAATCAACTGCTCGATCACACTGAGTGGTTGACCGGTTATTTTTGAAATATCTTCTCGGTTCTTGCCTTGTTCATGGAGCTTCACAACTTGTAAAAATAGGTGGAGACCTTTTTCAAATCCGGCTTGCTCGCCTTTTTCAAATCCAGCTTGCTCGCCTTTTTCAAATCCAGCTTGCTCGCCTTTTTCAAATCCGGCTTGCTCGCCTTTTTCAAAGCTATCTACAAGCAAGGTACGTTCGGTGCTCACACTGTCCCAATATTTGTCATAAGCTTCCAATTGTGAGAGGGTAAAGGCGCTTTCTTTGAGGCATTCAATGGCCTCTTTCAGTTCCGGGCTGTCCAATAAGTCGGCGGGCAGGTTTTCCGTGGCATCGTTTATCTCAGTCAAGTAACGGAGCCAGAGTACTTGCAGCCTTTTTTCCGTCAGGTTCTTGGCCTTGAATTTAGGCAGTTCGATGAAGACGAACTCCAAACCCTCTATTTTTTTGCCAGTCAATTCATTGTGTATGATGCTGTAATGATGGTAATAAGTTTCCGTGTCCTTTTCAAAATCCTCATTCACCAAGCTAAGTGCATATACAGGCTGGAGGCCCTTGTATTCACGCCCCCGCTCCAACTGCTTGACATAAGCCTTGGAGGCATTGAACAGCACCCGGCTTTTGAAACTATCCGTCCAAAACATCTGCATCTCCACGATGAACTGCCTACCGAAATTGTCCGTGCAGCGCACGTCCACAATGGAATGCTTTAAGACGGGAAGCTCAGGGGCAAGCTCGGCTGGCAGGTACTCCAATGAAACGATGTGACGGCCTTGCGCGAGTGGCAGCAGTGCGTTGAGGAAACTGCGCAGCAAATGCGGGTGTTCGCCGAACACTTTCTTGAAGGTCAAATCATTTTTTGGATCGAGGTAACGCATGAAAAAGGACTGGTTTGCAGCAAAGATAGTGCAGTCTTTCCGATTCACTGGCAGGTCAAATTGACTGCCCAAACACTACAATCATCTTTTTTCCAGGTAAAATAAGTAAATCCGGGTTTTTTAATGGATAAATCACTACTTTTGCCCGCCTTTTCGGAAAGCACTTCGCTACGGCGGCAGTTTTTCAACATAACTTATTGAAAATCAGCCATTGGGGCGGATGCCCGAAGACAATTAATACTTCAAAACAGTATGCGTAATTACGAAGTAACCTTCATCGTAGATCCAGTGCTGTCGGGCGATGAAATCAAGGCGACAGCTCAGAAATATGTCGATCAGCTCCAAAATGCAGGGGCCAGCATCGTACATGTGGATGAGATGGGCCTGCGCCAATTGGCGTATGAAATCAACAAGCGCCACGCTGGGTACTACTATTGCATCGAATTCCAGTCCGAGGTTGCCAATTACCTCGCCGACCTGGAACTGAACATGCGCCGCGACGAGCGCCTGTTGCGCTTCCTTACCATTGCACTTGACAAATACGGCGTTAAGTACAACGCCGACAAGCGTGCGGGCATCATCGGTAAGGTAAAGAAGAAGACCAAAGCCACTACAGAAGTAGCTGGCGCTGGTGCCACCGCTGTCGCTGCAGCTGTGCCCAAAGCGAAAATCACCAAGTCGCAGCCGCCCCAACCTGACAACCTCAAGCGCATCGAGGGCATTGGCCCGAAAATCGCCGAGGTGCTGAAAGCATCGGGCGTTGACTCTTTCGCTAAGCTCGCTTCGATGACTCCTGACCAAATCAAGGACCTGCTCAACCAAGCTGGCGATCGTTTCAGCTTCCAGGATCCTGCCACTTGGCCAGCCCAAGCCCAACTTGCCGCCCAAGGCGAGTGGGACAAGCTCAAGAAATGGCAAGATGAACTGAAAGGTGGCAAACTCGTCAATGCACCTGCTGCATCTTCTGCACCAGAAGTAGCCGCAGCAGTTGCCACTGCAGGCGCAGTCGCTGTTGCCGCTGGCGGCGAAGAGGAGTAACTGATGATGAATGATGAATGGTCGGAATGATTAATCAGGGCCCAGCGCCAATTTCACCATTCGAAGTTTATCATTGATTAAACAATCATTTTCAAAATCTAAATAATCATGGCTGCATCAAGAGACGATATCAAGTTTCTCAGCAATCCAAATATTGGTCAGCAACGCAAAAAGTACTGCCGTTTCCGCAAGTTCGGCATCAAGTACATTGACTACAAGGACGCTGACTTTCTGCTGCAATTCGTAAACGAACAGGGCAAGGTGCTACCACGCCGCATCACTGGCAACAGCCTGAAGTACCAGCGCCGGGTGGCCACTGCTGTCAAGCGTGCCCGTCACCTCGCTTTGCTGCCTTACCTGACCGACTTGTTGAAATAAATTGGTCAATAGTCATTTAGTCAATAGTCATTTTTTAGCGCATGTAATGCCTTCCAAATGGCCAATGACCAATGACCAATGACCTTAAAATCGAAGAAAAAATGGAAATTATACTTCTTAAAAATCTCGATAAAGTTGGCCGCAAGTTCGATATCGTAAAGGTGAAGGACGGGTATGGCCGCAACTTCCTGATTCCTCAGGGCTTGGCTATCGTAGCTAACAAAATCAACCGCAACAACCTCGAAAGCTTCAAGCGCCAAGAGACCAACAAGCTGAACAAGCAGTTGGATTCCTTCAAGGCCATCGCCAACAAGCTGGAGGGCAAAACGCTGAACATCACCACCAAGGTGGGCACTTCGGGCAAAATCTTTGGCTCTGTCACCAATGTGCAGGTGGCCAATGCCCTTCGTGACCAACTCGGCGTGGAGGTTGACCGCCGTGACATCCTCATGCCAGACGACCATGTGAAGATGATCGGCAAGTACACAGCAGTTCTCGACCTCCACCCGAACGTGGATGCCAAGATTGATTTCGAGGTCATGCCTGATGACCCGGAACTCGCAAAGCACTTCGCAGAGTTGGCTGCAGAGGCTGCCCTCGAAGCTGCCGCCGAAGCGACTACAGACCACTGATTGGAGCACTATTCAATCGAATAAATACAAAAAAGCCCATCCGCTTAAACAACGGATGGGCTTTCGTTTTTTATCACACTCCCTTACAATCCAATTACCGCCGGGTTCATCCCCATGTTCGAAAACCCACCATCGTGGTAGAGGTTCTGCATGGTGACCATGCGGCTGAGGTCGCTGAACAGGAACACGCAGTAGTCGGCACAGGCTTCTGCATTGGCATTGCCGAGCGGCGACATCTTGTCTGCATAGTCGAAAAACTCCTTAAAGCCCTTCACGCCACTGCCAGCAGTCGTCCAAGTGGGCGATTGCGACACGGTGTTCACCCGTACCTTGTTGCGGGTGCCAAAATGGTAGCCAAAGCTACGGGCGAAGCTCTCCAGCAGGGCCTTCGATTCGGCCATTTCCGAATAGTCGGGGAAGACCCGTTGCGCAGCGATATAAGTCAAAGCGGCGATGCTGCCCCAGTCGTTCATGGCTTCCTGTTTCCAAAGCGTCTGCATGACCCGGTGGAACGACATGGCACTGATATCGAAGGTCTTGGCCATGAACTCATAGTTCAGGTCGGTATAGGACTTGCCCTTGCGCACGTTCAACGACATGCCGATGCTGTGCAAAACGAAGTCAATTTTGCCCCCGAAATGCTCGGTAGCCCCCGTGAACAGCTTTTCCAAGTCCTCCATCGAAGTGGCATCGGCAGAAATGATGGGCGCACTTATTTTCTCGCCCAGCTCATTGATTTTGCCGAAGCGCATGGCCACGGGTGCATTGGAAAGCACAATCTTGGCCCCTTCCTGATGGCAGCGTTCTGCCACTTTCCAGGCAATGGATTGTTCGTCAAGTGCGCCGAAGATGACGCCGGTTTTTCCTTGTAGTAAGTTGTTTGACATGTTTTGAACTGTGAACTGTGAACTGTGAACAGTGAACTGTGGATGCCAATATCGCTTGACTGTTCACAGTTCACCGTTCATAGTTCACCATTAATTTATAGCGTTCCCCTCAGCTCCTGCTCCCGCTCTATCGCCTCGAAAAGTGCCTTGAAATTGCCCTTCCCAAAGGATTTTGCGCCAGCTCGCTGAATGATTTCATAGAAAACTGTCGGGCGGTCTTCCACTGGTTTCGTGAAGATTTGCAGCAGATAGCCCTCCTCATCACGGTCTATGAGGATGTTCAGTTTTTTCAGTTCGGACAAGTCCTCAGCAATATGCCCTACCCTGTCCAGCACGTCCTCGTAATAGTTTTCAGGGACATAGAGGAAGTCCACCCCGTTCGCACGAAGTTGGCTCACTGTGGCGATGATGTCGTCCGTGGCGACGGCGATGTGCTGCACCCCGGCACTGCGGTAGAAGTCGAGGTACTCCTCGATTTGCGACTTCTTGCGGCCCGCCGCAGGCTCGTTGATGGGGAACTTGATGTAACCGTTGCCATTGCTGACGACCTTGCTCATTAGGGCGGTGTATTCGGTGGATATGTCCTTGTCGTCGAAGGTGACGAGCAGCTTGAAGCCCATCACGTCCTCATAGAACTTCACCCAACGGTTCATGTCGCCAAGCTCCACATTGCCCACGCAGTGGTCCACATATTTCAAACCGACGGATTTGGCCGGGTAGGCACTTTGCCTTGCATCAAAGCCCGGCATGAAAGCCCCGTCGTATTCGCTGCGCTCCACAAAGGTGTGCCATGTCTCGCCATAGGTTTTGATGGCGGCCATTTTCACGATACCGTGCTCATCCTCAAGGGTTTGCGGCTCCATTGCCGATTCGGCACCCCGCTCAATGGCCGTGCGATAAGCAGTTTTCACATCGTCCACCCAAAGGGCGAGCACTTTTACTCCATCACCGTGGAGGGCCACATGCTTCGCAATTTCGTGGTCGGGGGAAAGGGCAGCGGTGAGCACCAGCGTGATTTTGCCTTGGCGAAGCACGTAGCTCACCTTGTCACGGCAGCCCGTTTCGGGGCCACGGTAAGCCACCCATTGGTAGCCAAAAGCAGCTTGGTAGTACAGCGCCGACTGCTTGGCATTGCCTACATAGAACTCTATATGGTCGGTGCCATTGATGGGAAAGGTATCGGTAATTTGAACGGGTGCGGATTTGGTAAGGACTTCCATTGACTGTTTCTTCTGTTTGTGAAAAGTGTGGGGCAAAGATAGGCGATGCACTGAAAAAGAACGTCGCCTATTCTCAGTAACTTAAATGCTAAATTTCTACCTTGCGTCCTTTCCACAAAACCCATCACCATTCAAAACATCAGAGAACAAACATGCAACAACCACCAATTTTCCGTCTGGGTATCGTTATGGCAGGGGCAGTCTCGGCAGGGGCATACACCGCCGGCGTCATGGATTATTTGTTTGAAACCCTTGAAATCTGGGAAAAGAAGAAGCAGGTCAATCGGCGTATCCTCGCCGAGTGTGGCGACGACTGGGAAAAAGCCAAAGAGAACCCCGATTTCGAGGCCAGCCTGCCCATGCACCAAGTGGTGTTAGAGGCCATTGCAGGTGCATCGGCTGGAGGGATGACGGCGGGTATCACGGCGCTCAGCATGTTCGAAGGGTTTCATTTTTACGATGAAAAATCGGACAACAAGCAGAACCGGCTCTACCATTCCTGGGTCAACCTGAACGATGAGGCGGGCAAGCCTACCTTTGAGCAGATGCTGGATGTTTCGGACATAGATGAGGACAAAACGGTCAGCTCCATTCTGAATTCCAAGCCCATTGATATCATCGCCGACCGATTGGACAACATCCAATTGAACCGCCAATTGGAAGAACTCGGCTATGTTTCGCCAAATTTGAACGTCATACTTACGCTTTGCAGCTTACGGGGCATACCTATTGACATCAATTTCAATACACGCACGGTGGAGCCACCCACCAAAGACGAGTACACGAGAAAGGTGGTCGTGCCCAAACAGGAAATCCCGACCACTGCTCCCGCCCACCGTATGTTCCTGCATAAGGGTGTTGGGCAGTTTTGCTTTAGCAACGGCCAAGCCCAGCAGGTGGATGAGCATATACTCTCCATTGACCCCAGGGTAAAGGAACACCGCAGGATGTTGATTGATGTGGCCAAAGCAACTGGTGCTTTTCCCGTCGGGCTGAAGCACCGGGTATTGGAACTGCCGGACGGGAAATATGTACAAGCCCAGGTGAAAAGGCTTTTTGGTATGGAGCGGCAAGACCGTTTCAGGGTGGCAGTTGATGCAGATAAGCCTTTCAAGTTTGTGGCAGTGGATGGGGGTGCCATCAACAACGAGCCTATCGGGGAGGTGGATAATATTTTGGAAGACCTCTACGACCGGGACTGCAAAAACGGCATCGCCGATGAATACCACAAGAACTTCGGCATCATCATGATTGACCCCTTCCCCGATTTTGAAACGACGGAAGAGGACGATTGCAACGAGTCGTTGACAACGATACCCTTCAAATTGTTCGGTGCCCTGCGCAGCCAGGCCATGCTCAAGGAGGGCGATATCCGTAGGGGGTTCCGGGGCATTGATTATACACGGGGCCTCATTTTCCCAAGCAAGAAAAACCCGGCCACTGGCAAACCAAAGAAATATGCCATTGCTTGCGCCTCCTTGGATGGCTTTGGAGGGTTCCTCAGCCGTGACTTCCGCCACCACGACTTCCTCTTAGGCCGCCGGAACTGCCAGTCGTTCATCCGAAAATTTTTCACAATACCGGAAACCAGCCCAGTCCTCGGGCAATGGACACCCGAAATGCAGGAACGCTTTGCGGTGCAATACGAAGGCGACGACCGCTATTACTTTCCCATCATCCCCGATGCGAGGAGCTACAGCCAAGAGAACGACGAAACCTGCCTACAGCCGCCCCCCGACGTCAGCATCAGTGCAGCGGAAGTTTGCAAATTGTTCCCCGCATTAAAGCGGCGCACGGAAAAAGTAATCCGCTTCTATTTCAATCCGCCTGCCATGATCTATGGCAAAAAATCGGAAGGGAGTGCCAGCAAGAAAGCCGAAGGTACAGGAAAAGACCACAGTATTGGACGGTTGATAAATAAGCACACTGGAGGTTTTTTCAGTGATGTACGTGGCTGGCTTTCAATGGGTTTAGTCATTATCTTGCTGCTGCCGCTGCTGCCTGTCCTGTTGTTCTTGGCAGTGATTCCGATATTGTACCTGCTGTTGACCAAACTTGTGGCAGGCTATATTGCAAAGCAAAAAGTGCTGCGTACGATACTGTCCGATCTAAAGGAAAAACACTTGCTGGAGGGATAGAAAAATAGGTTGCAATATCCCACACCATCCCCAAACCTGCCGATATTTGGGGCCGTTTCGGAAACCCCTTGGCCACTTAATCGTTTTGAAAAAATAGAGCAGCAAAAAGCAGAGCGCACCAAACACCCCAGTTTTGCCTTTGCCTTTTTACTTTTTACTTCTTAACAATGACTGATTTCTCATTCATCGCCAATGCGCACCCATCGTTCATAGACTCGCTCTACGAGCAATACCTCCAAAACCCCGACTCCGTGGAGCAGAGCTGGCGCTTGTTCTTTAAGGGCTTCGATTACGGGAGCAACGGCGCTTCGGGCAACACAATGGGGGTAAACGGTGCCCCAGCAAGCCAGAACGGCCATGCACCCGACATCCACGACCACGACGAACTGCGGGTGGTGGCACTCATCATCGCCTACCGCAACCGGGGCCACCTCAAAAGCACGACCAACCCGCTGAAGGCCCGCAAGAACCGGATGCCCTTCCTCGACCTCGCCGATTTTGGCTTGACAGAGGCCAGTTTGGACAAACCATGCCTCGCAGCCAAAGAGGTTGGACTGCCCGACGGCTCCACGCTCCGCCAAATCATTGCGAAGCTGGAAAAAATGTACTGCGGCAATATCGGCTTTGAGTTTCACCACATCCAAGACCGGGTGAAACGCCGCTGGCTGCGGGAGCGCATCGAAACGCAAGCTGTCGAAAAACAATGGGGCCTGACCTTGGACGAGAAAAAGCGCATCCTCGAAAAACTGAACGGCGCCACGGTGTTCGAGCAGTTTTTGCATAAAAAATTCATTGGCCAAAAACGCTTCTCCCTGGAAGGTGGCGAGACGACCATCGCTGCACTCGACGCTATCATCACTGCTGGCGCCGACCAAGGCGTAGAGGAGGTGGTGTTCGGTATGGCGCACCGGGGCCGCCTGAACGTGCTGGCCAATATCCTCGGCAAAACCTACGAGCAGATTTTCACGGAGTTTGAAGGCGAGATGCCCGAAGACCAAAGCTTCGGCGATGGCGATGTAAAGTACCACCTTGGTTTTTCATCGCAAGTGACCACGCCCAATGGCAAGCAGGCATATTTGAAACTGGTGCCCAACCCTTCGCACTTGGAGGCCGTGAACCCCGTGGTGGAAGGCTTTGCAAGGGCCAAGGCAGATGCGCTTTACCAAAGCGAATACGACCGCATACTGCCCGTGCTTATCCACGGCGATGCGGCGGTAGCTGGCCAGGGCATCGTTTACGAATGCCTCCAGATGAGCCGTTTGGAGGGCTACGCAACGGGCGGCACCGTCCATTTCGTCATCAACAACCAAATCGGATTCACCACCGATTGGGAAGACGCCCGCTCCTCGACCTATTGCACGAGCGTGGCCAGCACGGTGCAAGCGCCCGTGTTCCATGTGAACGGCGACGACCCGGAGGCGGTTATTTTCTGTTGCAAGCTGGCTATGGAATACCGCCAGAAGTACAACGAAGACGTGTTCATTGACATGGTTTGCTACCGCAAACACGGCCACAACGAAGGCGACGACCCAAAGTTCACACAGCCGACCCTGTACGACATCATCAACGTGCATGACGACCCCCGCACCATTTTCAGCAAGCGCCTTATCGAGCGGGGCGACTTGCAAAAGGAAATGGCCGAGGCCATGGAAAAAGAGTTCTGGAACGAGCTACAGGCCCGCCTCGACAACTTGAAGCAGCACAAGCTCCCGTACCAGTACCAAGAGACGGAGCTGGCCTGGAAGTCGCTGCGCAAAACGACCACGCCGGAGGATTTTGACCAGTCGCCAGAGACGGGCATAGCGCCGAAAGTGCTGGACAAAATCCTTCAGCACTTGCATCAGTACCCGAAGGATTACAAGGCTGTCAGCAAGTTCGACCGCATCCTGAAAGGTTCGAAGGCCATGTGGGACAGCGGTAGGTTGGACTGGGCCTTGGGGGAGCTTTCGGCATATGGTTCTTTGTTGTTGGAAGGCAATGATGTGCGCCTCAGCGGTCAGGACGTGAAACGGGGTACGTTCTCGCACCGCCATGCCGTGCTGCACGAGGAGGAGACCAACCGGGAATATAACCGCCTTAACGACCTCGACGAAAAACAGGGCAAGTTCCGCATTTTCAATTCGCTGTTGAGCGAGTATGGCGTGCTGGGCTTTGAATACGGCTACTCCCTTGCCCGCCCCGATGCGCTGGTGATTTGGGAGGGGCAGTTCGGCGATTTTTTTAATGGCGCACAGACAATGGTTGACCAGTTCATCATGTCTGCCGAGCGCAAATGGCAGCGCATGAGTGGCCTCTGCATGTTCCTGCCGCATGGCTACGAAGGCCAAGGCCCAGAGCATAGCAGCGGCCGGGTGGAACGATTCCTCCAAAGTTGTGCGAAGAACAACGTGACGGTGGCCAACGTGACAACCCCCGCCAACCTGTTCCATTTGCTGCGCCGCCAGTTGGCAAGGCCGTTTCGCAAGCCGTTGATTTTAATGACCCCCAAGAGCGGCCTTCGCCACCCAGAGGTCGTGTCGGAATTGAAGGACTTCCACACGGGAACCCGGTTCCAAGAGGTCATTGACGATGCAACAGCCAAGGCAGCCAAGGTCAAAACGCTGTTGCTCTGCACTGGCAAGGTCTATTTCGACCTATTGGACAAAAAGCGAAACGACAAACGGGATGACGTGGCCATTGTACGTTTGGAGCAGCTTTACCCACTGCCGGAAAAGCAATTGGAGGCCATTTTCAAAAAATACAAAAACGCCAAAGTACGCTGGGTACAGGAAGAACCTGCCAATATGGGTGCTTGGATGTACCTGTTGTTCCAATACAATTGCCGCCGCTCATTCGAGCTTGTTTCAAGGGAAACAGCAGCCTCTCCTGCTGTCGGCTTCAAGAAGAAGCACGACCAGCAGCAGGCGGAGATTGTGGCGAAGGCGTTTGAGGATTAGAGGTGAGAGGGTGAGAGAGGTGAGAGAAGCCCCGTCAGCGGAATGGTCGCTGGCGGGGCTTCCAATTTAGACCAATGCAACTCATGCCAACTATTTAGTGCCTTCTAAATTTGGTGCTTAGCCCAAGCGGGCTGAATGCTGAGTAGAATTTTTGCTTGGTGCTTCGAATCCTACGAGAAAAAGGGACAGCTTGAACATGGCGGCCAAAATTGTTCAAGCCAAGTCCAAATCCCAGCAGTTTCCTGATTTTGTCAACGCAAATAGACATTTCCTAAACAGCACATACCCACAAAGGCCTTCTTGTTGTTCGTATTTCACAAAAACAATAAATTTGCCATTGCCAGACCATTTCATGGCAACATAAACAATCGAATCAACAAGCGCAAAACATGAAAATCCCGATTGCATTTCTTTCCTATCTCCCGCTACTACTTTGTTTGTTTACCTCACAGCTTTCTGTCGCCCAGCCCAGCCTCGATTGGGCCACCTACAAGGGCGGCCCCAACGACGACAGCGCCCGTGACATGGTGCTCGATGCGCAAGGCAATGTCTATGTGGTCGGCTCGACCAACTCCACGGCTGCCATTTCAAGCGCAGGGGCACACCAAGCTGCCAATGCTGGTGGGTTCGATGTGCTGCTCTCCAAGTTCGACAACAATGGCCAACTGCTTTGGAGCACCTATTTCGGGGCGGCGGGCGATGAGTTCGGCCAAGGAATCGCACTGGATGGGCTGGGCAACCTGTACATAACTGGGGCGACCAATTCCGCTACAGGATTCGCAACGGCGGGCGTCCATCAGACCAGCTTTGGTGGTGGCAACTTGGACGGGTTCGTAGCAAAGTTCACCACCAATGGGCAACTACTCTGGGCTACCTACGTAGGTGGGGCGGAAGAGGACTTCCTTAATGCTATTGCAGTCAACAACGCCGGAGACATTGGCGTAACGGGCTGGACTGGCTCTCCAGATGGGATTTATTCGGGACCTGGAGGTGGAGAGGGTGACGCACTGCAAGGCTTATTCGACGCATTTATCCAAAAATTCACGCCAAATGGTACAAGGGCATGGGGGCGGTACCTTGGCGGCGGGATTGGCGATACTGGCGCAGACAGGGGCCTTCAAATTGTTGCGGATGCTGTCGGCGATTTTTACATTAGTGGCTGGACAGGTTCGCCAAGTTTCGCCTCCGGTACTGGGGTACACCAATCAGCTTATGGAGGTGGCACGGCAGATGCTTTCCTTGGCTATTTTTCAGCTATAAATGGCAACAACCATTGGATAACGCTGTATGGCGGTGCCGCCGAAGAATATGGCGATGCACTCGCCCTTGATGCCGCTGGCAATATTTACGTGGCAGGCCCTTGCAACTCGGCCAATGCGCTCGCCACACCAGGTTCGCACCAGCCTACGCCGGGTGGTGCGTTCGATGTTTTTTTGGTGAAATTCAATGACCTTGGCCAACGCCAATGGGGCACCTACTATGGCGGCAATGACGACGAGGCAGGTTATGGGCTTTCGGTCGGACAAGATGGGGGTGTTTACCTATGCGGCTACACCCGCTCCAACAACGGAATTGCCATACAGAACTCCTACCAACCCCTCAACAATGGCGGTTGGGATGCATTTTTTGCAAAATTCGATGGAAACGGCATACAGGAAATCGGCACCTACTTCGGCGGGCCAGCCGACGACCAGTCATTTGCCATCGGAACGGATGCCCAAGGCGCCATCTTCCTGTCGGGATGGGCTGGCTCGGCCTCCGACATTGCGACGGCAGGAGCGCATCAGCCCAGCTTTGGCGGTGCGGCGCAGGATGCCTTCGTCGCCAAGTTCCTGCCTTGCACCCCACCAACCGTCAACATCCCCAACGGCGGCTACCTGTGCCAAGACAACGATTTCGTGCTCGAAATGCACTTAACGGAAGGCTCTACTCCCTATACCTTTATTTATAGTTTTGATGGGGTGCCCCAGCCGCCCATCACCGTTTCAAGCACCCCACATTTCCAGTTTTTCGACGCCGATTTTTACCAAGACTCCGTCCAACTGCTCACAGTGGAGAGCAACGGTTGCCTTGGCGAGTTCACCGGGCTGCCCTATCTGCACATCGTGCCGCCCATGGTCAATGCCACCCCACTCGTCATCTGCGACCAACCCAGCCAAACTTACACAGTTGGGGTGGAACTGAGCGGTGGCTTCATGAACTATATCAACCTGCCGAACTCGCCCGGCACCATCTTGGCGAACCAGTTTACGAGTACGGCTATACCTTTCGGCCAGGACTATTCCTTCCAGTTCACGTCCAACCTGAACTGCGACACCATCTCCGTGTCGGGACAATCGGGCTGCACGCTCAACTGCCCCGGCTTTGCCATCACGGTCAGCAACAACAGCCCAGTTTGCCCCGGCGAGGACGTGCAATTATCAGCAACGGGCGGGGCCTCCTACCTCTGGGCGGGGCCTAACGGCTTTGCCAGCCAATTGCAAAATCCCGTGTTGCCGAACCTGAACGCTGTTGACCAAGGCACTTATTCGGTCACTGTCACCGATGCGAATGGCTGCACGGAGGAAGGGCAGACACCGGTCGTTTTGGGAACCCTTCCAAGTATCATCAATATTGCGGCCACGCAATCAGGCTGTGCCGCAAACACGGGTAGCCTGACGGTCACAGCAATGGGAAGTGGCACCTTAGCTTACTCCATTGACGGGGTCAATTTCGCTCCGCAAAACAGCTTCCCCAACCTCGCCGCTGGAAACTACACGGTGACGGTGATGGACGCCAACAATTGCACCGCAACCCAAACGGCTTCGGTCACGACGGCGAACGGGCCGACCATCACCTCCGTCACCCCAACGGCGGCCAGTTGCGGCAGCAGCAACGGCAGCCTGACGGTGGTGGCAACGGGCGGCACCGCTCCGCTCGAATTTTCCATTGACGGGGTCAACTTCGCTCCGCAAAACAGCTTCCCAAACCTCGCCGCTGGAAACTACACGGTGACAGTG
>WBZM01000149.1_pt1 | contig 113071 bp, 97 predicted proteins | sample 5204271 | NCBI WGS metagenome assembly WBZM01 (sample SAMN12344346, study PRJNA552823) | activated sludge metagenome | biome: Activated sludge suspended growth; feature: Nitrification reactor; material: Wastewater; isolation source: activated sludge from nitrification reactor of wastewater...
AATCCGGGTTCACCCGCGCTCCGCGTTCGATCCCCGTCACCGTGCCCGGCGAGACCATTCGAACACGCCGCGCGTGCCCACCCGCTTCTCGATATCCAGCAGCAGCCGCGCCCCCTGACCATAGTCGTCTTCGCGAGCCAGGATGCGTTCGGCGGCCTCGCCCTCACCCACGGCCAGCAGAACGCGGTAGGCGACCCACTCGGCAAAGCCCTCGCGCAGCAGCGGGTCGCGCAATAGCGGCGCGTTCTCCATCTGCCAGGCATGAGCCAATTCGTGCGCAGCCACCTGGAGCAGCAGCAGCCGCGGCAGCCCCCGCACGGCGTAGATGCCCCGCCGCCGCCCGCGCCGCGTGTAGACGCCCAAGGTTTCGCCGCCACTATCAGGGTCTTCGCCCATGTCGCGCAGGATGCCGGCCAGTTCGTCCGGCTCGGCCAGGATCAGGCCCGTGGGCACGTTGAGGGACAGGCCCAGCTGCTCGCGCAGGGCGCTTTCGGCGGCGTGGTAGACCGTCATGGCCTCGTCGTCGCTGATGACGGCCGTGGCCTCACAAGCGGCGCAGGTGGGCCGGCTGCCGGTCGTCGTCCCGCGGCGGCCGACGGGCAGGCCACAGCTGTGGCAGCGCGGCCCGGCCGCGCAGACATTACAGTATGGCCCGCTCTGACCGAAATAAACGGCCTGACGGCTGGGCTTGCGGCCACAACCGACACAGATCGGCCCGACCTCGCGGCAGGTGGGGCACGCCCCGGCGGTGTTGCCGGGCAACCGGCAGACGGGACAGCGCGGCTTTTCCGCCAAACAGATTTCACAGACGCTCAGATGCAGCCCCGGCGGCCAGGCGGCATGGTGAAAGCGGCGGGCGCGGTCGTTCAGCGCCCGGCCGCAGAGGTGGCAGGCACTTGGCGCGGCGGTGCGGCTTTGGGCGATCATAAATGCCAGTAGGGGCGCATCTATGTGCGCCCAATTCACTGAAATCCGCTTGCTGGCCAGGAGAAGAGGCAAGGACCAGCGAAGACCGCTCTTCCCCTGGAACCTGGCCCTCTTCTTCAGCCAGAGAGGGCAGACACGCAGTCTGCCCCTACGGAGGCCGGCCGGGTTGGGGCGCACATAGGCGCGCCCCCATTCATTAGCTCGTCTTGAACTGCAATACAACCCGACCCAACCGAATTTCGTCGCCGTCGCGCAGCGGGTGAGGCGTACCGGGGGTCACTTTCTGACGGTTGACGAAGGTATAGTTGACCGAGTTCAGGTCTTCGAGGGTGTACTGACCGTTGCGCTCAGCGATCTGGGCGTGGCGACGCGAAACCCCGCCCTCTTCGCCGCCATAGGGGACGAGATCGACATCGGGGAAGCTGCCGCTGACCGGGTCTTCACGTCCGATCAGATACTCGCTCTTGCCCGGAGCCAGGTTGAGCGTCGCTCCGGACGCCTGCACCACCAGGCGTGGACTGAGCACGGGCACGCCCATCCCTGCCGGCGGCGTCGAGACGATCGGCAGCGACGGATCGCTCGTAAGCATGACTGGCATCTGCTGGCTGGCGGGAAACCCGGGTTTGGGCAACGTCTGGCCACAGTTGTCACAAAAGACATCGGTCGGCTGGACGGCCGCGCCGCAGTTGGGACATACGGTGTCCGGCGTGGGCATCGCAGTCGGCTCAGACCAATCGCGGGGAGACTGTATCGGCGGCGGCGGTGGCGGCGACACGTCCGGCGGCGACCAGTCGGGAGGCGGGGGCGCGAGCGGCGGCACGAAGGCCGTTGGCGCAGCAGCGCCGAGCGCCGCGCCGCAATTGCCGCAGAACGCTTCGCCGGGCATCACGCTCTCCCCACAGTTGGGGCAGCGGCCCGCGCCGGCGGCAGGGCCGCCAAACGCCGCGGGGGACGTGCCTGCGCCGGGGCGAGCGGCTACACCGGCCAGCGGTGTGCCGCAGTTGTCACAGAAGGCCGCGCCGGCTGGAACCTGCGCGCCGCAATTTGGGCAGTTGATCATGCTCATCTCATCCTTCCAATCCTGTGCGCCTGTGCCGTCTTGTCAGCTGCCCAGGTCGCTCATATCCAGCCGCCGGGTGGCGGAAACCAGTCGCTTGGTGGCGTGGGGCGAAAGGGCCTGCCCGGCGCCAAGCTGCGCCGCGGCCGCCTCCGCCTCGCGCGCCAACTCTACCTCGCCCGCATCCAGCAGGCGCGTCGCCGCGGTCCGCAGGCGTTGCGTGCGCTGCTGGGCGTCGGCGCTGTCGCGCTCGTCCAGAGCGCGGGTCATCAGCTTGAAGACGCTGACCCGCTCGACGGTGTTCATCACCGCCCCGTTGACGGCTGTCGCGCCGGCCGGGTCGGCCACAAAGGTAAAGACAATGTCGGCCGACGCCTTGCGCCCCGTGCCGCCACCGGGAATATCATAGTTTACCTCAGCCTGCGCCAGCCGGTAATCCCCTGGCGCGCGGGGCGGAATGGCCAGCTCGATCAACACGCTCTGGCCCTCGCTCTGCAAGTCGCCCAGCGTCACCTGCACGTCATGCTCGCCCAAGGCCCGCGCCGAGAGGCGGTCGATCAGCGGCTGGACGCGCCAGGCGGCCACCGCTCGCACGCCCCTGACCAGGCGCAGGACGAGGGTGGCGTTGGTGACCAGGGTGCGCTGCATGGTCGCGACCACCTGCCGGAACGCCTCCAGGATGCGGTCGGGCGCGTCGATGAACTCCCAGTTGCCGCCGGATAGATCGGCCAGGTCGGTCAGCAGAGCCTGATTCCACTCGTCGCCCAGGCCCAGCGCAGTGATGGGCACGCCCATCTGGGCCGCCGTCTGCGCCAACTCGCGGCAGCGGTCTTCGTCGTCCCACGTCTCGCCGTCGGTCAGCAGAATGAGACGACTGACGCGGCCGGGTCCAAGACCGGCGCGCGCCTGTTCCAGCCCGGCGCGAAGGCCCAGCGACATCTGCGTGCCACCGCGCTCCTCGATGCGGTCGATCTGGGCCAGCAGGGCAGCGCGGTCGGCCGCCGGGCGGGCCGCGGCCAGCACATCGACCGTGTCGTCGAACACGACGATCGACACCAGGTCATCGGGCGCAACCCGGTCGAGCGTCAGCCGGGCCGCCTGGCGCAGGTCATCGATCTTGCGGCCGGCCATCGAGCCACTGCGGTCGAGCACCAGCACGAGGTTGAGCGGCGCTTGCACCGTGGCCACGCCTTCGGCCGGGCGGGCCTCCAGATAGACGTAAGCCATCTGCTCCGTTTCCAGAGCGGCGAACCGCGGCCGATTGAGCGAGGGGATGAGCGTCACTGCGTCCGCCATGCTGATACCTCCATGCCGCCGATTATAGCGCGCTTTGGCCGAGGTTCACGGCCGCTAAGCGTCCGCCACCGGCACGGCCCAAACCACGAGGACGCTGATGTTGTCCTCGCCGCCGGCGCGGTTGGCCGCCTCGATCAACCGGTCGCAAACCTGCTGCGGGTCAGTCTCGGCCGCCAACACGGCCGCCAGTCCGTCGTCGCGCACCATCTCCCACAGGCCATCGGAACACAGCAGCAGGCGGTCGCCCGGCCATAGTTCGACGCTGAACGTATCGACGCGCAGGTCAGCGGTCTCGCCGACGCTGCGATATATCATGCTCTTCTGCTCATGGGTATAGACGGCGTCCGGTTCCAGGTGTCCGGCGGCGACGAGGCTGGCAACCAGCGAGTGGTCGCGCGTGACCTGTTCCAGTGCGCCGCTGCGCCAGCGATAGGTGCGGCTGTCCCCGACGTTGGCCACGACGGCGTGGCCGTCGATGAGCAGGGCCGCGGTCAGAGTTGTGCCCATGTCGCTATGGTTGGCCTGTTGCAGGGCCAGCAGCTCCGCGTTAGCCGCCCGGATGCTTTCGCCCAGCGCCCGCTCCATCCAGGCCTCATTGCCGCCGCGTCCGGTCAGGACGATGCGCTTGAAGACACGATCCATCATCGCCGCGGCCAGGTGTTGCAAGACGCGCCGGCTGGCCACCTCGCCCCCCTCGTGGCCACCCATGCCGTCGGCCACGGCGAAAAAGCCCATCTCCGGCGACGAAGCGCCGGCCAGCAGCCCGCTCAGACGGATGGAGAGGACGCTGTCCTCATTGCTCTCTCGCGCGCGCCCCGGGTGGGTACGGGCGGCGGCGCGCAGGGCCAGCCGCCCGACGCGGGCCGCCGGGTCAAGGATCAGGGTGGGCAGGCTAGGCGTCTCGTCCACAGGGCTAAGCAATATCGCGACTGCCACATTCGGGGCAGACGGTGACACTGGCGTCTACCCCCAGGCCACAGTTGTTACAAAAGCGCGTGCCGGCGGGCGCGCTCGCCGGCGGGGTCGTGGGGATGTCCTCAAAGTTGGGCATGTCGCCGATGACGGTCGGCCACTCCGACGGCGGGCCACTCAGCACGGGCGCGGTGGAGGGCCTGCCCGCCAGCTCCGGCGCGGCCGGGGCAAGCGCTTCGGCGGTCATCTCGGCCAACGACGCGCCACAACGGTAGCAGAAGCGCCGGCCGGGACGTAGCGGCGCGCCACAGTTCGTGCAGAACTGTAGCTCGTCCGGCTGCGCCGCCGGCGGCGCGGCCACCGGTTCAGCGGCCACCGGTTCAGCGGCCGCCGGTTCAGCGGCCGCCGGTTCAGCGGCCACCGGTTCAGCAGCCACCGCGTTGAGCCAGGGAGCTTCCTCGGCCGACAGGCTGTCCGCATCGATCGCCAACGGCGACATCTCCTCCACCGGGGAGGCGATCATGGCCGGGTCGTCCCCTGTCTCCTCAACATCGATTACCAGCGGTTGCTCGGCAACCGTGCCGGCCGCCGCGTCGCCGGTGACGACCAGCACGCCGCTCGCTGGCTCGCTGAACTGGGCCAGCCAATCGTCGGCCTCGACCGGCGTCATGACAGCGAAATCGATCGCGCCAGGCTCGTACGGCGCGCTGTCCTCGCTGAGGATGGCAGTCGCCTCGGTTGGCGACGGTTCGGCCCAGGCGGCCTGGTCGGCCGGAACGATGTCGCTGAGGGACGCGTCAGTGGGCAGCCAGTCATCGACCAGAGCCGGCTCAGTGACGGGGGGTTCGTCCGGGGCGACGGTTTCGGCCGTGGCCGGCGGCGGTGTCTGGCTCGCGGCGGCGGCCGGCGCGCGCATTGCGTCCTCCAGGGCCAGCAGGTCCGCCGCCAGGCCGTCCAGTTCAGCGGGCAACGACTCACCACGGCGATAGTGAGCCAGCGTCGCCTGTCCGAGGGCGACGATCTGCGCCGTATAGGCTTGCAGCCGATCCTTCACGTCCATAGACCATCTCTCTCCACGCGGCCCCCGCTCTAGACGGCGAGCTGCCAATAGCGCCATAGTTCCCACGCCAGCCAACCCAGCGCGGCCAGAGCGGCGACACCCAGCGCCAGCAGAGTGCCCGTTTGCGCCCGGTTGAAGCGCGGCGCGGGGCGCACGAAGGCGACAACCACAGAGACATCGCCGCCAGCCCCGTGCTCGTGGGCCAGGGCCACCAGCCGCCCCACCGCCTCGCGCGGCGAGCGCTGCTCGGCCATGTAGCCCAACGCGCGGCCGTCGCCCACAACCGCGGCCGCAGCCGCGGAGCACAGCACGACGCGGTCGCCAGGCAGGAGCGGCACGGCTAGCGAGTAGGCCGGCTGCGCGCCGACGGGCGCGGTGGCTCGTGTCAGCGGATCGACCGTTTCCCCGCGGACGCGGTAGGCTCGCCCGCCGCCCATGCGGGCCAGGAACAGATTGCCATCGGCGATGGCCGCAGTGACGTAGTCGAGCGCACCGGCCGCGCTGGTGTCCGCCTCGGCCGCATCGACGGCCTGGCGCAACCCGGCCGCGCCGCCACGGCCGGCATAATAAGCGGGCACGAGCGTAGCGATGAAGTCGCGCGCCGCCGCCCGCTCTGCCCCGCCGGCGATGGCCAGCAGATGGCCCTGCGCGGCGATCCTGGCCGCGCTCAGCGGGTCGCGGCCGGCCCCGGGGTAGAAGATGGCCTCCTGCGGAGCAGTACCCGCGTCTGTCGTCGTTTCGCCCCAGATATCGACCACGCGACTTGGCAACCTCCACCGCTCAGGCGAGCGCCTCCGCCCGGATGATGATAGCGGTGATGTTGTCTTCGCCGCCGGCGCGGTTGGCGGCGTCGATCAGGGCGTCACAGGCAGCCTGCGGCGAGGCGGCCGACATCACCAGCCGATGGATCGTCTCGTCCGTCAACATGCCGCTCAGACCGTCGGAACATAGCAGCAGCGAATCGTGCGATCCCAGCGTCAGCAGGTCCAAATCGACCGTCACCTGGCGTTTGTCGCCGATGGTGCGGTAGATGACGTTCGACTGGGGGTGGTGACGAGCCTCCTCGCGGGTGATCTGGTTGGAGGCCACCAGGCTCTCGACCAGGGAATGATCGACGGTGATCTGCTGGATGCTGTCGCTATTGATGCGGTAGGCGCGGCTGTCGCCGACGTGGGCGATGTAGACTTCGTCGCCGGCCACCAGCGCGGCGACGACGGTCGTGCCCATGTCGTTGCCCGCCTGCTGAGAGCGCTCATAGACCTCGACGTTGCCGGACTGGATCGCCGCCGTCAGCCAGGCCCCGAAATCCATCGGTTCGCCGCCGGCCGCGGTCGTGCGCGGCAGCAACTCGCTGGCCGCGTGCTGAGCCACGGCGCGCACCAGCAGGCCGCTGGCCACTTCGCCGCCCTCGTGGCCGCCCATGCCATCGGCGACGACGAACAACCCCACCGGCCGGCTGACCGACTTGTTGCTCCAGACGAGATCGAGCGTCAGCAGGCTATCCTCGTTCAATTCGCGCAATTGCCCAACGTCGGTGCGGCGGCCGACGCGCAGGTCAAGGCTCTCCGGGCGACGCAGGCCGGCGATGCGGGAGGACAGCAGCGCGGCCAGCTCGGCGGCGGTCATCGTCGCGCGCCCGGCAGCGACGTCGGCCAGGCCATCAGCCGGCGCGACTGCGCCAACCGCCGTCTTCGTCGGCCCGGCCAACATGCGAACGATCATGCCGGCCAGCGCGCGCACATCGGCGTCATAGGTCGCCGCGGTCCCGGCCGCCAGCGACGCAAAGTCGGCCAGGAACAATTCGCCGTCGCTCTGCACCTGCCCCGCCAGCCCACCGAAGGCCAGGCCGGCGGCGTGGACGGCGGCCAGTCCGCGAGCCAATGGCGCGGCTTGGGCCAGCGCCGCGGCCGGTTCCACCAGCCATTCCAGCGCCTCAAACGGCTGACCCCGGCTGCCCACGACAAAGACACGCGGGCCGCTGGCGGCGCGGAGCGTCAACGTGAAGGCGTCGTAGGGCGGCCGCACACCGTCACCGGGCGGAATGTGGCGCATGGCCTCTAGCTCGCCGGCCAGCGCCGCCTCGTCAGCGCTCTCCTTGATCAGGCAGGCAACGCCATAGGGGGGATTGTCGCTGCCGTCCTCAGCCAGGTAGACGAAGACGCCGGGTGGCCCCTCCACCTGCTCCCGGATGAGGTAGCGCTCGGCAAGCAGCGCGCCTTCGGGCAGAGGCTCGGCCGCGGGCGGTGGGCCAAGCGGCATGGTCGGCGTGCCGTTGCCCGACCGCGCCGGTGGACGCGGCGTAATGTCTGGCAGGCGCGAACCGGACAGTTGCACCGTCGGCCGGGCCACCGCGCCGCGCAGCGTGGCCTCGTCCATGACCAGCGTCGTTGGCTCAGCTCTCTCCACCAGGCTCAGGCCGCACGACGTGCAGTACCTTGCCCCGCGGCGATTTGGCGTCTGGCAGTTCGGGCAGAGGATATCGTCCATGGAGCCTACCGTTTAGTTCGTCTGGGTCTCATCCACGAAGCGAAAGACGACGCCGCCAATGGTCACCTGCCAGCCGGTGCGCAGCAGGTTCTTTGGCGTGAGGCGGCCGTTGACGCGCACGCCATTCTGTGAGCCGAGGTCTTCGATGACGTAGCCGCGCGCGTGGCGGCTGATGAGCGCGTGCTCGCGCGAGACAGTCTGCCACTGCGGGAAGGTTTCGTCAATGACCAGCTGGTTGCCGGGGTCGCGGCCGATGGCGAACGGCGTTTCGTGGATGGAAAAGCGCTGCGATGGATCGCTCTCCAGCTCCAGGTAGACGGGCACCAACACGCCGGTCACCTGTTCCGCGCCGACAGACAACGGCACTGTGGCGGCGCGACCGCCGGTGGGCGCGAGGCGCGCCGGCCGCCGGCGGCGCAAGAGCAACAGGCCGACGATAGCCAGGCCCGCCAGCAGCAGCAGCCCGCCGAGTAACAGAGGCACAAGGCCGTCGCTTGCCAACAGGCCACCGATATCGCTGGCCGGGGGGGTGGTCGTGGCCGTCGCGGTGGGCAGGGGTACGGTGGGCGGGGCGATGAGCGGAGAGGTGTCGGGTAGCTGAGTCGGAGCGGGCGTCGATGAGATGCTGCCGGGCGTCGTCGTGGCAGCAAGGGATGGCATTGCCGTCAGCGCGGGCGTCGCGGCCGGCGGCTCTATCGTGGGTGACGCCGCTGGCAGCTCCGCAGTGGGTGACGCCGCCGGCGTCTCTGTCTGGGCCAGCACAGGCCCAGCGAAAAGGAGCAGCAGCAGGGGGCAGAGATATACCAGACGCAGGCTGTAGGCGAATACTCGGTTCATCTCCGTCCCACTCTCTCCTCTCATATAGGCGGGCACTTCGGAGCGCATTGTAGCCCATTTTTCAGTGTACGCTAGTGGCGCAAGAACCAAAACGCGACCATCGCGTTTAGCGGATCGGCGCAGATGGTTCCAAGAGGTTGACGCCAACGGCCCGGTGAGCGTATGATCTGCCCACGGTCGGGCAATCGGCCGTTCTAAGACCGACACAGGAGGCAATGTGGTCGATCAGACGAAACAGGAAGCGCTCGCGGCTCTCTTGCGCGAGACCAACAGCGCCCATCACGACGCCTACATCGCGACAGACGGCGACGACCCGGACTGGCCCATCTGGTACGCCGAGTATTTGCGCGACCGGTTGGCCGGTTTGCTGCAAGCCGACTTCACCCGGAGCGAACTGGTCTATCTGCTCATCACGCTTGACCGCGAGTTGAAGACGCGCGCACCCGGCGCGGAGTGGGTCGGCTATTACACCCGTTGGTTCATGGACCGCTACGGCTGAGCGGGAAGGCAAGAGGCCAATGATGTTTGATCAGAGAGAACGGCGCGACCTGGAAAAGCGCATGAAAGAGCAGAACCGGCTGCCCCCCGGCCAATCGGCGACGATCAAGTTCCCCGTGCTCCACTACGGTCCCGTGCCGCGGGTCGATCTGGCGCAGTGGGATTTTCGCGTCTTTGGCCTCGTGGAGGAGGAGCGGCGCTGGACGTGGGCGGAGTTCAACGAGTTGCCGCGCACGCAGCTTGTGCTCGACATCCATTGTGTCACGCGCTGGTCGAAGTTCGACACTGTTTGGGAAGGCGTGTCAGTGAAAACGCTGGTCGAGCGCGGCTTCATCCGGCCGAAGCCGGAGGCGCGCTATGTCGTCCAGCACTGCGAAGTTGGCTACACGACCAACACGCCGCTGGAGTTCGTGCTGCAAGACGGCTTCATCCTGGCGACCCACTTCGACGGCCAGCCGCTGACGCCCGACCACGGCTATCCCTTGCGCGGCGTGGCCGGCGTCGTCGGCGGGCGGCGCGCCGATGACAAGTACTTCTGGAAGGGCGGCAAGTGGCTGCGCGGACTGGAGTTCCGCGCCGACGACCAGCCCGGCTTCTGGGAGCGCAACGGCTATCACAACGTCGCCGACATCTGGAAAGAGCAGCGTCACAGCTGGCCGGGCTTCTGACGGCCGGCATAGCCGTCGCGTATAGACAGGGAGGGGTGAATTGGCCGGTTTTTGTCCCCATTGCGGCGCGGAGCTTGTCCGCGCGGGGGCGGCGTTCTGCGCCACATGTGGCCGGCCTTTGCAGCCGCGCCCCGGCGGCAGCGACAACGGCCCGCGGCTGCTGGTGCAACTGCCCGGTCGCCCGGAAGAGACGTTTGCCATCGCCAAGCCGGACACCACCATCGGCCGCGACCCCGGCAACGACCTCGTTCTCGATAGCCTCGTCGTCTCGCGCCGCCACGCCTCGCTACACCTGCGCGACGGCGTCTACTGGCTCCGTGATCTGAGCAGCGTCAACGGCACGACGGTCAACGGGCAACGGGTCACCGAGGCGGCCCTGCGCGGCGGCGACATCATTCGCATCGGCGATGCCCAGGGCAACAACGTCGGGCTAGTCTTTCAGCTCCCTGGCGCAACCCCCTCACAGGGCACGATCCAGTTGGGTCGCCGGGAACTGGGGCAGGCGACGGTCTTCGTCATCGGCCGCGACCCCTCGGCCAACCTGCAACTCGACCACCCGACCGTCTCGCGGCTGCACGCCGAAGTGCGCCTGACGACGGCCGGGCCGTTGCTGCGCGACCTGGGTAGCAGCAACGGCACCTTCCTCAACGGCGCACTGATCAGCGGCGCGCGGCCGTTGTCGCCGCGCGACGTGGTGCAGATCGGCCCCTACAAGCTGGTCTATGATCAGTCCGGCTTCGCCCAGTACACACCCGACGGCAATTACCGCATCGATGCCATTCATCTCGACCGGCGGGTGATCATCGGCGGCGGCCTGGCCCGGCTGCGTGGCGTGGCCACCGAGCGCATCATCCTGCGCGACGTCAGTCTGTCGGTCTACCCGCGCGAGTTCGTGGCCCTGGTGGGCGGCAGCGGCGCGGGCAAGAGCACACTGCTCAACGCCATGAGCGGCTTTGCCCCGGCCGACGGTCGTGTCCTGCTCAACGGCGAAGACCTCTATGACAACTTCGCCGCCTATCGCAGTATCCTCGGCTATGTGCCCCAGGACGACATCATCCATGGCCTGCTGCCGGTGCGCAGCGCCCTGACCTACGCCGCCCGCCTGCGCCTGCCCGACGCCGCCTCCGGCGAGATCGACGCCCGCGTTAACCAGGTGCTGGACGAGGTCGAGATGGGCGACCACGCCGACAAGCAGGTCGCCCGTCTGAGCGGCGGCCAGCGCAAGCGCGTCAGCATCGCCAGCGAGCTGCTGGCCGAACCGGGCCTCTTCTTCCTCGACGAGCCGACCTCCGGCCTGGACCCGGGGCTGGAGAAGAAGATGATGTACACCATGCGGCGGCTGGCCGACGGCGGCCGCACGGTGCTGCTGGTGACCCACGCCACGGCCAACATCGACCAATGTACCCAGGTGGCCTTCATGTCCGACGGCCGCCTGACCTACTTCGGCCCGCCCCAGGAGGCGCTGTCCTTCTTCGGCGCGACCGACTTCGCCGACATCTACACCCGTCTTACCCAGCCCGCCGGCGCGGTCAAGTTCCCCACCGGCGTAGACAACCGGCTGCAGCAAGCTTTGTTGGCCAATCCCAAGGCGTCGGCGACCGAGGTCTGGGAGTCGCTCTATCGTAGCTCGCCGCAATACAAGCGCTATGTGACCGACCGACTGCAGGCGGCCGGCAACGTCTCCGCGGTCAGCCACGCGCGGCCGCGGCAACCGGCCAAGCAAAAGGTCTCCTCGACAGCCCAATTCGGCGTGCTGGCGCGGCGCTACTTCGACCTCGTCCGCCGCGACACCGGCAGCCTGATCATCTTGCTGGCGGCCATGCCGCTCATCGGTCTGCTGCTGCTGGTCATGGCCGACCGCTACGACCTGACCGGCAAGAGCGAGACGGCCATCCGCAGCGAGATTCAGCAGGACATCCGCGAGGCGCGCCGCGACGACGACCCCGGCAACGACGCCGAACAGTTCCAGGGCATCTACCAGGTGGCCAGCTCGTCGCAGCGAATTCTCTTCATGATGGCCCTGGCGGCGACGCTGCTGGGGCTGTTCGGCGCGGCTTACGAGATCGTCAAGGAGGCGCCGATCTACCATCGCGAAAGGATGGTCAACCTGCGCATCCCGCCCTACCTGCTGTCGAAAATCGTCATTCTGCTTGGCTTCGGGCTGTTGCAATGCCTGCTGCTGCTGGTGGTCATGAGTCTGCGGGTGGACTTTCCAGGCGACGGCGTTTTTCTGCCGGCCGTCGTGGAGATGTACATGACGCTGGTGCTGGCGACGCTGGCCAGCATCACCCTGGGCCTGCTCATCTCGGCCGTCGTCCGCAGTTCGGCCACGGTCATCTACATCATCCTGGTCGTCCTCTTCATCCAGATCATCTTCGCCGGGGCCATCTTCGAGATTCCGAAGGCGGCGCGGCCGATGTCTTACCTGACGACGACGCGCTGGACGTTGGAGGCGCTGGGCAGCTCGGTCGATATCGAGCGGCTCAACGCGCGCGGTGGCGGCTGCCTGGAGCCGGAGGAGCCGCTACCGGCCGGGCTGGCCCCCGCGGCCGAGGGGTATTGCGAGGCGGGACAGACCGCGCTGCCGCCGGCGATGACCTTCAACGTCAGCTATGAGCACTCGGCCGGCCATCTGCTGGCATCCTGGTTCATCTTGCTGGCCTTCGCCGCCGCCTTTCTGGGGCTGACGGTCTATGTCCAGCGACGCAAGGATGTCGTGTAGGCGCAAGCCGACTTACGCAACCGCGACGGCTACAGGAGGGTACCATGTTGCCGGCGGGTCATATTTTGCAGAATCGTTATACCATCCAGGACCATCTCGGCGGGGGCGGCATGGGGTCGGTTTACCGCGCCTATGACCACCGTCTGAGCATCGAAGTGGCGGTCAAGGAGTTTGTGCCCCAACCGGGCCTGCGGCCGGAGGAGATGGCCCAGCTGCGGAGCCAGTTCCGGCAGGAGGCGACAACCCTGGCGCGGCTGAAGCACCCTGGTATCGTTTCCGTCAGCGACTTTTTCGAAGAGGACGGCCGTGTCTTTCTGGTGATGAACCTTGTGCCGGGGGAGTCGTTGACCCAGGTCATCGAGCGCCTCGGGCCGCTGTCAGAGGCAGCTGTCGTCCAGATCGGCACACGGCTGTTGGCGGCGCTGGAATATTGCCACCAAAACCAGATGCTACACCGCGATATCAAGCCCAGCAACATCATCCTGCTGACCGACGGCGCGCCCGTGCTGGTTGACTTCGGCCTGGTGAAGATGTGGGACCCGTCTAACCCGACCACCCACTCCCTGCTGCGCGGCATGGGCACGCCGCACTACGCCTCGCCGGAGCACTACGGCTTCGCCACCGGCCACACCGATGCCCGCAGCGATATCTATAGCGTCGGGGCGACACTCTACTTCATCCTGACCGGCCTGGCCCCGGCCGCGGCCACCGACCGGCTGATGCGCCCGGAGCTGATGACGCCGCTGGAGCAGGCCGCGCCCGGGCTGTCGCCCGCAATCGTCGCCATCATCAACCAGGCGTTGGCTCTGTCAAAAGAGACGCGCTTTGCCTCGGCCGCGGCCATGCGCGGCGCGCTGCTGGCCGTGCCCGCCCAGGCTGCCGGGGCTGTGCCGGCGGCCGCCCGCGTAACGACAGCCATGCCCGTCGCCGCCCCATCCCGCGCCCGGCCGCTCTGGCTGGCGGCCGTGGCCGGGCTGGCGCTGCTGGCGGTCATCGGCTTCATGGCCTGGAACGGGCTGCGCGGCGACCCGTCACCCCCGCCATCACGCGACATGGCCGTGGCCGCCGTGCCGGCCGAGACGAGCACGCCAGTGGAGGCAACGGCCGGTGTGCCCGCCACGCTCGCGCCGACAGCCACTAGCCCGCCCACCATGACGAGCACCCCCACGGCCGCCCCGCCGACAGCGACAAGCGCCCCCCCAGCCGCGCCGACCGACGCGCCCGTCGTGCCCGCCGGCGGCCCCGTCACCGCCGCGCGTATCCCCGCGCCGGCCATCGACGGCGACCTGAGCGAGTGGGCCGGGCGAACGACCTACGACAGTCCCTTTCTGGTCTACTGGGACGACGGTTGGGACAATACGCAAGACGGCACGGTGCGCTGGCATCTGGGCTGGGACGAGGCTAACCTCTACATCGCCGCCCAGGTGCGCGACGACCGCCACGTGCAGACGCAGGTCGGCAACAAAATCTACCTGGGCGACGGGCTGGAAGTCCAGATCGAGACTGGCGGAGCGACCGACATCAGCCCGCGCGCGTTCCAGGTGAACCTGTCGCCGGGCGACTTCGTGACGACGTCGCCATCGGCCAACCTGTCGCAGGGGACGGACGGTGGCGGCATGTTCGACGCGACCTATGGCTACTTCATCGCCGTGGCGGCGCAACGCACGGCCGACGGCTACACAATGGAGGCGGCCGTGCCCTGGTCGGCCCTGCTCACCGCGCCGGGCAGTGGGCCGATGGCCATCGCTCTGAACCTTGACGACAACGACCGCGCCGGCCAGGCGGTGCAGGAGGCGATGTACTCCAACGCGCCCAACCGCCTCTTTCTGGACCCATCGACCTGGCTGCCGTTCTCGCTGACGCCCTAGAACGCTTGCAACCGAGTTTCTGGGAGAAACTTGGTTGCCACGGTTTGGTCGTCCACTTCGGAGCGGTTACAATTCCTCATGTGTCAGTCGCTGCTGAAGACCAGTCCAGCGGCGCGGAGCAACGATGAGCCGTTATGCCTGTCCCAAATGCGGCAACCTGAATCGTGTCGGGGCCAAGTTCTGCGGCCGCTGCGGCACGGCGCTGACCGGGCCGCCCGACGGCACGGCTATCGCCGGGCCGCTCGACGCCCCGGCCGGCGGCCACGAAACCGGCCGGCTCAACGCTAACAGCCTCATCCATGACCGCTATGTCGTTGTCCGCGTCATCGGTCAGGGCGGCATGGGCGCGGTCTATCTGGCCACTGACACGCTCGACCAGAACCGGGTGGTGGCCATCAAGGAGATGTCCAACACGGCTATTGCCGACGTCCATGACCGCGAAAAGGCCGTGAATCAGTTCCGGCGCGAGGCCCAGCTGCTGCGCCGGCTGCGCCATCTCCACCTGCCGGTGGTCAGCGACGAGTTCGTCGTCGGCGACCGCAACTACCTGGTCATGGAGTACATCCCCGGCAGCACCCTGCAACAGATGCTCGACCGGGGCGAGGGGCCGTTTGCCGAGAAACGCGTCGTCGCCTGGGCGGGGCAGTTGTGCGACGTGCTCGACTATCTGCACCGCCAGCAGCCGCCGATCATCTTCCGCGATCTGAAGCCCGGTAACATCATGATCATGGCCGACGACCAGCTGAAGCTGATCGACTTTGGCATTGCCCGCCTCTTCAAACCCGGCCAGCGGCAGGACACCATGCTGCTGGGCACACAGGGCTACGCCGCGCCGGAGCAATATGGCGGCGGCCAATCCGACGCGCGCAGCGACATCTACGCCCTGGGGGCGACGCTCTTCTCGCTACTGACCGGGCAGGACCCCGGCCAGATGGCAGCGCTGAAACCGCTGCCACCAGTGCGCAGCTACCGCCCGGACGTCTCGCCTCATTTGGAGACGGTCGTCGTGCGCGCCACGCGCATGAACGCCACCGAGCGCTGGCAATCGACCCAGGACTTGCGCCAGGCCATTCTCAGCGGGCCGCCGCCCCCAACGGAGCGCGCGCCCGCGCCGGGGCCGATGCCCGGCCCGGCGCAACCGACCACCCACCGCTTGACGACGCGCCTGCTCATGCGCGCCGCCGGTTTGTCAGCCGGGCAGATGGCCTTGGCCGGCCTGGGGCTGTTGGCGCTCGTCATGGCCGCCATCTTCGGGCTGACGCAGACCCTCTACCGGATGCCGTTGATCTGGAACCATGTGCGCTTCGAGTCGGCCGTCGGCCCCTTTGCCTATGCCGCCACGCGCCGCCGCTTCGTGGGCGGCCTGGCCCATGCTGTCGTGGTCGTGCTGGGACAGTGGCTCGTACTGGAGCAGATCGACCGCGACATCACCACCGTGTCCGGTCTGGTGCTGGGCGCGGTGGCCAGCGCGGCGGTGCTGGAGGGGATGATCGCTCTGCTGCCGCGCATACTCGGCAGCAGAGCGCGCGACGATGCCGGCGCATGGCAACGTGAGGCGGGCTGGCTGGGGCTGGCGGCCGTGCTGGCCCAAATCGTGCTGCAATGGCTGGCCAACGGGCCAGCGGCGGCCCTCAACGTCATCGCCTGGCTAACCGCCTTCCTGTTGGGCGCGGGCGGCTGGTTCGTGGGCGATTTGGCCCAGGGCTATGTCTATCTCAAGCAGACCGGCATGACCTGGCGCGCCCGCAATTAACGCGCGGCCGGGTAACCGTAGAGCCACCAATAGCGCTCGGCCGGGTAGGCCGGCTGCCAGACGGCGGCCCAGATAAACGCGCCCGGCTGCCAGCGGGCACGCAACCGGTGATCCAGCGCCACCATGTCGGCTATCATGTGCGTTGACAGGCGTGGGCCTAGCGCAGTCATCAGTTCGTCGATGACGACGCGGCTGTCGGACTTGTAGATGTAGTGCGGCTGGTCGGCCGCCAGCCGGCTCGACGCGACCAGATCGCGCAAATAGACTGTCCACTCGCGCAACTGCTCCCCAATCTCCGCGCTGAGCCGGCTCTCATAGCGCACGCTCCGGCCGGCGATGAGGTCGTCATAGCGCCGGTTCGCCGCCGTCAGCCGTTCGTGCTCGGCCGCCTCCAATTGCTCGGCCAACAGAGCCAGCCGGCGACGACGCATCAGGTAGCCGCCGATGGTCAGCGGCGGCCGATCCTTGCCCATATCCCAACGCGTCGCCTCGCTCACGAAGTAGTCGGGCATGCGCGCGACCATCTCCTCCAGGACAAGCAGATCATGACTCAGCAGGTTGTGGTCACCGGCCGGGTCTCTGTGTGATTGTGCTGCGAGCATTACCCATCTCCTTGGGCCGCTTGTTGCGCGCTTTGCCGTTGACAGCATCGGCGGGCGCGCCCAGACGGCGATCTTGTGTAGATGTTACCCTATTCTGCCGCCAGATGTCACTTTCAGGCGCCGCCCTGTGGCGCGGGGCGCGCTCTGGTCGCGCCCGCCGGGGAATTCTGCTATAGTGCGCCGACATGTGGCGCTATCGGCTCGTCCGCTTCATCATCACCCTCGTCCAGCGGACGCTTTGCCGGCTGGAGGTGGAGGGCCACGAGAATATCCCCGCCGGCGGCCCCTACATTCTCGTCGTCAACCACATGAGCACGGCCGATATCGCCTTCCCCTTCATCGCCTTCCCCGTGCAGCGCTGGCGCTTCTTCGCCGGCGAGAAGTGGGCCAGCCACCCCCTCTGGGGGCCGCTGATGGCCTGGCTGGGGGTCATCTTCATTGACCGCAACGCGGTGGATCGGCGGGCCTTGCGCGCGGCGCTGACGGCCGTGCAGGAGGGGGCCGTCTTTGGGCTGGCCCCGGAGGGCACGCGCAGCAAGGTCGGGGCCATGCAGCCGGGCAAGGACGGCGCGGCGTTCCTGGCGGCCCAATCGGGCGCGCCCATTCTGCCGGCGGGCATCAGCAACAGCGACGTGCTGTTCGCCAGCGCACGCCGCTTCCGGCGTGCGCGCATCACGTTGCGCATCGGCGCGCCGTTCACCCTGCCGCAGCTTGACCACCGGCCGCGCGGCCGCGACCTGTCGGCCTACACCTGCCTGCTCATGACCCACATCGCCGCCCTGACCGAGCCGCGGCATCGTGGCGTCTATGCCGACACGCCGGCGCTGCGCGCCCTGCTGGCCGGCGAGGACCCGTGGCCCCACTGCCACAACAAGGACAGCGCCTCCGAGCCAAACGCCCCCTGACGCCATGCCTTTCCCCCTAGCGTCCGGCCCCCGCCTATGCTACTATGACCGTATTAGTGCCCACCTGGTTTGCCAGAGGAGAAGCGCGTCATGTCCCTCAAGTTGTGGCGTTTCCTGTTCGTAATGATCCTGTTCGTGACCATTGCCGGCGGGCTGGGGACGTTGCATGCCCAACCGGAGAAGCCCGATGCCGTCGCTCTCGCGCCGCAGGAGAGCGAAGTCTCGGGTACGATCGCGCCGCCGCCGGCCGCTCGCGCCGAAGAGTCGCCCGAAGCCACCATCCTGAACGAGGGCTTCGAGGGCACCTGGCCGGCTGGCCTGTGGACGCGACAGGACAACAGCACGACCGACGGCGGCGAATACCTGTGGGATGACAAATCGTGCTGGCCCCACACCGGTAATTGGGGAGCCTACTCCGTGGGTGGCGGGGCCAACGGCAGCCTGCTGGATTGCTGGGAAGGCTATCCCAACAACGTCAACACCTGGACCTTCTGGGGGCCGTTCAACCTGTCGAATGCGACCGCCGCCAGCTTCACGTTCTACTACCATGGCATCACCGAAGGTGGTAGCAACTGTCCCTTTGACCGCTTCCTGGCCGTGCACGTAGACGACAATGGCGACTACAACGGCCGCCAGTTCTGTGGCGAGTGGATCAACGGCACGGAAGGCAACAACTACTACACCTGGACGGTCGATCTGGCTTCGCGGCTGGGCGACCCCACGGTCTGGATTGCGTTCGCCCTCCAGTCCGATGGCTCCGATGTTTTCGCCGGCATGATGATCGACGACGTGCGCGTCAACGTCACCACCGCCAGCCCGACCTGCTACCAATTGAGCCTTGACAAGACGGGCCAGGGCAGCGTACCAACTGCGTCGCCGGGGGCATCGTCCGGCTGTACCAGCGGCCGCTACACCGCCGGGCAGACGATTAATCTGACGGCCGGGCCGGCCGCTGGCTGGCGCGTGGGCAGCTGGACGGGCACGAACAACAATGGCAGCACGGCCAGCACCAATACCGTCACTATGCCCGCCTCGACGCACACGGCACGGGTCAACTACGTCCAGCAGCCCACCGGCAACCACCGGGCAGTCATGCCCTTCATCCTCTACGGCCTGACCGGCTTCCTCGGCCCCCTGGAGATCGAGCCGAACAACAGTACCGCCGAAGCCAACGGCCCCATCCTGCTCAACCGCAACTATCAGGGCTATCCCAATGACCTGTCCGACTACTACTACTTTGAGTTGAGCACAACCCGCAATATCAACATCACCCTGGCGGACATCACCGGCAAGGATCCGCAGCTGCAATTACGCGACGCCAACAACAACCTGGTCGGCAATATCGACGCCACGCCGCCCTACGCGCTCGCCCGGCCGAATCTCCCTGCCGGGCGCTACTATGTGCGTGTCGTCGTCGTGGCCAACAATAACAACTCTGTGCTCTATACGCTGCGGGTTAACGCGCCCTAGCATCCCCGCCGTTGGGCGTGGCGGTGTGGCTCTGAGAGACACCCACACCGCCGCGCCCGGCCAATGGGCCGCCGCGCTGCTAGATTTTTTGTTCGGAATCTTTAAGGCATCCCCCTTGCGCCCCCCTATGGCCCATGTTATAATGTGCGCCTATTGACTATATAAGGCCCTGTATCGGTATTCACCCCCCATATATGGGGGGTTGTGCGTGAACGCTCGATCTGGGAGTCGTCGAGACGTTCCGCTCCATCTGTACGAGGAGGTAATTGTTATATGTCGTCCGTCATCCCCGCGGCCGAATCAGCCGGCCTGTCCCTACCCGAAAACAGTCTCGCCGTCTTGCGCCGCCGCTATCTTCGACGCGGCCCCGATGGCCAACCGGCCGAGACGGTGGAGGAGATGTTCCGTCGTGTCGCACACCACATCGCTCTGGTCGAAGCCGATCATGGCGGTGACGTGGCCGCGACGGAAGAGACCTTCTACCGCCTCCTGACCGAGTTGCGCTTCTTCCCCAACAGCCCGACGTTCACCGGCGCGGGCACGCCGCTGGGCCAACTGGCCGCCTGCTTCGTCCTGCCCATCGCCGACGACATGGGCCGCGACGGGGCCGGCATCTTCCAGACGCTGCGCGACGCGGCCCTCATCCAGCAGACGGGCGGCGGCAATGGCTTCGCCTTCTCGCGGCTGCGCCCCAAGGGCGACTACGTCCATTCCTCGGCCGGCAAGGCCACCGGCCCGGTCGGCTTCCTGCGCGTCTATGACCAGGCTTTCGGCGAGATTGCCCAGGGCGGCACCCGCCGCGGCGCGAACATGGCCGTCCTGCGCGTCGACCACCCCGACATCTTCGAGTTCATCTCCTGCAAGGCCAGCGAATACGCCATCACCAACTTCAACATCTCCGTCGGTGTCACCGATGCTTTCGTTCGCGCGGTTAAGGACGATACCGACTTCGACCTGGTCAACCCGCGCGACGGCAAGGTCTGGCGCACGGTGCGGGCGCGCGACCTGTTCGACGAGATCGTCAAGTACGCCCACCGCAACGGCGAGCCGGGCGTGCTGTTCCTGGATGCGGCCAACCGCAGCAACCCCGTGCCCCACCTCTACGAACTGGAGGCCACAAACCCGTGTGGCGAGCAGTGGCTTGGCCCCTATGAAAACTGCTGCCTCGGCTCCATCAACCTGGCCCGTCACGTCACCAGCGACGGCCGCATCGATTGGGAGCAACTGCGCCGCACAACGGAGGAATCGACCCTCTTCCTGGACAACGTCGTCACGGCCAACGCCTACGTGCCCGCCGTGCCCGCCCTGCGCGAGGCGGCGCTGAAGGCCCGCCGCATTGGCCTGGGCATCATGGGCCTGGGCGACCTGTTCTACCGCGTCGGCGTGCGCTATGGCAGCGTGGAGGGTCAGGCGCTGGCCGGGGCCGTCGTCGAGTTCATCCGCTTCCATGCCATGCGCACCAGCATCGAATTGGCCCGCGACCGTGGGCCGTTCCTGGCCATCGAGGGCAGTATCTACGACCCACAGAACATCCGCTGGCAAGCGCCCCGGCCGCTGCTGGTGGGCGACAGCGACTACGGCCGCCCGCCGTTGGACTGGAACGGTCTGGTGAACGACCTGAAGCGTCACGGCATCCGCAACGCCGCCCAGACGACCGTCGCCCCGACCGGCACCATCGCCACCGTGGCCGGTATTGAGGGCTATGGTTGCGAGCCGGTCTTTGCCCTGGCCTACGTGCGCCATGTCAACGACAACGGCCAGGACTTGCCGTTGCAATATACCAGCCCGCTGTTTGAGCAAGCTCTACTGGCCAGCGGCCTGGACGAGGCCACCCGCGCGGAGATTATCGCCGAGGTCAACCGCGTCGGCAGCTGCCAGCACATCGAGGTGCTGCCGGCCGGCCTGCGCAATACCTTCGTCGTCTCCGCCGACATCACGCCCGAGGAACACGTGCGTATGCAGGCGGCCATCCAGGCCTTTGTAGACAACAGCATCTCCAAGACCTGCAACTTCCCGGCCGGGGCCAGCCGCGAGGACGTGGCCAACGTCTACATGCTGGCCTGGGAACTGGGCTGCAAGGGACTGACCGTCTACGTCACCGGCTCACGCGACACGGTGACGCTGGAGACCCACGCCACGAAGGAAGCCAAGCAACAGAGCGACACGCCGGAAGAGCCGGCCCAGCAACTGACCATCTGGCGGGAGTCGAAGAAGCCCCGGGCGCGCGTTTTGCAGGGCGAGACCTCGCGCATCAACACGCCGCTGGGCGCGACCTACGTCACCGTCAATCACAACGGCGATGGCCAGCCGTTCGAGGTCTTCATTCAGACGTCCAAGGCGGGCAGCGACACGGCGGCCGTGTCGGAGGCCATCGGCCGGCTGGTCAGCTATGTGCTGCGGCTGGCTTCGCCCGTGGCCCCGCGCGACCGGCTGAAGGAAGTGGTCAACCAGTTGAGCGGCATCGGCGGCGGCCGGCCGCTGGGCTTTGGGCCGCAGCGCGTGCTGTCGTTGCCCGACGGCGTGGCCCAATTGCTGGCCGACTTCCTCGACCGCTCGGCCGAGGAGCCGGAGGTGGCCTATCGCAACGGCGAGGCCAACGGCCACGACAGCCACGCCAACGGAACGCTGCTGGGCCACGCCACCGCGGGCCACGCCAGCCCGCCCCTGCTGGCCGTCGGCGACCTCTGCCCCGATTGTGGCACGCCATCGCTGGTCAATGAAGAAGGCTGCCGCAAGTGCAATAGCTGCGGCTATAGCGAGTGCTGAGTCAGGTTCCAGGGCCCAGGTTCCAGGGAGAGCGCTCTTCCTAGGCCCTGGAACCTGGCCCCTTCTTATGCGCCACGTCTACGAGCGCTATGCGCCCGGCGACCGGGTGGAGATTCGCTTTGGCCAGGATGCCGCAGGGCGATGGCAGCCGGCCGTCGTTCTGCGGCGCGAGCCGCCGGGCCTCTGGGCGCGGACGGCCGACGGGCGTGAGTGGTTCGTGACCAATACCTATCGCATCCGCCCGGCCGCGACCACGACGGCGGCGCACCCCAACGATTAGCGACCCGCAGCCGATCGACGCCCGCTTCCGTGCCGCGGAGCCGGTGCACCCCAACCAGCCGCTGGTGGGTGGGATTTCTTTCGCGTTGTGAAAGGAACATTCCCAGGGCTATTGACATTTGACCCTCGGCCGTTATTATTCTCTCTATGTTCGCTGACAAGGCTCAATCGTTCCCGCGCCGCCCGCGCCCGCCCCAGACCAGAGGTCTGGTGTTTGTGGTTGCCTGAGTCGCGCACGAGCCGACACGGAGAAACCGACCGCCAGACCTCGAAAGGGGTCGGCGGTTTTTTTGTGGCTGGAGCATCCTATGATCAGAGCGGCCATCTACGGCGCGACGGGCTACACGGGCATGGAGCTGGTCAAACTCCTGCGCCGCCACCCCGCAGCCGACATCACCTTCATCGTCTCGCAGTCGCAGGCGGGCAAGACACTGCGCGATGTCTTTCCCGCCGCGCCGGCCCTGCCTCTGCTGGCCGCCGCGGACGCGCCGCTGGAGACGGCCGACGTCGTCTTCCTCTGCCTGCCCCACGCCGCCGCGGCCGAGACGGCCCTTGTGGCCCTGGCCGCGGGCAAGCGTGTCGTCGATCTGAGCGCTGATTTCCGGCTGCGCGACGCCGAGGTCTACCACGCCTGGTATGCCCACAGCCATCCCGCGCCGGCGCTGCTGGCCGAGGCGGTCTACGGTCTGACCGAGGTCAACCGGGCGGCGCTGTCGGAGGCGCGACTGGTGGCCAACCCCGGTTGCTACCCGACGAGCGTCCTGCTGGCTCTCCGGCCGCTGCTGCTGAGCGACATCCCTCTGGCCGGGCCGATCATCGCCGACAGCGCCTCCGGCGTCAGCGGCGCAGGCCGCACGCCGACGCAGACGAGCCACTTCGTCGAGGTGGCCGACAACTACAGCGCCTACAAGATCGGCCGCGCCCATCGTCACCTGCCGGAAATGGAGCAGGCCATCGGTCAGTGGCGGGCCGGCGCGCCAACGCTCATCTTCTCGCCCCACCTGCTGCCCGTGCCGCGTGGCATCCTCTCCACCATCTACGCGCAACTGGGCGCGGACGTGACCGAGGACGACCTGCGCGCCCACTACGCGGCCGCCTACGACGGCGAGCCGTTCATCGATGTGCTCCCGTCGGGCGAGACGGCCTCGCTGGCCCAGGTGATCCACACCAACCGCTGCGCCATTGGCCTGAAGCTGGTCGGCCGGACGCTCATCCTGACCTCGGCCATCGACAACCTCATTAAGGGCGCCGCCGGGCAGGCCGTGCAGAATATGAACGCCATGTTCGGCTGCGCCGAGACGACGGGGCTGCTATGACGGACGGCGACGAACAGGCGACGGGCATTCACGTCATCAAGATCGGCGGCAACGAGATGAACGCCGGCGGCTTTCTGGCGGCGCTGGCGGCCGGGCTGGCGCGGCTGGCCGCGGCCGCGCCCCTGGTCGTCGTCCACGGCGGCGGGCAGGACATCGCCACGCTGCAAAGCCGGCTGGGCATCGCGCCGGTCATGGTCGATGGCCTGCGCGTGACCGACGCCGAATCGCTGGCTGTGGCCCAGATGGTGCTCTCCGGCCACACCAACAAGCAGGTCGTTCGGGCGCTGCTGGCCGCGGGGCTGGATGCCGTCGGGCTGAGCGGCGTCGACGGCCGGCTGCTGAGCTGCCGGCGCAAGCACCACCCGACGGTTGACCTGGGGCTGGTGGGCGAGGTGACGGCCGTGCGCGCCGGCCTGTTGCGCCGTCTGCTGGCCGGCGGCATCACCCCGGTCGTCTCGCCCATTTCGCTGGGCGAGGACGGCCAGACCTACAACGTCAACGCCGACGAGGCCGCCGGGGCCATCGCCGCGGCGCTGGGGGCGACGCAACTCGATTTCGTCTCCAACGTGCCCGGCGTGCTGGCCGGTGGCGCGTGCTTGCCGCTATTGACGCCGGCGGCGGCCGAGGCGCTCATCGCCGGCGGCATCATCAGTGGCGGCATGATTCCCAAGGTGCGTACTGCCCTCAGCGCCCTGGCTCTCGGCGTCCCCCAGGTGCGCATCGTCGACTTGGCCGGCCTGTCCACGGCCGCCGGCACTCTTTTCCACCTCTAAGCAGTGACACGAATCAGTATGGATACGCAATCAATCATCACCGACGAAGCCAAATACCTCATGCAGACCTACCGCCGGGCCGATATCGTCCTGGCCCGGGGCGACGGCGTTTACTTGTTCGACACGGACGGCCGCCGCTATCTGGACTTCATGTCCGGTATCGCCGTGACCGCGCTGGGCCACGCCGACCCGGACGTGACCGCCGCCGTGGCCCAGCAGGCGGCGACGCTGACCCATGTCAGCAACCTCTTCCACACCATCCCCCAGGTTGGATTGGCCCGGCGGCTGGTGACCCACTCCTTCGCCGACCGCGTCTTCTTCACCAACAGCGGCTCGGAGGCCATCGAGGGCGCGCTGAAGTTCGCCCGCAAGTGGGCGCGCGGCCGTGGCGCGGGCAAGCACGAGATCGTCGCCTTCAACGGCAGCTTCCACGGCCGGACGATGGGCGCGCTGTCAGTCACTTACAAGGCCGTCTACCGCGAACCGTTCGCGCCGCTGGTGCCCGGCGTCTGCTTCGCGCCGTTCAACGACCTGGACGCCGCCGCGGCGCTCATCTCCGACGCCACCTGCGCCGTCATCGTTGAGCCGGTGCAGGGCGAGGGCGGCATCCACACGGCGACGCCGGCGTTCCTGCGAGGTCTGCGGGCGCTGTGCGACCGGCACGGGGCGTTGCTCATCTTCGACGAGATCCAGTGCGGGCTGGGACGGACGGGCCGGCTATGGGCGCACGAGGCCGCCGGGGTCACGCCCGATATCATGACCCTGGCCAAGCCGCTGGCCAACGGCCTGCCTATCGGCGCGATCCTGATGACCGAAGCTGTGGCCGCGGCCGTCGGCCCCGGCGAGCACGGCAGTACCTTCGCCGGCGGCCCCGTCGTCGGCCGCGCGGGCGAGGTCGTCTTCGACCGCGTCAGCAACCCCGCCTTCCTGGCCGTCGTGGCCGCCAACGGCGCGTACCTGCGCGAGCGGCTGCGCGAGCTGGCCAGCCCGCTGGTCGTTGAGGTGCGCGGCGAGGGGATGTTGGTCGGCGTAGAGCTGAACACGGCCGTCGCGCCCATCCTCGCCGCGGCCCGGCAGCGCGGCCTGCTGGTCATCAACGCGGGCGACACCATCCTACGCATCGCCCCACCGCTCATCATCACCCGCGAAGATATCGACGAAGCCGTCGCCATCCTCGGCGCGTGCCTGGTGGAGGAAGAGAAGAAGTTAACGCCAGGACGCTGAGACGCCCGAAGAACCCGAGTCAATCTTTGGGGCCATTGCGCCCTGGCGTTAAGACGCTTGATCAGGAGAAGAAGCCATGAGCCTGGACTACCGCCTGAACACGACTGGCCAGACCGCCCGCGCCGTCGCCCCGCGCCTGTCGCCGATGACACCGGCCGACTGGCCAGCCGTGCGCGCCATCTACGAGGAGGGCATCGCCACGGGCAACGCCACCTTCGAGACGGCCGCGCCGGAGTGGCCGGCCTGGGACGCGGCCCGGTTGCCGTGTTGCCGGCTGGCGGCGCGGCGCGGGCGACGGGTGCTGGGCTGGGCCGCGCTCAGTTCGGTATCCTCGCGGGCGGTCTATCGCGGCGTGGCTGAGGTCAGCATCTACGTCGCCGCCACGGCGCGGCGGCAGGGCGTCGGCCGCCTACTGATGGGCGGGCTAGTGGCGTCGTCGGAGGAGGCGGGTATCTGGACGCTGCAAGCGGGCATCTTTCCGGAGAACGCGGCCAGCCTGGCGCTGCACCGGGCCTTCGGCTTCCGCGTCGTCGGCCGGCGCGAGCGGCTGGGGCAGCTACACGGCGTCTGGCGTGACGCGCTGCTATTGGAGCGGCGCAGCGACCGCGTGGGCGTCTAGGGCGTGTATGCCAAGTAGTGCGACGGTTTGTTCGACCAGGCCGCCCGGGCCTAAAGGCAACCGGGCGACGCCACGACGCCGGCCGAGGCCGGCTCAAGCGACGCCGGTTCCCCGCCGAAGGCCCGTTCAGGGGCCGCCGTTGACTAGCCCCGCGGCTTCAGCCCGGGGCGGGCCTGGCCAGCGCTACTTTGCATCCGACACCCTACCCCAGAACGCGGGCCGCGTTGCCCGTTCGCCGCGCATGGGCCATACTTCGCGGTTGTGACCGCCATCGACGCCGACCGCAAACCGCCGGACGGCCGACGCCCTGCTTCTCGTCGCGCCACGGCCGCCTGGCTCCTGCTCATCGTCCTGCTCGGCCTGCCGCTCATCACGCCGCTGCTGAACGGCGCGGCTGTGCCCTGCACCCATGACGGCCACCTGCACTACCACCGCGTCGCCGCCCTGGCCCACGCCTGGGGCAACGGCATCCACCTGACGCGCTGGATACCCGATCTGGCCTTCGGCTACGGCTATCCCTTCTTCGTCTTCCGCGAGGCCGCGCCCCTCTATGCCGTCCTGCTGCCCCATCTGGCCGGGCTGGCCCTGCCGGCGGCCTCGAACCTGTTCTATGCCCTGACCATCCTGGCCGCGGGGGTCTTCATGGGGCTGTGGGCGCGCGACGTGCTGGGGGCGCGGGCGGCGGTCGTCGCGGCCGTGGCCTACATGGCCGCGCCCTACGTGCTGGTCGATGCCCTCGTGCGCGGCAACGCGCCGGAGTCGCTGGCCCTGCCGCTGCTGCCGTTCCTGCTGTGGGCGGGGCGGCGCTGGGTGCTCCTCGGCTCCACGCGCGCCTTCCTGGCCGGGGCGCTCGGCCTGGCGCTCCTGTCTTTCAGCCACAACATCTCGACATTGATCTTCGCGCCGACGCTGTTGGTCTATCTGCTGGCGTTGGCCGTGTTCGCAAAGCCGGGCAACCGGGCAGCCGGCGAGGCAGCGACAAAAGAGGCCTTGCCAGCTCCGCCGCGCGCCCCGGCCGTCTATCGCGCCTTCGTCCTGCTCGCTCTGGGCCTCGGCCTGGCCTTTTTCTACACCGGCGGGGCGGTTCTGGAGATGGGCGAGGTGACGCTGGAGCGCTCGACGACGACGCGCAACAACGACTGGCGCTTCAACTTCGCCACCATCGGCGAAATCCTCGCCCCCGTCGCGCCGGAAGACCCGACACTGGTCAACCCGCCGCTGCGCCTGCGGCTGGGCTGGGCGCCGGCGCTGCTGGCCGTGTTGGGAGCGACCGGCTTGCTGTGGCGGCGCGGCGCGGACGGCCGCGTCCGCGAGCAGCAGCTCCACATCGGGCTGATGCTGGCAGCAACGGCCGTCTACCTGTTCATGGCCCTGTCCGTCTCGCGGCCGGTGTGGGAACGGCTGCCGCTGATCGATTTCGTGCAGTTCCCGTGGCGCTTCGTCGGCCGGGCGGCGCTGCCGGTGGCCTTTCTGGCCGGCGTGCCGTGGCGTGATGGCCGGCGGACGACGGTCGCGGCCCGTCGCCTGTCGTCCGCCGGCCTTGTCGTCGCCGCCGCCGCGCTGCTCCTCGAAGCCGTGCCCAACCTCTACCCGCGCCTGTGCGCCGAGGAGCCGTTCCCGACCATCCTGACCGTCCACGCCTACGAGCGAGCCACCGGGTTGGTCGGCGTGGACCCGGAGGGCAGCTACTTCCCGCGCACGGTGCGAGAGCGGCCGGCCGGCTCGCCACTGGAGGCCGACTTTGCCGCCAGGCGCACGCCGCAGCGCTTCGACGCCACCGCTCTGCCGCCCGGAGCCACCCTGAGCGACGTGGTCTATGCTGGGCAGGGCGTGGCGCTGGCCGTGGACACACCGGCGGCCTTCACCGCCCGCTACCTGAGCTTCGCCTTCCCCGGTTGGTCGGCCCGCGTCGACGGCGCGCCGGTGGCCATCACCGCCGAGGAACCGTCGGGGCTGATCACCTTCCGTGTGCCCGCGGGGACGCATCGCGTCGAGGTGCGCTGGGGAGCCACGCCGCTGCGACTGGCGCTGGTGGCGCTGAGCGCGCTGGCGGCCGTGGGTGTGGCCGTCGTGGCGGTGTTGGGCCGGCGACGGGACGCGGGGAAATCGGGCCGGACGGCTACGGCGTGGCTCCACCGCGGCGAGTGGGCGGCGCTGGTGCTCGTGGCCCTGGGGCTGCTGGCCTTCAAGACGCTGGTCGTGGCCCGGGCCAGCACGCCGCTGAGGGCTAATGCCGGGCCACAGCTGCGCGCCGGGGAAGTGGCCGCGGTTCGCTCGGCCGAGATGCGCCTGGAAGGGGCGCGGCCGGCCGTGGCCCAGGCGGTCGCGGGTGAGCCGTTCGACATCGACATGGCCTGGCGGCTGATCGCCCCGGCCACGGCCGACTACCAGACCGAGGTCTGGCTGGAGGACGCCGGCGGGCTGGTCTGGAGCGTCAAGGGCACGGAACGGCCGCGCGTCTACGAGGACGCCCCGCCGACGCGGCAGTGGGCCACCGGCGAGTGGGGCTGGGACAGCCGCGAGGTGCGCGTGTTGAGCGGCACGCCGCCGGGCGACTACGCCGTAGTCATGACCCTGTTCGACAAGGCCACACTCCAACCGGTGACGCTGAGCGACGCCGGCAGCGGCCAGGTGCTCGGCCCCACGGCCGTCATCGGCCGGGCGACGGTGGCCAACCCGCGCCGGGCACAGCCGCCGGAGCCGCAATACACGCTGGCCGCGGCCGTGCCGGACACAGCTTTGCAATTGCTGGGCTACAACCAGGATCGGGCCACGGCCGCGCCGGGCGATCCTGTGCTGCTGACGCTCTTTCTGGCCTGCGCCGAGCCGAGCCGCTGCGCGCGCGTCCAGGTGCGGCTGCTGGACGAGGCCGGCCGGCCGCGCGGCGCGTGGGATCTGCCCGCCATCCGCGAGGGCCTGCCGGTCGAGAGTTGGCCGGAGGGCGGCTACCTGCGCGGCCAGCATCTGCTTAGCCTGCCGCGCGATCTGGCCGGCGGCCGCTACCGCTTCACGCTCAACGGCCTGCCCCTGGGCGAGATCGGCGTGACCGCCCCCGACCGCCAATTCACCGCTCCGCCCCTGGCCGTCGAACTCAACGCTCCTTTCAACTCGCCCGCTCCGGTGGCTACACTGCTGGGCATCTCATCCGCTGCCCCATCTACCTGCACCTCCGCCCCCCCACTCTTTTGCCTGCCCCTCGTCTGGCGCGCCGACGGCGAGCCGGAGGCCGCCTATCGCGTCTTCGTCCACCTGGTCGATGCCGCCGGCAACATCATCGCCCAGTCCGACGCCGCCCCGGCTAACTGGACGCGGCCGGCGACCGGCTGGCTGGCGGGCGAGGTCATTGTGGACACCCACACCCTGACCCTGCCGGAGCCATTGCCCGCCGGGCCACTGACGCTACGGGTCGGTCTCTATGACCCCGACACCGGCGCGCGGCTGGCCAGCGGCGCGGCCGACTTTGTGACCATCCCCTGGCCGCCGGCGCCCTAGCTCCGGCTCGCGTTCCAACGCATTTCTAACGCGCCTTTTATTTGCTTCAGACACACACCGCCCACAATGGGAAGCGTTAAACCACATTGACGACCATTCAATGGCCATCACACAGACACAAAAGTGAGGTGTAACTATGGCAAATCTGATTCGTTGGAACCCAATGCGTAACGCGGCCGATCTGGCTAACGAATTTGACCGCATGTTGGAGTACCCGCTGATTCGTGGGCGCTGGAGCATGCCCCTGCAGGCGAACGAAGTCGTCGGCAGCTGGAACCTGGCCCTCGATGTCTCGGAGACGGGCGACGGGTTCACCGTCAAGGCGTCGTTACCGGGCGTCTCCCCCGAAGACCTGAATGTGACTTTGGAGGACAACGTCCTGACCGTTCAGGGCGAGGTGAAGGACGACGCGACCACCGAGGAAAGCAACTACCATATCCGCGAGCGGCGCTATGGCAACTTTAGCCGTAGCGTGCGCTTCCCGGTGCCGGTGGAGAGCGATAAGGTCGAGGCGCAGTATGAGAACGGCGTCCTGACCCTGACCATTCCCAAGGCCGAGGCGGTCAAGCCGAAGAAGATCGAGATCAAGGCGGCCTAATTGCCCGCCGGTGCGCAGTGGGGCGTGGTGACAGAAGTCAGCGCGCCCTTTTTGTTTGCCTGCCAGACGCCTACGGCACTTCGTGCCCGGCCGAGGCCTCCCAGACAGCGAACCACTGCTGCCGGTCGAGCGTCAGCGCCTCGGCCGCCGCGGCGGCCCGCATGCGCGCCATCTGGCCTGTACCCAGCACCGGCAGCACCCGTGCCGGATGGCGCAGCAGCCAGGCCAGCGCCACCTGGTCGATGCCCGCGCCGCCCAACTCGCGGCCGACGCCCTCCAGCGCCCGCCGCACGCGCACCGTCCGCTCGTCGCCGGAGCCGAACAGACGGCCGCCGGCCAGCGGCGACCAGGCCATCGGCGGCACACGCAGCCGCTGGGCCTGGTCGAGCGTGCCGTCGTGGAGCGGGTCAAGGGCCAGCACCGACAGCTCGATCTGGTTGGTGACCAGCGGAAAATCGAGGCGCGATTGCAGCAAATCGAACTGCCAGGGCATGAAATTGCTGACGCCGAAAGAGAGCACCTTGCCCGCCGACCGCAGCGCCGCGAATGCCTCGGCCACCTCGTCGGCATCCAGCAGCGGGTCGGGGCGATGGATGAGCAGCAGGTCGAGGCGGTCGGTATGCAGCAGCCGCAGCGCATTCTCGGCCGCGGCGACAACGTGGGCGCGGCTGGTGTCGTAATGGTGGACGCGGTTGCCCGGCCGGTTGTCGCTAACCAGCTGGATGCCGCACTTGGTCACCAGTTCCAGACGGTCGCGCAACCCCGGCTCGGCGGCCAGCGCCGCGCCGAAGCGCTCCTCGCACGTGTAGCTGCCGTAAATGTCGGCGTTGTCGAAGGTGGTGATGCCCAGGTCGAGGCAGCCGTGGATGAAGCCCAGCAGCGCGCCGGTGTCCATGCCCCAGTCGCCCAACCGCCACAACCCGGCCACCAGCCGCGAGAACAGCGGCCCGGCGCCGGTCATTTGAATGCGCGAGACGGCCATGCAGTTTACTCCTTAAGCCCGAATAGGAAATGATTATGAACGCGGCCTGGAATTCGACAACCTCACCGGCCTGCCGCTATCATTCCGGCCGGAGGTAACGCTAATGGCTCGAATGGCCCTGATTTCCGACATCCACGGCAACCTGACCGCGCTGGAGACGGCTTTGGCCGACATCGAGCGGCAGGGCGCTGACAGCATCGCCTGCCTGGGCGACGTGGCCCAGGAAGGGCCGCAGCCCGTGGCCGTCATCCATCGCCTGCATGACCTGGCCATCCCGGTCGTCATGGGCAACACCGACGACTGGCTGCTGCACCCCAAGCCGAAGAAGGTTAAGTCCGAGAAAGACCGCCAGGAGCTGGCCATTGACCGTTGGGTGCTGGCACAACTGACGGACACAGAGCGGGCGCTGATGCAGGACTATGCGCAAACGTTGACCTTCGAGCTGGATGGCTCGTCGCTGCTCTGCTACCACGGTTCGCCGCTCAGTTGCGAGCATCGCATTCGCCCCACCACGCCGGCCAAACGGCTGAAGGAACTCTTCCGCGGCCGCGACGAGACGCTCTTCGCCGGCGGCCACACCCACGAGCCAATGGTGCGCCGCTTCGGCCCCAGCCTGATCCTCAACCCCGGTAGCGTCGGCGCGCCGGTCATCGAGCGCAGAGACAGCACGGAGGATGACTACTACCCTTCCTGGGTCGAGTATGCCCTTGTCGAAGCCAACGGCGCGGACCTGCACGTGACGCTACGCCGCGTGCCCTACGCGCTGGCCGACTTCGCCGCCGCCGTCCGCGCCAGCGGCATGCCGCACGCGGACTACCTGCTCAAGGGCTGGCGTCAAGTCTAGCGACGGCCGCCCCGCCCACTGTCGGGCACCCGGGCGCTATCGCAAGCCGCCCGCGGCGAAACCGAAAGCCAGGATCAGGAAGAAGTAGATACACATGACCGGGATCATGATGAGGATGCCCGCCAGAAGGGAGAGGCCATAGACGCCAAATGCCCGCTTGAGCAGGTTATGGCTGAGTAGCCAGGTGTTGGGCAGCCCGGCCGGCGTCGCCAGCCGTTGCTGCGTTTCCAGCGCATTCACCTGACCGCGCAGGGCTTCAAGCTCCTGGCGCAGGCTCTCGATCAGCTTCAGCGTGTCGTCTTCACTCATGTCTGCCTCCATCTATCGCTCTTCTCCGGCCAGCTTCGCCCGCTGCGCCCGCGTCAGCCCGGCGACGACCAGGTCGTAGGAGTCGTCGATCATCTCGCGCACCTCGTCGTCGGGAATGCTGCCGTCGAGGATCAGGGTGTTCCAGTGGGTCTTGTTGAGGTGGTAGCCGGGGCGGACGGCCGGGTAGACATCGCGCCACAGTTGCGCCTTGCCCGGCTCGCACTTCAGGGAGACGGTCAGCGGCCGCTCCTGCCAGCCAACAAGCGCAAATATCTTGCCCGCCACCTTGTAGACCAGCCATTCGGGGCCGAAGGGGAACTCCTCGCCGGCCCCCCGCCGGGTCAATAGATAGGCTTTGAGCGCATCCAGGTTCATGCCCACTTTCTAGAGCACGTCGGCCAGCGCCCGCAAGAGCACGGCGACCATCTCTGGCCGGGAATTGTAGCCCATCAGGCCGACGCGCCAGACCTTGCCGGCCAGGTCGCCCAGGCCGCCGGCGATCTCGATGTTGTACTCGCTCAGCAGCCGGCGCGAGACGGCGGCGGCATCGACGCCCTCTGGCACGCGCACCGTCGTCAGGCTCGGCAGGCGGTACTCCAGCGGCACGTGCGGCTCCAGCCCCATCTGAGCCAGCCCGGCCCAGAAGCGCTCGGCCGTCGCCTGGTGGCGCGCCCAGCGGGCGGCCAATCCTTCCTCGGCCACCAGCCGCAAGCCCTCGCGCAGGGCATAGAAGAGATGCATCGGCGCGGTGTGGTGATAGCCGCGTGGTGTGCCGAACCAGTACTTGCCCAGCAACTCGCTATTCATGTACCAGTTGGCGATGGGCGCCTTACGGTTGCGGATGCGTTTTAGCGCCCGCGGACCAAAGGTGATCGGCGCGACACCCGACGGGCTGCTGAGACACTTCTGCGAGCCGCTATAGGCGATGTCGAGGCCCCAGGCGTCGACGTAGAGGGGCACGCCGCCGAGGCTCGTCACGGTATCGACCAGCAACAGGCAGTCGTGCTCGCGGCACAGTTCGGCCAGCCCTTCCAGCGGTTGCCGCACGCCGGTCGAGGTCTCGGCGTGGACCAGAGCCAGCACGCGCGGCCGGTGGGTGGCCATGCCCGCGCGCAGTTCTTCCAGCGAGAAGGCCGCGCCCCATGTTGCCTCCAGGCAGCGTACGTCGGCCCCATAACGCCCGGCCATGTCAGCCATGCGCCGGCCGAAGTAGCCGTTGACGCCGACCAGGACGCGGTCGCCCGGCTCGACGACGTTGGCCAAGGCGGCTTCCATGGCCGAACTGCCCGTGCCGCTGATGGCGATGGTGTACTCGTTGTCCGTCTGCCAGGCATAGCGCAACAGCTCACTGACCTCGTCCATGACCTGGATGAAGGTCGGGTCGAGATGGCCCACTGTCGGGGCAAGCATGGCCGCCATGACGCGCGGGGCGCTATTCGACGGCCCCGCGCCCAGCAGGATGCGCGGCGGCATGTCGAGCGTTGGCAGGCTGAGGCGATGATTGTCATGGATGGTGAAGGTGTCTATACTCATGGTTCCCTCGCTCCGCGGCGGAAAATGGACGCCAAACCGGAGAGAACGTCATGATAACACCCAATCTATTGCGCGGCGAGAAGGTGCAGCTGACCGCGCCGACGACGGCCGATCTGCCGGCCCTTGCCCGCTGGTGGGCCGACGCCGACTTCCTGCGCCTCTACAACACCGCGCCGGCCGCGCCGCGTAACGAAGACCAGCTCAGCCGCCGCTTCGATATGAGCCAGACCAGCCCCGACGCCTTTCTGTTCGCCATCCGCCCGTTGAGCGGACTCGCGCCCACCACCGATGACGCGCTGCTTGGTCTGCTGGAGTTCGATGGCGTGGACTGGCCGAACAGGACGACCTTCGTCAGCGTCGGCATCGGCGAGGCGGCCAACCGCGGTCGGGGCTACGGTGGCGACGCCCTGCGCGTCGGCCTGCGCTTCGCCTTCCACGAGTTGAACCTCTATCGCGTCTGTCTGACTGTCTTCAGCTATAATGACAGTGCCATCGCCTTATACGAGCGCCTCGGCTTCGCGCGCGAAGGCTGCTATCGTCAGCATCTGGAGCGCGACGGCCGGCGCTATGACATGTACCTATACGGGTTGTTGCGACCCGAATGGGAGAGCCAATCACAGTAGAACACGCAGTCACACCGACAGGATGAGGAGAGAGATCGATGCTCAATCTGGCAGTCTTACTCGAGGATAGCGCGCGGGAAGTGCCGTCGCGCACGGCGGTCATCTTCAACGACGTCAAGCTTTCCTACGCGGCCGTCAACGGGGCCGCCAATCAGATCGCTAACGGGCTGGTGGGGCTGGGCATCAAGCCAGGCGATAAGGTGGCTCTTAGCTGCCCCAACCTGCCCTTCTTCCCCATTGTCTACTATGGCATCCTCAAGACCGGGGCAGTCGTGGTGCCGCTCAACGTCCTGCTGAAGGGGCGCGAGATCGCCTATCACCTGCAGGACTCCGACGCCAGGGCCTACTTTTGCTTCCAGGGCACGCCCGATCTGCCCATGGGCCAGTTCGGCTGGGAAGGCTTCCAGCAGGTCGATGCCTGCGAGCACTTCTTCCTGATCACCGCCAACCCGGCCGCGCCGTCGCCCATTGAGGGCGCACAGACGCTGGGCCAACTGATGGCCGGCAAGCCGCCGGCCTTTGACACGGTGATGACCGACGCCGACGACACGGCCGTCATCCTCTACACCAGCGGCACCACCGGCAGCCCCAAGGGCGCGGAACTGAGCCACAGCAATATGCTCCTCAACGCCCGACTGTCGGACACGATGTACCCGCGCGTCGAGAACGACGTGCATCTGGTGGCGCTGCCCCTGTTCCACTCGTTCGGCCAGTCGGTGCAGATGAACGCCGGTTTCTACAACGCCAGCACGCTGTCGCTGCTGCCGCGCTTCGACCCCGACACCGCCCTGGCGATCATGGAGCGCGACAACGTGACCATCTTCGCCGGCGTGCCAACGATGTATTGGGCCATACTCAACCACCCCAACCCGGAAAAGTTCGATCTGAAGAAGATCGCCGGCACTCTGCGGCTGGCCGTCTCCGGCGGCTCGGCCATGCCCGTCGAGGTCATACGCGCCTTCGGCGAGAAGTTCACCGTCGAGGTTCTGGAAGGATATGGCCTGTCAGAGACCAGCCCGGTGGCCACCTTCAACCGGCTCGACCGGCCGGCCAAGCCCGGCTCGGTGGGCCTGCCCGTCTGGGGCGTCTCGGTGCGCGTCGTCGATCTGGAGGACAACGACGTGCCCCAGGGCGAGATGGGCGAGATCGTCATCAAGGGCCACAACATCATGAAGGGCTACTACAAGAAGCCCGAAGCCACGGACGAGGCGATGCGCAACGGCTGGTTCCACACCGGCGACATCGGCAAGTTCGACGACGACGGCTTCCTCTACATCACCGACCGGGTCAAGGACATGATCATTCGTGGCGGCTTCAACGTCTACCCCCGCGAGATCGAAGAGGTGATGATGACCCACCCGGCCGTCAGCCTGGCCGCGGTCGTCGGCGTGCCCCACGAGCGTCACGGCGAAGAGATCAGGGCCTACGTCATCCTGAAAGCGGGGCAGGAAGTGGACGAAGAGGAACTGATCGACTGGTGCAAGGGCTGCATGGCCAGCTACAAGTACCCACGCGAGATCGAGTTCCGCGACGCGCTGCCGATGACGGCCACGGGCAAGATCCTGAAGCGGGAACTGAAGCAGTAGCGCCGCTCAGACGCACACCCCGTCGTCGCTGTGCCGGGGCGCGAGGCAGAAGCCTTGCGCCCCGGCTTTTTTGTGCCGCGTGGCCGGCCTTCTTGATCTTTTCTTGATGCTTCGCCGCCGATTCTTGAGCCTCTTTCCGCCGTCCGGAGCCGATACTAGCGCTAGAGTTTCCTATCAGGAGTGTTCTATGGATGTCATGCTCATCGTGGCGGGACTGGTGGCCCTGGGCCTGCTGATCTATCTGGGTTACTCCCTGCTTTACCCCGAGAAGTTCTAACATGTCCCCTCTCGAAGTCGCTCAAATCGTCCTTTACCTGCTCCTGCTCGTCGCCATCACGCCGCTGCTGGGCGGTTATATGCAGCGCGTGCTGGCGGGCGAGCGGACGCTGCTGTCGCCGGTCTTGCGGCCGGTCGAGAGCCTCTTCTACCAGTTGGCCGGTGTGCGGCCAGACGAGGAGCAATCCTGGAAGCAGTACACGCTCGCCCTGTTGGTGTTCAACGTGTTGGGTTTTCTGGTGTTGTTTCTGATACAGCTGCTCCAGGGCGTCCTGCCGCTGAACCCGGAGAAGCTGGCCGGGGTTGAGCCGTTCCTGGCGTTCAATACCGCCACCAGCTTCATGACCAACACCAACTGGCAGGCCTACGCCGGCGAGATCACCCTGAGCCAGTTGACCCAAATGCTGGGGCTGGGTGTCCAGAACTTCCTCAGCGCGTCGACAGGGATCGCCGTGGTGGTGGCGCTGACGCGCGGACTGGTGCGCAAGTCGGCGACCACTCTCGGCAACTTCTGGGCCGACCTGGTGCGGGCCACGCTCTACATCCTGTTGCCGCTGGCCCTGGTCTTGGCGCTCATCCTGGTTAGCCAGGGGGTCGTGCAAAACTTCAACGCCAATGTCACGGTGACGACCCTGAGCGGCGCGGAGCAGGTCTTGCCGCAAGGCCCGGCCGCTTCACAGATCGCCATCAAGCAGCTCGGTTCCAACGGCGGCGGCTTCTTCAACGCCAACAGCGCGCACCCTTACGAAAACCCGACGCCGCTGACCAACTTCCTGGAGATGCTCGCCCTGTTGGCCATCGCCGCGGCGCTGACCAACACCTACGGCCGCATGGTTGGTTCGGTGCGGCAGGGCTGGGTCATCTTTGCCGCCATGTTCATCTTGCTGGCGGTCCTGCTGGGGGTCATGCTGGCGGCCGAGTATGCCCACAACCCCGTTCTGGGCGTTGCCGGGGTCATGGAAGGCAAGGAGACACGCTTCGGCATCACCAATAGCGTCCTGTGGGCTTCGGCCACGACGTCGGCCTCCAACGGCTCAGTCAACGCCATGCACAGCAGCCTCAGCCCCATCGCCGGCGGCGTGGCCCTGCTCAACATGCTGCTGGGCGAGGTCATCTTCGGCGGCGTGGGCGCGGGCCTCTACGGCATGCTCATTTTCGTCATCCTGACCGTTTTCATTGCCGGGCTGATGGTCGGCCGCACGCCCGAATATCTGGGCAAGAAGATCGAAACGCGCGAAGTGCAGATGGCCACCCTGGCCGTTTTGTTCCCGGCGGCGTCGATCCTGCTGTTTACGGCGCTGGCCACGGTTCTGGAAGCCGGCCTCGCCAGCCGCCTGAGCGGGGGGCCACATGGTTTCAGCGAAATCCTGTATGCCTACACCTCGGCCACGGCCAACAACGGCAGCGCCTTTGCCGGCCTAAATGCGAACACGCCGTTCTACAACTTCACCTTGGGCCTGGCCCTGTGGATCGGCCGCTTCGGCATCATCATCCCCGTCATGGCCATTGCCGGCAGCATGGCTGGCAAGAGCGTGGCTCCGCCCTCGCTGGGCACGTTCCCGACCGATCGGCCGCTGTTTGTGGGCATGCTCATCGCCGTGGTGCTCATCGTCGGGGCACTGACCTTCTTTCCGGCGCTGTCCCTCGGCCCCATTGTCGAACATCTCCTGGTCGCTGCCGGCCAGGGCTTCTAGTGGTGGAGTGAACCAGTGATGGAACACGGAACAAAAGCACGACCGCTGTTTGACCCGTCGATTGTACGGCGGGCGGTGGGTGACTCTTTCCGCAAGCTGGCCCCGCGCCAGCAGGCGAAGAACCCGGTTATCTTTGTCGTCGCCGCCGGCGCGATGCTGACAACGCTCATTCTGATCGCCGACCTGATTCGTGGCAACGCCGCCGACCTGGTCCTGAACCTGCAAATCGCCCTGTGGCTGTGGTTTACGGTGCTGTTTGCCAACTTCGCCGAGGCGATGGCCGAGGGGCGCGGCAAGGCGCAGGCCGACAGCCTTCGCAAGGCGCGCCGCGAACTGGTTGCCCGCCAGCTAGTGGGCAGCAACGGCCGCCAAAAGGAAGAGCAAGTCCCGGCCTCGCAGCTGCGTCGCGGCGACCTGGTCGTCTGCGAGGCCGGTGACGCCATCCCCAGCGACGGCGAGGTCATCGAAGGTATCGCCAGCGTGGATGAGTCGGCCATCACCGGCGAGTCCGCGCCAGTCATCCGCGAGAGCGGCGGCGACCGCAGCGCCGTCACCGGAGGCACGCGCGTCCTCAGCGACCGCATTGTCGTCCGCATCACCGCCGAGCCAGGCAGCAGCTTTCTGGACCGGATGATCGCCCTCGTCGAAGGGGCCAAGCGGCAAAAGACGCCCAATGAGATCGCCCTGACCATCCTGCTGTCAGGCCTGACGATCATCTTCCTGCTGGCCGTCGTCTCCCTGCGCCCCTTCGCCGCCTACGCCGAAGCCGAATCGGGCCTGGCCCGCGCGACGACCTCGGTGCCGGTGCTGGTCGCCCTGCTCGTCTGCCTCATCCCGACGACCATCGGCGGCCTGCTGAGCGCCATCGGCATCAGCGGCATGGACCGGCTCATCCAGCGCAACGTGCTGGCGACAAGCGGCCGGGCCGTGGAGGCCGCCGGCGACGTGGATGTGCTGCTGCTGGACAAGACCGGCACGATCACCCTCGGTAACCGCATGGCCACGGCCTTCCACCCCACGCAGGGCGTCAGCCAGAACGCGCTGGCCGACGCGGCGCAACTCTCCTCGCTGGCCGATGAGACGCCGGAGGGGCGTTCCATCGTCGTGCTGGCCAAGGAGCGCTATGGGCTGCGCGGCCGCGAACTGGCCGAACCACACGCCCAGTTCGTGCCCTTCACCGCCCAGACGCGCATGAGCGGCGTCGACTTCGCGTCGCTCAACGGTTTGCCGGCCATAACCATTCGTAAGGGCGCGGCCGACGCCGTGCGGCACTATGTCGAGGACCTCGGCGGCGCGTTCCCGGCCGATGTGGACGGGATCGTCAACAGCATTGCCAAGGACGGCGGCACGCCGCTGGTGGTGGCCCGCGACACTGACGTGCTCGGCGTGATCGAACTGAAAGACATCGTTAAGGGCGGCATCAGCGAGCGCTTCGCCCAACTGCGCAAGATGGGCATTCGCACGGTCATGATCACCGGCGATAATCCACTGACGGCGGCCGCCATCGCCGCCGAAGCCGACGTGGACGACTTCATGGCCCAGGCGACGCCGGAGGACAAGCTGCGGCGCATCCGCCAGGAGCAGAGCGAAGGTCACCTGGTGGCCATGACCGGCGACGGCACCAACGACGCGCCGGCGCTGGCGCAGGCCAATGTGGGTGTGGCCATGAACACTGGCACACAGGCCGCCCGCGAGGCCGGCAACATGGTCGATCTCGACAGCGACCCGACCAAGCTGATCGAGGTGGTTGAGATCGGCAAGCAACTGCTGATGACGCGCGGCGCGCTGACGACCTTCAGCATCGCCAACGACGTGGCCAAGTACTTCGCCATCATCCCGGCAATGTTCGCTTCGCTCTATGCCGGAGCGGGCTTCGCGGGGCCGTTGAGCACCCTCAATGTGATGCGCCTGGCGTCGCCGCAGAGCGCCATTCTGAGCGCGATCATCTTCAACGCCCTGATCATCGTGGCGCTCATCCCACTGGCGCTGCGCGGCATCCCCTATCGGCCGATAGGCGCGGCGGTGGCGCTGCGGCGCAACTTACTCGTCTACGGTCTGGGCGGGCTGATCATACCCTTCGTTGGCATCAAGCTCATCGATTTGCTGCTCACGGCCCTCGGATTGGCCTAAGGGAGAAAGATAATGGTCACGCATCATCGATCCATCTGGCGTTCGCTAACCGTGCTCGGCCTGATCGCCGGCGCGGCGCTTTACCTGCAAACCCGGTTGCCGCTGGGCGAAGGAACGCACACGCTCTTGCTGCTTTTCTGGATCGGTCTGTTCTATGCCGCGCTCTTCGTCTGGACACGACGCCACGGCGACGCCCTGGATGCGGAGCCGCCCGCGCTAGATGTCATCGGCCGGCCCATCATCGACAGTGGCTCGCCAGTCTTCGCGGTGGAGACGGAGCAGCCCGAAGCGCCGCAGCGGACAGCACCCACTGCGCTGGGCAACGTGGAGGCATATTAACCATGTGGAAGCAATTGCGGCCCGCTCTGGTCTTATTGGCCCTGCTGACAGTCGTCACCGGCGCGATCTATCCACTGATCGTCACTGGCCTGGCCCAACTGGCATTCCCGGCTCAGGCCAACGGCAGTCTGGTGGGCCACGCGGATAGCCCCGCCGGCTCGGCGCTGATCGGCCAGGCCAATGACGATCCGCGCTACTTCTGGCCGCGGCCGTCGGCCACGTCTTACGGCACGCTGCCCTCTGGCGGCAGCAACCTGGCTCCCAGCAGCCTTGCCCTGGCGGCGGCGGCGGGCCAACGCGCGGCCGACTTCCGCGCCGCCAATGGCCTGGCCGCCGGCGCGCCCGTCCCGACGGAGATGTTGTTTGCCTCCGCCAGTGGCCTCGACCCGCACATCAGCCCCGACGCGGCGCGGCTGCAAGTCGCTCGCGTGGCCGCCGCCCGTGGCCTGGCTGAGGGCCAGGTAGCCGCGCTGGTGGAGGCGCATGTTGAAGGCCCGCAACTGTCGATCCTGGGCCAGCCACGGGTCAATGTCCTGTTGCTCAATTTGGCGCTGGACGCGCTAGAATAGCACCATGAGTGATGAGTATCGGCCCGACCCCGACGCGCTGCTGGCCACCATCCGCAAGCAGGAGGCTCGCGCCGGGCGCGGCAAACTGAAGATCTTCCTCGGCATGGCCGCCGGTGTCGGTAAGACCTACGCCATGTTACAGGCCGCGCACGAAGCGGCCGGCATGGGCATCGATGTCGTTGCCGGCTATGTTGAGACCCACAACCGGGCCGAAACGGAAGAACTGCTGGCTGGTCTGACGGTGATTCCGCGCCTGCCTGTCCAGTACCGCGGCAAGGCGCTGGAAGAGATGGATCTGGACGGCATCCTCCGTCGCGCCCCGCAGCTGGTGCTGGTCGATGAACTGGCGCACACCAACATGCCTGGCGTCCGCCACGCCAAGCGCTACCAGGATGTCCTCGAAATCCTGGGCGACGGCATCGATGTCTACACGACCGTCAACGTCCAGCACTTCGAGAGCCGCGCCGACGCCGTCCGGCAGATCACCGGGGTGACCATCCACGAGACCGTGCCCGACTCACTCCTCGACCTGGCCGACGAAATCGAGTTGATCGACCTGACGCCGGAAGAACTGCACCGGCGGCTGGCCGAGGGCAAGGTGTACACGGCCGAACGAAGCGAGGTGGCAACGCGCAACTTCTTCCGCGCCGGCAACCTGACTGCCCTGCGCGAGATGGCCCTGCGGCTGACAGCCGAGCATGTGGACCACAAGCTCCAGGACTACATGGACATCAAGCGCATCGCCGGGCCGTGGAAGTCGGCCGAGCGCCTGATGGTCGCTGTCGGCCCCAGCCCGTTCTCCGAACGGCTTGTCCGCTGGACGCGGCGCATGGCCTACAATCTGGAAGCGCCCTGGCTGGCGGCCAACGTCCAGACGACGACGCCCCGATCGCCGGCAGCCCAGCAGCAGCTGAGCCATAATCTGACCCTGGCGCGCAGCCTGGGGGGCGAGGTCGTCACCACGGCCGGCGATGATGTCGCCGAAGCTTTGTTGAGCCTGGCCCGGCAGCGGAATGTGACCCAGATCGTGATCGGCAAGACGCCCCGGCAACCGGATGGCAAGACGTTCGGCGTCAAGTGGCCCGCGCCGTTCGGCCGTCCGTCTTTCATCGACCAGGTGATTGAGGCCAGCGGCGACATCGATGTCTACGTGATCACCGGCGACGACGTCGATGGCCGGCCCAGGCGCATGCTCAACCTGCCGTCGCTAGTCAACCGCTCCCCGTGGCAAAACTACCTCTGGGCAGCGCTGGTCATTATCGCCATCACCCTTGTGGATGCGCTGCTGGTCAGCCGCCTTCCCTTAATCAGCTATCTCACCGTTGGGCTGACGGAGTTGCTGGCGGTGCTCATTGTCGCGGTGCGGCTGGGGCGGGGGCCAGGTCTGTTGGCGGCGACACTGAGCGCCTCTTCGTGGAACTTCCTGTTCATCGAGCCGCGCTTCACGCTACAAATTTCGCGCTCGCAAGATATCCTCCTGTTCCTGCTCTACTTCGTGATCGCCATCATCGCCGGCAACCTGGCCGCCCGGCTACGCAGTCAGGAACAACTGGCCCGCAGCCACGCCGAACGCACCACAGCGCTCTACTCGCTGGCCCGCGAGATCGCCACGGCCGTGGACATGGACGATGTCGTCCGCGTGGCCCTGACGCACATCGACCGCGTCTTCGACGCTCAGACGACCATCCTGCTGACCGACGGCAGCGCCCTGCGCCCACGGCCACACCCGGCCGGCACGCTGCCCATCGACGACAAGGACCTCAGCGTCGCTGTATGGGCCTTTGAAAACCGCAAGGCCGCCGGTCGATTCACGGCCACGCTGCCGCTGGCGTCGGCCCAATTCCTGCCGCTGCAAGCGTCCAACCGGTCGGTCGGCGTCCTGGGCATCCGCACGCGCGCCGAGGCCCGGCCGACATTCGAGCAGGAAATGCTGCTGGAGACCTTCGCCGGCCAGGTGGCCATGGCGGTTGAGCGCGAGCTGCTGGACGATGCCATGCAGCACAACGCCATGCTGCGTGAGTCCGAGCGGCTCTATGGCACGTTGCTCAACTCGATCTCCCACGAGTTGCGCACGCCTCTGGCGACCATCACCGGCGCGGCGGGCAGCCTGATCAACCCCAGCACAGGCGGCAATGGCGAGATGCGCACGCAGTTGATCCGCGACATCCAGGACGCCAGCGACCGCCTCAACCGCCTGGTGGCCAATCTCCTCGACATGTCACGGCTGGAGTCCGGTCGGCTAAATCTAAAGCGGGAGTGGTGCGACGTGGGAGACATCATCAGCGTCGCCGTCGAGCGGCTGGCGGCCTGCCTGGGCCAACGAGAGCTGACCATTCGCTTGGAGCCGGACTTGCCGCTGCTGCAACTCGATTTCGTGCTCATGGAGCAGGCCTTTGTCAACCTGCTGGACAACGCCTGCAACCATACGCCTGCAGGCACGCCCGTAGAGATCGAGGCCGTCCGGAAGGGCGATAGCGTCGCCGTAACCATGACAGACCATGGGCCGGGGATTGCCGCGGCCGACCTGCCCCACATCTTCGACAAGTTCTACCGCGCGCCGGGCGCGACCAGCGCCGGCACGGGCCTGGGCCTGTCCATCGCCCGCGGCCTGGTGGAGGCGCACGGGGGGACGCTGACGGCGGAGCCTGTCCGCAAAGCAGGCGCTCGCTTCACCGTTCGGCTGCCGGCGTCGGGCGCGCCACCACCGGTGCAGGAGGCCACGCTATGAGTGACGGTCCGCGGGTTCTGGTCGTCGATGACGAGTTGCAGATCCGTCGCTTCCTGCGGATTACTCTGGAGGCGAACGGCTATCAGGTCTATGAGGCCGGCACGGGCCATGACGCCATCCAGGAAGTCGCCCGCGTCCGGCCCGATCTGCTCATCCTCGATATGGGCCTGCCGGACATGGACGGTCTCGATGTGTTGCAGCGGCTGCGCGAGTGGACGACCATCCCGACGATCATCCTCTCCGTGCGCGACGCCGACAGCACCAAGGTTGCCGCGCTGGACGCCGGCGCCGACGACTACCTGACCAAGCCGTTCAGCCTGGACGAACTGCTGGCCCGGCTGCGCGTGGCCCAGCGCCACGCCCAACCAGGCGAACGCTCAGCGGTCTTTACGGTGGGCAATGTGACCGTCGATCTGGCCCATCGCCACGTCACCAAGAACGGGGAGGTAGTGCGGTTGACGCCGACGGAGTACGCCCTGATGCGACTGCTCATCCAGCACGCGGGGCGGGTGTTGACCCACCGGCAAATCCTGAAGGAGGTCTGGGGACCGGAGTACGTCGAGGAGACCCACTATCTGCGCGTCTACTTTGCCCAACTGCGTCAGAAGCTGGAGGACGATCCCGCCCGGCCGAAGCTCATTCAGACCGAGCCGGGCGTCGGCTACCGCTTGGCCGCGCCGCCCTGAGCGTTAGCCGATGAACCGGCTGAGCGCGGGCACACTCATGAGCAGCCAGTAGAGCAGCCCACAGAACGCCACCAGCAGCGCCAGCAACAGCAGCGCCAGCCAGATGGGCAGTTGCGGCCGAATCTCGACCGCGCCCTGCAGACTGGGCGTGGGCGGCCCCGGCGGCTCGGTCAGCGTGTTGACGTGCAGGACGAACGGCCGCCGCGTTGTCCGGCCGATGAACGGCCGCTTCATGGCCTGGACGTAGAAATCGACCACGCCGCGCTGGCCCGCGGCCAGCCCGATCTGCTTCTGCGCGCCATCGAAGTAGAGGCCACCCTGGGGCGTCTCGGCCACCACACGCACGGTCTGGGCCGCGGGCATGCCGTTCTGCAGCAACACGCGGCAGATGCCCGCGTCGCGCAGCAGCCGCGGCCGCATGTCCCACTCGACCCGCCGCGCCGGCGTGGGGAACTCCGTCACCATGCTGACGACCAGCGAGCCGGTGTCGGCGGCGAAGGCGCGAGCCTGCTGGTCGGTGACCGTCAAGGCGGCGGCGCGCAGCTCGGTGGCCAGCGCCTCGGCCGTCTGCTGACGGTTCTCCGGGCGGCGGTTCAGCGCCCGCAGGATGACCGCCTCGACGGCCGGGGGCACGCCCACGTTCAGTTCGCGCGGCGTCGGCGGAGTCTCGTACTGGTGGGCCTGGACGGCCCGCTCCGGCGAACGGATATCGAGCGGCAGGCTGCCTGTGGCCAGCTGGTAGAGAACGACGCCGAGCGAGTAGATGTCGGAGCGGCCGTCGACCGGCTGGCCGAGCACCTGCTCCGGCGACATATAGGGCAACGTACCCATCATCAGTCCGGCCTGCGTGTCGCCCACGTCGCCAACCAGCTTGGCCAGGCCGAAGTCGGTTAGCATGGCCCGCAGGGGCGGGTCGTCGGGGCGGTCGGGCCGGTCGAGGCGCTTGACGAGGATGTTATCGGGCTTGACATCGCGGTGGATGACGCCCTGCCGGTGGGCGTAGCCGAGGGCGTCGGCCGCCTGGGCCACCAGCGTCAGCGTCTCCTCCAGCCGGACGACCTGATTGAGCTGGGCCAGCTGGCGCAAGTAGGCCCCCAGGCTCAACCCCTCGACCAGCTCCATGACGATGTAGAGCAGGCCCTCCTGGCGGCCGAAGTGGTAGACGCGGACGATGGAGGGGTGGTCGAGACGGGCCGCGGCGCGCGCCTCCTGCAGGAAGCGGCTCTGGAAGGCGTTGTCGGCGGCCAGGTTGCTGTGCATGACCTTGACGGCCACCGGCCGCATGAGGTTCACGTCCGTGGCGCGGTAAATGACGCCCATCCCGCCCTCGCCCAGGACGGCGTCGATGCGGTAGTTCTCGATCTGTTGGCCGGGTTGGAGCATGGGGCTAATGATGACCCAGGCGGGGCGGATAGGCAAATAGGCGACACAACGGCCGGACGATCCTCGGAAAATGCTGGCAGCCGGCCGGACGACGATACAATAGGGGCATGGCCTATACGCAACTGTACTATCATCTTGTCTGGCGCGTGCGCAACGACGGGCCGCTGCTGACGGCCGCGGCCGAGCCGCTCATCCTCGACTATCTGCGCTGGCGGACCATTGGGCTGGGCGGGGCGGTGTTCGCGCTGGAGGGGGCGGCCGACCACGTCCATCTCGTCGCCGCCATCCCACCGCGCGTCGCCGTCCACTCCTTCGTCAGCCAGGTGCAGGACAGCGCCACGACGCGCTTCAACCGCCGCGCCCCGGAGACACCGCTAAGCTGGGCCGACGACTACGGCGCGCTGACCTTCGACGGCAAGCGGCTGCCCTATATCATCGCCTATGTCGAGCAGCAGAAAGCCCACCACGCCGCCGGGACGATCATCCCGGTGCTGGAGCGGGTGGACGACCGGCCGCTGGCCCGCGGCGCGGTCCGCGAAGCGCCGGCGGCCTATCGCGTGGAGGCGGGGATGGCGGCCTGGTGGGGGGAGATGATGGCGATGGAATGAGTCAAGGCTGTAATAGATATGGAATCTGCGTGAAGGCAGCCAACTGCTTTCTGACGAGCGTCACGGTGCGAAGGCCATATCTGTCTGAATGATATGGCTGGAGTTGGCCCTTACGCGTCGAGATTCAGAAAAACGGTCGCGTGCGCCATTGAATATACGTAGCCGAGGCGGCCAAGTATCTTCGTGGCCGGTAATGGCTGAGGCGGGCCGTTAGCAACGATGCTGCGCCGTTTCGCCGGCCCTGTCCTTCATTATTCCTAACCCGCCCCCGCCCTAGCGCAAGAAGCGCCGCCGCAGCGAGAACGCCTGATGCTGCGCCAGGCCGCTGATGAGGGCCACCGACAGGAACAGTACCAGCGGGAAGGACGCGCCCAGGAGGGCCAGCGGGTTGTCGGTGGCCACGCCCAAACCGAACAACGCCCCCAGCCCCAACACGACCAGGTAAGCCCCGGCCAGACTGGTAGCCAGGACGATGACAAGACTGCCCAGCCGGTTGCCGAAGAAGCCGCCCAGCCCGGTCGCGGCCAGGGCCAGGATCACGCCCAGAACGCGCAAATCCAGCCCCGCCAACCGGAAAAGGCCCAGCAACACCAGCATGAGCACCAGACCCAGGATGGCCCCGGCGATGTTGAGGGTAAACTTGACCAGGAAGTAGAGCGTTGCCGCCAGGATGCCGCCGGCGACGATGCCGACGAGGATACGCAGCGTCGTGTCCAGCCCGCCGCCCAGCCAGGACACCAGCGAGTAGCCGATGGCGAAGCCCAGGAAGGCCAGGGCGAAGCGGAAGAGCGAGCTGCCGTAGGCGGCGACGAAGATGCCGGTGATCAGAACGACGAGACCCCAGAGTAGTGTGTCCATAATGTGTTCCTTTGCTGAGTGAGATGAATGGAAACCCCAGATGATCCACGGCTAAGGGCCGCCGTGAGATCACAGATGTGAAAACCCTCTATTGCCCGCGCTCGTTGCGCAGGATGATGGCCCAGAAGATCAGGATGACGCCGCCGGCAATGAGTAGAAAGCTGACGAGTTGCAGGATGGTGACCAGAGCGCCCACGCCCAGCACATGTAGCGCGACAAGCGCGCCCAGCACCAGATAGAAGAGGACACCGATGAACGACAGTCGCCGCAATGCGGTCAGGTTCTTGTCGAGCAGCATGTAGAGGCCGATGCCGCCATAGGCCAGACAGCCCAGCCCCAGAAGCGTCAGCGCCGCGCCGGACGAGAAGAACTGGACAAGAATGGCCAGTAGACCAGCGGCCACGCCGACCGCGCCGTGGAGGCGCGTCCATTGGCGCACCGGTGTGTGCTCGGCCGTCTGGAGCGAGAGGTAGAGGCTGAGCGCGCCGCTGGCCAGCAGCGACAGGGCCACAACCCAGCCGAGGATGATAGCCGTCGTCGGCTTGGCGAAGAAAACGTATAGCCCCAGGGCCAGCAACGCCAGCCCCTCCAGAAGCACCAGCCACCAGGCGATGCCGCTGCGCCAGGGCAGCGCCCCCTCGGCCGAGCGCGCCAGTTGGGATTTCAGGTCGTCGGACATGAGGAGTCTCCAATTGGGAATAATCTGGTTCAATGATCGTTACACAGATGATAGTCAAAATGAACGCCTTGTCTAGGCGTTTTGCTGCCGGACGATCCTACAGTGTCGTCGGCGTCGAGCAGCAAAAGGCCCACCACGCCGCCGGGGCAATCATCCCCGGGCTACAGCGCGTGGATGACCGGCCGCTGCTACGGGCAAGGCTCTAGGGCGGTGTGCAGTCTGGGACATCGCGGCCGACGTGCTGGCTCACCAGGTCAACGTCATAGTCACCGACGTAGCCGTCGTTGTTGAAGTCCGCGCCGTAGCTGTAGCACGTGTCGCCAACATAACAACCGTAGTTGTAGCCGGCAATAATATCTAAGTCAGTCCCATCGATGCGGCAATCGTGGTTGAGATCATAGATGCCGATCGGCCCGCCAACGTTGGCATTGGGATCGTAGACGAAGGTGGACTCCTCAGTGCGGCGACCGTCGGATGACTCGACCCACCACGTCCAGTTGCCAAATTGGACTCCAGGGATTTTGAAGGCCCAAGTCAGGTCGTCGATCCATGGTCCAGTGTGGGCGAACTGCTTTTCGCTATTACGCAGTTGCACTCGATAGGTCAGCTCGGATGGCCCCTGCCAACTAAACACGATCTGCTCCCAGTACGTGCCGTGTGGTGGCGCGACCAGGCGCACAGGTACCGGGGAGGGGGACATTGTTGCAGATGGCTGCGGGGGGATAGGCGACACGGGTGACGGGCTGGGGGAAATTGACGGGGATGACTGCAGGGTCGGCGACGCGGTTGGAATCGACGCATTAACGGGCGTCAGCGATAGGGTCTGTATCGGCAACACAGCCGTTGGCTCAGTTGTCGCTGGTTCTTGCGTTGGCGTGGGTGTGTCGGCGAGTGACCGGGGGGGCCCGTCAGGGCTGTCCGGAACTGTGGGCGCCACGCTCCGCGTCGGAGGCCACCAACGGGTAAACCAGTTGGGTCTGAAAGCAATACTGAGGAACAGTAGTACCGTCAGCCCCGCGACCATGAGCAAAACTGGAATACGTCGCCGTGTGCCAGCCTGGCCCGTGGCTGCCGGCGGTATAACGCGCGCCGAGGCGGGCACACCTGTGGTTAAAGCCGCGACAAACTGTCCGGCCGAGGCCAGCCGTTGGCTGACGCTAGGCATCATGGCTGCCTCAATCGCGTCCGATACGTTCTGGCTGATGTCCGGATTGACGGAGGCGGGCGAGGGCAGTAGGGCCGAACCGCTACTTAACTCCGGCCCATCCGGCGGAATCTGCGCCGTTAGCAGCGTGTAGAGCGTTGCCCCGAGGGCGTAGACGTCGCTACGGGCATCAGTGTTGCCACGACCATACTGCTCGGGCGGGCTGAAGCCGGGCGTGATCCCCCTGGCCCCAACGGTTGTACCCCTGTTCGTTTCGTAGACCTTGGAGATACCGAAATCGACCAGCATGGCCCGACCGTCGGCGGTGACGATGATGTTATCGGGCTTGATGTCGCGATGGATGATCGGCGGCGTGGACGTGTGCAGATACTCCAGCGCGTCGCACACTTGCCGGATCCACGGCAGCACTTCCTGTTCACCGAGCGGCTGACCGCGTTCGGCCAGCAGTACCGCCAAGCTCTTGCCTTCGACGAAATCCATTACCAGGTACTGCCCCTGGCCGGGCAAGACGAAGTGGTCGATGACCACGGGCAGACGGGGGTGACGCAGTCCGGCCAGCAGCTTGGCCTCGCGCTCAAACTGGCGCTGCGACTCCGGGCCGGTGTCGAAGTGCTCCTTGACGGCGACCGGCCGGTCAAGGGAGGTATCCCAGCCGCGATAGACCACGCCAAAGCCGCCCTGGCCCACGAGCCTGACGATGCGGTAGCGGTTGTTGAGCATAACGCCGGTGGCGAGGGCCATGATTGCCTCCTGTGGCCGATCAGACTGACAGAAGCTGGATGATAGTCGGCCACGCCCGGGAAGGCAATGTGATCCGGCGCGCTGCGCCCTTACCGTTGGGCAACATGCAGGATGATAGGAAGCACAACACGGCTGTCGGTCGGCGGCTGGACATAGATGACGGTGACCGTGTGGCTGGCCGCGGGCATGGTGACGGTGTTGGTCAAGCCGGCGCCGGCGTCGTCGTTCGTCCCGTCCCAGCCGGCCACGCGCCAGCCGGCTGACGGCGCGGCCGTCAAAGTGATGGTCTCGCCGGCCACATACTGGCCCGCGCCACAGCCGGCCGCTCTGGTCGGCGTCGCCGTCGGGTCACTGCCCTGGCCGCTGTGGCTGCGCGTCAGTGGGTAGCAGACGGCCGGCGCTTGCTCATAGATGGCACTGATGGTGTGGCTGGCCGCGGGCATGGTGACGGTGTTGGTCAAGCTGGCGCCGGCGTCGTCGTTCGTCCCGTCCCAACCGACCACGCGCCAGCCGGCCGACGGCGCGGCCGTCAGAGCGATGGTCTCGCCGGCGACATACTGGCCCGCCCCACAGCCGGCCGATCTGGTCGGCGTCGCCGTCGGGTCGGCCCCCTGGCCAGTGTGGCCGCGAGTTAAGGCGTAGCAAGTGGGCATAGGTTCGCCCTCTCCGACACCCCAGTCTGGTTGAAAGTCACGGCCGGGCGAGCGCGTCAATCGCGTGACGTTCTGGCCGTCCTTGTCCATCACATAGATTTCGTAGTCGCCGTCCCGATCGGAATAGAAGACGATCCTGGAGCCATCCGGCGACCAGGCGGGACCGCGGTCGAACGCGGGATGGTTGGTCAGGTTGGTCTGCCCCTGGCCATTGGTCTGCATCACATAGACTTCCGACTTGCCATCGCGGCCGCTGCGAAAGACGATCCGCGTACCGTCTGGTGACCAGGACGCGCCGAAGTCGGCCGACGGGTCGGTGGTCAACTGGACTTGCTCGCTGCCGTCGACGTTCATAACAAAAACGTCGCTGTTGCCGGCGCGGGTACTGCTGAAGACGATCTTCTGCCCATCGGGCGCCCAATCGGGGCCACTGTCATCGGCCGGGTTATCGGTCAGCGGCGTTTGCCCACTGCCGTCGCTGTTCATGACATAGACGTTGCCATTGCCGTCGCGGTCAGTGCGGAAGGCGATCTTTTTGCCGTCCGGCGACCACTGCGGCCCGTGGTCAACCGCCGCGTCTGTCGTCAACCGCTTCACGCCGCTGCCGTCAGCATTCATCAGGTAGATGTCGGTGTTGTCGCCCACCGTTCGGGCAAAGGCCAGCTGCTTGCCGTCCGGCGAGAAACCGGCGCGCTCCTCATCCGCCGGCGAGTTGGTCACATTAACCACATTTCGCCCGTCGGCGTCCATGACGAACAAGTCCCAATTGCCGGTGCGCTCGCTGGCGAAAACGATGCGGCCGTTGCCGACGGCCAGAACGGCGTCGGTCTGGGCCGCGCTGCGGCCCAGACCGAGCAACAATACGATGAGTACCACCGCGCCAATGGACAAGCCACGTCGCTCCGTGTCTATCAGACGAAGAAGGGAGGACAACATCTTCATAGAAACGATCGCTAAACCCTTTGGCTGAACGGCGCGTAAAGACGCCGGCACGCCCTGCCCTTATCGTGTTTCAACGCGGAGCGTATAGAGCACGGAGTTGTTGTTCTCGGCCACGACAACGACGCGCACGTAATACCGCCCGGGTGGCAGATTCGGCCGGATGAGCACATGCGGCGGCCTGGCAATGATGTCGCCAACCAGGTGGTTGCCGGCGTCCCGCAGATGCAACTGCGGGTCCTTGCCGGTGATGTTTGTCAGGGCGATGGTAATGTTCTGTGCCGTGCTCAACTCGAAGTAGAAGTAATCGTCCCGGTCGTTGGGGTAGCCCTGATAGTTGTGGTTCAGCAGGAGCGGGCCATTTGCCAGGGCAGGCGAGTCGTTTGGCTCGATCTCCATCGGGCCGAGGAAGTGGGTCTCACTATAGAGAACAAAGGGGATGACAGCGCGATTGTTGGTGGACCGCGGGACATAGGTGACGGTGACGGCATCGTTCGCCGCCGGCATGGTGACATGGTTGCTCGTGGCCACACTGCTGTCGTTGTCTGTCCCTTGCCACCCGGCCACGCGCCAGCCGGCCGCCGGGGTGGCCGTCAGGTTAATGGATTGCCCGGCAACATACTGGCCGGCGTTACAACCGTCCGACTTGGTGGGCGTGGCAATCGGGTCGCTCCCCTGGCCAGCGTGCCCACGGCTGAGAGTGTAGCAGCCAATGATGACCTGCTCATAAACCACACTGACTGTGTAGGCGGTCGCGGGCATCACCACGGTGTTGGTCGTGCTGGTGCTGGTGTCATCGTTGGTGCCGTCCCAGCCCGCCACGCGCCAGCCGGCCGCCGGGCTGGCCGTCAGGGTGATGGCCTCCCCGGCGACATACTGACCGGTGCCGCAGCCCGTTGAAAAGGCGGGCGCGGCCACGGGGTTGTTGCCGCTGCCGCTGTGGGTTCGGGTCAGCGCATAGCAGAGAATGGGCTGCTGGTCATAGATGACACTGACGTTGTGATTCGCCGCCGGCATGGTTACCGTGTTGAGCGTACTGGTGCTGACGTCGTTGTTTGTGCCACTCCAGCCGGCTACGCGCCAGCCGGCCGCTGGACTAGCCGACAGGGTGATGGCCTCCCCGGCGACATACTGACCGGTGCCGCAGCCCGTTGAAAAGGCGGGCGCGGCCACGGGGTTGTTGCCGCTGCCGCTGTGGGTCCGGGTCAGCGTGTAACAGGAGACCGGCACTTGCTCATAACTGACGCTAACGGCGTGGTTGCCTTCCGGCATGGTCACCGTGTTGAACGTACTGGTGCTGGCGTCGTTGTTTGTGCCACTCCAACCAGCCACGCGCCAGCCGGCCGCCGGGCTGGCCGACAGGGTGATGGCCTCCCCGGCCACATATTGCCCTGCCCCACAACCGGTTGACTTGTTCGGGGTCGCCGTCGGGTCGCTGCCCTGGCCGGTGTGGCTGCGCGTCACGGCATAGCAGGTGACCGCGGCCGTCTGGTAGAGTGCGAGGCCGCGTGGCTGGTCAACACCGTCGGCGGCTGAGAACAGCAGCTGGTTGTTGCTGGTGTCAGCGTTGGCGCGGTGGATCTCATTCGCGCCAAAATCGCCCCAGTAGACCTGGCCGGTGTTCGGGTCGACGAGGAGATAGCGCGGGTCGAGCAAGTTGAGCCAGAGGGTGGGGTTGCCGCCGGCTAGTGTGGCCGTGTAGATAGCGTCCTGGGTGGTGTTGATCCAGTAGATACGCCCGCGCGCTGCGTCAACGGTGATATCAAGCGGCACGTTGTTCGCGTCCAGGGGAATGATCTTCGTCTTGTTGGCGCCGCCCAGCGTTGCGCGCCAGACGCCAGGAGGGTCTTGCTCTGTCCAGTAGAGGAAACCGTTGGCAGAATCGACCGCCACGCCCACCGGTAAGCCCAGGCCGCTCAGCACGGTCACAATATTGGAGCCGTCGAGATTGGACCGCTGGAGGCGGTTGGTGCTGTTGTTCTCCGTCCAGTAGAGCCTGCCCGCGCTTGTGTCGAGGGCCAGGCGGTCGGGATTTGACAGGTCTACGCTGAGCAATTCGGTGCCGGAGCAATTGAGGTTTGCGCGACGTAGGCGGTTCTTGCTGCGCTCCAGCCAATAGATCTTGCCGCCTTCCGAGTCGACGACGATGCCGCGCACATCTTCGGGCATCGTCAGACAGGTCACCGGCGTTCCGCTGCCGTCAGCATTACCCTTAAGCAGGACGCCGCTGGCTTTCTCATACCAGAAGAGCGATACGGCGACGTTCGACTGGGTGATGCTTGTGTCCTGGGCCAGCGTGTCACGGCCGTCCAGCAACACCACAAGGGATACCAGAGCAATACAGGTAATTAGCCAGGTGACTTTTCTGAACATGAGGCCCCCAATGACCATTCTGTAGACAGTGCATGGCCTACGGAAAGCCATTCGGCGCGCGATCCCCTTTGCCACGCCCCGGCCGGCTCCGGCTACAACTGGCATCAGTATAGCAGGAACGGCTGGTGACTGAAAGGGAGTCTGGGTCTAGAATGCCAACCGCCGGAGTCAATGGGGCCTCGCCCATCGACTCCGGCGGTCGCGCGCTGGTAAGATCGCCGTAGGAATCAGTTCAGCGCCGCCACCCGCGCGTTGAACTGCTCGATGAGCCGGTCGATCTCCTTGTCCATGCCGTGGATGCGCGTCCAGTACTCCGGATCGTACCACTGGTCCATCAGTTCGTCGTAGGTCTTGCCCTGCTGCTCAACCCAGGTGTAGTACTTCAGGTTGTGGATGCGCTTGCGGTCCTGGTACGACAGCTCCAGCAGGTTGTCGGTGCTCTCGCCCATCAGGTAGCGTTGGTAGACGCCGGCGGCATTCAGCGTCGTGAAGTCGCCTTCCAGCTCGCGGTACTCATCGACGCGGCTGCCGTACATCTCCATCGAGTCGGTGGCAATGGTCATGAGCACGTCGTTTGGCCCCATCTCGTAGTACTTGGCCATCTTGACGGCCGACAGCATGTTGCTGATGCTGCTGATGCCCAGTTCCGGCAGGCGGGCGATGAGGTCGGCGCTGACGCCCTGCGCGGCCAGATACTCCTGGCCGGCCGCCTCGTTGAACAGGCGCATGATGGCCATGGGCGCGGCGTCGTCGATGGCCACAACCATGTCGGTGTTCTTCACGTTGTGGATCCAGGGCACGTGCTTGTCGCCGATGCCCTCGATGCGATGGGCGCCGAAGCCATTGTTGAGTAGCGTGGGGCATTGCAGCGCCTCGCTGGCGCAAATGACGCTGCCGGGGTACTGCTCCTTCAGATAGTCGCCGCTGGCGATGGTGCCGGCCGAGCCGGTGGAGGAAGCCATGCCGCGGTAGTGGTCCTTCGGCCCCAACAACCCTTGCAGCACCTCGTGCATGGCCGGGCCGGTGACGCTGTAGTGCCACAGATAGTTGCCGAACTCGTCAAACTGGTTGAAGATGATCAGGTCCTGGCCGCTGCGGCGCAGCTCCCAGCACTTGTCGAAGATCTCCTTGACGTTACTCTCCGAACCAGGCGTCTTAATGACCTCGCCGGCCACGTTGGCCAGCCAGGAGAAACGCTCCTGGCTCATGCCCTCCGGCAGGATAGCGATGGACTCGCAGGCCAGCAGGTTGGAGTCATAAGCGCCGCCGCGGCAGTAGTTGCCGGTGCTGGGCCAGACGGCCTTCTGCGTCGTCGGGTCAAACTGGCCGGTAACGAGGCGCGGCACGAGGCAGCCAAAGGCCGCGCCGACCTTGTGCGCGCCGGTGGGGAACCATTTGCCGATGACCATGACGATGCGCGCGTCAACGCCGGTGATCTCTTTGGGAAACTCGATGTAGTTGACGCCCCCATAACCGCCGCCACGGGCCATGGACTGATTGTGCCAGTTGATGCGGAACAGGTTGAGTGGGTTGAGATCCCACAGGCCGACGTCGGTCAGGCTACGCTTGATGTCGTCCGGAATCAGGGAAGGGTTACGCTGCTGCTCAAACGTGGGGATGATGATGTTGCGCTCGTGGGCGCGCTGGATGGCACGCGCCAGGGCTTCTTCGTGAACGGTCAGGTCGATCATGGCGAGTCTCCTAGGGAGTGTTAGTCAGAGTGCGTGGCGGCCTTGCCGCTATTGGTAATATTGTATGACTATGTTACCAATTCGACAAGTGTTATGTTGTAGGGCGGGATGGTATCCCGCTGAAGTTGTAGGGCGGGATGGTATCCCGCCGAAGTTGTAGGGCGGGATGGTATCCCGCCGAAGTTGTAGGGCGGGACGGTATCCCGCCGAAGTTGTAGGGCGGGATGCCATCCCGCCGAGAGGCAGAAGAGGCGGGTTGCCAACCCGCCCTACAGGCTGTAAAGTGCTTTATGTCCATCCCGCTTTCCTATCGCGCTTACTATCATCGTCATCTGCCTCATTACCAGCCGCCGGACGTGACGTTTTTCGTCACGTTTCGCTTGCACGACTCGCTACCAGTAGAGGTAATTGAACGCCTGAAGGCTGAAGCTGAGGAGCGAGAACGACAAATCGAGAAGATAGAAACCCTAAATGACCGAAAGCTTGCGCTCGACACGGAGCACAAGCGGCAATTCGGACGCTTTGACAAGACGCTGGACGCATCAACCTACGGCCCTACATGGCTAAAGGACGCGCGCATTGCAGAGGTTGTGGCCGAAGCATTACTCTATCGCGATGGAAGGGTGTATGAACTAGATTGCTTCACGATCATGTCCAACCACGTCCATGCTGTTTTCGCGCCCCTTAAGGATGAGTCAGGGGTATGTTATGGGTTAACCAGAATCATGCACTCACTCAAACGGCGTACAGCATCTTTAGCCAATGAACTCCTGGGCCGAGAGGGATCGTTCTGGCAGGGTGAGAGTTACGACCGCGTTGTGCGTGATGAAGACGAGTGGCAACGGATTGTAGGGTATGTGCTCAACAACCCGGTGAAGGCCGGGCTGGTGCAAGAGTGGCGAGATTGGCCGTGGACGTACTTCAAATATAAGGACATGATGTAGCGCGTTGTAGGGCGGGATGGTATCCCGCCACCGAGAGGCAGAAGAGGCGGGTTGCCAACCCGCTCTACAACGGCAATTGTAGGGCGGGATGGTATCCCGCCACTGAGAGGCAGAAGAGGCGGGTTGCCAACCGCTCTACAACGGCAATTGTAGGGCGGGATGGTATCCCGCCACTGAGAGGCAGAAGAGGCGGGTTGCCAACCCGCTCTACAACGGCAATTGTAGGGCGGGATGGTATCCCGCCGCGATTGTAGGGCGGGATGGTATCCCGCCACCGAGAGGCAGAAGAGGCGGGTTGCCAACCCGCCCTACAGGGAAAGCTAGTGGCTGTGGACCGCGTGCCCGTTTAGCATCGGCGCGAGGAACTGCCCCGTATACGACACCGGCACGTGGATGATCTCTTCCGGCGTGCCCTGGGCGATGATCTCTCCGCCCCGGTCGCCGCCCTCCGGGCCCATGTCGATGATGTAGTCAGCCACTTTGATGATGTCGAGGTTGTGCTCGATGATGACGACGGTATTGCCCTTGTCCACCAGCTTGTTCAGCGCGTGGATGAGCTTGCTGACGTCGTGGGCATGCAGGCCGACCGACGGCTCATCGAGGATGTAGAGCGTGCGGCCGGTGGCGATCTTCGACAGCTCGCGGCTCAACTTGACGCGCTGCGCCTCGCCGCCACTCATCGTCGGCGCGGGCTGACCCAGGTGAATGTAGCCCAGGCCCACGTCGGCCATCGTCGCCAGCTTGCGACGGATGGGCGGAATGTTGGCGAAGAAGTCCAGGGCTTCGTCGACGGTCAGGTCGAGCACCTCGGCGATGTTGAGATCCTTGTAACGCACTTGCAGCGTCTCGCGGTTATAGCGCGCGCCCTTGCAAATGTCGCAGGGGACGTAGATGTCGGGCAGAAATTGCATCTCGATGCGGTTCTGCCCTTGCCCCTGGCAGGCTTCGCAGCGGCCGCCCTTAACGTTGAAGCTGAACCGCCCCGGCCCATAGCCGCGCAGCTTGCTCTCCGGCAGGCTGGCGAACAGGTCGCGAATCTGATTGAACAGGTTGGTGTAGGTGGCCGGGTTGCTGCGCGGCGTGCGGCCGATGGGGCTTTGGTCGATCTCGATGACTTTGTCCAAATGCTCCAGACCGAGGATCTCGCGGTGACGACCGGGCAGCACCTTCGAGCCATAGAAGTGCTGGTTCAGTCGCTTGCTGAGGATCTCCACCAGGAAGGAGCTTTTGCCGCTGCCGCTGACGCCGGTGATGCAGACGAACTGGCCCAACGGGATGCGGATGTCTAGTTCCTTCAGATTGTTCTCGGCCGCGCCCAACACCTCCAGCCACTCGCCGCTGCCGGCTCGCCGCTCGCTGGGCACGGGGATATACTTGCGGCCGCTCAGATAAGCGCCGGTCAGGCTGTTCTCGTCGGCGGCCACTTGCTCCGGCGTACCCTCCGACACCAGCTCGCCGCCATGCTTGCCCGCGCCCGGCCCCAGGTCGATGAGCCAGTCGGCGGCGCGCATCGTCTCCTCGTCGTGCTCCACCACCAACACGGTGTTGCCCAGGTCGCGCATGCCTTGCAGGGTGCGGATAAGCCGGGCGTTGTCGCGCTGGTGCAGGCCAATGCTCGGTTCGTCGAGGACATAGAGCACGCCCATCAGCTGGCTGCCGATCTGCGTCGCCAACCGGATGCGCTGAGCCTCGCCGCCGCTGAGGGTGCCGGCCGTGCGCTCCAGCGTCAGGTAGTCGAGGCCGACGTTGATCATGAAGTTGAGCCGCTCACGGATCTCCTTCAGGATTGGTTTGGCGATGAGCTGCTGTCGCGGCGTCAGCGGCGTGCGTTCCTCGTCCTCCAGGCAGCGCGCCCAATCGAGGCTCTTGACGACCGTCTGGCGGGTGACATCGATGATGGTCACGCCATCCACATCCACAGCGCGGGCGACCGGCTGCAAGCGCGTGCCACCACAAGTGCGGCACGGCCGATCGACCATGTACTCTTCCAGCTTCTCGCGCACGTAGTCGGAGGTGGACTCGTTGAACCGCCGCCACAGATTGGGGATGACGCCCTCATACTTGGTGCCGTAGTTGCGCGTGTGGCCCTCGCGGTTGCGATAGGTGACGGTCACCGACTCGTCGCCGCTGCCGTAGAGCAAGATGCGCATCTGCTGCGAGTTCAGCCGGCGCACGGGCACGTCGAGAGGAATGTCGAAGTGCTTGGCCGTGGCCTTCAGCAACTGCCAGTAGTAGCCCGCCTTGTCCTCGGTCGGCCAGCCGATAATAGCGCCGTCGGCCAGGGTGAGGTCTTTGTTGGGCACGACGAGGTCGGGGTCGATCTCTTTCTGGATGCCCAGACCCTGGCAGTCGGGGCACGCGCCATAGGGGGTGTTAAAGCTGAAGGTGCGCGGCTCGATGGGCGGGATGCTCGTGCCGTCGTAGGGGCAGTAGAGATGCTCCGAGTAGAGTTCGTCCGACGGATTGTCCGGGTCGGTCACGTCGTTGATGATGACAATGCCTTTGCCCAGCGCCAGCGCCGTCTCGATGGAGTCGGTCAGGCGGCTGCGGTCGGAAACCGCCTCTTCGCTGGTGTCGTCGGCGGCATGGCGGATGACCAACCGGTCGACAACGGCCTCGATGGTGTGGTTCTTGTAGCGGTCGAGTTCGATCTTGTCGTCCACCTGGTACACTTCGCCATTGACACGCACGCGGACGAAGCCGGCCTTGCGCACATCGTCGAAGACGGTCTGGTGGTGGCCCTTGCGGTCTTGCACCAGCGGGGCCAGCACCTGGATGCGTGTGTCAGTGGGCATGGCCAGGACGTTGCTGACGATCTGTTCGGCCGATTGCGGCATGACGGGCCGGCCGCAGACGGGACAGTGGGGCGTGCCGACGCGGGCGAACAGGAGGCGCAGGTAGTCGTAGATCTCGGTAACCGTGCCCACAGTCGAACGCGGATTGTGGCTGACGCCGCGCTGGTCGATGGAGACGGCCGGGCTGAGGCCCTCGATGTTATCGACATCGGGCTTCTCCATCTGGCCGAGGAACTGCCGGGCATAGGCCGACAGTGATTCGACATAGCGGCGTTGGCCCTCGGCGAAAATGGTGTCGAAGGCCAGCGACGACTTGCCCGAACCCGATAGGCCGGTGATAACCACCAGCTTATCGCGCGGGATTTCCACGTCGATATTTTTGAGATTGTGTTCGCGCGCACCGCGCACGATGATTTTGTCGAGCGACATACTTCCGTTTCCTACTGCGCGAAGAAGAGCCACGGCCACAACCTCCGCGCGACCGACCCCGATAGACGACTCGCTATTCTAACATAGCGCCCGGCAGCGAACCATTAGCGTTTGGTTGGCAGGGCGAGACGGTCACGCAACGGGTAATAATAGCACAGATGGTCTAAATCAACAAGCGGAGAGCGATCTTTTTTGCCGGGGCAAGGAAAGTTCAACCGCCGCGGCCGGCACAGCCGGGCTGGCTATCCGGTCGCCTACATAAGCACGAGATGAGCAGCCCTATGCCCATCGATGCAGGCGATCGCGCCAACCGTATTCCACGATAGACCGCGCACAAATGCGGTTAACTCGCGAGCAACACAGCGCAGCAACGACTACAGCATAGCGGCAAATAGCCAACCGGTCTTCGCGTTGGGTCTATTCAGTGCGCTTTGGTTGCTCAAATGGAACAACGAGCCGCGGGGACATCACCGCGAGAGGCCTAACGCCGGCGCAGCCGCCGAGCCAATTGCTACCATGTCCCGGCTCACAATTGACAGAGGAGTTGTCATGAATCAGTTGAAGAGAAAGATGATTGTTTTGTTGGCCTTGCTGGCCCTGGCCCTGGTGCTGGCCGCTTGTGGCGGGCAAGAGCAGGAACCGGCCGCCGAAGCGCCGGTGGCCCAGCCGACCGAAGCGATGGTGGAGATGGAACCGACGGCCATGGCCACCGAGATGATGGCGGAGCCGACGGCCGCGGCCACTGAAATGATGGCGCAGCCAACGGCCGAGGCGACCGAGATGATGGCGCAGCCAACAGCCGAGGCCACCGAGATGGCTATGACTGACGCCGATATGGCCGCCGATCCGCTCATGCTGGACGGCACGGCCGCCGGGCTGCGCGTGGCGCTGAACCGGCTGCTGGGCGAGCACGTTCTGCTGGCCGCCAGCGCCACCAACGCCGCCCTGAACGGCCGCACGGCCGACTATGACGCCGCGGCCGCCGCGCTGGACGAAAACTCGGTCGATCTGGCTTCGGCCATCACCGCCGTCTATGGCGAGGACGCCGGCGCTTCCTTCCTGGAGCAGTGGCGCGAGCACATCGGCTTCTTTGTGGACTACACACAGGCCACAGCCGCCGGCGACAGCGCCGGGCAGCAGGCGGCGATGGATGCGCTGGACGGCTACGCGACGTCCTTTGCGGAGTTCCTGTCTGGGGCTACCGAACTGCCGGCCGACGTACTGGAAACCAATCTGCAAATGCATGCCGCCGGGCTGATAGCGGTGATCGATGCGCAGGCCGCCGGCGACGAGACTGCCCACTACGCCGGGCTGCATGAAGCTTACGCCCACATGGCCTCGACGGCCAAGGCGCTCAGCGGCGCTATCGCCGCGCAACAGCCAGACCTGTTCACCGGCGACGGGGCGTCATCGGCCGCAGACCTGCGGGTGGCCCTGAATAACCTGCTGGGTGAGCATCTCTTCCTGGCCAGCGCGGCCACCGGCGAAGCTCTCAATGGCAATACGCCGGGCTTCGAAGCCGCCGCAGCGGCCCTGGATGAGAATGCGGTCGCTCTGGCCGATGCCATTACCTCGGTCTACGGCGAGGATGCCGGCGCCGAGTTCCTGGCGCAGTGGCGCGGCCACATCGGCTTCCTGGTCAATTACACCACGGCCACGGCCGCGGGCGATGAAGCGGGCCGGGCAGCGGCGGTCGAGGACCTGAACGGCTACACCACCGACTTCGCGGCCTTCCTGGCGGGGGCAACCGGGCTGCCGGCCGAGGCGCTGGAAGCGGGGCTGCAAGAGCACGTGGCCGGGTTGGCCGCGGTCGTGAATGCCCAGGCGGCCAAGGATGCGCCGGCGGCCTACAGCGAGATGCGCATGGCCTACCTGCACATGCAGGCTCTCGGCGACGCGCTGTCGGGCGCTATCGCCGGCCAGTTCCCGGACATGTTCCCGATGGTGGGGATGTCCGAGGGCTAGAGGTAGAGTAGCCTAAATGGCACGGGACACAGCCTTATTCAATAGGCGGCATGATTGTCCCGGCTCATGTTGAGAGAACCGCGAAGCGCCGTTGGCTTGTAACCAACGGCGCTTCGCGGTTTATTGGCGCGATGCCGTCGAGCGGGTCTTGCCCGTTCAGCCGGACGATGCCATCGACCGACGCCGCAGATCGGGCGACAGCGGCGCGGCAAACGACCGGGTTAGCGCACGATCTTCAGGTTAAACTGCGGCTGGCCCAGCACGCCGAACAACCGCAACCACAACGGCAGCCATAGCTCCAGCCCACGCGCCGCGGTCAGATCACCCAGGTCGAGGATGTCGCGCCAGCCGAAGCTGCGCAGCAACGCGGTCACCTGGGCCTTGGCCGCGTCGTCGTCGCCGGCAACGAAGACCGTATGCTCACCGTCGGCCAGTTGCCGCGGGTTGACCATCAGCGCGGCCGTCAGCGTGTTGAGCGTTTTGACCACGCGCGTTTCCGGCAGCGCCCGCTGGATGGCCTCGGCCAGCGACGCGCCGTCATAGGTCACCACGGTGGGCGGCATGCCGCGCGAGAAGTCGAGCGGGTTACTGATGTCGATGAGCGTCTTGCCGGCCAGCGACGACGCCAGCGGCCGCAACGTGTCCACCGCCACCAAGCCGTTGAGCGCGTTGACGATCAGCTCGCCGTGCGCGGCCGCTTCGGCAAACGTGCCCAGGCGCGCCGCGCCGCGCGTGCTGGCCTGCCACTCGCCCAGGCTGGGAGCATAGCCCTTTTTCTCGTCCACATTGGCCGGGTCGCGTGTGCCCAGCACCACGTCGTGGCCCAATTCGGCCAGCTTGCTCCCCAATGCCTGCCCCACGGAACCCGATCCAAGCACACCTACGTTCATAGTGTTCCCTCATATAACGAGACAGATCTGTATTGCAGCTATCAGTATATACAGGTCTGTATTGTTGTCAAGTGAGCCACCGCTCTCTACCCCTGGGTAAATCGCTTTGTTGACCCCCTTCTCTCTGTGTATAATCCTCTTTGCTTGAGGGAGGTTGGTTTAACATGGTCGATCGATCACGGCTGCGGAAGTTTATGCTGGAGTCCTTCAACGACGACGAGTTGGCGGACTTGATCTTCGATTATTTTCCCAACGCGCGTCCGCTCATGGGCGCGGGGATGACACTCAGCGAGAAAACGCGCACCCTGATCGACTTCGCCGCCCGGCACGACCGCCTCGACCACCTCGTCATCGTCGTCGAGAAGCTGCGCACCGACGCCTACTGCAAGTTCTTCGCCACCGACCCCGACCTGTCGCCCGAACCGGTGGCCAGCGCGCGCGATCCCAACCGCATCTTCATCAGCTATGCCAATATCGACGCCGAATTCGCCAGCCGGTTGGCGGCCGACCTGCGAACGCAGGGTTACGACATCTGGATCGCCCCCGACAGCATCCTGCCCGGCGAAAAGTGGGTTGCCGCCATCGAGCGCGGCCTGCGCGAAAGCGGCATCTTCCTGCTCGTCATGACGCCCGAGAGTGCCGACTCCAAATGGGTGTCGCAGGAAACCCAGGTGGCCATCATGCTGGAAAACGAGGGCCAAATGCGCATCTTCCCATTGCGCGTGCGGCGGGCCGACGTGCCGCTACTCCTCTCGACGCGCCAGTACATCTCCTTCGAGATGGACTATGACCGCGGGCTGCGGGCGCTGTTGGCCATCTTGCGGCCCAGTAGCTCCAAGCCCCTGCCTGCGCCGCTGCCGGCCCCAGCTCGGCCGGTGACGGAGACGATCGTCGTCGAATCGGACGAATATCCCGTGCTTATCATCGACTGGCCCGACCAGCCCAATCAGGAGGTGACTCTCAGCCGCATGATCACCACGGTCGGTCGGTCGGCCGACAACGACCTCGTTCTAGCGTTGCCCATCGTCTCCAGCCACCATCTGCGCCTGGAGACGGTCGATGAGGGCCGTGGCTATCGCGTCAATATCGTCGACCTGGGCAGTCGCAATGGGACGTTCGTTGGCGGCCGCCGCCTGGCCCCCAATGCTCCTCAACCGTTGGAGCCAGGCGACGTAGTACACCTGGGCGACCGGGTTGGCCGGTCGATCAGTCTCATCTTGCGGCCGGGCGTTGCTGTAGCCGCGGACGCGCCCTTGCCGCCGCTGGCCCGGCGGCCGGATCCCATGCCGCGGCCGACTCCGGCCATGGCCCTGGTTCCAGCCCCGTCGCCCGCCACCCACCAGGACCAATCGCCGGCCGCCAAGCCGCTGGTGGCTGACTCGCCACCCATGAATGGGGCGCAGATGGCCGCGGCCGGCTCGGCTTCGGTGCCCCCACCGGCTACGCCGCTGCCCACTTCCTCGCCTTCACCACTGAGCAGGATTCCCAAGTGGGCCTATGCCATGACCGGGGTGCTGGTAGTTGGCCTGCTGGCGCTCCTGCTGCTGCGTCCTGACAGGGGCGACGCGACGGTCAAGGCGACGCTGCCGGCGACGGAGGTCGTCGCCATCGCCGCGCTGCCAACGGCGATGAAAGAGGCGGTCACGGTTGCGCCAACCGCGGAGCCAACCACCGCGCCGACCGAAGCCCCAACAGTCGAGCCGACCGAGGCCCTTGTCGCCGCGGCGGCAACGGACGAAGCAGCGCCGACAGAGCAACCAACCGACGAGCCGACGGCCGCGCCCACGGAACCGCCAACGTCGCAGGCGTCTACCCCGGAACCCGTCGCTCTGCCCACCGACACGCCCGACTTCGTCATCAGCCGCGACAGCGCCCTGGGCTTCGAGACGGCCGGTGAATGGCAGCGCAACGATGTCTACAGCTCGGCCGCAGGCGACATCGCCATCACCGCCGACCAGTCCCACGGCGGGGCCAATGCGCTGCAACTGACCTACGACTTCCCCAGCAGCGGCGATGACTTCGTCATCTTCGAGACGGCCGACGGCTATCGCATCAGCAGCGACCGCGAGCGGCGCATCCTGCGGGCCTGGGTGCGCGGCGATGGCGCGTCTCTGCTGTTCAGCGCGCTCATCGAGGACAAACAGGGCGAGTTGTGGCAGGTCTTCCTGGACCAGGTCAGCGGCACGGAATGGACGCAACTCGACGGCTACATCGGCGATACCACCTGGCCGTCAGGTGTCCTGCGCAACCGCGGCAACAGCGAGGTCGATTTCCCGATCAGGCTGATCGGCTTCCTGGTGGATGACGCGACGCCATCGTTCGTCGGCGCGGGCACGATCTACGTGGATGACGTCACCGCCGAGTAGAGCGGGGCGCTGGCCCATCTGCCTGCGACTCGCCCGCCTGCGACTCGCCCTGCCTCGCTCTTTTCGTCGGGCCACACATGCGCTATCATTGCCCTTGTTGTCCCTTCGTGCAGAGTCCAGGAGCGCGCCGTGACGCTGAAGACCGGTGATGTCCTGCAAAATCGCTATCGCATCGTCCGCCTCGTCGGCCAGGGCGGCTTCGGCGCGGTCTATCGCGCCTGGGACGTGAACGTGTCCCAGCCGGTGGCGCTGAAGGAGAACCTCGGCGTCGGCGGTGAGGCGCAGCGCCAGTTCGAGCGCGAGGCGACGCTGCTGGCCAGTCTGCGTCACCCCAACCTCCCTCGCGTCACCGACCATTTCATCATTTCCGGCCAGGGGCAGTATCTGGTCATGGACTACGTCGAGGGCCAGAGCCTGGCGACGCTGCTGGCCGAGCGCGGCGGGGCGCTGGCCGAGGCCGACGCCCTAGCCTGGGTGAGGCAGGTCTGCGAGGCGCTAACCTATCTTCACTCGCGTCCCTCGCCCATCATCCATCGGGATATCAAGCCGGAGAACATCATCATCACGTCCGACAACCGGGCCATGTTGGTCGATTTCGGCATCTCCAAAGTCTATGTCGTCGGCGGCCAGACGACCGTGGGCGCGATGGCCGTAACGCCCGGCTACAGTCCGCCGGAGCAATACGGTGGCGGGGGCACGGACGCGCGCAGCGATGTCTATGCGCTGGCGGCCACACTCTACAAGCTGCTGACCGGGCAGACGCCGCCGGAGAGCGTCGAGGTGATGGCCGCCGAGGTGCGCGTGCCACCGGTGCACGAGCTGAATCCGGTTGTGAACCCGTCTATTTCGCAGGCCATCGCGCGGGCCATGACCCCGCAGATGAGCCGCCGCACGGCCACCGCGGCGGCGTTCGCCGCTGAGCTGCTGCCGCGCGCGGGTGGAGCGTCGCCGCGGCCGGCCGCGGCTATCCTTTCGCCTGTGGCCACTGTGGAGCGCGCCGCCGCGCCAGCGCGACCGCTGCCGGCTCCTGTGGCCGAACCCGACCCGGCCGACGCGCCCCGGCGACAGCGCTCCGACAGCGGGCTGCCGACGCTGGCGCTGTTGGTGCTGGGCGTGGCCCTTAGCCTGGCGCTGTACTGGCTGGCCTATGATTTCCTTGACAGCTATGACTACCGCGCGCGTGCCTTTAGCTTTGGGCTGGCCTTCACCAGCATCCTGCTGGTCGGCGCGTTGGGTGGGCCGTGGCTGGGGGCGCTCGGCGGGGCGCTGGTCGGGACGGCCCTGCACTACGGGGTGTTCTACTGGGAATGGCCTTTCGCCGCCATCCCGCTGCTGGTCGGCTTTCTGGCCGGCCTGCGCGCCCGCAATTGGTCCATGAGGCCCGTTGTCGGCGCGGCGCTGGCCGGGCTATTCCTGGCCGCGTTGGCCGTGGCTCTAGAACTGGGGCTGCGCTACGTCCTGCGCGGCGACAGTTCCTTTAACCCGGTGGAAGCCGTTTACTTCGCCGCCGGCGGCGTCACTGTCGGGCTGGTAGCCTGGCTCGTCGCCCGGGCCTTGCCGCCGGGCCTGGCCGGGCGCTTGCCGACGGCCAATCGATTACGCTAACACCATGAACACTGGCGACATCCTGCAAGGCCGCTATCGCATCGTCCGCCTCGTCGGCCAGGGCGGCTTCGGCGCGGTCTATCGCGCCTGGGACACCAACCTGAAAGTACCGGTGGCCGTTAAAGAAAATAACGACACCGTCGCCGACGCCCAGCGCCAATTCGAACGCGAGGCGCACCTGCTGGCCAACCTGACCCACCCCAACCTGCCCCGCGTAACCAACCACTTCATCATCCCCGGCCAGGGGCAATACCTGGTCATGGACTACATTGAGGGCAAGAGTCTGGCGGCGTTGTTGGCCGAGCGCGGCGGGCCGCTAAGCGAGGCCGAAGTGTTGCCGTGGGTGCGACAGATCGCCTCGGCCCTGGAGTATCTCCACAGCCGCACACCGCCGATCATCCACCGCGACGTCAAGCCGCAGAACATCATCGTGGCCGCCGACGGCCGCGCCGTTCTGGTCGATTTCGGCATCTCCAAAGTCTTCGACGCCGTCCACGGCACAACCACCGGCGCGCGGGCCGTGACGCCCGGCTATAGCCCGCCGGAGCAGTACGGCACGGCCAAGACCGACGCCCGCAGCGACATCTACGCCCTGGGAGCGACGCTCTACGCCCTGCTGACCGGCCAGGAGCCGCCGGAAAGCGTTAACCTCATCGGCGGCGGATTACTGCCGGCCCCGCGCGTCCTCAACCGCGCCGTCAGCCCGGCCGTCGAGGCGGCCATCCTGGCGGCCATGAATCCGGATATGAGCCAGCGCCTGCCGTCGGCGGCCGGCTTCGTGGCGGCGTTCGACGCGCCGCCGCTTTTCCGCAGCGCGGGCACCGCCGCGGCCCGGACGACCTACCAGCCCACCGCGTCGCCGGCCGCGCCGCCGCGCCCCAGCCGGCCGAGTTGGCTCTGGCTGGTCGGTGGGCTGATGATCGCCCTGCTGGCCGCGGCGGCCGTCCTCGTTCTGCGCCCACCGATTAACCCCCGAGCCACGGCCACGCCGGATGGGACTGTCGTCGCCATTGCCGAGGGTGGCGAGATTACGGCCGTTCCGACGACGACCGCCAACAGTACTCCGGCGGCCACGTTGGCCGCGCCCACGATCACCACGGCCCCCGAGACCACGACCGCGCCGGCCACGTTGCCGATGGCCGCGCCTCCTGGCGACGTGCCCCTGACGGAGCAGCTCCTCATCCCCGCCGGGCCGTTCCTGATGGGCAGCAACGAGGGCGACGGCGCGGTCGCCGAGACGACGGTCACGCTCGACGCCTTCCTGATCGACCGCACCGAGGTGACGGCGGCGCAGTATGCCGCCTTCCTGAATGTGTACGGCAATCAGAATGAGGGCGGCGTACCCTGGATCGACATGGCCGACGATGAGAACGTCCTGACGCAAACCGGCGTCGGCTTCCAGCCGTTGCCGGGCCTGGAGACACAGCCGGTCATTCAGGTCAGCTGGTATGGGGCCGCGGCCTATTGCACCGCCGTCGGCCGCCGCCTGCCGACGGACGCCGAATGGGAGAAGGCCGCCCGCGGCACGGACGGCCGTCGCTTCCCCTGGGGCGACACGCCCATCGACTGTAGCCTGGCCAATTTCTGGAACGGCAACGCCAACGGCTGCGTCGGGCTTCAAGTAGCCGTCGGCTCCTATCCCAGCGGGGCCAGCCCCTATGGCCTGTTGGATATGGCCGGCAACGTCTGGGAGTGGGCCGGCGACTGGTTCGACAGCAACCAAAACACGCGCGTCCTGCGCGGAGGCTCCTACCTGGACAAGGGGGCCTGGGCAACGACGTTCCACCGCCACCGGGGCGCGCCCGAAAACCAGTACGCCCATACTGGTTTCCGCTGCGCGGCCGAGCCACCGCCGCAGGCAAAGGGCGCGCCGCCCAGCCTCAGCCGCGGCCAGACGCGCACCCTGATGTTACCGGCCGATGTCCACGTGGAACAGGTCGCCGTGCCCGCCGGCGCTTTCGCCATGGGCCACATGGGCGACGAAACCGCGCAGCCCGTCCACGCCGTGTCGCTGGACAGCTTCTGGCTCGACCGGACGGAAGTGACCAACGCTCAGTTCGCCGTCTTCGCGGATGACACGGGCTATCAGACGGCCGCCGAGCGGCGCGGCTGGGGCCAGGGCCATCGCAACGGCAACTGGGGGCGCATTGACGGCGCAAACTGGCAACACCCCCAGGGGCCGAGCGGCGACCTGACCGGCATGGAGCAGTATCCGGTCGTACAGGTGACATGGGAAGACGCCGACGCTTTCTGCCGCTGGCGCGGCGGCCGGCTGCCGACCGAGGCCGAGTGGGAGTACGCCGCGCGCGGGCCGGACGGGCCAACCTTCCCCTGGGGCAACTCGTTCGACAGCGCGCTGCTCAACTACTGCGACAGCAATTGCCCCAACAGCTGGGCCGACAGCCGCGTGGACGACGGCTATGCGTTCAGCGCGCCGGTGGGTAGCTACCCGGGCGGAGCCGGCTGGGTGGGCGCGCTGGACATGGCCGGCAACGTCTACGAATGGGTCTACGATTACTACGACGGCGACTATTACGGCCGCTCGCCCGACCACAACCCGACCGGCTCGGCCACAAGTACCCAGCGCGTCCAACGCGGCGCTAGCTGGCGCGACTACGACGACGTCATCTACGCTGCCAGGCGCTTCGCCGATCCGCCGGACGTGGCCGACACCAACACCGGCTTTCGCTGCGCCGCCACGCCGGGCTAAGGGCACAAAGCAACACGAGCGCCGCCGGAGCCTGTAAAGGTGCTCCGGCGGCGCTTGTCGATCCGGCCCGGCGTAGGTGACCGGCTGGGCCACCGCGCGGGCCTAGTTATAGCCCGTGCTGAAAATATCGATCATCAGCTTGGGGTCGCCCAGGGGGTAGAGGATGGGGCAGGTTGCGCCGCTGGCGATGTACTCGCGCACCTTGGCCTTGACCTCCTCTGGCGAGCCGCTGGCCGTGCACATCTGCACCACGTCATCGGGCACCAGGTGCATGGCTCCCTCGATCTGTTCCTCCGTGGCGGGCCAGGTCAGCACCTGGTGGATTTCGTCGAGCAGCTCCTGGCTGACGCCACTGGCCTTCATCAGGTGCGGCTGCTGGCCCAGGTATTGGGTCATCATCTTGCGGGCCATGTCCAGGGCGTGCTTGCGGTCGTTATCCACCGAGCAGATGACCAGCTGCGGCCGGTCGATGTCCTCGATCTTGCGGCCGGCCTTTTTGGCCCCCACTTCCAGCGCGTCCATCGCTTCGGCGTTGTACTTGGGGTTGACCAGGTAATTGAGGCAAACGCCGTCGGCGATCTCGCCGGCCATCTCCATCATCTTCATGCCCGTCGCGCCAATGTAGATGGGCACGTTGCGCGGCTCAACGCGGCCGTGGACCACGTCCAGCTGGATGCCATCCACATGGTGGAACTCGCCGTGGAAGGTGACGTTCTCCATGGCCAGCAGCCGGCGCAGTACCTCGACCGTCTCGCGCATGGCCAGCAGCGGCTTGCGGCGGTCGATGCCAACCTTCTGCGCCAGCGGGTCCCACCACGCGCCGATGCCGCAGATGATGCGGTCGGGGGCCAGGTCGTCGAGCGTCAGGAACGTCGCCGCCAGCAGGCCAATGTTGCGCGTCCAGTTGTTGATGACGCCGCTGGCGACCTTGATCTTCTTGGTGACGGCGGCGAAGGCGGCCATGGGCACGATAGCGTCGCGCACCAGCCGGCTCTCCGCCTGCCAGACGGCCTCGAAGCCGTTGGCCTCAGCATACTGGGCCAGTTCCATACCTTCCTGCAATGAGTGGGCATCCTGTAGATAGAGGGCAACGCGATCCATAGTTTTCTCCTTGAAGTGAACCGTGCAGAGCAGGGCAGCAGGGGTGACCTCCCCCCGTTCCTCTGCTCACCAACGCTTATTCATTCGTCTCCCACGCCAACTAAATAGCCGTTATACACCAGCCAATCGCTCTCCGTGTCCAGGTCAAAGCGCAGGCCGGGGGCGGGGACGATATGGGCCTGGCGGCCGCGCGCCGCCGCCTCGTCCAGATGGGCGCGAAAGCTGCCAGGCCCGTAGCGAAACGTGAAGTCGCCCGGCGGGGCCAGCAGCAGCGCGTTCGTGCCGTTCTCCTCCTCGTCGGGGCAGATAGAGAGGAAAGGGGTCAGAGGCCAGGGACCAGGACGCGAAGGCAGAGAAGAATCTTGCTCTTCTTCCTTAGCGCCATTACCTCTTTGCGTCCTGGCATGCGCCTCTTCCCCTGGAACCTGGCCCCTGGAACCTGGCCCCTTCCCCAGCGGCCGCAGCATCGCCTCGATGTCCTCGACCCGCGCAAAGGGCAGATCGGCCGGCAGAAGCAGGACAGCCGTGGCCCCGGCGGCCGCGGCCTGGGCCACGCCACGGGTCGCGGCGCGGTTCAGCCCGTCGGCGGCCGCCTCCATCAGCACCTCCGCCCCACGCCACCGGGCCAGCGCCGCCACGGCCGGGTCGCAGGTGACGACCAGCGTCCGGTCAATGTCCGGCGCGGCGGCCAGCGTTAGCAGCAGATTGTCGAGGAAGCGGCCGATGAGTTCAGCCCGCTCGCCGGCCGTCAGCAAATGGGCCAGGCGGCGCTTGCTGTCGCGGAGGGTCTTGACGGGGATGACGGCGTGGGTGGGCATGATAGTAGGGCATTATATCTAAAGGGCGTGGGAATGGTAGCGAGCATACGTGGGAGGAAGCCGGTTTCCATGAGGGGTCTATTCGGCCACCTGAGACCCGTCGCGCCACCACGCATTGCGCGCCAGCGCCACCAGCGCCAGCAACAACACCCCCAGCGCCGCGATCTGCGTCACGTGAAACCCGCTGACCAGCGCCGCGTTCTCGCGGTAGGCGTCGACCAGCAGCCGCCCGGCGGTATAGGCAATCGTCGCCCAGAGGAACGGCCGCCCGGCGAGGGGCGGGACGCGCGACGACGTGGCCGCCCACCACGCCCCTAACGCCACAACCCCGGCCAGCGCCTCATACAGTTGCACCGCGTGCCGCCGCACGCCGAAAACGGTGATGCCCCAGGGCATGTTGGTCAGCGAGCCATAGCCCGCGCCGCCCAGGAAGTCGGCCAGGCTGACGGCGATGAGGAAGACCAGCAAGCCGGGGGCCAGCACGTCGAGCGATAGCCACAGCGACAGGCGACGCCAGCGGCCGTAGAAGAAGGCCGCCGCTGTGGCGATGAGCACGCCACCGGCCGCGTTGTAGCCCGTGTTCAGCGGCCAGATGATGCCCAGCAGGTTGTCATCGTAGGATGACCAGTGCAGCAGGATGAACGTCAGCCGCGCGCCAGCAAAGCCGGCCAATAGCGCCGTCGCGGCCAGGGCGTAGAAACGTTCGGGGTCCAGCGCAGGTTCGCCCGCGCCCACTCGGCGGGCGCTAAGCCGCCGCGCCGCCCGATCTACCGCCCAGAGCGCCAGCCAGATGCCGAGCAGGTAGAGGAGTGGGCCAGTGGGCAGGCCGAAGGAGCCGAGGTTAAGGTAGGGGAGCATGACGCGGTTGGCGGCCGGCGGCCAGTTACTTTAGCAGATCTTCGATGCGCTGCTCCAGCACGGCGCGGCTGAGCGTGCCGATGAGGACTTCGCGCACGACACCGTTGCGGTCGATGAAGATGGTCGTGGGCAGGTTGAGGATGCCGTAGAGGTGGTTGACGGTCATGTCGCCGTCCACCAGCAAGGGGTAGCTCAGGCCGTGTTGGCGAGCGTAGGCGTCAATGGCCTCGGCCGGCTCGGCCTGGTTGACGCCCAGAATGGCCACCTCGCCGGCGTAAAGGCCGTGAGCGGCCTCGAAGTGGGGCATCTCCACGCGGCAAGGCGGGCACCACGTCGCCCAGAAGTTGAGCACCACCGGCGTGCCGCCGCCAGCGGTGAAGTCGCTCAGGGTCACGCGCTCGCCGCTGACTGTTTGGAGCGTAAAGTCGGGGGCCAGCGCGCCCACATAGGGCGCGGTCGTCAGGACGATGGGGCGGCCGGCGGCGCTCGTCTCGCGTGAGAGGTAAATCCAGCCGCTGCCCAATAGCGCGGTCAGGGTAATGAGGAGGAGCCACTCAAGACGGTCGCGCATGGCAAAAGTTGGCAATGGGCCGTTACGAGATGAGAGGTAGCTGGAAGGTCGGGGCCAGGCTGTCGAGAGTCAGCGGTTGGCCATTGGCCAACACCGGCACGCCGGTCAGGTCGTAGGTCATGGCCCCATCGATGCGCACGGGCACAAGTTCGCCCAGGGGTAGCTCGCCGGGGATGAGCACCAGACCGTCGATCTCCGGCGCGTCGCGGTAGGTGCGGCCGATGCTCAGCCCATCGCCATGCCCCTCGACCAGGACGGGCAGCACGCGGCCGACCTGGGCCTGGTTGCGGGCCAGAGAAATGATCTGTTGCAGCTCCATCAGCTCCGCCTGCCGCGCGGCCTTGACGGCTTCGTCTACCTGCGGGGCGACCGTGGCCGAGGGGGTGGACGCCTCGTAGGAGTAGGTAAACGCGCCAACGCGGTCGAAGCGCAGGTCGCGGACGAAGCTCTTCAGCCCCTCGAACTCCTCGTCCGTTTCGCCAGGGTAGCCGACGATGAAGGTCGTGCGGATGGCGATGTCGGGCATGGCCGCGCGTAGCTTTTCCAGCGTGCCATAGACCCACTCGATGTTGGCCGGGCGGCGCATGCGCTTCAGCGTCTCGCGGTGGCCGTGCTGCAAAGGGATGTCCAGGTAGGGGACGATCTGCGGCGTCGTGGCCATCGTCTCGATCAGCTCGTCGGTGACATAGCCGGGATAGGCGTACATCAGTCGAATCCAGGGGATGTCGGGCGCGGCCGCGGCGATCTGCCGCAGCAGCGCCGACAGGCCGTTCTTCAGGCCCAGGTCGTGGCCGTAGTCGGTCGTGTCCTGGGCGATGAGGATTAGTTCGCGCACGCCCGCGGCTTGCAGGCGAACGGCCTCGGCGACAATGGCCTCCGGCGGGCGGCTGACGTGGGTGCCCTTGATCTGGGGGATGGCGCAGAAGGCGCAGGGACGGCGACAACCGTCAGCGATCTTCAGGTAGGCGCTGGCCCCCTGGACAGCGGCGCGCAGAACGCCATGCTCGTCGCGGCCGACGGTCGTGGCCTCGTCGGGCAGGTGGTAGAGTGGCTCCGGGTGCTTGCGGCGGCGCAGGGCGCGCACGAAGGGGACGATGTCCATCCAGCGGCGCGTGCCGATGACGCCATCGATGCCCGGCACCCAGGCGACGACCTCATCCCCGTAGCGCTGGGCCATGCAGCCGGCGGCGATGAGCAGCTGGTTCGGCCCCTTCAGCCCGGCCAGTTCGCGCAGCGCGCCGATGGACTCCTGCCGGGCGCTCTCGATGAAGCCGCAAGTGTTGACGATCAGCACGCCGGCGTCGTCGGGGTCGTCGGTGGCGTCGAAGCCGGCCCGTAACAGCAGGTCGGCGATGCTATTGGAGTCAACGGTGTTCTTGCTACAGCCGAGGCTGAGCAGATAGAACTGCTTCTTCTGTTTGACTTTGCTCATGGGTCTACTGCGTCGTCCGCCAGACTTCTTCGTGTTGCTCGCCGCGGCCGCCCAGCGTACCCAGGGCGATGTCGTTGATGGTGACGTAGACGCCGATGGCATTGCCGGTGACGATCTTGGCCTCTTGCTGCGCCGTCCAGTCGAAGGTGTCGTTCGTCTTGGCGATGCCGCTATAGACGACGCTGCCGTCAATCGTCACCTCCAGCCACGTCCGTTCCAGGATGTCGAGGTTGAGGCGAATTTCGTCCAGCGTGACCGGCAGCGGCGGGCGCGTGGGCGAGGGGCTGGGCGCGACGCCGGGGTTGTTGCGGGCGGTGCTGATGATGGGCTGTTCCGTGCCGTCGACGACGATGCTCGATTCGCCGGTGGGGGTCGCCGGCGGCGTGGCCGTTGGCGTAGCCGTGGCCCCGGTGACGTCTGCAACCACGTCGCGCACGGCATCACTGACTTCCTGTACGGCATTGTCGCCCCCGCCGCGGCCGAACAGGATGGGAATGAAGCGGTTGGCGATGAGGGCTAGGGCAATGACCAGGGCGACGATGATGACGATCTGCAAGATGCCACCGGAGCCGCTCGCGCCAATGGCGTTCTTGCCGTTGACTTCCATATTGACGGGGTCAAAGAAGGGCTGGTCCTGGCGCTCGATCAGCGGGTTGTCGGGCGTAATCTCGCGCACCTCAGCCACAGGCAGCGGCTCATCCTGTCCCTGGCCGGCGGCGTAGCGGCTCAGCAGCGGCTGCGGGTCAAGGCCGAGGAAGCGGGCGTAGTTGCGCAGAAAGCCGCGCACGTGTACCGGCGTCGGCAGGGCGCTGTACTGGCCGTTTTCCAGCGCGGTCAGGTAGCGCGCGTTGATCCGCGTATGGGCCTGTGCGTCTTCAAGCGACAGGCCCTTGTTTTCGCGGGCTTCGCGCAGAATATGACCGATTTCATCCATGAGGGCGTCGGGCGACGCTGGTCGCCGCTGCTCCTTCCGGCTGCCGGAGGGCGGCCGGTCAACTGCCTGAGACCACTAGGCCTCGATCTCTTCGACCTCGGCCTCTTCGATCGGCTCCTCGACGACGATCGCCGCCGGGGCAGCGGTCGCCACGGTCGCCGCGGCCGGCATGCCGCCTTCCGGCTGGACGATGACGAGGAATTCGGGGTGGTGGTCGGCGCTCAGACGCACCGGGATGTGGTGATCGCCCAACTGGCGCAGCGGCTCGCCGCCGACCTTGCGGCGGTCGATATCCGTGCCCAACATCTCGTTGAGCTTGTCGGCGATCTGGGCCGTGGTGATTGAGCCATAGAGCTTGCCGGAGTCGCCGGCGCGCGCAGTGAAGGTCATGGTCACGGCGCGGATCTTGTCGGACAGGAGGTCATACTCAGCGCGCAGTTCGGCGCGGTGGGCTTCGGCGCGGCGACGCCAGGCCTCGGCCTGCTTCATCACGTCCGGCGTGGCCCGCACGGCCAGGCCCTTGGGCAGCAGGTAGTTACGGCCGAAGCCGTCAGCCACGGTGTACACTTCGCCGGCGTAGCCCAGATTGTCCACGTCTTGTTTCAACAACACTTTCATCGACTCAGACTCCTCAGTTGAAGCAGCCCCCGTCCGGGACGACCTGAAAACCGCTTGCCGGCCGCGACTGCGGAAACCTCGCGTAATTTGTAAAGCAATCGATTATGGTAGCAAAAGCGCGCCCATTTGGCAAACGCCATCGGCTATCGTTTAGCCATAAAACACGGCCGGCGCCAATTGGAAGCGTATTAGAACCCAAAGTGGGCCAAAGCCAGTGATTTCCTTACTGAATCGTTACCTCACGGCAGCGACGGCCGTCCCCTCGCCAATCGCGGAATCTCTTATCGGCATCTCCCCGCGGTTCAGCCATGTCACCCGTCGCCCATTTCGGCCGGCGGTTTGCGCGATTTGGCCTCCATTTCATACAATAGGCCGCCAATCGCCTCGTCGTCCTGAGGCGGAGTAATGGTGTTCGTTCATTCGCCGCGCACAGGCGTTATGTTGGAGGATAAGACACGATGACCGATCAGACCCCGCAGACGCCCAATCAGGGTGCCCACATTCCCGACGAGCTGGCCCGGTTCCTCACGGAGGACCAGGACCCGGAACAGGTGGCCAAGATCTATGAGAAGGTCAGCCAGTTGTTGACCAGGGGCGAGCAGGTGACCTACATCGCCGTGCAGAAGGCGCTGACCTACGATCCCACGCCGGAGATCGTCATCCTGACCAACCGGCGCTTCATCCACTACGAGCAGCACATGCTCGGGCGCGCCCAATTCACCGACCACATCTGGCGCGAGTTGAAGGACGCCAAGCTGGAAGAGGGGATGGTGCGGGCGACGCTGACGCTCTACGCCACCAACGGCGACGTGATTCGCATTGACAACCTTGTCAAGGATCAGGCCCGCCGCCTCTACGCCATCGCCCAGGAGATGGAGGAGAATGTGCGCGAGGAGTTGCGCCTGCGGGCCATGGAGGAGAAGCGCGCCGAGGCCGGCGGCGTCTATCTGCCGGGCATGACGGCCGCCGTCGCTTCCGGCTCCACCGCGGCCCCGGCCGACGAACCGTTGCAAGCCCTCAGCAAGCTCAAGCAACTCATGGAAGCTGGGCTAATCACCGCCGAGGAATTCGAGACAAAGAAAAAGGAAATTCTGGCTCGCCTCTAGTCGCCGCGCGGGCGGGTAGAATAAAAGCAAAGAGCCGAGGGCAACCTGCACCCGGCTCTTTTTCTATGGCTGGCCTGTGCGGCCTAGTGCGCCCGGCGCAGGCGGCGCGCTCCGAAGACGACCAGCGCCAGGGCCAACCCCACGCCGGCGATACTCCAGGCGTCGAAGCCCGTCTCCGGCAACGTCACCGGCGGCGTAGGCGTGGCGGTGGGCGTCGGGGCGATGACTGTCCCCGTGGCGGTGGGCGACGGGGCCAGGACTGTCCCCGTGGCCGTGGCCGCGACTGTACTGGTGACGGTGGCGGCAACTGTCGCCGTCTGGGTGGCTGTCGCCGTGGCGTTGGGGTCGGGCGTCAGCGTCGGCGTGGCCGTGCCGGGTAGGGCTGTGGCGGTGGCCGTCGCTGTGGCGGTGGCCGTGTCCGTCGGCAGAGCGGTGGCCGTAGTCGTGGCTGTCGGCGAGGCAGCGATGGTGGCCGTTGTCGTCGCCGTTTCCGTGGCCGCCACCGTGGCCGTGCTGGTGGCCGCCACCGTGGGCACGGGCGACGCTGTCGCCGTCGGCACAAGTGTGGGCGTGCTGGAGGGTACCAGCGTCGGCGTTGCTGTGGATGCGAGCGTCGGCGTGGGCGTGCCGGGCAGACTGGGCGTCGCCCCGCCGACGGGCGTGGACGTTGACGCGCCGGCCGTCGGCTGGTCGGGCACGTTACTGACGGGCGTGGACGTTGCCGGCGCGGGGTAGTCGGCCGCCGGCTCCGTGGCCGCGGGCGGATAGCCAGCGTCGCCCGGCAGGGCCGGGGCAACCGGCGTCTCCGGCACACCGCCACCGGATTCATCGCCGCCGCCGCCAAAGGGGGCCGGCGTGTCGGTCGCCGCTGGCGCGCTGGTGGTCGGGCTGGTGGCGCCGGTCGGCTCCTGCGTCACGCCCAATAGCGTGACAATGGGCGTCGGCGCGGCCGTGGCATCGGTCGGGACGCCACCTTCCTCCGTGGCCGTGGGCACCGGCAGGACACTGCTGGTGGCTGTGGCCTCGGCGGGCGCGGCCGTGGCAGCGGTGGCGACAGATGTGGCCTCAGGTGGGACAGCGCTGGCTTCGGCGGTCGCAGTCCCGCCCACAAGCACGGTTGTGGCCCGCCCGGGCGCTGTGGTCGCGTCGGCGGGCACGGAGGTGCTCTGGCCGGCGACGGCGGTGGCGTCCTGGGGGCCGGCCGTGGCGTTGGGCGCAGCTACGCTAGCGGCTGGCACGGCCGTTTGGCCCGTGGTGGCCTCAGCTGGGGCGACGGGCGTGTCCTCCGCGCCGGCGGGGAAAGGCGTGGCCGTAGCAACCGGCTCGCCCGCGGCGGCGCTGGTGGCCTCCGCGGCCAGGGTCGGGTCGGCGGCCAGCATCTCAATCGTGGCCGTCATGCTCTCCGCGGAGTCGAAGGCTCCGCCTTCGGCGGCGGTGGCGGTGGTGTCGTCTTCCGCGGCAGTCGCCTCGGCCACGGGGGTGGCCGTGCCCTCGGCGACGACGGCGACACTCGCGCCGGCGCGGCTGGTCGCTTCGCTGTCCATGGCCGCGATCGTTTGGGTGACGGCCGCGTTGGTGGCCAGGATGACGGCGTTCTGCGTCTCGATGGCGGCGATCTCGGCCGTGCGTCCGCTGGCGCGGCCCAACAGCAAGTAACCCACAGCAAACAACGAGAACAGCAACAGCGTGCCGGTCAACAGGGCCGCCAACGTCAGAAAGGTCCGATTGTTGGCGTCCTCGGCCGTTTCATAGGTGCTCAGGTCACTGTTATTCGTTGCGTCATTGACGACGGAATCATCTGCGCCCATAATGCCCGCTCCTCAATAGAATGGCGCGCCCCGGACAGACACCGCGCGCCCGCGACCGTGTGTTGCCGTCTTGCCACAGCGGTCAACTTGACGTAACATAACGCGAACGTCAGTATAACATGTTTGACAAGGGGTGTAAAGCAGCCACCATGCGCGTCAAAGTGATCCTCAATCCACGTTCGGGCCAGGGGCGGGCACGCGAGCAGACCGGCATGATCGACACCCTGGGGCAGCGCTACGGCGACCTCGACATTGCGACTACACAGTACCCCGGCCACGCCGTGGAACTGGCCGCGGCCGCCGCTGGCGAGGGCTACGACATGGTGGCGGCGGCCGGCGGCGACGGCACCGTGCACGAAGTCGTCTGCGGCCTGGTGGGCGACGGCAACCGCGCCGCGCTGCCACTGGGCATCATTCCCATCGGCTCCGGCAACGACCTGGCCTATGGGCTGGGCATCCGCGAGAAGCCGGAGGAGGCTGTGCAGCGCGTTTTCACCGGCACGCGGCGGACGATCGACCTGGGGCGGGTGGTCGATGACCGCGGCCGCAGCACCGTCTTCCACAACAACCTGGGCATCGGCTTCGACGCCATCGTCGTCATGCGCACGGAGACGATCAGCCGGGTGCAGGGCTTCCTGATGTATCTGACGGCCGTGCTGCAGACCATCGCCTTCTACTACGAGACACCCTACATGGAGATGACCTTCGACGGCCAGCCGGTCAATCAGCGGGCGCTGTTTCTCTATGCTGGCGTCGGCCCGCGCGGCGGCGGCGGCTTCCTGCTGACCCCTGATGCCCGCTGGGACGACGACCGCATCGATACCTGTCTGTGCAACCCCGTCGGCCGCCTGACCATGCTCTACATGTTGACCCGCGTGATGAAGGGCACGCATGTCACGTCCCAGCATGTATCCATGCGCCGCAACCACACCATCACCGCCCGGTCGTCGTCGCCGATGCCCATTTATGTGGACGGCGAGATGTTCGCCTATCCGCGCGATGCAGTCCACGAGATCACCATCACCAGCGTGCCGGCCGCGGTTGAAGTGATGGTCTAGGCAAGGATTTCAGCTATGCGAACGCTTGAACAGGCACTGTCGGATCACGATCTCATCGTTCTGCGCGTCATCGCCGAATGGTTGGGCCTCGACCTGACCGGGGCCGACAAGGCGCAATCAGTCGACCAGGTGGCGGCGGCGCTGGCGGCGGTCGATTTGGCCCAGGAGATCGAGTACCTGGAGCCGGAAGAGGCCGAGGCGCTGGCGGCGTTGGTGCGTGAGGGCGGCCGCGCCCCCGTGGCCGTCTTCAGCCGCGCGCATGGCGAGGTTCGGACCATGGGGCCGGGCCGGCTGGAGCGCGAAGAGCCGTGGCTCGACCCCATCAGCCCGGCCGAGGCGCTGTGGTATCGCGGCTTCCTTTACCGCGGCTTCGACCAGACGGGCGAAGGGTTGCTGGAGTTCTATTACCTGCCCCAGGAGCTGCTGGCCAAGTTCCAGCCGTCACCCGCCGCGACACGCGAGGCGGCCGCCGCGCCCGTCTTGTTGCCGGTCGAGCCGCCGGAGGGCACGCGCCCGCCCGTCGATGACGCCGTGGACGACCTGACGACGCTGCTGGCCCTGGCCCAGCGCACCGGGCTACAACCCGACCGGCTGCCCGACCTGCAGGGCCTGCTGATGAACCCCGACCGTGACCGGCGTTCGCTGCTGCTGACGCTGGCCACGGAGATGTCGCTGTTGCGACGCACGGAGGAACGACTGCGGCCGACGCGCGCCGCGCTCGACTGGCTCCAGCGCAGCCGCGAGGCCCAGTTACGCGCCCTGGTCGATGCCTGGAGCCGTAGCGTCTGGAATGAGCTACGCCACACGCCGGGGCTGGTGGCCGAGGGCGAAGGCTGGGCCAGCGACCCGCTGCTGGCGCGGACGGCGCTCATGGATATGCTGCCGGTCGACGACCGCTGGTATCGGGTGGCCGATCTCGTCGCCGTCATCCGCCGCGAGGACCCCGACTTCCAGCGGCCGGACGGCAATTACGATACCTGGTATCTGCTCGACGCCGAGACGCGCGAATACCTGAGCGGCTTCGAGGAGTGGGATCGCGTCGAGGGGCGGCTGCTGCCTTATCTAATCCAGGGGCCGCTCTACTGGCTGGGCATGGTCGAGCTGTCGACGGTGGCCGACCCGGCGCTGGCGAGCTACCGGCTGGCCCCGCGGGCGTTGGCCTGGCTGGGCGATGAGCCGCCGGCGGCCGACGAGGTGCGCGTGCCCCTGGTCGTCCAGCCGGAGGGCGCGCTGCTGGTGCCCCACAACGCCAGCCGCTACGAGCGCTTCCAGGCAGCGCGCATCGCCGATCCGGAGCCGTTTGTGCCCGGCCGGCCCTACCGCTACCGCATTGTGCCCTCGTCGCTGGCCCAGGCGCGCGAGCAGGGCATTGCCCCGGAGCGCATGCTGGCCTTTCTGGAGACGGCCAGCGGCCGGCCGGTGCCGGTTAGCGTCCGCCGCGGCATCACCCGTTGGGCAGAGCGCGGCGTGGAGGGGCGGCTACAGTCGGTTGTTGTCCTGCGCGTGGCTGACCCGGCCATCCTGGAGACGTTGCGCACCAGCCCCAAGACGCGCGACTTTCTGACCGAGGCCTTGGGCGAACTGGCCGTCGTCGTCCGCGCCGGGCAGTGGGAGGCTTTTCGCCAGGCGGTGGCGGGGCTGGGGCTGTTGCTGGACGTAGAGATTGGCAGCCACTAGAAGAGGACGCCTTGAGGCGAGGACGCTATTTGATCGAGGTGTCCTGGTGTTGCGGAAGGCCGGCCAGCCTACACCGCCTCGCCTTCCACAATCAGCCGCTCGCTATCCTCGGTAAATGGCGTGCCGGCGTGGCTGCCATGCAGCGCCACCAGCCGGAAGCTGGTCAGGCCGAAGAGGATATCGAACTGGTGGGGATAGAAGTAGTGGTAGCGTAGCTTCACCCGCGTGCGCTCCATCTGCGCCCCGCGGCCCGCTTCGTAGACCCAGCTAACATCGACGGCCTGTTCGCCGGGCACGGACTCGTAGGCGGTGTACTGGCGGATGGTCTCGCTCAGCACATCGTCGCGCAGCACGTCTTCGAGAATGAAGTCGGGGTCGTCGGCCGCGGTCGCCAGCGCCAACGGGTGATCGACATCGATGAGCAGCCGCGCGCCGGGCCGCAGCAGCGGCCGCACGCGCCGCAGCGTCGTCGCGGCGCTGCTCTCGTCCAGGTGCATAAAGGTGTTGTAGCCGAAGTAAGCCAACCCGAACGGCTCGGCCGCCGGCAGAGACAGCGCGCGCACGTCGGCCGACAGCAGGCGCACGCGGGCACGCACCTCCTCCGGCTCGCCCGCCAGCCGCAACTCCGCCCGCGCCAGCATCTCCGGCGAGTTGTCTACACCGGTGACGGCGTAGCCGGCACGGGCCAGCGGCACGAGCAAGCGGCCGCTGCCACAGCCCAGTTCCAGCGCCGGGCCACCCGCCCGCGCCGCCACACGCAGTAGAAAGGGGATATCTTCGACCAGGGTCTGATGGCTGAGATCGTAGTAGCGGGCAATGGCGTCGTAGGTGAGGTTCATGTCTGTCTGGGCCAGGCGTCGCGGTTAAAGACGGGCGGCCGCTTTTGGGCAAAGGCGGCCATCGCCTCCAGGTGATCGGGCGACGGCCACAGGTTGATAAAGAGTTGCGCCTCCAGGCGGGCGGTGTTGGTCGGAGACAGGTGGGCGGCGGCGTGGACGAGCTTCTTGAGCGCGGCCAGGGCGTGGCGCGGCAGGTGGACCAGTTCCGCGGCCCAGGCCTGGGCGACGGCGAGCACATCTTCCCCCGGCGCAATGACGCGATGGAGCAGGCCCAACGCCTGCGCTTCGGCGGCATCGATGGCGCGGCCGGTCAGCAGCAGCTCCATAGCCCGGCTCTGGCCGATCAGTTCGACCAACCGGCTGCCGCCGCCCCAGCCGGTCGTCAGGCCGTTATTGATCTGGCGGAAGGCGAAGCGGGCCTGCGGCGCGGCCAGACGCAGGTCGCAGGCGGTCAGAATTTCGCAGCCGCCGCCGATGGCATCGCCATTGACGGCGGCGATGACCGGCAAGGGCAGGGCGCTAAGGCCATCGAGGGCGGCGCTCATGGTGCGGTTCAGGCGTTCGCCGGCGGCCGCTTCGGGGTGGCCGGCCAGTTCCTTCAGGTCGCCGCCGGAGACGAAGGCCGCGCCCGTGCCCGTGACGATCAGAGCGCGGGTCTCGGCCGAGCGGGCCACCGTGGCGACCGCCTGCGCGAAGCCCTCCTGCGCGCTCCACGTCAGCGCGTTCCGCGCCGCGGGGCGATTGACGCGCAGCAGGGCAATGCCGTCGGCGTCGATGTCGAATTCGATGCTCCTGCTCATGAAGGTTAACGATAGCAGAAAACGCCCCCCGGCGCACTCGCCCGGCTTAAGGTCGCTCGTAACCCGGCCCCTCTATGATGCTGGCAGATAACTTCCGTGGGCGGCTGCCTGCGACAATGATTGTGGGAACGATGACGAAAAACGCCAAACGCATTCTGATCGTAGACGATGAAGCGCCGCTGCGCTTCCTGTTGAGCAAGCAACTGACCCGCGCCGGGTTTGAGGTGATCACGGCCGCCGACGGCCAGGCAGCGCTGGCCGCTGTGGATGAGACCATTGACGCCGTGGTGCTGGACGTGCTCATGCCGGGGATGGATGGCTTCGAAGTTTGTCGCCGCTTGAAGGCCGACCCCCGCGTGTCCGCCATCCCGATTATCTTCCTGTCGGCGTCGTTCAGCGGCGACTTCCGCCGGCGCGCTTTCAGCTTGGGCGGGGCCGACTTCCTGGCCAAGCCCTTCCAGACCGAGGAACTGCCCACCTATCTGCACGCCCTGCTGGGCGATGTGGCCACCAAACGATTGGCCGCCGGTCGTGTTGAGGTGGTCGTGGGCAGCGACCGGGCCGCCGGTTCGGCCGCCGCCGTCCGTCTGGCCGAGGCCAGCGCTTTGCGTGGCGACGCGCCGATCATGCTCATCGACCTGGAGCTGCCGGCGGGCGCTATCGGTGCGCGGCTACAATTGACGGGCGGCCCCAATGTGCGCGTCTTGCTCCACGACACCGGCGAGGCGATCACGCACGAGGAGATCAGCCGCGTGGCCCAGCGGGTTCATTTCGGCCTGGAAGTCATCCCCGCGCCCTTCACGCCGTCGCCACTCGGCGGCGATGAGCCGGACGTGCGCCGGCTGAGCGACATGCTCGACCTGCTGACGGCGGCGGGCTATAGCCTAGTCGTGCACGTCGGCGCGACGCCGGAAGCGCTGGCGGCCACTGTTCTGCGCCGGGCGCAAGCGGTCTACACGGTGGGGCTGGTCGACGCGGAGCAACGCGAAGCCCGACGCGAGGTGTTGCTTGCCCTGGGCGCGGCGCGCGAGGCGATTATGCCCCTGGCTGAGGCCGGCGCCGGCCGCACGGGGCGGCCGGCGGAGGTAACGCCGGCGCGGCCCGCCCCGCGGTCAGCCATCCGCGCGCCCGAACCGGCGCTCGCCTAGATTGCCGGCGGTTCTGTCTACGGCGTGACGTGTTGGGACTGGCGCGCCCAGCGCGTCAGTTCGTCGATCAGCGGCTCGATACCCTCCGGCCTGTTGGGGTCAGATGTCTCGATGGTTTGCTGGACGCCGGCAACCTCGACCGTGACCCGGTAACACATCTGGTCAGGATAGCTATTCCCTTCCAGGGTGCTCGGCTCCGGCAGAGTAAAGAAGTCGGCGTCTTCAATGAGTTGCAGCAGTTTAAGAGCTTCTTCGGGTGGAAGTTCTTTGGTATCGACACAGACGGAAATGGTGCGACCGACGAAACCTCCACTGCGCTCGAAATAAATCTTCATGACGGCCAATCCTCCCGCACGTGTGGATTTCGCTCCCCTTGTTTAACCCCGTGAGCCAAACAGCGACCGCGCCAGGCTCGTCAGCGTTGTGGCACAACCGGGCCGTGTGCCAGGGTCGGGCGGCGTGCTCTGCTCAACGTCGATGCCGACTTCGGCCCAGCCGGCTTTGACGGCCTGTTGCTCCAGACTACCCTGACCATAGAGGTCGCGGGCGGCTTCGTAGGTCTTGGCCGCGGCCGTGGCGAAATCGGCCGATGCCAATAGCTTGCTCTTCAGCGTGACGTACCAGATCTGCCCCGCCTTCTCCCAAGCAGAGCCGCCGATGTTGAACGCCGTCACATAGAACGCCCGGTTGGGGATGCCGGAGTTGATGTGCACGCCGCCATTGTCGGCCTGGGTCTGCACGAAGTCGCGCATGTGAGCTGGCTGCGGGTCTTTGCCGAGCACGGGGTCGTTGTAGGCCGTGCCGGGCTGCTTCATGCTGCGGATGCCAGCGCCGTTGATGCGGCTGGTGAACAGGCCTTCGCCGATGATCCAGTCGGCGTCGGCCGCGGTGTGGCCGAGCGTGCGCTGCTTGACGAGCGAACCAAATACGTCCGACATCGACTCGTTCAGCGCCCCGGGCTGCCCCTGATAGACGAGATTGGCCGTGAACTGGGTCACGGCATGGGTCAATTCGTGGCCAATGATGTCGACGGCAATGGTGAAGCGGTTGAAGATGCGGTCGGCCTCGGGCAGGTCTTCGTCGCCGTCGCCGTAGACCATCTGCTGGCCGTTCCAGAAGGCGTTATCGTAGCCGACACGGTAGTGGACGCTCGAATCCAGTCGCGCGCCGTTGTCGTCGATGGAGTTGCGGTTGAAGGCGTCCTTGTAAAGGTTGTAGGTGGCTGCCGCGCCGTCATAGGCTTCGTCGGCGGCCGGGTCGCCCGTGGCCGGGCCGCCCTCGGTGCGCAGTTGCTGGCCGGGCAAGTTGCCGGTGTTCTGGGCGCTGTAGACGATGCGGCTCAATCCACCCACCGCCTCCAGCAGGCCCTCCACTGGGCCTTCCTTGGCGGCCACTTCCCGCTGGACACGCACAGCCTCGGCCGAGACAAGATTCCGCAGGGCCTGTTGCCGCTGTTCGGGCGACCCGTTCTCGACGATGTTGCGCAGCATGTACGGTGGGAGAATGCAATAGAGCGAACTTCTGCAACTGTGCATCGATCTTCTCCTCGGCAGGGCGGAGCACGATGCTCCGTCTGCACATATCGATCTTATTGTACATCAAGACGGCCGGTGCGTCGCACTTTCTTCGAGAGCCGGGCAAGAAAGTGCCGGACACTCAGGAAAGGGTCAGGCACTGATGAGGACGTTTGATTAGAATCGCCGCGCGCCAGTAGCATCCGCCCCGGCAGCGGCTAAAATTAGGCTAAGAGGTCGCGATGGACGAGAATGGGATTAAGTTACTGATGGAGTATGATGTCCAGCAAGATACGTTGCAGGACTATTACCAGTTTGTCATGGGGCAATATGTGCCCGCGTTGCAGTCGATGGGCCTGCAAATGAGCGAGGCGTGGCACACGGCCTATGGCGAGGCGCCCAATCGGATGCTTGGCTTCGTCTGTGGCGATCGGCAGACGATGAATCGGTTGCTCGACAGCGATCTGTGGCGCGACCTCAACGAAGAACTGACCAAGTACGTCTCTGACCTGAGCTACAAGATCGTGCCCTACCGCGGCGGCTTCCAGCTGTAGTTGGGCCACTCGCCCCGACGACGCCGGCCCCAGTGGCCGGCTTTTTGTTGCCCGTGGCTGTGCGCGGGCGGGCAACGTCGGCTATCATCGCCGTCATGCCGCCGCTTATCACCAGTTCGGCCAATGGCCACATCAAAACCGTGCGCGCCCTGGCCCGGCGCAAGGAGCGCGACGCCACCGGCCGCTGCGTCGCCGAGGGCATCTTCCATGTGGGCGAGGCGCTGGACGCCGCCGCCGCGGGCCGGGCGCGGGTGGACTATCTGCTGGTTGCGCCCGATCTGCTGATCAGCCCGTTTGGCCGTGGCCTGGCGGCGCGCGCCGCGTCTGAGGGGGTGCCCGTCCATGAGACGACGGCCGACGTGTTGGCCGGGGTGGCGGCCAAGGACAACCCGCAAGGGCTGCTGGCCGTTGTCCAGCCGCGCCGCAGCCGGCTCGACGACCTGGACGCGCGCGGCGCGCCCTGGCTGGTGGCCGCCGTTGCGCCGCAGGACCCTGGCAACGTCGGCACGATCCTGCGCACCATCGACGCCGTCGGCGCGTCGGGCTTGCTCTTACTCGACGGCGGCGTGGACGCGCTGCATCCAGCGGCCGTGCGCGCGTCGATGGGCGCCGTGTTCCATCGGCCGGTCGTGAGCGCTTCGTTCGCCGACTTCCTGCGGTGGGCGCGGGCCGGCGGTTACCGATTGATCGCCACCTCGGCGCGCGGCCAGGCGGACTATCGTCGCGTTGGGCGCTACGCGCCGCCACTGGTGCTGCTGCTGGGCAGCGAGCGCGAGGGCCTGACCGCGGCGCAAGTGGCCGCCTGTGATGAACTGGTGCGGCTGCCCATGCACGGCCGGGCGACATCGCTCAATCTGGCCGTCGCCGCCGCTGTCATGCTCTACGCTATCCACGACAGTCTCGACGCGCAGGGCCTCCTGCCAGACTGATCCCCCTTTCTCGGGCAAACTATACCGCTTTTGGGTGGCCAGGTATGCCTCCGGCATATGGAGAAATCGGCTGCTCTGCCGTACTGTATAGTTACGCTGAGAGGCGACACGACTGCGGCCCTCAGCCGTCACAAAGAGATGGCTCGCCCCGATAGGCCAGGAGAAAGCAACAATGCCGGAAGATGATTATCGCAGTGAGTTCTTGACCGAAGAGGAACCGATGCCGATCGTCCCCACTGCCGGAGTGAAAGTCTATGACCGGCCGACCGGCCTGCGCGCCGTGCCGGTATGGGCGTTTATCCTGCTGGCGCTGCTGATTGTAGTGGCGTTGTGGGTTTTCTTCAGTTATGCCGTTTAGCCGGCCCGGCGGCCGCCGCTTCAAGGGACGTGCCGCCCGGCCTCTGCTGCCCGTTGATTACTATCCTCTCCCATATTGCTGGCGAGAGTATAGAAGGAGAAATACACGATGAAAACGATTGTTGGACTGTATGACAATATGCACGACGCCGAAGAGGCCATTACCGACCTGGTGCAGGCCGGTTTCGACCGCTCGGACATCAGCCTGATGGCCACGGACCGATGGTCCGAAGGCGTTGACGGCGATGGCATGGGTGTGGTCACAAGCGACGGCGAACCGGTGGCCACTATCGAGACCGACACGGCACCGGCCGCCGATCAGATGGCCAGTGACGTGGCCACCGGCGCGGTGACCGGCGGCGTTGTCGGCGGTGTGGCCGGCGTGTTGTTGGGGCTGGGTGTACTGGCCATCCCCGGCTTTGGGCCGGTGTTGGCGGCCGGGCCGTTGGTGGCCGGGCTGGCCGGCGCGGGTCTGGGCGCGGCCGTGGGCGGTCTCGTCGGCGCGCTGGTCAGCTGGGGCGTCCCGGAGGACGAGGCCGAGTTGTACGCTGAGGGCGTGCGCCGCGGCAGCATTCTCGTGGGCGTGAAGACGGCCGACGAGCGCGCCCAACAGGCCGTGAATGTCATGAACAATCATGGCCCGGTGGATGTGCAGCGCCGTTCCGAGTACTGGCGCGCTTCTGGCTGGACTGGCTACGATCCCAACGCGCCGGCCTGGGCCGACCATGAGATCGATAGCGACCGTCGCACTTACGGCAACTACCTCGATTACTCCGCCTACACCCCCGACTTCCGCAAGCACTATCAGACGACCTACGGCACGTCGGGCCACGACTACAACTATTACGACCCGGCCTATCGCTATGGCTACACCCTGGCCAACGACGAGCGCTACCGTGACATGGATAGCTGGGATGAGGTCGAGGACAGCGCCCGGAGCGCGTGGGAGACAGGCGAGAACGCCGCGCGGGGGGCGTGGGATGACTTCAAGGATGCCGTGCGTCGCGGCTGGGAGGATGTCAAGGACGCCTTCGACACGGATACGGACTACGCCAACTATGAGCCGGGCTACCAGGAGCATTATCGGACGACCTACGGCACGTCGGGCCACGACTACAACTATTACGATCCGGCCTATCGCTACGGCTATACCCTGGCCAACGACGAGCGCTACCGTGACATGGATAGCTGGGATGAGGTCGAGGACAGCGCCCGCAATACGTGGGAGACAGGCGAGAACGCCGCGCGGGGAGCGTGGGATGACTTCAAGGATGCGGTGCGTCGCGGCTGGGAAGAGGTGAAGGACGCCTTCGACATGGAGGCTGACTATGCCGACTTCGAGCCGGGCTATCGCGAGCATTACCAGACGGCCTACGGCAACAGCGGCCGCGACTATGACTGGTACGGCCCGGCCTACCGCTATGGCTACAACCTGGCCATGGACGAGCGCTGGGACGATTATGACACCTGGGACGAGATGGAGGCTGAGGCCCGACGTGACTGGGAAAGCCACAACACCTCGACCCTGGGCGGCACGTGGGATGACTTTAAGGATGCTATTCGCCGCGGCTGGGAGGATGTCAAGGACGCCTTCGACGCCGAAGACGACTACTACAGCTTCAGCCCGTCGTTCCGCGAGCACTACGACCTGAACTACGCCAACACGGGCCGCGCCTTTGATGTCTACGACCCGGCCTACCGCTACGGCTACAACCTGGCCATCGATGATCGCACCAGCGGTTACGATAGCTGGGACCAGCTGGAGGCCAGCGCGCGGTCAGGCTGGACGGACTTCGCCGGCACGGTTGACGGCACGTGGGATGACTTCAAGGATGCCGTTCGCCACGCCTGGGAAGAGGTGAAGGACGCGCTCGACATCGAAGCCGACTACGCCGGGCGCGAGGAGCGCTATCACCAGCATTACGAGACGCTCTATCGCAACACGCTACGCGACTACTCGTGGTATGAGCCGGCCTATCGCCATGGCTACATCATGGGTATGGACGAGCGCTACGATAACTTCGATACCTGGCAAGAAGCCGAGGCGCAGGCGCGCGAGGACTGGGAGAAGAACCATCCCGTCACCGACGGCGGCAGCGCCTGGGACGAAATCAAGGAAGCCGTACACCAGGGTTGGGACAGCGTCCGCGAAGCGTTTGACAACGACGACGACGTGGCCCTGCCGCCGGGGACGGCCGGTGCTGAGGGTTACTTCCGTCCGACCAACAGCTAAGACAGAGATGGAGTAGGGCGACGCGCCTCGCTCTGAGGCGCGTCGCCCGGACAGAGCGACACACAGAGGAAGCGACCCTTCCTCTGTGTGTCGTTTCAGGGGCCAGGGCCGGAGAATTACTGGCCCTGGTCACCATCCCTGGACAGGTACTCGACCAGCCAGTTGAAGACGTTCTTGCGGCTGCGGACGTTGCCGGGCAGAGCGTTGCGGATGGCCCCTTCGACGCGCTTGACGTCCTCTTCGGTCTCGTAGCCAAAGTGATTGACGACCTTCTGGATCATCGGGATCACCTCGTACCCCTGCCGGCGGCTGAACATGATGCGGTCGTGGGCGACGCTGGTCTTGCTATCGCCCTCGCCAGCCTCCCACTTGTACTTGCCTTTGTCGATCATCGCCCGCTTTACTTGAATTGCCATGCCTGCCTCCATGTATTGAGGACTGCGTTGAAGAACCCCTTTCCCACCCTCGCCATTGCCGGCCGATCAGTACGTTGGTGATGACTTTACGCAATACCCGGTACGCTTGTGACGTTACTGGGCATACACAGTTAGCGTGGGATCGAACCACAGACGTGGCCCCTCACGTCATCTGGGAGAAGGCTTTGCCCCGCCTTCAGAAGGGTTGTACTCGCCTCGGTCGCAACGGCTACCAGCTTCAACTCAGTCTACTAGTTCGACCAGCCAATTGGCGGCCTGAATCTTCGTATCTAATTCGCGATAGATCTGGGCCAGATCGTCGGCCTGTTGTTGCAGCCCGGCGACATTCACGGTGCTCTGGAAGCGCACCTCGCTCTTGGTGAAGCGGTCTTGCTTGATGCTCGCCGCCTGAACCAGAGCGGTGACGATGGAATGGCGCAACTGCAGCGTGTCACGCTCGGCGAGCGCGTCGGCGATGGTGCGGCCGTCGTCCAGCGGCGTGGTCGAGTTGGTGCGGTTGATGCGCTGGATGAGGCGTGTCAGCTCGGCGGCCGTGCGCTCGACCTCAGCCAGCAGCGCCGCCGGGTCTTCGGCCGGTTCGTCGCCTTCCTGCACGCGGGCGACACGCAGCAAGCGCTCGCGCAATTGGTCGAGCCGCTTGCGGTGGTCGGCGCGTTGAATGAGGGCTTCGGCTAGTTTCATGGTATGCGCTCTCGGCAATGGAAAGTCTGTGTGCTCCAATAGCAACCTTGTGGACACTGAACTTGCCGCGTATCATAGCATAGGTGCACCGACTTGACAGGTGAGCGGCCACGACTGGAACAGGCGCTCCGGGAGCGAGACGCACGATGAGCGATCTTTTCGCCTATAGCGCGCAGCAGCGCGCCCAGCAGGAAGCGCCGCTGGCCGCGCGGATGCGGCCGCGCACGCTGGACGAATTCATCGGCCAGGCCCATATCGTCGGCCCCGGCCGGCTGTTGCGCCGCGCCATCCAGGCCGACCAGCTGTCGTCGCTCATCTTCTATGGCCCGCCGGGCACGGGTAAGACGACCCTGGCGATGGTCATCGCCAACAGCACCCGCAGCCACTTCATCACCATCAACGCCGTGCTGGCGGGCGTCAAGGAGATTCGCGAGGCCATCGAGGTAGCCCGCGAGCGACGCGAATTGTATAACCAGCGCACGACCCTCTTTGTGGACGAAGTCCACCGCTGGAACAAGGCCCAGCAAGACGCGCTGCTGCCCCATGTGGAGAATGGCACGCTCATCCTCATCGGCGCGACGACGGAGAACCCCTACTTCGAGGTCAACAAGGCGCTGGTTAGCCGCAGCCGCATCTTCCAGCTGCGGCCGCTGACCGAGGACGACCTGCGCGCCGTCGCCCGGCAGGCGCTGGCCGACCCGGAGCGCGGCTACGGCAAGCTCAACGTCGCCCTGTCGGCCGACGCGCTTGACCACCTGGTCGATGTGGCCAACGGCGACGCCCGCGGCGTGCTCAACGCTCTGGAGCTGGCCGTGGAGACGACGCCGCCAGACGGCAACGGCGTCATCGCCATCGACCTGGCCGTGGCCGAGGAGTCGATCCAGCGCCGGGCGGTGCTCTATGACAAGGACGGCGATGTCCACTACGACACCATCTCGGCCTTCATCAAAAGCCTGCGCGGCTCCGACCCCGACGCGGCGCTGTACTGGATGGCCAAGATGGTCTACGCCGGCGAGGACCCGCGCTTCATCTTCCGGCGCATGGCCATTTTCGCCGGGGAGGACGTGGGCATGGCCGACCCGACGGCGATGGGCGTTGTCGTCAACGCCTGGGAGACGTTCGAGCGCATCGGCCTGCCAGAGGGGCGCTTCCCGTTGGCCCTGGCGGCGCTCTACCTGGCCACCGCGCCCAAGTCCAATTCCGCTTTTGCCTTCTTCGACGCCCTGAGCGTCGTGGAGAAGGAGCGCGAGGCCGACACACCCAACCATCTGAAGGACGGCAACCGCGACAAGGAGGGCTTCGGTCACGGCGAAGGCTATCTCTACCCCCACGCCTACCGCGACCACTGGGTGGCCCAGCAGTACTTGCCCGACGCGCTGCAAGGCAAGGTGTTCTATCAACCGGGCGAGCTGGGCTATGAGCAGCGCATCCGCGAGGAGGTGGCCCGGCGGCGCGAGGCGCAACTGGCGGCGATGGTGGAGGGCGCGGACGACCCCCACCTGGAAGTGCTGACCACCAGCCCGACCAACCGCGGCAAGGACGCCTGGCTGCAACGGGCCGTGGCCGGCAGCGGCCGGCAACTGGCGGCCCTGCGCGACCGGCTGTTCGACATGGCGGCCGTCCAGCGCCACCACCTGGTGCTGGACGTGAACGCCGGCAGCGGGCTGCTGACATGGGAGGCGGCCCGACGCGCCCCGGAGGGCGGCGTCTGGGCGCTGACGGCCGACGCGACGGCCGGCGAGGCGCTGCGCCAGCAGGCGGCGCGCCTGCCGGAGGTGGAGCGGCCGGTCATCCTCATCGGCGCGGCCGAGGAGCTTGGCTACCTGTTCAGTCTGCGCGGGGAAGAGGACGTGCGCTTTGACCGCATTCTGGGTCGCAATGCTCTTGCCAGGCCTGACAGCTTGCAGGCAACCTGTCAGGTCTTAACCAACCTCCTGTTGCCCGGTGGGCGGCTTGTCCTGGCCCAAGCCATCCCCCGCCACACGCAGCGGCTCTATGACCTTGTCAGTTGGGGCCGGGCGACGGCGCTGCGCGAGAAGGTGGTGGCCGCCGAAGAGGCGATCTATGCCGACGCGGCCGACCCGCTGGTGAACTGGGACGCCGACGACCTGCGCGCGGCGTTGGAGGGAGCGGGACTCAGCGACGTGCGTGTGACCGTCGAAGAGCAGACGGAGGAGCGGCGCATTACGGCGGGGCATCTGGATCGTTGGTTCCCGGCTTTGTCCCCCTCCCTCCGGGAGGGGTTAGGGGAGGGCGGGACGGAAGACCCTCTCCCACGGGGAGAGGGAATAGGGGCGCGGTTGAGCTATGGCGAACGGCTGCTGGCCGGCGGGCTGTCGGCGGCCGAGGTGGGCAAGGTGGAAAAGCTGCTCCGCGAGCAGTTAACGGAGCAGACGGTCGGTTGGCGCTCGCGGCTGGCGTTTGTGCGCGCCGAGGGATGACACGATGACGACTTACGGCGCGCTCAAACCCTGGGCGGTTCACTACCCCGACCCCCTCCGCGGCCGGGCCGGGGACACCTTCGCTCTTGGCCGGCGCGACGACGAGTATCCTGGCTGGGTGTGGGCCACGGCCGCCGACGGCCGCGCCGGCTGGGTTCCCGAAAGCTGGTTGCGCGTGGCGGGGGACAGCGGCGTGCTGCTGCGCGATTACACCGCCGCCGAGTTGGTCCTGGAGCCGGGCGACGTGGTTAGCGGCGACCTGGTGGAGAGCGGCTGGCTGTGGGCCACGGCGGCCGATGGCCGGTCGGGCTGGGCACCGCTGGCGTGCCTGGCCCGCGTGCGGCGCGACGGGCGCGGCCCGGCCGACATGCGCCCCATCGCCTTCGAGACGGGCTTCACGCGCTGGGCCGAGGGTTCCGTGCTGGCCCGCTTCGGCGAGACCCACGTCCTCTGCAACGTCACCATCGAAAACAGCCTGCCGCCGTGGCTGAAGAACCGCGTGCCGCCGCAGGGCTGGCTGACGGCCGAGTATGCCATGCTGCCGCGCAGCACCCACACCCGCAGCCCGCGCGAGCAGCGTTGGCCCAAGGGGCGCACGCAGGAGATTGGCCGGCTGGCCGGCCGCAGCCTGCGCGCCGCCCTCGACCTGTCGCTGCTGGGCGAGCGGACGCTGACAGTCGATTGCGACGTGTTGCAGGCCGACGGCGGCACGCGCACGGCGGCCATCTGCGGCGGCTGGGTGGCGGTGGCCCTGGCCTTGCGCCCGTTGATCGCCGCTGGCACGCTGCCCGCGGCCGTCCTGCGGCGACAGATCGCCGCCGTCAGCGTGGGCATCGTCGCTGGCGAGGCGCTGCTCGATCTGGACTATAGCGAGGACAGCGCCGCGGGCGTCGATCTCAACGTCGTCATGACCGCGACGGGCGACTTCGTCGAGGTGCAGGGCACGGCCGAGGGCGAGCCGTTCCCGCGCAGCCAACTCGACGCGCTGCTGGCGCGGGCCACGCCCGGCATCGCCGCGCTATGCCAGGCGCAGGCGCGCGCGTTGGCCGATGTCTAGATGAGGTACAGCGGAGAGCGACCTGTTGCCGTTCGGCACACATTGTGATACGCTATGAGAATTGAGGATATTCACTGGAACAGCGAAAAAGATCAGCAATTGCGTGAGAGTCGCGGCATTTCTTTTGAAAGCATCGTGCCCTACATCTTGCAAGGCGACATTCTAGACGTCTATGACCATCCCAATCAGGAACGATACCCGGGACAACAGTTTTTCGTTGTTCAGACTGATACCTATGTTTACCTTGTGCCATTCATTGAAAAGGATGGACAAGTCTTTCTAAAGTCTCTCATTCCGAGCCGCAAGGCGAAGCGAAAGTATTCTAAGCGGGAGTAAGATGGATGACTTCGAGTTGGACGAAGAAGAACGGGAAATACTGGAAGCCTTTGAGAGCGGTCAATTGACCCCTGTTCCCAATAAGGACCAGGTCATCGCCCGCCTTCAGTCCTATGCCCAGGGCACACAGCGCAAAGACCGCCGCGTCAACATCCGCCTGACCGCCAACGACGTGGCTGCCTTGCAGTCTATCGCTCTGGAAGAGGGCATCCCCTACCAGACGCTCATGGCCAGCATCCTGCACAAGTACGTCACCGGGCGGCTGATCGAACGGCCGCGCGCGCCCCGGTTGGGGACGGAAGTTGCCCTGCGCGAAAGCGGCGAGCCGTACAACGAATAGCCCTGTTCCCAAGGCGCTGTAATGCGTCTAGTAATACCAATCCACTAGACTATTCTTGTAACAAATTCCTCGATGGGAAGTTCGACGGCATGACAATGATCGATTTCAGGCACGAGGCCGAGGGCCTCTTTGACGAGATGGTTCGCGTCCGGCGCGATCTGCATCGCCACCCGGAACTTGGCTTCCAGGAAACGCGCACGGCCGGCATCGTCGCCACGACGCTCAATGAGCTGGGGCTGGAAGTGCGCACGGGCGTGGGCCAGACGGGTGTCGTTGGCCTGCTGGAGGGCGACCGGCCCGGCCCGACCGTCCTGCTGCGCTTCGACATGGACGCCCTGCCCATCCAGGAGGAGAGCGACCACGGCTATGTGTCGCTCAATCCCGGCGTCATGCACGCCTGCGGCCACGATGGCCACGTGGCCATGGGCCTGGCCCTGGCGCGGCTGTTCGCCGCGCGGCGGGCGGAGATGGCCGGGGTGATCAAGTTCCTGTTCCAGCCGGCCGAAGAGGGGCTGGGCGGGGCGCTGGCGGTCATCGCCGACGGAGCGCTGGAGGAGCCGCGGCCAGACGTGGCGCTGGCCATGCACCTGTGGTCGCCGGTGTCGCTGGGGCAGGCGCGCGTGGTCGATGGCCCGGCGATGGCCTCGTCGAGTGTCTTCACCATCACCGTCGAGGGCAAGGGCGGCCACGGGGCCGCGCCGCACCTGTGCACCGACCCGATCCTGGCCGCGGCGCAGATCGTCGTGGCTTTGCAGAGCATCGTCAGCCGCAACACCGACCCGCACGAGAGCGTCGTCCTGTCCATCGGCGCGTTCTCGGCCGGGACGACCTTCAACGTCATCCCGGAGCGGGCGGTGCTGAAGGGCACGGTGCGCAGCTACGACACGCCGTCGCACCGCCGCGTCTACCGCCGCCTGCTGGAGATGGCCACGCACACGGCCAGCGCCTACGGCTGCCGGGCGACGCTGGAGACGGTGGCCATTGTCGCCGCGGTGGTCAACGACCCGGAGCCGACGGCCGTCGTCCGCGCCGCGGCCGGGCACGTGCTGGGCGAGGGCAACATCCTGGAACACCGCACGATGGCCGCCGAGGACATGGGCTTTGTCTTGCAGGAGATTCCCGGCTGCTACTTTTTCATCGGTTGCAGCGACGGCAACCTGACCAGCTACCCCCACCACCACCCGCGTTTCGACTTCGACGAGCGGGCGATGATCGACGGCGTGGCCGTGATGGCCGGGGCCGCGGCTCACTATCTGCTCAACGACGACGGCCGGGCCGCCGTAGACGAACCCGGCGCATGGGTCGCCGCCGATCGGGCGAACGGGCGCTAAAGCTAAACCATTCCAGATTCACGCGCAACCGTCCGCTCGATCCGCGACGATCTGTGTGCTGAAGGAGCGGCGCGCCGGCAACGGCGCGCCGCTCGCGTCATTCATTGGGCACAATGATGATGCCCGCCGGGGCGATCTCGAACGTGTGGCGGGCATTGGCGCGGTTGCCGTCGGCGTCATAGACGGTGACAACCAGCGTAAACGAGTCGCCCACCCGTTCGGCGTTGGTCGGCTCGACCTCGACCTGCTCGCTGAGGTGGAAGGGGTTGATGTCGTCGTTGCCGAAGCCGGCGATGGCCCACTCGGCGCGGACGGCGTTCTCGCTGATGAGGGTAAAGGCCGTGACCTGGTTGAGCGGGGCCTCGGCCGGGCCGTCGATCTCGACGGTCAGGGCGGCCGTGGGGGCGGTCGCGGGCGCGACGGCCGGGCCGTTGGCGGCGCGCAGCTGGAGCAGGCCGAAGACGCCAGCGATGATCGCCGTCAGCAGCGTCGCCCCGGCGGCGATGAGGGCGGCGATGATCTGGGGGTTCCAGTGGCCTTGTTCGTTTTGGAGCAGTTTGCGCATGGACGGCTGCCTATACGTTCGGATTGGGGCGATAGTATAGGGGGCCGGGCGAGGCGCGTCAACCACAACAGGTTCTCGCGTTTGCTCATCCGGCGACATTATCGCACAATGGAAAGGTCGCGCAGATGATAGCGGGGGCGGCCGTGATGGCAACGACCAGTCGCTGCGCTACCACATCCGTCCAAGAGATGCACCCCATGAATGCGAGCGACTTCTCCTCTGCCCATATCGTCCTCCTCGCCGGCGGCGTCGGCGGGGCGCGGCTGGCCGACGGGCTGGCCCGCGTCTTGCCGCCCGACCGGCTCACTATCATCGTCAACACCGGCGACGACTTCCGCCACCTGGGCCTGACCATCTGCCCCGACCTGGACACGGTCACCTACATGCTGGCCGGCATCAACAACGACGAGACGGGCTGGGGGCGGGCCGGGGAGACGTGGCGAGCGTTGGACGAAGTGGCCCGGCTGGGCGGGCCGGACTGGTTCCGGCTGGGCGATCTCGACCTGGCGACCCACCTGGCCCGCAGTCACTGGCTGGGCGAGGGCGAGACGCTGACGGCGGTCACGCGCCGTTTGTGTGCCGGGTTCGGCGTCGGCCCGGTGGTGCTGCCCATGAGCGACGCGCCCGCGCCGACGCTCATCGAGACCGGCACGGGCGACGTGCTGCCCTTCCAGACCTGGTTCGTGCGCGAGCGTTGGCAGCCGGCCGTGCGCCGCGTCGTCTTGCCGGAGGACGCGCGGGCCACGGCGGCGGTCATCCGCGCCTTGGAGGCGGCCGACGCGGTTGTGCTGGCCCCGTCGAACCCGTTCGTCAGCATCGACCCCGTCCTCAACGTCTACCCCATCCGGGCGCTGATCGAGGATGTGCCGCAGGCGGTCGTGGCCGTCTCGCCCATCATTGCCGGGCAGGCGCTGAAGGGGCCAGCGGCGAAGATGATGGCCGAGCTGGGGCTGGCGGCGTCGGCGGCGGCCGTGGCGGCCTACTACGGCCACCTCATCGACGGCTTCGTCTACGACCAGCAGGACGCGGGCATGGCCGCCGAGGATGGGCTGGCGCTGCTGTGCACGGACACGATCATGCGCGGGGCGGCGGGGCGGGAGCGGTTGGCGCGGGAGGTGCTGGCGTTTGCCGAGGGATTGACCGGGTGAACGAGAGAGCGGAGGCGCACTGCTGACGGTGCAGCCAAAGCGCATACGAATCCGCTACTTGCCCATCATCCCAAGGCCCTAGCTCAAGGCCGAATCCCACACAACATCTGCCGAATCTCCCCCAAATGGTGCGCCGTATGGACGACGATGGCGAACGCCCCGCCGACGCGGTCGTCGCTATCCCACGAGTCGAAGCCTTCCATTGTCGCCCGGACGCGCGTATAGCTCTCGCGTAGCCGCGTTTTCAGCCCCGCCCACTCCTCCTCGGTCACCGCACCCACCTGCCAACTGGAAGCCCAGTCGGCCTGCTCCGTGCGCGTGCCCAGCATGTACTCCTCCAGCACGTCCAGGTAGAAGCGGACGTGGTTGACCTGCGCCGCCAGCGTGGCGCAGCGGCCGGACGTGGCTCGCGAAGCCTCTCCGGCGCTGATGCCGTCCAGTGTCTCAAACAGCGACGTGCCCCGATCCAGGAAGATGCCTTCGACGCTCTCGAAGGTCTCGGTCAGCAGGCCAAACAGGGTGAAGGTCAGTCGTTCGACAGGAATCTGCTCAGTCATAGTTCCCTTCCTATTCAGTGCGGTAGCCAATGGCGTAGAAGTATCCTTGAGAAACAGCGGTGGTCAAGCCCTCTTATTTGCCGCTTGACATTGACGCTACGTCATGGTTTAGAATGGTGACGATATGAGCAATCGCGAGGGCTACACGATCAAGCAGTTGGCCGACCTGGCCGGCGTCACACCGCGGACGCTGCGCCACTACGACGCTATCGGGTTGCTGCGACCGTCCTCCGTTGGCAAGAACGGCTATCGTCGCTACGATGAGGCCGCGGCGCTGCGCCTGCAGCAGATCCTGTTCTATCGCGAACTCGATCTAGGGCTGGCGGCGATCGCCGCGCTGCTGGCCGAGCCGGGCTTCGACGGCGAGGCGGCGCTGGAGCAACACCGCGAGGCGCTACAGCAACGCGTCGACCGCATGTGCCGGCTGATTGCCACGATTGACAAGACACGACTCCATTTACGAGGTCAGACAAAGATGAGCACAGATGAATTGTTCGCGGGCTTCGATGAAGAAACCCAGGCTCGCTATGAGCAGGAGGCAGCCGAGATGTACGATCCCCAACTCGTGGCTGAGACGAGCCGGCGATGGAAGAACACCAGCGATGCGGATAAGGCTCGCATTATGGCCGAAGGAGGCGCGGTCTACCGCGACCTGGTGCCTTTGCTCGATCGCGACCCGGCCAGCGCCGCCGTGCAGGCGGTCATTGGCCGCTGGCACCAGCACTTGCGCGCCTTCTACGAGCCGACGGCCGACATCCTGCGTGGTCTGGGCCAGGCCTACGAGGACGACCCGCGCTTCGCGGCCTTCTACGTCGCGATGCACCCCCAGCTGCCGGGCTTCCTGCGGCGGGCCATCAACCACTACGCCGACAACCTGGCGGGCAGGCCCGATCGCTAAGCGGGCCGCGGATGGGGACCTGACAGGTGATGGTCGCTAGACGACTTTGGCATAGCCCTGCGATGCTGCCGCCACGCGTGGCTTTATAGGCGATCAAAGGCTACAATCTGCGCCGAGGCTCGCAATGAGCCGTCCGGACGCTCAACAACACTATAAGCAAAGGTCGTCGCCATGAACATTGTACTCACATCGCTGCTGCCCTACATCATTGGTAGCGCCCTGGTACCCATCCAGATCATCGTTGTCATCCTGTTGCTAACCAGCGAAAGGCGCGGGCCGCTGAAGGCGATCCTCTTTGTGTTGGGCATGACGCTGGCGCGGCTGGCCCAGGGCCTTCTGTTTGGCTTTGTGCTGACTGGCAGCGGCTCGGCCGGCGCCGAGCAGTCCTCCGGTGGGTTCAGGGCGCTGTTGTTGGTCGCGCTAGGCATCTTTCTGCTGCTCACCGCCTACAAACAGTGGGTCAACGAGCCTGACCCCGACGCGCCACCACCCAAGTGGCTGACGATGCTCGACGACGTCACCCCCCTGCGCGCCATGCTCTTCGGCGCGGGCTTCATCCTCATCGCCGCCAAGCTGTGGGTCTTCACTCTCAGCGCCATCAGCACCATCGGCGCGGCCCAGCTGGGGCGGTCAGCGAGCACGACCACCTATCTACTGTACATCCTGCTGGCGCAAGCGCTGCTCATCCTGCCCATCCTCCTCCGCCTATTGCTCCCCAACCAAGCCGGCGGCTGGCTGCGCGCCTTCGGCGGCTGGCTGGAGAAGAACAACCGGCCGATCGTCATCGTGGTATCGCTGGCATTCGGTCTATTCTTCTTCTATCAGGGCCTGTCAAAGTTCTTCTAGCGCGGCCGGTCAGCGCCCGGCAACCGGCCCGGCCCGTCCACCACGCGCCCCGGCGTCGCCCCGGTGTGTTCGCCGTCGCGCAGCACGGCCACGCCATTCACCAGCACGTCGCGCACCCCCGTGGCGTACTGGTGCGGCTGGTCAAAGGTGGCGTGATCCTGGATGGTCGCCGGGTCGAAGACCACCACATCGGCGTAGTAGCCGGGCAGCAGACGGCCGCGACGCGCCAGCCGCAAGGCATCGGCCGGCAGCGCCGATAGCCGCCGCACGGCCTCCGCCAGCGAAATCAGCCCCTCCTCGCGCACATACTTGCCCAGCAGCCGGGCGAAGCTGCCGTAGGCGCGCGGGTGCGGGTTCGACCGCAAAAAGACCCCCTCCGGGGCCAGCGAGGCCGAGTCAGAGCAGAAGCTGACCCACGGCAAGCCGATCTGCCGGCGCACGTTCGCCTCCGACATGGTGAAGTAGACGCAGCCGACGCGGCTGTCGTCTTCGATGACCAGGTCCATGGCCGTGTCAATGGGGTCGGCCCCGCGCAGGGCGGCGATCTCGGCCAGCGACTTACCCGTCAGCGGCTTCAGGGCGTCGTTTCGGAAGCTGACGCACAGCACCCTGGCGGCGTCGCCCGCCTCGTGGTAGCTGTTCTCCCAGTCGGCGCTGGGCAGGGCGATCTCCCGCCGCAGCCGCTCGCGCACGGCCGGGTCGCGCAGCCGCTCGACCCAGGCCCGGTGGCCGCCTTCCTGCACCCAACCGGGCATCATCGCGTCCAGCCCGGTGGAGGAGGCATGATAGGTGTACATGTCGGCCGTCACGCCCAGGCCCGCCGCTCGCGCCGCCTCCACGCGAGCAACGGCCGCCTCCAGCTTGGGCCAGTTGCGCCGGCCGCTGGCCTTCAGATGGTAAATCTCGCCGCGGATGCCCGCCTCGCGGACAATGGTCAGAAACTCGTCCAGCGCCTCCAGAAACGTCTCCCCTTCGCTGCGCAGGTGGGCGGCGAAGAGGCCGTCATACTCGGCCGCGGCGCGGGCCAGGGCGATGAGTTCGGCCGTGCCGGCGTAGCTGTCGGGGGCGTAGATGAGCGCCGCCGATAGACCGACCGCGCCCTCGGCCATGGCCTGCCGCACCAGCGCCGCCATCCGCGCCAGCTCCTCGTCGTCCGGCCGCCGGTCGGCGAAGCCGAGCACGTTGGCCCTCACCCCGCCCGCGCCGACAAACGAAGCGACATTACACGACACACCGCGTTGCACGAGATGGTCCAGATATTCGCGCAGCGTCGTCCAGGCGATGTCGTAGCGAATGTCGCCTTGCCGCTCGACCATGTAGACCTTCAGCGCGTCGTTGAGCGGCCCCATCGACCAGCCCTCGCCCAGAACCTCCAACGTCACGCCCTGGCGGATGTCGGACTGCGAGCGGCCGTCATGGAGCAGCGAAACGTTAGCCCAGCACATCATGTTGATGAACCCAGGCGCGACGGCCAGCCCGCCGGCATCGATGGTCTGCCGGGCGGGGCCGCCAATCCGGCCGATGGCGGCGATAGTGTCGCCGTCGATGGCGACGTCGGCCGTGATGGGTGCGCCGCCGCCGCCGTCGTAGAGAGTGCCATTGCGAATGATGAAGTCGTGCATAGAGGTCATCTGTGGTCAGTGGTCGGGCGACAGAAGCCGCCCTGGGTCAGTTGGAGCGCAAGACGAAAAGACTTTAGCGCAAGGACGCGAAGGCGCAAGGACAGCAGAGCCTCCCCGCGCCTTCGCGTCTAATCATCGCTGGCCGCCGTGCGCCAGTAGATGCCGTTCTCGCGGGCCATGTAGCCACCCTCCACCAGATAGCGGCGCAGAGTGGCGTAATCCTCGTTGAACTGCGCCAGCCACTGGTTGAACTCGCGCTCTGTCCAGCGACGCGACGGGTCGATCTGCCCGGCCAGCCAGCGGATGACCACCTGCTTCTTCTTCTCCTGGGCGGGGATGTCCACCAGGCGACCCTCCTTTACCCAGGTGCGCAGGATGCGCTCGTCGTCGCTCAACGCGCTCCTGGGCACCAGCGCGGCCAGGTTCGGCCGGGCAAAGATGTCCTTGCCCATCGTCTCCAATGCCTGTGTGTTCAGCCGATAGATGCGCAGATTGCCCTCCGCGCGCGCCTCGACCAGGCCCAGCCCTTTCAACTCGGCCAGGTGGTGGGACACGGTCGGCTCCTTCAGGGCGAGCAACCGCGCCAGCTCGCCGACGCTGCGCTCGCCGTTGGCCAGATGGCCGATGAGCCGCAGCCGGCTCTCATTGCTGAACACCTGGAAGAATTGGAGCAGGCGGGTGAACTGTTCATCGGTCATCGCGCCACGTTCTACCGTTGCCATTTCGATACACTCCTAATTAGATGCCAAGCTAATTAGAATTCTATCGAAATAGACGCGGCCTGTCAAGGGGCGAATGGACGCGTGCCAGTTGGCGGCTTCGCCCCGGCTGGGCCATAATTGACCTGCCTATGACCACGAAAAAGGAACCATCCGACGAGCCGGTCGTCCCCACCGGGAGCGACGCGGCCAAGTTACTGACCAATCTGGCCGGGGCGCGCCCCGGCCCACGCCAAATCGTCGAGGTGGGCGAGCTGGCCCCAGAAATCGCCCTGCTGCGACGCTTTCAGTCGGAACGGCTGGCGCGGACGCACGCCGATCTGCTGGCCAGCCCGCGCTACCGGGCGGCAGCCGAGTTCTTCCTGAACGATGTCTACGGCCCGCGCGACTTCAGCCAGCGCGACGCCGACATGATGCGCTTCTATGCCGGCGTCCGCAAGGTCTTGCCGGAGCGGGCTGTGGCCGTGCTGGGCGACGTGGTCGCGCTGTCGGCCCTGACCAACGCGCTGGACGCGCGGCTGATCGAGGTCCTGGTCGACCAACTGGGCGTCACCGACACGATCACCCTGGCCCAATACGCCGAGGGGTATCGCCTGTGCGACAACTACGACGAACGCCGCCACCAGCTGGCGCTGATTGAGCGCATCGGCCGGGGCATCGACCGCATGGTCCACATTCCCCTCATCGGCGTCACACTACGGCTGGCCCACGCGCCGGCGGCGCTGGCCGGCTGGGGGGAGCTACAGAACTACCTGGAGCGCGGTTTCCTGGCCTTCAAGCGCATGAAGGGCGCCGACGAGTTTATGCAGCGCATCATCGGCCGCGAGTTACGCATCCTCGACGGCTTCTTCGCCCACGAACCGGACCTGGAGCGCCTGACGAGCGGCCGGCTCGACTGACCCCCGGCGGCGACAGTCGCCCCCTGGCCCTATGCGCTTCCTCGTCACCGGCGGAGCCGGATTCCTCGGCGCGACCCTGGCCAACCGCCTGATTGCCGGCGGCCATACCGTCTACGCGCTGGACGACCTGAGTAATGGCGACGCCGCGCGCCTGGCCGGCGCCGTCGCCTTCACCCGTGGCGACGTGGACAACATCCCCTTGCTATGGTCGTTGCTGCAAGAGGTGGATTGCGTCTATCATCTGGCCGCCCGCGTCTCTGTGCCCCAATCAATTCTTTACCCGCGCGAGTATGCCCGCGTCAACGTCGGCGGTACGGTCAGCCTGATGGAAGCCATGCGCGACACCGGCGTCGGCCGCGTCGTCTTTACCTCATCCGGCGCGGTCTACGGTGGGCAGCCGCGCCAGCCGGTGCGCGAGGACGACCCGCCCCACCCCGACAGCCCCTACGCCGTCAGCAAGTGGGCCGCTGAGCAATACGTCAGCACCATCGGCGAGCTATGGGGGCTGGAGACGGTTGCCCTGCGCATCTTCAACGCCTATGGCCCTGGCCAGGGCCTGCCCGTGTCCCACGCGCCGGTCGTGCCCCGCTTTCTGTGGGCGGCGCTGACCGGCGGCTCGCTCGTCGTCTATGGCGACGGCCGGCAGACGCGCGACTATGTCTACGTCGATGATGTCGTCGATGCCCTGGTGGCCGCGGCGACGGCGACGGATCTGCACCAACAGGTCATCAACATCGGCTATGGGCAGGAGACGAGCATCACGGAGCTGATCGCCCAGGTCGAGGGGGCCACGGGACGGCGGGCCAACGTCATCTACCACAGGGAGAAAAGCGGCGGCGTGCCCCGGCTGGCGGCCGACATCGGTCGGGCGCGGGCGCTACTGGGCTTCCGGCCCAGGACAAGCCTGGCCGACGGCCTGCGGCTGACGCTGGAACGCGACCGCCGTTTCGCCGCTTAGGCCCAGAGCGAGATGCGCACTTCGGATTCGGCGTCGGCCGTCGCCAGGCGCAGCCTGATGAACACCCACGGCGCGAAGTACGTCACCCACAGCAACAACAGCAGATAGCGCAGGAAGCGCAACGGCAACCCCAGCCACTCTGGCTCGGCCGGGAAGATGATCCGCAAGCCACCCCAGATAGCCAGGGCCACGGCGATGCCCAACACATAGCGGGCGACGCGCTGCCAGGCCGGCCCATCGGCGCGAAAACGAACGCGGCTGCTTTCCAGAGTCATGCCGATGCCGAAGCCCAACAAGCTGGCCAGTGTGGAGACGACATCCTCGTGGGCGGTACGCTCGGCCGCGGGCACAAACGACGCCCAGGGCACATCGAGATTCGGCCGGCCAATGATCAGCAGCAACAGCCCATAGACGGCGGCCAACGCGGCCGGGATGAGGATCATCAGCAGCAAGCGCCGGCCGAGGATGCTGCGACCGAAGCGCTGGGCAAAGCTCTGTTGCCAGAACAGAAAGGCGAACAGGACCAGCAGGCCGAGGATGAAGCCACCGACCACATCTTGCAGGAAATGGACGCCCAGATAGAGGCGGCTGAGAGACATCACAACGATGCCCAGAAACGCCAGCAGCCACACCCAATTGCGCCGCAGCCGGCCAGCCACCAGGAGGTAGACCGAGGTGGCGTGCTGCGCGTGACCGCTGGGCAGGCCATAGCTCTCCGAGGAGGACAGACGCACGCCGGGATCAAGCCAGAATGGCCGCGGCTGGCGCAGGAGGTTTTTGGCGGTGCTGTTGACGACGGCCGAGAGCAGGAAAACGTAGCCCAGTTGCCGGCCAAAGCGCTTATCGACGGACCAATAGACGGCCGGCAGGATAGCCAGATAGGCAACCTCCTGGCCAAGCGACGTGATGATGGTCATCAGCCACAGCAGCTGCGGGTAATGCTCCTGCAGCCAGGTTGTCAGTGCAAGGCTCAGTCTGAAAAGTTCGTCCATTCCTCTTCCCGTGAGGCGTCAGCGGGGCGGGCAGCCGGGTGAGGCGGTATTGTAGCGCACGGCGCGCCGGGCAACAATGAAAGCGACTGCGCCGCCCCTGCCGCTGACCGCGGTTGCCTGGCTGAGATGGGCGACTATACTATATGTATCGGTAAAGCATGTTGGAGGTTTCATCCATGTCGTCAACTATCCTGGTCGTGGAAGACGAGGAGCGCATCCGCCAGTTTCTGCTACGGGGTCTCGGTTTCGAAGGCTATCGCGTTGAAGCCACGGCTGACGGGGCAAGCGCCCTGGAGCTTGCTCGCGACAATCCGCCCGACCTGGTGCTATTGGACTTGATGTTGCCCGGCATCGATGGCCTGGAAGTCTGCCGGCGCCTGCGCGCCGTTAGCGATGTCCCCATTCTGATGCTGACGGCTAAGGAATCCATCGAAGACCGCGTCGCGGGGCTGGATGCCGGGGCCGATGACTATCTGGTCAAGCCGTTCGCCTTTGACGAATTGATGGCCCGTGTGCGCGCTCTGTTGCGGCGCGCCCAACCCAACCTGCCCCAGGTCTTTCGCTTCGCCGACCTGGAGCTGGACACGGGCACGCGCCAGGGGCGACGCGGCGGCGCGACCTTCGACCTGACGGCCAAGGAGTATGAATTGCTGGAGCTGTTCATGCGCCACCCCCGCCAGGTACTCACGCGCGACGTGATCTTCGACCGCGTCTGGAACTACGACTTCGGCGGCGAGAGCAACATCATCGAGGTCTACGTGCGCTATCTGCGCCAGAAGACCGAACAGGGGGGCATGCAACGGCTGATTCACACCGTGCGGGGAATCGGTTACGTTCTCCGCGAGGAGTCATAGCCGCTCATTGTCCATCCAGACCCGGCTGCTGCTCGTCTATGCGGCTATTTTCGGCGTCGTCTATATCCTGTCGTCGCTGGTCATCTACGTCCTGCCGCGCAACCAGATTCTGGCCCAGATCGACGGCGACCTCTACTCGTTGGCCTCGGAACTGGTCAGCAGCGACACCGAGATCAATGACACCACCGGCGTTATCCAGATTCCCCTGCCCGAAGCCCTGGCGACACTGGAGACGGCCTCCACTTTCCTGATCATCGTCGACCGCGACGGCCAGATCGTCGTCCGGTCGGGCAATCTGAGCGGCTTCAACACCCTACTGGACCCTGACAGCCTGGGCCAGCAGGAAGTCTACCGGCTTGTCCGCCACGGCGATACGCAGCTGCGCGTTCTAACGGTGCCGATGATCGGCAGTGACGGTCAGCTGATCGGCCACATTCAGGTCGCTCGCCTGCTGGACAACTTCGAGGTCTTTAGCCGGGTGCTCAGCCGCGCGCTGCTCATCAGCATGGGCGCGGCCGCGGCGTCGCTGGTCGTGCTGATCATGATGACCTCGACGCTTTTCCACCCCCTGGAAGACATCACCACCGTCTCCCGCCAGATCACCCGCGCCGATGACCTGAGCCGGCGCGTGCCCCATAGCGGCCGCACCGATGAGATCGGCGACCTGGCCCGCGCCTTCAACCAGACGCTCGAACGGCTGGAACGCCTCTTCCGCAGCCAGCAGCGCTTTCTGGCCGATGTCTCCCACGAGTTACGTACCCCGCTGACCAGCGTGCGCGGTAACCTTGACCTCATGCGTCGCTTCGGTCAATACGATGAGGAGTCGATGCTGGTCATTCAGGACGAGATGGAGCGCATGAGCCGGCTGCTGGGCGACTTGCTGTTGCTGGCCCGCGCCGACACCGGCGGCCTGCCCCTGCGCCATGAGCCGGTGGAGCTGGACAACATTCTCTTCGAGGTCTATCGTCAGATCAGCCGCATCGAGAAGCCGGTGACGGTCGAGCTAATCGCCGTCGATCAGGCCACCATCCTGGGCGACGAGGATCGCCTGAAGCAACTGTTGCTCAATCTGGTCGACAACGCCATTAAGTACACCCAGCCCGGCGGCAGCGTGCAGTTGAGCCTGGCCAAAGACACGGGCTGGGCGCAACTGGTCGTCCGCGACACGGGCATTGGCATCCCGGCCGAGGACTTGCCGCATATCTTCGAGCGCTTCTATCGGGTGGACAAGGCCCGCAGCCGGGCGCAGGGCGGCTCTGGGCTGGGGCTGGCCATCGTCAAGTGGGTTGTCCAGACGCACGGTGGGGCGATCAAGGTCAATAGCATCGTGGGCGAGGGCACGACGTTCACCGTCACCCTACCGCTCTATCAAGCGCCGGCCCGGCCGGGGATCAACGGGCAAACGGCCGACGCGGAAATCAAAACGCGCCCGGGGTTACGCGGGCGCGCCCTGCCGGGCACATTGCGCCGCGGCCAACAGGCAAACGAACGGGAATAGGCGTTGCGCCGGCCCGGCCGGCGCAACAAGGGCAGCGGATGGCGTTACTGGCGACCGCGTCGCAGCAGCAAGAACAGCCCGGCGCCGACCAGCACCAGGGGCCAAAAGCCGCTCGTCACCAGTCCCATCTGGTTGAGCAGAAAGAACGCGCCGAAGAGGATCATGACGATGCCCACGGTTGCCGTCGGGCTAAAGCGGGCCTTCAGAGCGGCCGGGTCGTCGACCGGGCTATCATCCATCAGCCGAATCGCCGGCTGGGCGCGCGACGGCGTCGGCAACAGGATCCACAACAACACATACATCACCAGCCCCACACCGCTGGCCAGGCCCAGGACCACAAATGCCAGCCGCACCAGAACCGGATCGATGTTCAGATACTCAGCCAGACCGCCACAGACGCCGGCGATCATTTTGTCTGTTTCACTGCGCATCAGCCTCGTTTGCTGCATGGCTTTTACCTCCACGATTAGACTTTGCCCCCTATACGCCGGCGGCTGGCCAGGGTTGCAGCCGCGTCTCTCAGGCGGCCGACATGAGAGACGGGTAACTGGGACGGATGACCTATGGAAAGAGCGGCCCATTTTGCTATACTGAGTGGCTGTCATGAATCGTAATAACGCACCCGGCCTTGGGCAGTGGATCACCGTCTCTTTGTTGGTGGTGGTATCCCTGTTCTTGCTGTACAAGCTCTACCAATATGCCGGGACGCGCACCACTTACCCTACAGGGCTGACCATCGGCGGCGTCGATGTCAGCCATCTATCGGAGGAAGAAGCGCGCGCCAGGCTGTCTGACCAGTATCTCGACGCTCCGGTAGAACTGTTCTATAACGAGAATTCGTTCAACCTGATGCCGGGCGACGCCGAGTTCGTCTTGAATTTCGACGCCATGTTTGCCCAGGCCGAACGCGAGCGCACGGATCAGGACTTCTGGTCCGGCTTCTGGGGCTACCTCTGGGGGCGGCCGTTCTCCGTCACACCCGTGCCGCTGATTGCCTCGCACAACCGCGAGTCGCTACGTAACGTTCTGGAAAGGATCAGCGACGGGGCCGATCTACCGGCCCAGCCGCCACAGCCCATTCCCGGCAGCATGGCCTTCCAATATGGCACACCGGGCACCGAAACCAACATCGAGGCCAGCTTTGCCGACATCGAAGCGGCCCTCTACCGTAACAGCGAGCGCCATGCCCGCCTGGTTGTCGAGCCGACGGAGCCGGAACGGCCCAACATCAACCTGTTGGCCCGCCTGCTGGTCAACCGGCTGCAAGTCTATGAGCAGGATACCCAGGGCATGGCCGGCGTCTTCATCATGGATCTGAGGACCGGCGACGAGATCAACATCAACAGCGGCGAGGCCATCTCGGCCCTCGACCTGATGAAAATTCCGATCGTCCTGGAGACCTACCGCACGCTCGACCAGTTGCCCACGCTATCGCAGCGCCAGCTCATCTCCAATACCCTGGTGACGACGGCCGACAACACCAGCGCCAACGAGCTACTGGCCGCCCTCAGCCCGGACGGCGATCCCTACCAGGCCGCAGCCCAGGTCACGGCGACCATGCAGCGGCTGGGGCTGGTCAACACGTTCATCACCGCGCCCTACGACGCCGGCCCGCCCGCCGGCCAGCGCACGCCGGAAACGCCGGCCAACACCGTCGAGGTGTTGCGCGCCAACCCCAAGGCGACGATGCAGACCACAGCCGAGGACATCGGCACATTGCTGTCGATGATCTATTATTGCGCAACCGGCGAGGGCGGCGCGCTGACCGCGGCTTTCCCCACGGGGGATTGGCAACGCGAATGCCTGGAGATGCTCGACTACATGCAGAAGAACAATACCGGCAATCTGCTTGAGCAAGGCATTCCCAGCGAGGCCCAGATCGCCCATCGCCAGGGCTGGATCGGCGACACCAACGTCGATGCCGGCATTATCTTCAGCCCCGGTGGCGACTATGTCATTGTCGAAGTGCTCTACAAGCCGCAGTGGCTGGAATGGGAGCTAAGCTCGCCGCTCATGGCCGACATCTCCCGCGCGGCCTACAACTACTTTAACCTGGCCGATCCCTTTGTGACCGAGACGAGCGCCGCCAACAACTGACGCGGCTTATCATGCTCAAGGCTGTTCGTCGCACGCTGTTAGTCACCCTGCTGGTCGTCGGGGGTGCTTTCCTGCTCTACCAGGGCTTCCTCTTCTGGCGAGCGCTGGACAAGCTGCCGCCAGGCACGACCATCGCCGGCATGGATGTGGCCGGGATGACGTTGGATGCCGCCCGCGAGGCCATCAGCGACCGCTATCTCTCGCCCATCGCCGTCTTTCGGGGTGAGGAGCGCGCCGCCGAGCTGCTGCCGGCCCAGATCGGTTTTACCATCGACATCGAGGCCATGCTGACCGCCGCCCGCGCCCAGTGGGAGGAGCAGGAGATGTGGCGGCGCTATGCCGAGTTTGTCGTCGGCATGTCGCCGCGGCCGATCACCGTCGGCATCATCGCCCGCCACGACGACGCCGCCCTGCGTCGCCAGCTGGACACCATCGCCGACTTCATCGATCGCCCGGCGCAAGGGCCGCAGCTGCTGGTCAGCACGGGCGAGATTCAGCCTGGCCAGCCCGGCGTCGTCACCGACCGCGAAACGAGCATGCAGCAGCTACGCGTGGCCCTCTATCGGCCGACAGAGCGCAGCGCCGTCATGACGCTCGTTGACGAACCGGCTCCGGAGTGGAACATCCAGGTGCTGCAGGACGCCATCGAGAACCAGCTGGCCTCGTTCGAGGGTTTCGCCAGCGTCTACGTCCTCGACTTACAGACGGGCGAAGAGGTGCGCATCAACTCCGACGTGGCCGTATCCGGCCTGAGCATCCTCAAGATCGCCATCTTTGTCGAAGCCTACCGCACGCTGGACGCGCCGCCCAACGACTATGAGCGGCAGCTATTCATCGACACGGCGACCGCCTCCAGCAACCATGCCGCCAACCTGCTACTTCACATCATCGCCGGCGAGGAGAACACCTACGCCGGGGCCGAGGCGCTGACCAAGGGTATGCACGAGATGGGCATGGTCAACAGCTTCATGGCCATCCCCTACGACGCCCAGGTGGTGCCCAGCCGGCCGAGCACCTACACCACCCCGGCCAACGAGCGCACCGACATCAATACCAAGCCCGACCCGACGATGCAGACCACGGCCGAGGACATCGGCTATCTGCTGGCCATGCTCTACCACTGCGCCAAGGGCGAGGGCGGCTTGCTGGCCATCTATCCGGGTGAGATCACGCAGGACGAATGCCAGGCCATCGTCGATTTGATGATCCAGAACGTCGAGGGCAACCTGATTCGCTATGGCGTGCCGGAGTTGCCCAACGTGCATGTGTCCCACAAGCACGGCTGGAGCTTCAACGAACACGGCGACGCGGGTATCGTCTACTCGCCCGGCGGCGACTACGTCATCTACACGCTGCTGGCCCAGCCGGAGAATGACTGGCTGATGTCGGAGTACAGCTTCCCCATTCTGCGCGAGATCTCCCGCTCGGCCTACAACTACTTCAACCCCGACGCGCCCTACGAGGGCCGTCCGGCACACGAACAGACCATCGACGCCGCCGCGCCTGACCCCACCAACGGCGCGCTGCCGGCCACCGTCGACGGCAACTAACCCGCCTCGCCAGCAACAGAACAGCACGGCGGAGGGACGCGGCAAGGCGAATCGCGTGTCCGCGTCCCTACGCCACGACGGGGCACCATTCTTGCCGATCCGGGGCATGGGCCTACAATTGGCTTCACCAATCCCGGAGGCTATAACCCATGGACCCGACGTTGCAAGACCGCTTCGAAGCCGCGACCAAAGCGGCCACCGCTCTGCCTGCCCGCCCCGACAACGAGGCGATGTTGCGGCTCTACGCCCTCTTCAAGCAAGCTCGCGTGGGCGATGTCGCCGGCAACCGGCCGGGCATGTTCGACATGGTCGGCCGGGCCAAATACGACGCCTGGGCCGCCCTGAAAGGCATGTCGCCGGAAACAGCCATGCAGAGTTATATCGATCTCGTCGCTTCGCTGGGCGGATGAGAAGAAGCGGGGGAAGCCGGTTGCCTGTGCGTCGCACTTTCCTGAGTGCGTCGCACTTTCTTGGAACACCACAAGAAAGTGCCAGGCACTGATATTGATACAAGGAGCAAACAGATATGAACTACCGCCGTCTCGGCCGCACGGGCCTGAAAGTGAGCGCTGTCTGCCTGGGCACAATGCAGTTCGGTTGGACAACCGACGAGCCGACCGCCCACCGCATCCTCGACCGCGCCCTGGAACTGGGCATCAACTTCATCGACACGGCTGACGTCTACTCCCGCTGGCATGCCGGCAACCCCGGCGGGGTGTCCGAGACCCACATCGGCAACTGGTTGGCCGGCAGCGGCCGGCGTGACCAGATCGTGCTGGCCACCAAAGTCCGCGGCAAGATGGGCGACGGCCCCAACGACCAGGGTCTGTCGCGCGGCCACATCCTGAGCGCCGTCGAGGCCAGCTTGCGCCGGCTGCGCACCGACTACATCGACCTCTACCAGACCCACGCCCCCGACCGCGAGACCCCGCTGGACGAGACGCTGCGCGCCCTGGAAGATCTCGTGCGCGCCGGCAAGGTGCGCTATGTCGGCTGCTCCAACTATCCCGCCTGGCTGCTGGCCAAGGCGCTGTGGATCAGCGACGTGCGCCAGATCGTCCGCTACGACAGCCTCCAGCCCCACTACAGCTACGTCCACCGCGCCGAGTTCGAGCGCGAGCTACAACCGTTCTGCCTGGACCAGGGCGTGGGCGTCATCCCCTATAGCCCGCTGGCGGCCGGCTTCCTGACCGGCAAGTACCGCCGTGGCCAACCGCTGCCGGACTCGGCCCGCGCCGACAACGTCCAGCAGCGCTACATGAACGAAGAGGGCTTCGCCGCCGTGGACAAGCTGGAAGAGGTCGGCCGCGCCCACGAGGCCACCATTGCCCAGACGGCTATCGCCTGGGTGCTGGCCAACCCGGCGGTGACGTCGGCCATCATCGGCGCCAACAGCATCGAACAACTGGAAGACACCGTCAAGGGCGCGGACGTGCCGCTGTCGGCCGACGAGAAGACCGCCCTGGACGCCGTGACCGCCTGGGACCAACGCGGGCGCTAAGCCGCGGCCGTTCATTAGCAACAAAGAAAAGAGGTGGCCGCCTGATTGACTGACAAAACTTATCATTGAGAACCTTGACAAACTCATAACGACTCGATGCGTACAAGGCGCAGGTCAGGGGCGTAGAACTGTCGGTAGGAAGCCATAGCCGGCTGCGGGTCTGGGCC